>ENA-OSAE01000011-OSAE01000011.1-marine-sediment-metagenome-genome-assembly--contig:-NODE-11-length-166866-cov-101.199393_pt1 | contig 166866 bp, 149 predicted proteins | sample MGYA00237870_ERZ529317 | MGnify/ENA primary metagenome ERZ529317 (study PRJEB26369, sample SAMN03142812) | marine sediment metagenome | biome: marine; feature: borehole; material: sediment... | reverse complement strand
TGAGGTCTCTTTACTATGCCACCCCACCAGTTGCCTACCAAAAGTTTATACGCTCTGCCGCCATCAAGAGCTTGCATCGGCGAACGGAGGGCAAATACTAGATCTCATTTTTCCTTGGGTATTGGGCCGACCGGGCGGGTGCCACTGAACAAAGGATGGCACCCGTCCGAATACTATCTTGGGCAGCTCGTCGCAGGTTCCCCTAGGGCCGGCCGGGGAGATGCCGGGCAAGAAGCGGCCGATTCGAGCCCGGAGGCGAGCCAGAACCCGGCGGGGCAAGGAGGCCTCGCGGAACAAACTTCAGGGAGGAGGGCAAGAGATGGGACTGAGGATCAACAGCAACATTGAGGCTCTCAACGCTCACCGGAACCTGCTCAGGACCTCCCGGGCGCTGGCGAGGTCCATGGAGCGACTCTCATCTGGTTTGCGGATCAACCGCGCTTCTGATGACGCCGCGGGACTGGCCATATCGGAAAAGCTGCACGGCCAGATCAGGGGCCTGAATCAGGCCATCCGCAACGCTCAGGACGGCATATCCCTCATCCAGACCGCGGAAGGCGCCCTGCAGGAGACCCACAGCATCCTCCAGCGGATGCGCGAGCTGGCAGTGCAGGCAGCTAACGACACGCTCACTCAGACCGACCGTACTGCCATCCAGGAGGAGATCGATGCGCTGGTCGCGGAGATCGACCGAATTGCCAATGCTACCGAATTCAACACCAAGAAGTTGCTGGACGGCAGCGTTGCTGGCACACCCTTGAGCTTCCAGGTGGGAGCCAACACCGGGCAGGCCATCACGGTGACCATCGATACCGCCAGCTCCGTCGCGCTAACGGTCGATAGCCTCTCGGTGACCTCGGTGGACGGTGCGTTGTCTGCCATTGAGCTGATAGATGCTGCTATCACTGCCGTATCCAGCAGTCGTGCCAAGCTGGGCGCCGTGCAGAACCGTCTGGAGCACACCATCAATAACCTGAGCGTGGCCACGGAAAACCTCCAGGCAGCCCAGTCCCGCATCCGGGACGTGGACATGGCCCAGGAGATGATGAACTTCACCAGGCTCCAGATCCTGCAGCAGGCAGGTACCGCCATGCTGGCGCAGGCAAACCTGGCGCCACAGGCAGTGCTCCAGCTTCTGGCGTAATGAGACCCGAGGAGGTGGGCCCGTCCGATGGGCGAGCCCACCTCCAAATCTCACCCACAAGGAGCGTCCGACGTGAACTCCGACCGACCACTGCTGAGTTTGTGCATGATAGTGAAGGACGAAGAGAGGAATCTTCCACGCTGTCTTCGCAGCGTGGAGGGCGTGGTTGACCAGATCGTGGTGGTGGATACCGGATCTACCGATCGCACCATCCAGATAGCCCGCCAGATGGGCGCCGAGGTATACACCATGCGCTGGGAGGAGGACTTCGCCCAGGCCCGCAATTACTCGCTTTCCAAGGCCACCGGGCGGTGGATCCTTTGTCTCGACGCCGACGAGGAGCTGGTCCGGGAGGACCACGAGGAGCTCCTACGGCTTTTGAAAGCGCAGGATGCCGATGCCTACTACCTCAACGGCATCAGTTACCTGGGGGACAAACCCGAGGGGGATGCCTTCGTACATATCGCCCCGCGGCTCTGGCGCCATCACCCCGAATGTCGATTCGAGCGAGCGATCCACGAGCAGATCCTGCCGGCGTGGCAGAGGCTGGGGTATCGGACCCAGCTGAGTCGGGTGAGGTTCAAGCACTACGGCTACCTTGCGGGGGCATGCCGCGACCGCAACAAGATTGCCCGCAACATGGCAATATTGCGTCGGGAAGCCGAAAGACGACCCCACGATAGCTTCACCCGCTTCAACCTGGGGGTGGAGTACCTGCGGCTGGGGGATTATGAGAGTGCCCTGAACGAGTTCCAGGCCGCCTTCAGGACACTGCGCTCCCTGCGTGTGGGGTACGGCTCCCTTCTCGTCCGTAACATCGCCCTCTGTCTGGCCAAGATGGAACGGCACCATGAGGCATTCCTGGTGCTGGAAGACGCCCTGGAAGCTTACCCCGACTACACCGACCTGGTGTTCATCAAAGGCTTGGCCCTCCAAGGGATGGGACGATACTCCGAGGCAGCGCGGGCGTACCGACGTTGCCTGGAACTCGGCGACCAACCGCGCGGGTACGTGAGCCAGCTCGGCATGGGAAGCTACCGCGCGCTGGTGGGTTTGGGCGATGTGCTTCATTCCAGCGGCGACCCTCATGGGGCGACCGCTGCCTACGCCCGGGCATTGGCTCTGGAGCCAGGCTTCCTCATGGCACTGGAGAGGCTGGCCCGGATGCTGCTTGCTCACGAAGACCCGGAGGCAGCAGTACGGTGCCTCCGCCGCGGCATGTCCGGTAAGCGACCCGAGGAATGGCAGCTGCTGGGAGAACTGTTACTGGAGCACGGCTTGCCTCGCCTGGCGGCCAGGATCCTCGAGGAGGGCCGCGACCGCTACCCGGATGATCCCGGTATCCAGGTGCTGGCAGCAGAATGTGCTGCCTGGCTCGGCGAACCAGGCAAGGCGGTGGACAATTGCCGGCGGGTGGCAGAAACACTTCGAGAGGAGCGGTGGCTGATCCGGGCGGCAGTGGTGGTAGCGACCTGCAGCTTCCTGGATGACCTGCAACTGCTCGAACGGGCAGCGGCGTTGAGATCCCTACTGGATGCGACACTTCCCCCCGGCGTGAGCTGCTTGCTGAGGGCGTGCAGTCGGTTGTTGCACGAGGAAGCTCCCCAGCGGGTGGCATTCTGCGACGGTGCGGATGAGCGGCAACTTGCCAATTGCATATGGGGGGTCCTGGAGCGTCTTGCCCGCTGGGAACAGTGGGCGGCATTCGCCCGCGCCGAGAAGCTGGTGGCGCTCCTGCCCAGGGACGAGCCCGTGGACGACAGGCTGGGGAAGATCCTGGTCGCCGCTGGCCGGACGGCAGAAGGGGCTCAGCGCCTGATGGCGGCGGTGAAGGCAGGCAAACACGATGATGAAACGCTGGTTTCCCTGGCCGACCTCGCGGCAGGAATGGGCTTGCTGGAGGATTGCGAGGTCTTCCTGCGTGCGGCCATCGACCGGGCACCCCATCGGGTGAAACACTACACTAACCTAGTCAGGTTGCTGGTTGAGCAGGGGCGACATCGCGAGGCCATGGAGGTGCTGGGGGTAGCCCGACGGGCACTTCCCCACAACGAACTACTGCAGGTCTCGGAGCGGGCCCTGCGGGCGGTCCAGGTGTAGTCTCGGGTGTCTGGGGCCCGCAAAGGGAGGGCTGGGAACGCATGCGGATTGGACTCGTGTGGCGGCTGTCCCAGGAACTCAAAATGGAAAACCGCAACCTGGATACCGTGCCAGTTCTGGCCGCGGAGCAGAACACGGTTGCTGCTGCAGGTACCTCCGGCACGCCCACCCGCCTCGACCACCCGCCCGGGACCGATGAGCCCTCTGCACTCAGAGAGTTGCTGGAGAAACTGGAGCTGATGGCCGACGGCGCTCCCGTCCTGCTGCGCTATGAGGTTCACGCCGATACCGGTCGGGTGCAGGTGCAGGTTCTCAATGCGGTGACGGGGGAAGTCATCGAAGAGGTGCCTCCTGACCGATACCTGGATATGATTGCCAAAATGGCCCGGTTCATCAGGTTGCTCGTGGAAGAAAACCACGGCTAGACCCACGCGGGGGGATCTACGTTGTCGATTCTGTCGGTGAGTGGTTTGAGCTCGGGAGTGGATTGGCGCTCGGTGATTGACGAATTGATGGCGGTGGAGCGTCGACCCATCGAGTTGCTCGAGCAGCGCCAGGCTGCGCTTACCGAGGAGCGTTCGGTGTGGGAGCAGATCTCCACCAAACTGCAGGGACTGGAAGACGCCCTGGCAGCCCTGGAGGAGGACGACACCTTCCAGGCTCGGACTGCAACGGTGAGCGACGAGACCAAGCTCACCGCATCGGTGACCAGCGATGCTGTTATCGGTAGCTACCGCATCACCATCACGCAACTAGCCCTGGCCCACAGCGTGGCTTCCGATCAGCAGGCAAGCTCCAGCGAGGCATTGGGACTGGAAGGTCAGTTCCAGATCAACGGGGTGGCGGTGACGGTGTCAGCCGCCGATAGCCTGAGCGATATACGCGATGCCATAAACACCGCGGACGCCGGGGTCACCGCTACAGTGGTGGACCAGCGTCTGATCATAACGCGCAATGAGACTGGCTCCACGGAGATTAGCTTCACTGACCCCGACGGGGTGTTGAAGGCCCTGGGGGTGCTGGAGGTCGATGATACGCCCAAGCACACCCTTCAGCCGGCCCAGGACGCGGTGTTCACGGTGAACGGGCTCACCGTCACCCGGAGCAGCAACACGGTGTCCGATGTGCTGAGCGGCATAACTCTCGAACTGAAAGCTCCAACCGATTCAGAAGTGATCATCGAAGTAGTCCACGATACTGAGGTGGCGGTAGAAGCCGTAAAGTCTTTCATTGAAGCGTACAATGACCTGCTCTCGCTGCTCAGGAATGAGCTGGGGGAGGAGGGTAAGCTGCGCGGAGATCCCACTGCCGCGCGCATGGCAACCACATTGCGGCGAATGGTGTCGGATCGGGTTGCCGGGATCGAGGGGGCGTACGAGTCCCTGGCGGAAATCGGGGTCACCACCATGGATCGCCGGGGCGACCTCAACCTCGACGAGGAGAAGCTGCGCGAAGCCCTCAGCGCTGATCCCGCGAGCGTCCAAGTATTGTTTTCTCACTCCAGCGACGACATCGTGGGAGTAGCCGAGCGATTGGCCGCCTTCTGCGATACTTGGGGCGATAGCGTGGACGGGCTCATCGCTGCTCGCACAGAGGGGATTGACGCCCGCCTGCGAGACCTTAGCGAACAGATCGGTAACATGGAATATCGGCTCACCCTGAAGGAGGCTCAGCTGGTGAGGCAGTTCACCGCGCTGGAGACGGCGCTTTCCGTCATGCAGAGTCAAGCTTTGTGGCTTACGGGACAGATCAGTGCCCTGCTGGGCAGCTGGTCCACGTGAGGGGGGTAAACATTGAACGCAGCTTACCAGCAGTACAAAATGGTCACCATTCAGACCGCCAGCCCAGGAAAGCTGGTACTGTTGATGTATGAAGGGGCGCTGGTGGCGCTGGATGCGGCCAAGAAATCGCTGTTGGAGGGACGGGAGGAAGCTGCCCATGCTTCCATCCTCAAGGCTCAGGATATCATTAGCGAGCTACTCATAGCTTTAGATTCCAGGGGTGGCAAGGTGGCGGAGTGCCTGGGAGCGCTTTATGAGTTCATGAAAAGCACTTTGGTGGAGGCCAACATTCAGAAGGACGTCAAGAAGGTAGAAGTGGTGGCTTCCCTGCTGCAGGGTCTTCACAGCGCCTGGGCGGAAATGCTCAAACGGTACAATCACGCGCCAACAGCGGAAACCCTGATCTGAGGAAGGGTAAGCCCCGATGAGCGCGCGACCGGACGCCTGGCGACAGATGTTGCGACTAGCCGAGAGGCAGAAAGAAGCGGCAATGCGTGGGGACTGGGAGGAGGTCTACCGCCTGGCGCTGGAACGAAAGTGGCTGGCGACCGAGATCGACCGCGCACCCTCCCAACGCGCCGAGGGTGCTATGACTGACGAAGAACTCATCGAGTTGATTCGGCGAATCGAGGACATCGACGGGTGGGTCCGGAATTGGCTGCAAAACCAGCTGCGGGAAGTGGCGGGCAGGTTTCAGTTGTTGCAGACGCAGTTGGCCGGCGTCCGTGCATTTGCTTGGTGCCGGAGATGGGATGAAAGCAAACCGCGCTACCTGGATGAGCGGAGATAGACAGCGTTCGCCAAAAAGCACCAACTTTGAGGTACCATATTGCGACATCGTTCGACTACCTGGAAGAGCGGGTTTGCGGAAAAACCTGTGGCTTCAGTTATCAACAGACTTATCCACATTTTCCACAATAATGCTCGAGGACAGAAAGTTCGGGTTGGATGGTCTGCCTGGAGAGAACCCACCGAGGTGGGCGACGGGGTGGGCTGCAGAAAGAGAAACTTTGATGCATCAATCGTTGACGCGGGACGCAGCCTATGATATAGTCATCCTTGCATCAACGGCCGTTGCGGCTGAAGTTAGGAGGAATAGGGGTAGATGCAAGGCACGGTCAAGTGGTTCAACGCCCAGAAGGGCTACGGGTTCATCGAGAAGGACGGGGGCGGGGACGTCTTCGTTCACTTTTCGGCGATCCAGCAGCCCGGTTTCAAGACCCTGGTGGAAGGCGAAAGGGTCGAGTTCGACATCGTGGAGGGCGCGAAGGGTCCGCAGGCTGCCAACGTCAGAAAGCTCAGCTGACAGCTGCGTTAGCCTGGGAAGGAACGGTGACGGATGCGGGCGGCTCCGACTTTGGTTGGGGCCGCCCAGCGTGTGGGAGGCAGGGGGCGATGCGGGAGATGCGGGAATGGAAGGTTCCGCGGATGGCAGCGATCTGAGGAAGGGGGGATCTTGCGGTCGTGAAGGCTCAAATACGAGGCCGGAATGTGGAAGTAACGCAGGCCTTGAGGGACTACGTGCACAAGAGACTGCGAAAGCTGGACAAGTACTTTGACGAGCCCCCGACGGTGCAGGTGATGCTCACCGTTCAGCGCGGGCGTCATCGGGCTGAAATGACTCTGACCATCAACGCAATGCTGCTCAGGGGCGAAGAAGAAACCGACGATATGTTTGCTTCCATCGATCTGGTGGTTGATAAACTGGAACGACAGATGGCCAAGTACAAGACCAGACTACAAAGACGGGGAAAAGAAGGACTTGGCCGGACGGCTGCCAACGCCGTGGCCGCAGAGCCAGACGAAGAACCGCGTATCGTCCGGACCAAGCGGTTTGCCATCAAGCCCATGACCCCCGAGGAAGCAGTGATGCAGATGAATCTGCTGGGTCACGATTTCTTCGTGTTCACCAATGCTCTGACGGAAGAGGTCAACGTGGTTTACCGGCGCAAGGATGGCAACTACGGATTGATCGAGCCGATACCGGGGGATTGAAGCTACCGGCGTCCTGCGACTGCTTTTCGTGTAGCTGGGAAGGATTGCGTCTACTGCGGGTCGAATGCCGTCCTACAATGGCCGGATCCGGGAAGGATGATCATGCCGGGCCCCCTGAGCACTGCTGAGGAAATGGAGTTGGTCCTGCGCCATCTGGCGGCAGTGGTGACCGCCAGGGTGGTGGTGGATGCAGCTGGACAGGTTGAGGAGGTCCGGGTGATCTCCGACGGCCGGAGGAGTCCTGGGCAGATCTGCAGGAACGTTCGCTCCGCCCTGTGGGCTCATTGCGGCGTCGACGTCCCGGTGGACAAGATCAGGGTGACTCAACTGGCCGAGGATGCCCACCTCATAGCGCCGGCAGTTCGGCCGCGACTGGTATCGGTTGGCTACCAGTGGACCGGCGGGCAGGTGCGCACGGAAGTGGTTCTGGAGGTTGGTGAGCGGGTGCTGCCGGGACGGGCGGCTGCCGCGGCCCGGGGAGCGAAGGCGTTACATTCGGTGGCTGAAGCCACGGTCGCCGCTCTCAGGCAGTGGCTCGGCACCGGCGTGCACCTGGGAGTGGAAGAAGTGCTGACGGTTTCTGCTGCCGACCACCGGGTGGTCGTGGTGGTGGTTGACCTGGTGTTCGATAACGGACGTCGGGAGGTGCTCTGCGGGAGCAGCTTGATCAGAGAAAACGACAAAGAGGCGGTGGCCAGGGCAACGCTGGATGCAGTGAACCGGCGCCTGGTGATGCCAGCATCGGCGCAGGTACCGCGCGATATTTGGCGAAAGAAAAGAGATGTGGCCGGCAGTCCCCCGTCCTGAACCCTGGAGCGGAGGATTTCTACCCCAATAGCGGAGGCGGGGTAGAGCTTGGGCGATGGGGGAAATGGAAACGATGAAGAAGCTAGCCAAGGCCATCCTGGCGCTGCTTGCCCTGGTGCTGGGCGGCGGAGCCGCTTTCCAGCTCGGCTGATGGTGGCCCGGGGGCTGCCGGCCCCCACAGCAGGGAGTTGGGTTGAGGATGCACCTGGGTCGGGGCGCGCAGACGTACCTCATGGCGGTATTTGTGGCGGGCATGCTGCTGGTGGCGTTACTGCTTCCCAGCGTGGATCGGGAGTGGATTCGCGGCATTTTGTTTTTTTTGGTTTTGGCTCTCCTTGCGGAGGCGGTCCCGGTCACTTTGCCCCGCGGCTTTTCCACCGTGTCGGTCAGCATTGCCATCTTCTTCGCGAGTACTATCGTTTATGGCCCCGGGGTGGGTGCCATCGTGGGCGCGTTCGGGACCATCCGGCCTCGGGATCTCAGGGGGCAGGTGCCGCTGCAAGTCGTCTTGTTCAACCGGGGACAGCTGGCGCTGGCTGCCGGTCTGGGAGGTCTGGCCTACGTGGGATTGGGCGGGGTGCCCGGGCAGCTGGCCTTTCCGGGATCCTTATTACCTCTGGGCGGATGTGCCCTGGTTTGCTTCCTCATCAACGTCATCACCGTGACGCTGGGGCTGTCCCTGGTACAGCGGGTGTCACCGCGTGGTTTGTGGCGGGTGAATTTCCGGGGGGTGATCCCCCACTACCTCGCCCTCACCCCGGTGGGCGTCCTGGTGGCTTACGTGTACATCGAACTGGGCTGGGTGAGCGTGCTACTCTTCTTCTTTCCCTTACTGGTGGCACGCTATGCGTTTCAGCGCTACATGGACATGCGGAATACTTACCTCTCCACCATTAGGGCGCTCACCGCAGCGCTTGAGGCCAAGGATCCCCACACCCGGGGTCACGCGGCACGGGTGGCTCAGATAGCGGTGCTCACCGGTCGTCAGATGTCCTTGCCGGAGGACGAGCTGGAGCTCTTGGAGTACGTGGGGTTGCTGCACGATATCGGCAAAATTGCCGTGCCCGATGCGGTTTTGAAGAAGCCGGGCATCTTCACCGAGGATGAATACCTGGAAATGCAGCATCATCCGGTGATTGGCGCTGAGATCGTACGGGGCATCAGGATGTTGGGCAAGGGCTCCTCCTGGATCAGATATCACCACGAGCGCTGGGATGGCCGGGGGTTTCCGGAAGGCCTCAAAGGAGACCAGATCCCGCTGGGTGCCCGGATCATCGCCGCTGCCGATGCCTTTGATGCCATGATCTCCGACCGTCCGTACAAGCAAGCCCTGACGGTCACGGAAGCCAAAGAGGAAATGCGGCGGGCATCAGGGACTCAGTTCGACCCCGAGGTGGCGCGGGCGTTGCTGCGGGCCATCGAGAACGTTTCATTTGAGGGGGCTGCCGGTAACGCCCAGCCGCCAGGAGGCAGGACGCAGTGAAGATGGCGGTATCCAACCGAGTGAAATTCATGGTGGTGGCGGTGTGGCTGGCTGCTGCTGGCTTGGCTGCCTACTGGTGGTGGCGGTATCCGGTGCTGGACGCCGGAGCGTGGGCGTTCGTGCTTTTGACCGGCATGCTCGCCAACCTCTCCCCGGTACGCACCACGCATTGGGGTATCGTTTCCATGTCGGGCGCGCCCAATTTTGCTGGACTGCTTCTCGTCGGTCCCGGTGGTGCTGCGGCAGCGGCGACCCTCACCTGGCTGGCGACTCGCTGGGCCCAGGGAGAGGGTAGGGGCAGCGATTTGCTGAGCTGGTTCCGCCCCGGTTGCACATGCCTGGCACTGGGTGCGGCGGGCCTAGCTTGCGAGTACTTCGGACTCACTCCTCCTCTGGCTGAGATCTCATCCCTTCCCACCACGTGTTGGGCGGTGGTGCTGGCTTTGCTCCTGCTGGTGGGCACGGAAATCATGGTGAGGGCGGCTGCGTGGTGGGTACGGTACAGCGTCAATCCGTTTCGGGTCATGACCAAGTTCCTGGTCCAAAGGGCGCCACGGGAGCTGCTGGTGGGATCCATGGGGCTTTTGCTCACCGCGATATACGGACAGGCCCGCTTCCAACTGGCGGGATTGGCTCTTTTCATCGTCTTCTTTCTGCTGGTGATATATGCCAACCGTCTGTATGTGGACATACGGGAGGTACACTGGAGCACGCTGACCGCCCTGATGAACGCAGTAGAAGGACAGTCGCTGGATGCCCCGGGACACGGCCAGCGGGTGGCTCGTTACGTGCTGGCTCTCAGCCGCAAGCTACTGCTGGCAGACTGGGAGGCTGAGCGGTTTTATTACTGCGCCCTGCTCCACGACGTGGGGTGGATAGGACGGCCGGAAGGGATAGCGGACAAGCCCGGCCCACTGACGGTGAGCGAGTACGCGGGGGCGGTGGAACACGCGCTGGTTGGAGCCAGCATTGTGCGGGAAATTCCCTTCCTGCGCGGGTTGGCGGACGTGATCCGGTTAAGCCATGCCCGTTTTGATGGAACCGGCTGGCCCCCGGGAGTCAAGGAGAAGGAGATTCCCCTGGCGGCGCGCATGATCGCGGTCGCCGACGCATTCGATTCCATGCTCAGGGCACGGCCCTACCGACCACCCTTGACACGGCGGCAGGCGGAGGCTGAGCTGATACGAGGTAGCGGAAGACAATTCGACCCGCAGCTGGTGGCGGTATTCCGGGAAGTGATCAGGGAGGAGGAGAGGGCGCCCGATGTTTTTGCTGGCCATTATGCTCTCCATCCTGGTTGGTAAGCTGCGGGGTGGTCGCCTCCGGCGTTTGGGGAACCTGCAAATGCGCGCCTATCCCCTCCTGCTGGCGGGTCTGCTGCTTCAGATGGCGTTGCACGCTTGTGGAGCGCTGGATGTCGATTTGCCACTGGTGTGGGCCTCGGTCGTCCACGTGGCATCTTACGGCTTGTTGCTCTACGCGATCCTGGTGAACCTGCGCCTGGCGGGAATGCCCCTGGTGGCAACTGGCATGGCCCTCAATTTGGCAGTGATCGCGGCCAACCGAGGCCGCATGCCCATCTCCACCACTGCATTGATGCGCGCGGGACTTCACGGCTACTATAACTTCCTGGCCACCGGCGCCAGCTATACCCATCAGCTGGCGGACAGTCACACCAGGCTGTGGTGTCTGGGAGATGTGCTCTTCCTCCCTCGTCCCTTTCCCCGCCCCTGCGTGCTCAGCGTGGGGGACCTCTTCCTGGTGGTGGGGCTTTTCCTCTTGATCCAGCATTTCATGCTCCAGCCGGATGGTTCCTGATTGGAAGAAAACGTCAGGGCGTCTCATGCCCGAAGACAGCCCCCACCCCACTTGCCGAACTTGTCACCTGCTTCCTGACGGTGCTAGAATGTTATTGTCGCGGCAGCAGGCAGTTAGACTGCGGTATCCGTTGATGGGAGTTTCCCCCGGGAGGAGTGAGGGAACGGTGTATCAAGAAATGTGGGATCAGATCGAGGAGATTCGAGGGATCCTCGAGAATACCAGGGATTCTCTTTGACCTGCCCGAGAAGGAGAAGCAGCTCCGGCAACTGGAGGCCCTGATGGCGGAGCCTCAATTCTGGTCTGACCAGAACCGGGCGCAGCGGATCAGTCGTGAGCTGGCGGCCCTGCGCAGCACACTAGAGGAATACCGACAGCTGCATCGCCGGTACGAAGATCTGGTGGCGTTAACGGAGATGGGTGAGGCAGACCAGGACCCGGAGCTCTTGGAGGAGTTGCGCCAGGAGGCGGAATCGTTGCTCCGGGCGGCCAACCACCTTTACATCAAGGTTCTTCTGTCCGGAGAGTACGATCAGCGGAACGCCATCGTCACCCTCCACGCGGGTGCTGGAGGAACGGAGTCACAAGACTGGGTGGCTATGTTGTTGCGCATGTATACCCGGTGGGCGCAGGCCCGCGGCTACCAGGTGGAGACTCTGGATTCCCTCGAAGGGGAAGAAGCGGGGCTGAAGAGCGTGACCGTGCTGATCAAGGGTGAGTATGCCTACGGTTACTTGCGGGCGGAGAAGGGCGTGCACCGGCTGGTGCGCATCTCACCCTTCGATTCTTCTGGGCGCCGTCACACTTCTTTTGCCTCCGTCGATGTGCTGCCGGAGATCGAACAGGACGATGAAGTCACCATCAACCCCGAGGACCTGAAGGTGGAGACGTTCCGGGCCAGCGGCGCGGGTGGCCAGCACGTGAACAAGACCGATTCCGCGGTGCGCATAACCCATCTGCCTACCGGCATCGTCGTGCAGTGCCAGAACGAGCGCTCGCAACACGCCAACCGTAACACGGCCATGAAGATCCTGCGTTCCAAGCTGATCCAGCTCAAAGAGGAGGAACGGCGGCGGCAGATCGAGGAATTGCGGGGCCCGGTGAAGGAAATTGCCTGGGGTAACCAAATCAGGTCTTACGTCCTGCAGCCGTACACCCTGGTTAAAGACCATCGCACGGGCGTGGAGATTGGTGATGTGCGCTCCGTCCTGGACGGGGAGATCGATTGCTTCATCCATGCTTTCCTCCGGGAAGAGGCGCTCCGAAACGCGCGAGGGGTTAAGGAGGCAGGCCGGGCAGGGGAGGTGTGAGGAATGAGGTGGCTGGCCGGGTTGTTGGTGTTCCTGATCGCGGCGCTGGCATTTGCCCAATTCATGTTGCCCCGGTTGGTCGAGCGGGCAGTGGCGGAGGCCCTCGAGGAGCGTTTGGGGCCGGGCGAGACGCTCCGGGTGCAGTTGAAAGCGTATCCCACGCTGCGAATGCTGCTGGGGCAGTTCGATTCCATTGCAGTGGAGGCGCGGCAGGTCCGGGCGTTGGGTGAGGCCGGGGTCTTGATAGATCGGCTGCGCTCCATGCTATACGAGGTTCGGGTGGACATGCAGGCGTTGCTCCGGGAAAGGGAGCTGGTCATCACCAGGAGCCGCCAAGTGAACGTGGAGATGGAGATCAGCGAAAGTAGCCTGAACCAGTACCTGTGGCTTGCATTCCCGGAGCTCGAAGGGATGAAGTTCAAATTGGAGACGGGTCGCGCCGTACTGGAAGGAGAAGTGACCCTCGCCGGCATTTCTCTGCAGGTTCGGACGGTGGGGCAGTTTGTGGGCATGGACGAGAGCAAGGTAGGCTATCGGGTCCAAGAGCTGGAAGTGGAAGGCTTCCTGCTGCCGAAGCCATTGCGGGATAAAGTGATCCAGATTCTGGGTGGAGAGCAGATGTTCTTCGACCTCGCCAAGGCCCCGTTGCCGGTGGTGGTCCGTGAGGTGAAGAACGAGGAAGGACGACTGATCATCATCGGGGAGGCCAAGGGAGATTGAAGATTCGCGTGGGTTGGTGGCCACTGCTCGTTGTGCTCCTGTTGGTGGTCGCGGCGACGTGGCCGAGTGTACGTGGCGCGTGGGCTTCGGTCAGTGACCCCGGATCCGAGCAGGATCCGTTGGTGACCAAGAGTTATGTGGATGAACAGACGCTGTTCCGGGTGGTGACGATGTATCCCGGGCAGCGGCTGGTGGCCGATGCGGGGGCCGAGATCATCGTCCGCGCGGGAAAGGCAACGGCAGTGGTCTCACAGCTCGGCGGCCTGGCCGACGTCACCGCTGGGCGCGACGTGGGCCAGGGGGAGGTAGTCGACTTGAACCATTTGCTGGTGATTCCCCGGTCGGACGGGCGAGGTCTGGTAGCGGTGACCGAAGTGATCCTCATGGTGCGGGGCCGGTATCGGATCATTCGTTAGGAGCGCGTCCAGCATGCGAGTGTTGCACCTCATATCTGGAGGTGACACCGGGGGCGGCAAGAGCCACGTCATCAATCTGGTGGAGCAGCTGCGGCGCCACATGGAGGTCCTGGTGGGCTGTTTCGTGCCCGGCGCGTTCTACCAGGAAGTTCGCAGGCGGCAGATTCCCGCGGTGTTGTTTGCCCAACGCGGTCGCTGGGACCTGCGCGTGTTGACCCAGCTGGTACGTTTGGTACGCGACCGGGGGTATCAGCTGGTACACTCACACGGGCCGCGTGCCAACTTCCTGGTGGGTCTGGCCAGGGGCGCGCTGCAGGTACCGTGTGTCACCACGATACACAGCGACTGGCGGTTGGATTTCGAGGGAAGCACGTACAAGAAGCTGGTTTACACTCGGCTGAACGCCCTCGCCCTGCGGCGGTTTGATTTCTTCGTCACCGTTTCGGAGGAGTTCGCCAGGATGCTGGAGGCTCGGGGCTACCCCCGGGACCGGATCTTTGCCCTATACAACGGTCTGGATTTCGAGGCTCCTCTGGAGGTCCAGGAGCGTGAGAAATTCCTGCGCAACTTCGGGGTTGAGAGCACTGGCGTGCGCACGGTGGGTGCTATGGGACGACTGCATCCGGTCAAGGGCCACGACGTGTTCTTGCGGGCTGCTGCGGCGGTAGCCAGGGAGTACCCGGAACCGGTGCGCTTTCTGGTAGCGGGCGAGGGTCCGCAGCTACCCGCTCTCATTCGCCTGGCCCGCGAGCTGGGGATCGCCAACCGGGTGCATTTCTTGGGCCACGTGGAATCCCCCTTCGATTTCCTCAACGCGGTGGAGGTGAACGTTCTCGCATCGCGGAGCGAGAGCTTCCCTTACGCCCTGCTGGAAGGAGCGCGCCTGAGGAAGCCCACGGTGGCAACCGCGGTAGGGGGGATCCCGGAGCTGGTGGAGCACGAAAAGACCGGGCTGCTGGTGGCGCCGGGCGCCCACGAGGAGATGGCGAAGGCTATCCTGAAGCTGTTGAGCGATTCGGACCTGGCGCAACGGCTGGGCCATGCTCTGTGGTCCCGCGCCCGGGAGCGTTTCTCCGCGCGATCTATGGCCGAGGATCAGATACGGATATATCGCGAGATTATGGACAGGTGTGGTGCGAGAGAGGGGCGTAGGGGATGAGGATCATTGACGAGCACGGTCGACTGCTGGGACGGATCAACGTCATCGATTTCCTGGCCGCGTTGCTGGTATTGTCGCTGGTAGCCGGTGGGATATACAAGGTCACCCAGCTGGGCCAGGCCCCCGGAGGGGCGGTGCCCAAAGAGGTAACGTTGGAAGTGCTCATCGAAGGGGTCCGGCAGCCCACGGTCGACGCCATCTCGGTGGGAGACGCGGTGAGAGAATACAACAGCGGCGAACCCTTCGGGGTGATCACGGCGAAGCGGGTCGAGGCGGCCACCGAGGTCGTGCCCACAGCGGACGGCCGGCTGGTGCTGGCCACGGTCCCGGGAAAGTATAACATCAACCTGACCATCAGGTGCGACGCCATGGTTTCCGACCGCGCCATTACCATCGGGCGCACCGAGGTCAGGATCGGCAGCATGATCCGGGTCAAGACCGTCAAGTATGCGGTGATGTTCACGGTCATGGGGATCGAGGTTACGCCGTGAAGAGGCAGATTGCGAGCGCATGGGAGACAAGCAGGGTGGTCTGCCTGCTGGGCGCGGTGGCCGAGAGGGCGAACCGGGCCTGGGGCGACAGCTCGCTCGCTCGCCTGCTGGCCGGCTATGAGGCTGCCGTTGCCCGCAGTGCTCTAGGGCGCTCCATTACCCACTGCCTGGCCATCCTGGAGGATGCTGCTCCTGCCATCACGCACGCGGTCCTGCGAAGGATGCGGTCGGCTGCGTACTGCCTGGGGGCGAAGCTCCGTGGCTTGGCCGCGTGGTTGGCCCTGGGCTACGTGGTGGGCGCGGTGGTGGCCATGGGGCGCGCTGCTGAGGAGGCCACTGCGGAGGGGCTGGCAGGGCTGCTCGTGGTGGTATTGCTCGGCCTGTATTCCTACTGGCCATCCCTGGCGAGGGGAAGCCGGTTAGTTTCGGCAATCAGAACCTGGGCGGGAGAATGGGACAATTGACACCATTGTTTGCCATCAGAAGTCCGCCGAGAGTGCTCTTGGCCTTGCTGGCCGGTAGCCTGGCCGGCTATTTATTCACTGCCGTTGGCCCGGCGGTGTGGGCGTTACTGGCGGTCCCGGTGACCGTGGCCGCCTGGCTCCAGCCGGCGGCGGCGCTGGCGGCATACTGCCTTGCCTTCCCCTTTCTTCCCGACGATGTGCTGGTTTGGGGCGGGCTCGCGCTGGTGATTGTCTGGCTGGCGGCGGTGGTGGCGCGGCGGGAGCGATGGGTGGTACCATGGCCAGTACCCATGGTGATCTTCGGATTGGCAGTGCTGGTCAGTTTCGTGACCTCGGTGGATCCAACCGGCAGCTTCCGAGATCTGGTCCTGCACTGCACGGGGATGGGATTGTTTACCGTGGCCGCCAATGTGCTCCGTCGCGGGCGAAACGCTGCCTGGTTCTGCCTGGCGGTATCCTTGGCTGCTGCCCTGGTGGGCGCTCACGGGATCTACCAGGTGGCTTCCGGTGCCCCCATTGAGTCGGGTTGGGTGGATCGAGTTCATAACCCGTGGCTGGTAGCCCGTGCCTATTCCGTTTTCGGCAACCCCAACGTACTGGCTGCCTACCTGCTGATGGTTTTGCCGCTGGCGGCGACGGCGGGATGGATCAGCAGCGGTGGTTGGCGGGTACTGCTGGGCATCTGCTGGATCTGCGCCATGCTCTGCCTGGTGTTGACCTTCTCCCGGGGAGCGTGGGTGGCCATGGCCGCGTCCGGTCTCGCGCTGAGCGTGCTGCTCGAGCGGAAGCTGCTGCCGTGGTTGCTGGTGGTGTGCCTGCTGGCCCTCCTCATCAGCCCCAGTGCGCGCGCATTGCGACAGAGAGTGCACACCATGTTCACCCTGCAGGACAGCTCAACGCGTTACCGGGTCACTGTGTGGCGAGAGTCGTTGCGGATGCTATCCGATTACTGGATGTCCGGTGTCGGCCTGGGGTACCAGTCGTTTCGGCGCGTCTACCCTGCGTACATGCTCGATCGCACCAAAGACCCCTACCATGCCCACAGCCTGTACTTGGAGCTGGCGGTGGAGCTGGGGCTGTTCGGCCTGCTGGCCTTCCTGTGGTTCTGTGGGGATCTCGGTCTGCGCTTGCTTCGCAAGCTGAAGGGGGCCGGCCGGCGGCACCGGGGAATGTTGGCCGCTGCTGTGGCCTTTCTGGTGGCGGTGGCCTGTTACGGAATCGTGGAGAACGTACTGTACATGCCGAAAATCACTTTGAGCTTCTGGATCTTCTGCGGGTACGCCGCTGCGACGGTCAGCCGGAGAACGGAGAAGGCGAGGGGTTAGATGCCGCGGGCGGTGATTTCTGGTTATTACGGGTTCGGGAACTGCGGCGATGACGCCATCCTGCGGGGCATCATCTCCGGTCTGCGCCAGCAGGATGCGGACCTGGAGGTCGTGGTTCTGTCTGCCAACCCGGCGGAGACCAGGAATCGGCTGGGGGTGGCGGCGGTCAATCGGTACAACCCGGTGGCAGTGGCACGCGCCATCGCCGGCGCGGATCTTCTCATCAGCGGTGGGGGCAGCCTGCTTCAGGATATCACCAGCACGCGGTCGCTGCTGTACTACCTTTCGGTTATCCAGATGGCGCTCAGCATGGGAAAGAGGGTAATGCTGTACGCCAACGGCATCGGGCCCATCACCCGTGCGACCAACCGCCAGTTGTGTCGGAGGGTTTTGTGCCGGGTACACCTCATCACCGTGCGCGATGATTCCTCGCGGGAGGAGCTGGAATCCCTCGGGGTGCGCGGGCCGTTGATCGAGGTGACTGCCGACCCGGTATTCGCGCTGGATGAGCTGGGGACCCAGGAACCCCCCGAGACGGAGGTGACGGTGGGAGCGGCCTTTCGTCCGTGGGGACCCCCTGATCGACTGCAGTGGGTATTCTCGGTCTTGGCCAGTACCCTGACCCGCCGTGGGTGGAGGATCCGGCTCATCCCCATGCACTGGAAAGAGGATCATCCCCTGGCTGCCCGGCTGCGGACGGCGGCACCAGGTGGAGTGGAGGTGTGGACGGGTCCGCTGGCCGAACCCGCCGATCTCAGGGCGGCCTTCTCCGGACTGTCGGTGATGGTGGGTATGCGACTGCACGCTCTGATGTTCGCGGTGAAAATGGGGATACCGGTGGTGGGCCTGGCTTACGATCCGAAAGTAACGGCGTTTTTGCGTTCAGTGGGGCAGGAACAGCTGGCGGAGTCCCTCGATTCGGTGGACCCGCAACGTCTGTGCGAAGCGGTGAGCGGCGCGGTGAGAAGTGGGCCGGAGCTGCGTGCCCGCGTCAGGGAACACGCCGCCCAGCTGGCCGCACGTGCCCGACGAAACGCGGAGCTGGCGGTGGCGCTCCTCCGGGGGGAGATGGTCGGTGACCCGCGCTGACCAGCGGTGGCACCTCATGGGGGTACCGGTGGACCCGGTGACCATGTCGCAGGCGGTGGCGAGATGCCTCCATCTGGTCCGGGAGGCGGGGAGGCCCCGGCTGGTGATGACGCCGAACCCGGAGATCGTGGTCATGGCCCAGCGCGATGGTGAGCTGATGGACGCCCTGCGGCAGGCGGATCTGTTGGCTCCTGATGGGGTGGGGCTCCTGTGGGCGTCCAGGAAGCTGGGCTGCCCTTTACCGGAACGGGTGGCGGGCATCGATCTGGCGGGGAGAGTGCTGGCATGGGCGGCGGCCAACGACGTGCCGGTATACCTGCTTGGAGGACGGGCGGGAGTGGCGCGGGATGCGGCGGCCAGGCTGCAGCAGCGATACCGTGGGCTGAGGATCGTTGGTTGGCATCACGGTTATTTCTCTCACCGGGAATCAGAGGAGATTTGCCGCCAGGTAGTGCGGTCGGGGGCCAAAATACTCCTGGTGGGCATGGGTGCTCCCCGACAGGAAAAATGGATGGTGCGGCACCGCCGGCAGCTGCAGGGCGTGGGCCTGATCATGGCAGTGGGGGGCAGCTTAGATGTGTTCGCGGGGCGGTTCCGTCGCGCTCCCGCCTTGGTGCGGGCGGTGGGGTTGGAGTGGCTTTTCCGGCTACTGCAACAACCGTGGCGGTGGCGCAGGATGCTGGCACTGGTGAGGTTCGCCAGGCTGGTGTGGGGGAGGAGGGTGGCCAAATGCTGAAGGATGGTCAGCTACAGTTCCTGCAAGAAAAGGCGCGGGTGGTCCGCCGACACGTCCTTCGCATGATCGGGCTGGCGGGATCGGGGCATCCCGGTGGTTCGCTGTCCTGCGTCGAGGTGCTGGTGACCTTGTACTTCACGGTGATGCGCATACGACCGGAAGACCCTGGGTGGCCGGAACGCGACCGACTCGTGCTATCCAAAGGTCACGCGGCGCCCGCGCTTTATGCCGTGTTGGCGGAAAGAGGATACTTTCCCGTTGAGGAGTTGTGGACCCTCAGGAAGCTGGGCTCGAGGCTACAGGGGCACCCCGACATGCGCAAGACCCCGGGCGTTGAGGTCTGCACGGGTTCGTTGGGGCAGGGCCTGTCGCAGGCGGTGGGAATGGCACTGGCGGGCAGGATGGACGGTGCCGACTTCCACGTCTACTGCCTGGTGGGCGATGGGGAGTGCGAGGAGGGGCAGATTTGGGAGGCGGTGATGGCGGCGGCGCACTACCGCCTGGGCAATCTCACCGTCATCCTCGACCACAACGGCCTGCAGATAGATGGGCCGATTCGACAAGTGCTGTGTCCGGAGCCATTTCCCGAGAAGTGGCGGGCCTTCGGATGGGAATGCGTGGAAGTGGACGGACACGACTTCGGGCAGCTGTACGATAGCTTGCTGCGCCCAGAGAGGCCTTCCTCCGTTCCCCGCGTGGTGGTTGCCCACACGGTCAAAGGCAAAGGAGTATCCTACATGGAAAACCGCGTGGAGTGGCACGGGAAGGCCCCCGGGCCGGAGCTGCTGAGGATCGCATTAGAGGAGCTGGAGCGATGAAGAGACACACCCGCGATGCTTACGCCGAGGCACTGGTGGAGTTGGGGAGGAAGAGGCCGGAAGTGGTGGTGCTGGATGCGGACCTGTCGGTGTCCACTCGCACCGCCAGGTTCGCGGAGGCCTTCCCGGACCGGTTCTTCAACTGCGGAATAGCCGAGCAGAATATGCTGGGCATTGCCGCCGGACTTGCGGCCAGCGGCAAAATACCCTTCGTCAGCACGTTTGCCGTGTTCGCCAGCATGAGGGCGTGCGAACAGATACGACAGTCCATCGCCTATCCCCGTCTCAAGGTAAGGGTGGTGGCCAGTCACGGTGGCATCACGGTGGGCGCCGACGGTGCTTCCCATCAGTGTACGGAGGACGCGGGGGTCATGAGGGCCATCCCCAACATGACGGTGGTGATACCCGCCGACGCCACAGAAACCGCCTGGGCGGTACACCAGATTGTGGACATACCCGGTCCCGTGTACATGCGTTTGGGGCGGCCGGCGGCGCCGGTGGTCTACCCGGACGCAAGCAGGCTGCGCTGGGGCAAGGTCACGCTCCTGCGGGAGGGCAGTGACGTGGTACTGCTGGGGACCGGTATCATGGTGTCCAGATGCCTCGAGGCGTCTGCGATCCTGGAGGCGGAAGGTGTGGAGGCCGCGGTGGGCGCAGTATCGGTCCTGAAACCGCTGGACGAGGAGTCGGTGGTCGCGTTGGCCCGGCGATGCGGCGCGGTGGTCACCGCGGAGGAACACAGCGTGATAGGCGGTCTCGGGTCGGCAGTGTGCGAATGTCTGGCCGAACGGTACCCGGTTCCGGTTCGCAGGGTGGGGATTGGTGATGTGTTCGGACAGTCCGGAGAACCCGACCAACTACTGGCTCACTACGGTCTGACGCCGGAGGCTATAGCCGAGGCTGCCCTGGAGGTGATAAGGCGGAAACAGTCTTGACCCTAAGGAGGCGCACTCCCTTAGGGGTCGGTCGCGGGAAATGTTGGCGGCCGACCCCATATTTTTCTTCCAGCGCCGTACAGCCTTCCCTGTTTTTGGAGGATTCTGCTGCATTATGTCGAATTGGCATACCGCAATTCGCATCACGGTGCGCGGGGCGATATGGTGCTGTCACGTTATGTTGACGAGGGCGCGGCTGGCCCGGTGATCAGGCTCGAACGGGTAACCAAGGTCTACGACGGGCGGGTGGTGGCCTTGGAAGACATCACGCTGTCCATCCACAAGGGCGAATTCGTCTTCGTGGTGGGACCTTCCGGGGCGGGAAAATCCACCTTCGTCAAGCTCATCTACCGGGAGGAGCTGCCCACGTCCGGGCGGGTCTGGGTGGAGGGCCGGGAACTGGGCCGGATGCCGCGCTGGCAGGTGCCGCATTTGCGGCGGCGAATCGGGGTGGTATTTCAAGACTTCAAGCTGCTGCCCGACCGCACCGTGTACGAGAACGTGGCCTTCGCCCTGCGGGTGACGGAGGCTTCCCCGCGAGAGATACGAAGGCGCGTGCCCGCGGTGCTGGAGCTGGTGGGCCTGAAAGACCGGGCGCGCGCCTTTCCCAATCAGCTGTCGGGAGGGGAGCAGCAACGGGTTGCCCTCGCCCGAGCGGTGGTGAACAACCCGGCCATAGTGATTGCCGACGAGCCCACCGGCAATCTGGATCCGGACACCGCCTGGGACATCATGCGGCTGCTGGTGGACATCAACCGTCTGGGGACTACGGTGATCGTCGCCACCCATGCCCGCTACATAGTGAACGCCTTGCGCAGACGGGTGGTGGCAATGGAACGCGGACGACTGATACGGGACGTACCCAGGGGCACTTACGATCATGAGAGTTAGGACGCTGGGGTTTCTCTTCGGCGAGGCCTGGCGCAACGTTCTCCGGAATGGTCTCATGAGCCTGGCTTCCATATCCACCGTGGCGGTCTCGCTCTGCATAGCGGCGTCCATGGCCATTTGTGCTGCCAACCTGGATCATGTGGCCTCCACTTTGGAGTCGCAGCTGGAGGTCAAGGTATTCTTGGCCCCGGGCCTCACCGAAGAGGCCCGCCAGGCCCTGATACAGCAGGTAACCGCGATGGACGGAGTACAGGAAGTCCGGTTCGTGAGCCGGGAGGAGGCACTGCAGCGACTTCGGGATCGATTTGGCGAGGACAGCATCCTGCTGGATGCGGTGGGGGATTCCAACCCCCTTCCTGATTCGCTGGAGATACGGGCGACGGGCCTGCAGGCGGTCAAGCTGGTGGCACTGCGAGTGGGGGAGCTGGAGGGAGTGGAAGAGGTACTCTTCCACCGCGAGGTGGCGGACAAGCTGTCCAGAATCACCAGGGGGTTGCGGATCGTGGGCGTCCTCGTGGTCTCACTGTTGCTGGTGGGAATGCTGCTGATCATCTACAACACCATCCGGCTCACCGTGTTCGCGCGCCGGCGGGAGGTGGCCATCATGAAGCTGGTCGGGGCCACCGACTGGTTCATTCGCTTGCCCTTCTTTCTGGAAGGAGTATTGCTGGGGACCGTGGGAGCTGGACTGGCTGCGCTGGTGATCCGAAGTGGGTATGTCTGGGTGGCGGCCTCGGTACGGGGCTCCCTGCCGTTCCTGCCGCTGCTGCCTCCTTATCCCCTGGTCAATTACGCAACTGCTCTCCTCCTCTGCCTGGGCGCTGTGGTGGGGGGACTGGGTAGCAGCTGGTCGCTGCGGCGGTACCTCGAGGTGTGAGGGACGGTGTCATGATCACGTTACGGCGAGCCAATACAGTGATAGCGGCGTTGCTGATAGTTCTGCTGGTGCCCGGCCTGGTCCTTTCTTCCACTGAGTCAGAGTTGGAGCGGATGAAGGAGCAGCTGGAGCGGGTCCGGGAGGAAATCGAAGAGTACAAGCGGAGCCTCCAGCGCACCGAAAGCAACGAGCGAAGTCTCCTCCAAGAACTGGAGCGGATGGATCGGGCCCTGGAACGGGCTGAGTCAGAGCTACGTTTCCTGCAGGGGCAGCTGGAAATCACCAAACGCCGCATTGCCGCCGTGGAAGCCGAGCTGGCGCAGGCGGAGGCAGCGCTGCAGGAGCGCCTCAGGTTACTCAACGAACGGGTGCGCTTCATTTACATCCACGGGGTGGTGGGGTACCTGGAGGTGTTGCTCGAGGCGGAGAGCTTTGCCGACTTCTTGAGCCGCTTTGAGCTCATCAAGCGCATCATCCGGCAGGACGTTTCTCTCCTCAGGGAAGCCCAGCAGCAGCGGGAATTGATTCGGGCCAAGAGAGAACAGCTGGAAGAGCAAAAGAACAACCTGGTCAGGTTGCAGCAGCAGACCGAGCAGCAGAAGGTGCGGATCGCCGCGCAGGCCCGCCAGCGGCGGCAGTATCTGTCCAAGTTGCAGAGCGAAAAGCGGCAATACGAACGGGCGCTGGACGAGCTGGAGGCCCTGTCGAACAAGCTGGTCAAGGTGATCCAGGAGCTGCAGGCCAGGCAGCGGATGACCGTTCGCGGCAACCTCGAGTTCATCTGGCCCACCGCCGGCCCCATCACTTCTCCCTTCGGCCCCCGTTACCATCCCATCCTGGGGACGCGACGCATGCATACCGGCATAGACATTGGTGCTCCCTACGGACAGCGGATAGTGGCGGCAGAAAGCGGGGTGGTGATATACAGTGGCTGGCTGGGCGGTTATGGCAAGACGGTCATCATCGATCACGGTGGCGGTATCTCCACTCTCTATGCCCATTGCTCGCGCCTGCTGGTGACCTCCGGTCAGAAGGTGGCCAAAGGCCAGGTCATTGCGCTGGTGGGGAGCACCGGCCTGAGCACCGGTCCGCACCTGCACTTCGAGCTCCGCGTGGACGGCACCCCGGTCAATCCCCTGGCACGCATGTAGTCGTTGTCGGGCCCTCACGTAATGTGTTACACTCAAGTAGGCCCTTTAGTGGCAGTATTTTCACTTTGCGATCCCCGAGGAGCGTGTAATGGAAATGCCTCGAAAGATGTATTCGGCTTCCATGGTGCGGAAAGTGATCCAGCGGCGCCGCCGCCGGGAGAGGTGGCGCACCGCCCTGACCGTAGCGGGCCTGGTATTCCTCATGGCCATGGTCGCCTATGCCGCCGCCAGCCCGCGAGGGCAGGCGATGCAGGACCCGCGGCTGCAGAAGCTGCTGACGATCATCGATCTGGTGAAGGACAGATACGTCGAAGAGGTGGATGACTCCCGCCTCCTCGAGGGTGCGGTGCGAGGCGCGGTGGAGGCCCTCGATGATCCTTACTCGTATTATCTGGATCCCCAGCAGTACCGGAATTTGATGATAAGGGCCACCGGCGAATATCAGGGGATCGGGATCATCGTGGGAATCAAAGACGGATATGTAACGGTCATTGCCCCCATAAAAGGGACTCCCGCGGAGCGCGCGGGAATGCAGGGGGGGGACCGGATCCTGCGGGTGGACGGCCGGGACATCACCAACCTCACGCTGGACGAGGTGGCGCAGCTCATCAGGGGCCCCGCCGGGACCAAAGTCACCCTGACCATTTCCCGGCCGGGCCGCGAGGAGTTGCTGACCTTCGAGATAACCAGGGCCAGGGTGAAGATCGTCAGCGTGGAACACGAGATGGTCGCCCCCGGCATCGGGTACCTCAGGATCACCACCTTCAACGAGAATACGCCGGCCGAGGTGCGCGAGGCCCTGGATGATCTCCGAGCTTGCGACATGAAGGGACTGATACTGGATCTCCGACATAACCCCGGGGGGTTGCTCTCCCAGTGCGTGGAAGTGGCCGATCACTTCGTCCCGCCGGGACCGGTGACGGAGATCATCAGCCGGGAAGGGAAATCGGAAGTACTGAAGGCTGATTCGCCCCCCCTGGGGGTTCCGTTGGTGGTGCTGGTGGATCGGGGTACCGCCAGCGCTTCCGAGATCCTGGCCGGCGCCATACAGGACACCGGGACCGGGATCCTGGTGGGCACCAGGACTTTCGGGAAGGGTACCATGCAGCATCTCATCAACATGCCCGATGGTTCGGGTTTGAAACTCACCACCGCCCGGTTCTATACCCCCGAGGGAAGGAAGATCGACGGCGTGGGCCTTGAGCCAGACGTGGCAGTGCCGGTGCCCGAGGACTTCAACCCGTTTGCCGTTCCGCGCGAGGAGGATCCGCAGTTTCAGAAAGCGCTCCAGATAATCACGGAAAAGGTGGCCGGCGAAGGCTGATACCGTCGCGGGGAGAGTGACGCCCTTGCTATGGGGCTTTCCGGCAGGCAGGGTGCTCGTGGCCATACTGCGTCTTTTGCCCCAGGTGATGCTGCACCCTTCTTACACCCTCATCTTCATGGTGGTGCTTGGTCTGGTGGCCATGCAGTACCGGCGCATCGCCCTGACGGAGGAGAAACTGTACGGGCGGGTGAAGAACCCGCCCTTGAGGCAGACCCTCCTCGGTCTGGGTTTTGGCTTCCTGGGTGGCATCTTTGCCTCCTTCCTGCTGGCGCTGATCGGGGTTCCTTTACGGGGGTCGGGGCTAATATACCTGTGGCCGGTGGCGGTGCTGTTGTTCCTGATCAATCCCCGACTGATGTGCTTCTCCTACGCCGGGGGTCTACTGTCCATCGCCAGTTTGGCTTTGGGGTTCCCCGACATAAACGTTCCTGCCCTCATGGGGCTGGTGGGCGTGCTGCACGTGACCGAAAGCCTGTTGATCGCAGCCACCGGAGCCACCTGCGTCACCCCGCTTTATCTACGTAACCGCCGGGGAAAAACGGTGGGCGGCCTCAGCCTCCAGCGCTTCTGGCTGGTTCCTCTGGTGGTGATCGTGGTGGTGTTCATACCCCAGGGGACCAGGCTGCACGGTGCCCTGGAGATGCCCGACTGGTGGCCCTTGCTGGGGGGCACCGAGGGGCTGCAGGTTCCCCCGGGGCGAATACCGGCCTATACCATGTTGCCGGTGCTGGCCGCTCTGGGATATTCAGACGTGGCAGTGATTTCCGATCCCCGCCGCAAGGCCCAACGGAGTGCCACCAACCTGGCCTTTTACAGCCTGTCCCTGCTGGCGCTGGCCATTCTGTCCGCCCGCCACCCCTGGGTGCGGTGGCTGGCGGCCGCGTACGCTGCACTGGGACACGAGATGGTGGTGCTGCTGGGCAGTTACTGGGAGCTCCGCAGCGATCCCCGCAGACCCGTGGGGCCGGGAGTACTCATCCTGGACGTCTTCCCGGACACGCCCGCCGCGCGATCAGGGCTGCGGCCCGGCGACCAGGTGGTGGCGGTGGACGGGCACATCACCAGCACCCGGGAAGAGCTCAGGGCACTGCTCGCCACCACCCACCCACCCTACACCCTGGCTGTGCTCTCGCCCGGTGACCAGGAGCCCAGGGAAATCGTCATCTCGGAGCCGGGCCGGTTGGGCGTAGTTCCCTTCCCTGACGCCGATGACCGGGCTCAGGTGCAGCTCCGCACCGGCGGGATTCTGGTCCGGTGGTGGAGGAAGTGGAGGAGACGCCGTTGAACGCTCACCGCCACCCATCGGTCGTCCTGGTGGTAGTGGTCATCCTTCTCGCGGCCGGTGGGTTTTCCGAATGGTACCATCAGGCAGTGGATCAGCCCGACCCACCAGCTGACGGAGCCGCAACCGTCCCGGAGCCTCGAGATCCGTCGCCGGCCTACCTGGATGCGGACGTTCTTTTCTCCGCCGGACTGCATCCCCACCGCCTGGAAAACCCCTCGCCCTTGCTGGCGGTGGTCATCGACGATCTGGGCTGGGGTGCGGCAGTGATTCGAGACCTGCTGGAGGCAGGGATTCCCCTCACCTGCACGGTGCTTCCCGATGGACCGTTCACTGCCCGCGACGCGCAGCTGGTACTGCGGGCGGGTCACGACCTGTTTCTGCACGTCCCCATGGAACCGCTGCAACCGCGACCCCATGCGGGACGCATAATAACCTGCGGGGCCGATCCCCACAAGGTGCGCCAGCTACTGGAGGACTGGCTGGCGCAGGTCCCGGGGGCGGTGGGGATCAGCAATCACATGGGCTCGCGGGCCTGTGCCGATCCGGGCATCGTGGACGTCCTGCTGGACGTGGCCGCCGAGCACGGTTTGCTGGTGTTGGATTCCCGCACCAGTCCCCGTTCTCTCATAGCAGCGCGGGCGCGGGAACGGGGTCTGATTGCCTTTGAGAACTGTCTCTTTCTGGACAACCAGCGGGATTTTGAGGCCATCAAGCGCCAGCTGCGTAAGGCGGTGGAGTGGGCACGGCGCCATGGTCACGCGGTGGTGATCGGGCATCCCCACGAGAGCATGCTCAGGGCGTTGCGATGGCTGGTGACCGAGCTGCCCGCCCTGGGTGTCCGACCGGTGAAGCTCTCCGAAATCGCCACTGGCCGATGAGCCCGGTGCCTTGACATGGGCCCAGAGGAAAATTATAATGAAAGTCAGGGCTTGTATGGCGGCAGGAGCAGAGGAAGTTTGCGCCTAGATCGTAAATCTCTTGCACCCATCTGACCCGACCCGCTGATCGTGGGACGGGTCAGGTTTTCCCGGGTATATAACTGGCCGAGGAGGCGGGATGAGTTGCGCAGCAGTGCTGGACGCAGGTGGTTGCTGCCGGAGGGATACCAGGTCAAGTTCGGAACCGATGGATGGCGCGGCATCATTGCCGATGATTTCACCTTTGGGATGGTCAGACTGGTGGCCCGGGCCATCGCCGAGTACGTGGTCAGCCGCGGGGGTCCGGGCCAGGCGGTGGCCGTCGGCTACGACACCCGATTCATGGGGGCGGAGTTTGCGCTCCAGGTGGCCTCTAGCCTGCGGGACGCCGGGCTGAAGGCTCTGTTGTCGGAAGGATGGATCCCCACTCCCGCGCTGTCGTGTGCGGTGATCGATGGGGGACTGGCGGGAGGCGTGATGGTCACGGCGAGCCACAACCCCGCCCGATACAACGGGATAAAGTTCAAGCCTCCTTACGGCGGTTCGGCCACCCGGGAAGTTACTGATGAAATCGAACGCATCGCCAACGCCCTGCTGGAGAGGGGCTTGCCCCCGTCGCGCCATGGGGGTACCATCCAGCGGGTATCCATGGCCGAGGGATACTTCCGCCGTCTGGCCCGGGTGGTGGATTTCCAGCTGTTACGCTCTGCACCCTTACGGGTGGCAGTGGATCCCATGCACGGTGCCACCATGGGATACCTGCAGGAGGCGTTTCACAGAGCGGGCTGCGAGGTCCTGGCGGTGGGCGATCAGCCCAACCCGGCCTTCGGCGGCCGTCACCCTGAGCCCATTGCTGAGCACCTCAAGCAGCTGATGGAGCTGGTGCCCCGGGAGGGGGTCGATCTGGGGGTGGCCTGTGACGGCGACGGTGACCGGGTTGGCCTGGTGGATGAGCAGGGCAATTTCGTCAACTCCCACCAGATATTCGCCATCCTGCTGATTCATCTGGTAAAGAACCGTGATTGGCGGGGTGGAGTGGTGAAGACCATTTCCACTACCTCCATGATTGACATACTGGCGCGGCAATACCAGCTGCCACTGTTCGAGACCCCGGTGGGGTTCAAGCACATATGCCGCCTCATGTTGGAGAAAGATATACTCATGGGTGGCGAGGAGAGTGGGGGGTTGGGCTTCAAGGGGCACATTCCGGAGCGCGACGGGATCCTCTCCGCTCTGCTGGTGGCGGAGCGGATGGTGGCAGAACAGAAGTCCCTCGCCCAGCTGATCGAGGATCTGGAGGCTCGGGTGGGACCTCACCATTATCGCCGGCGCGATGTTCACGTCCCGGCCAGCGCGCGGGAGGCCATCCTGGAGGAGCTTCGTCTTCGTCCGCCGCGGGAGGTAGCGGGCAGGACCGTGGATCGATTGCAGTGCACGGACGGATTCAAGTTCCACTTCACGGACAGCAGTTGGCTACTGGTCCGACCTTCGGGGACCGAGCCGCTGGTGCGGCTGTACGCGGAAGCGGCCGATCCCCGTCAAGTAGAGGCGTACCTCGATGCTGCGTACGGCTGGCTGCGAGAACGGGCGCATGCGGCTGATGAAGGAATCTGAAGTTGGATGGGAGGTGAAGCACCGTGGTCAAGAACATGAGGCTGCGGGTTGCCTACCTGAGCACGTTCCCGCCGCGGCAGTGTGGTCTTGCCACCTTCACGCAGGACCTCACGGCGGCGATCAACGACCACGGGCTGTTCGAGCCCGCCAGGATCATCGCCATGATCAATGGCGATGCGCGACAATATCCCGCCAACGTCCGATTCCTGATCCGCGAAGATGACCCTGATGATTACGTCAAGGCAGCGGAATACGTGCACAAGGCAGGCATCGATCTGGTCAGTCTTCAACATGAGTTCGGCATCTTCGGTGGCGAAGATGGGGAGTACATTCTGCGTTTCCTGCGCGCGTGTCGGGTGCCCGTCATCGCCACCATGCACACCATCTTGCAGAGGCCGTCGCCCCGGCAGCGCCGGATTGTCAGAGAAATTGCCAAACATAGCCAGGTGCTGGTGTCGTTGTGCCGCAAGGGGGTGGACTTCCTGACTCAGATTTATGGAGTGCCCCGGGATAGGCTGGTCCACATCCCCCACGGCGTGCCGGTACCGCCCAATAGCTGTCCCGATGAGGCGAAACGGAAGCTGGGGCTGGAAGGCCGTCAGCTGATCACCAGCTTCGGGCTCATCGGGCCGGGCAAGGGCATCGAGGTGATGCTGAAGGCCATGCGCGACGTGGTGCGGGCCTGCCCCCGGGCACTGTACCTGGTGCTGGGTAGAACCCACCCCAGGGTGCAGCGGCAGTGGAAAGAATCCTATCGGGAATGGCTGGTCGACCTGGCGCGACAGCTGGGGATTTCAGACTACGTCCGCTTCGTCAATCGCTACCTGACCAGGTCGGAGTTGCTGGAGTATCTGGTGGCCAGCGACGTGGTGGTGACTCCGCACCTGAGTAGGGAACAGGTGTCCAGCGGTACGCTGACCTACGCCCTCGCCTTGGGAAAGGCCATCGTGTCCACTCCCTTTCACTACGCGGTGGAAATGCTGGCCGGACGCAAGGGATTGCTGGCCCGGTTCGCGGACCCGAGGTCACTGGCCGAATGCGTCAGGAGGATCCTCACCGACTCTGAGTTGAGGCGTTCGCTGGAGCAGGGGGCAGCGAGGACAGGACGGCGGCTGTTCTGGCCATCTGTGGCCTGGGACTACTGCCGGCTGTTCTCCCAGGTGATGGCCATGACTGCGTCTGCCAGCTGAATGGAGGGGAGATGAATGCCATGAAGCGGGTGGAGAAGCCGTGGGGATGGGAGCTGTGGTGGGCGGTCACTGATCGATACGTGGGCAAGGTGATTCACGTCCGGGCCGGCGAGGCCCTCAGCCTGCAGTACCATCAGAGGAAGAAAGAGAGCATGCTGTTTTGGGAAGGCGAGGGCGTACTCACCCTGGGTGATGCTGAGCGACGGGTGCGGCCCATGGAAGCTGTAACCATCGAGCCTGGCACCGTTCACCGCATCAGGGCGATCACCGACCTGACCTTCATGGAGGTATCCACACCCGAAGTCGACGATGTGGTGCGATTGGCCGATGATTACGGTCGTGCCGCATCATCCCCTACGGAAACCTCATAGGAGGTGTTCCTCATGCCCAAGCTCCCTGAGCTGGACCTCTCTCACCTGGATCGCATGACCGATGACACTGGAATTATCCAGCATGCTTTCTACGGGATCCCGGACCGGCGCACCGGCTACACCACCGACGACAACGCCCGGGCGTTCCTGGTGGCCCTCAAGCTGCACGAGCTGTACGGCAGCCGGCGGGCCGAGGAGCTCGCTGCCGTGTACCTGGCGTTCCTGTGCCACGCTCAGCGCGAGGACGGGCGCTTTCACAACTTCATGGATTATGAGCGCCGGTTCGTGGATGAGGTGGGGTCGGAAGACTGTTTCGGCAGGTGCCTGTGGGCCCTGGGTTACTGCATCGCCTGCCGCGGCAGAGACCTCTTCGGTGTTGCTGCGGCGGAGATGTTCAGGCGGGCGTTACCGTGGGTGGAGCGTTTGAGGGCACCTCGGGGTAAGGCATTTTCCCTGCGGGGGCTGTACCATTACTGGCAGGCCCACCCGGATAGCGAAGCGATACGGCGAATGTGCACCCACCTGGCCAACGACCTGGTGATGAGTTTCAGGCGCAACAGCGGACCCGAGTGGCAGTGGTTTGAGCGGCAGTTGACCTATGACAACGGCATACTACCCAGCGCCCTGATGGTCGCCTATCGTGTCACCGGGAAGGCCACTTTTCTGGAAGTGGGACGGAAGGCCCTGGAATTTCTCCACCGGATGGTGATGCCCAGCGGGATCCTAGAACCCATAGGCAACCGCGGTTGGGCCACCGCCGACGGCTACCGGGCGGAGTTCGATCAGCAGCCGCTGGAGGCGGGCTCCATGGTGGATGCCTATCTGTGCGCTTGGAACGTCACCAAGGACACTCGGTACTTGAAATACGCCACCCAGGCCTTCGGGTGGTTCCTCGGCCGCAACCGCCACGGGATCTGGATTTACGACTCGGAAACTGGTGGATGCCGGGATGGACTGACGCCCACCGGGCTAAACTTAAACCAGGGAGCGGAGTCGCTCCTCACCTACTTGTGGGCGTGGGTCAGCCTGCAGGAAGTGCAGCGGGACCGCCGCAGCCGCGTGGCCGGCGAGGGGAGGTGAACGGGTATTGTCCGGGCCCAAGGATGTGGTCCTGGCGCAAACTGTACGCTCGTTGCTCGATGCCAATCGCCAGCTGGGTGCTTGCATGATAAAGGTCAAGGCACAGGACGGGGCCATCTGGTTGAGTGGCCGGGTCAACACCCCGGGGGAGCGCGCGGTGGCGGAACAGATCGCCCGCAGCGTGGTGGGTGTGCGCAACGTCATCAATGAACTAACGGTTAGCTGAACGGAGCAACCTGGCGGAAAGCAGGTGAGGAAGCAACAGTGGAGTACGGTCGCTTCAGCGATGACGGCAGGGAGTACATCATCTTTCGTCCGGACACACCAAGACCGTGGATCAACTATCTGACCAACGGCAGATACTGCGCGCTGATTTCCCACACCGGGGGCGGGTACTCATTTCACCAAAGCTCGGGATACAACCGCCTCACCAGGGCTCACCCGGCCCAGATGAACGTGACGGATCAGCCGGGCCGTTACCTGTACCTGCGGGATGGAGAGACCGACGAGTTCTGGACGGTGAACTGGCAACCGGTACGCCGCGCCCTGACGCGCTGGGAGGCCAGGCATGCTCCAGGGTGGACTCGGATTTCTTGTTCCCACCGCGACGTCGAGGCGGTGGTCACTTACTTCGTACCCCTGGACGATGACGTGGAGCTGTGGCGAGTTACCCTGCGTAATCACAGCGACCAGCGGCGGCGTCTGGGGATATTCGGTTTCGTGGAATGGTGCCTCGGCTCATACGCCTTCGATTTGCTGGAGAACAGCTTCGCCAATCTGTTCAATGAACTTGCCTTCAGAGACGAGGTGATCCTGGCCACCAAGCGGCTGTGGGAAGCAGGGCGGCGACCCAGCAAGCCGCTGGCAGGGTGGGATCGCTGGACATTCTTCGCCATGAGCGAGCCGGTGACCAGCTACGATGTCCTGAGGGACCATTTCCTGGGAGGCGGCGGGCTGGAGGCGCCGGCTGCCGTGGTCAGAGGACGTTGCAGTAACGTGGTGGCATCGGGCCGCGACGCGGTGGCCGTCCTGCACGCGGAGCTGGAAATGGACCCCGCCCAGGATCGGGAAGTAACCTTCGTCCTGGGGGTGGCCCCCGACCCCGAGGAGGCCATCAGCAGGGCGGCTCGGTACCGCGATCGCGGGGAGGTGGAGCGGGCCTGGCAGCACCTGTGCTCGTACTGGGACCGGTATCTGGGGCGACTGTGGGTGCAGACCCCCGACGAGGATATGAACCTGGCGGTGAACATATGGAACAAGTATCAGGCTTGGGTCACCGCCTGGTGGGCGCGGATGGCCTCGTATTATGTGGGCGGCGGTTCCATTGCCGGATTCCGCGATACCTGCCAGGACATCCTGGGGATCCTGCCCCTGGAGCCTGACCGCGCCCGCCGGACGTTGCTGGAGTTACACCGGCACCAGTTCGCCGACGGAGGGTGCCTTCACAACTGGGACCCGGTTACCGACCGGGGCCCCCGCACCGGGCATTCCGATGACCCCCTGTGGCTGGTCCTGGGCACTGTTGCCTATCTCAACGAGACCGGCGACATGACGCTGCTGGACGAACGGGTTCCCTTCTACGACCAGGGGGATGGCTCCGTATGGGAGCACCTGATGAGGGCAGTGGACTTCACCCTCTCGCGGTTCAGCGCGCGGGGGCTGCCGCTGATGGGGGCGGGCGACTGGAACGACGGATTGAACTGCGTGGGCGAAGCCGGCCGGGGAGAGAGCATCATGGTGGCGGCGCATCTCTGCTGGACGCTCAGGGACCTGGCACCGCTGGCCCAGCTGCGCGGGGATGACCGCACGGCACACAGGTGCCGGCGGATGGCCGCCGACATCGCGAAGAAGGTGAACGAGCTCTGCTGGACCGGCGAGTGGTACCTGCGGGCCTTCACCGATGATGGCGAGCCGGTGGGGCATCCTTCCTGCCGGGAGGGCAAGATCTACCTCAACGCTCAGACCTGGGCAGTTCTCTCCGGCATAGCGACCAGGGAGCGGGCATTGGCCGCCATGGACAGCTGCCACCGCCACCTGGATACACCGTATGGTCCCGCGCTGTTTCTTCCCGCCTACCGCCAGCCCGATGACCGTTTGGGGATCATCAGCCGATTTGCTCCCGGGTGCAAGGAAAACGGGACCATTTTCAACCACACAGTGGCCTGGGCGGTGATCGCCGAATGCACGTTGAAGCGGCCGGAGCACGCCTATAAGTGGTGGCGGAACAGCTCCTTCGTGGTGCGGGGCCGTGATGTGGCATCCTACCAGGCGGAGCCCTATGTGTACGCGGAGTACGTGCACGGTCCCGACTCGCCATTTTTCGGGCGGGGGGAATTTACCTGGACTACCGGTACCGCTGCCTGGATGTGGCGGGCGTGCCTGGACTGGATCCTGGGCGTCAGGCCAGAACTGGAGGGGTTGAGGATTGCCCCCTGCATACCTCCCAGCTGGGCCGGATACGAGATGACCCGACCCTTCCGCGGGGCGGACTACCTCATCAGGGTGAAAAACCAGGGCAGCGGTTGTTCGGTGAGAGAGGTGAAGGTGAACGGCAAATCTCTGTCCGACAATTTGGTGCCCCCACAACCGGGGGCTGGCCCCCATCTGGTGGAGGTGGTGCTCGCGTAGCCGGGGCTGATTTATGGTATAATTGTATCCCGAGGGCTGGGGAGCGTCCTCGCTCTCCGGCCTTTTGACGCCGTCGCGAAGGTGTGCTTTGCTATGGACGGGTTCCGTCTGGTCACTGATTTTGTGCCGCGGGGAGACCAGCCTAAAGCCATCGAGGAGCTGGTGGCCGGGCTGAAGGCCGGGCTCCGGGACCAGGTTCTGCTGGGCGTTACCGGGAGCGGGAAGACTTACGTGATGGCCGAAGTGATCGCGCGGGTGCAGCGCCCCACCCTGGTGATCGCTCCCAACAAGACCCTGGCCGCCCAGCTGTGCAGTGAGTTCAAGGAGTTCTTCCCTCACAATGCGGTGGAGTACTTCGTCAGCTATTACGATTACTACCAGCCCGAAGCATACATCCCGCAAACTGACACCTACATCGAAAAGGATGCGCTGATCAACGAGGAGATCGACAAACTGCGCCATTCGGCCACCAGTGCCCTGTTCGAACGCCGCGACGTGATCATCGTGGCCAGCGTGTCTTGCATCTACGGTCTGGGGTCTCCTGAGGACTACCGCGATCTGGTGGTGTCGCTGCGTACCGGCATGGTCAACGATCGGGATGAGGTGCTGCGGCGTCTGGTGGAGATCCAGTACGAGCGCAATGACGTCAATTTCACCCGCGGCACCTTCCGAGTACGGGGTGACGTGGTGGAGATATTCCCGGCTTCCTTCGGGGAGCGGGCCATCCGCGTGGAGTTCTTCGGGGATGAGATCGAGCGCATCACGGAAATCGACGTCCTCACCGGCGAGGTGCTGGCCGAACGGCAGCACGCGGCCATCTACCCTGCCAGCCATTACGTGACCAGGGAAGAGAAGATGCGGCGGGCCATATCCAGCATCGAGGAAGAGCTGGAGGCGAGGTTGAAGGAGCTCCGCTCCCGCGGAAAGCTGCTGGAAGCGCAGCGGCTGGAACAGCGAACCCGCTACGACCTGGAGATGCTGCGGGAGGTGGGGTACTGCCCCGGCATCGAGAACTACTCCCGGCATCTCACCGGCCGGCGACCGGGAGAGCCCCCCTACACCCTGCTGGACTTCTTCCCTCCCGATTACCTGATGTTCATCGACGAATCCCACGTCACCGTGCCCCAGCTGGGAGGAATGTACGAGGGGGACAAGACCCGCAAGGATGCTTTGGTGGAACACGGCTTCCGCCTCCCGTCGGCCTACGACAACCGACCCCTGACCTTTGAGGAGTTTGAGCGGCGCATCAATCAGGTCATATATGTTTCCGCCACCCCCGGGCCATACGAGCTCAGGCGCGCCCAGAAGGTGGTGGAACTCATCGTGCGCCCCACGGGACTGGTGGACCCGGAGGTGGAGATTCGGCCCACGGCGGGACAGATCGACGATCTGCTGAGCGAGATAAAAAAGAGGGTTCAAAAGAACCAGCGGGTCCTGATCACCACCCTGACCAAGAGGATGGCGGAGGATCTGTGCGACTACTTAAGGGAGGCCGGGATTCGCGTGCGGTATCTGCACTCGGAAATCGATACCCTGGAGCGCATGCAGATCATCCGCGACCTCCGATTGGGCGCCTTCGACGTGCTGGTGGGGATCAACCTCCTCAGGGAGGGCTTGGACCTCCCGGAGGTGTCTCTCGTGGCCATCCTGGATGCCGACAAGGAGGGTTTCCTTCGCTCGGAGACCTCCCTCATTCAGACCATCGGCCGCGCCGCCCGCAATGTGGAGGGAAAGGTGATCATGTACGCGGACCAGGTCACCGGTTCCATGCGCAGGGCGGTGGAGGAGACCAACCGGAGGCGGCGCCTGCAGCAGGAGTTCAACCGCCGCCACGGCATCACCCCGGAGACGGTCAGGAAGGCGGTACGGGAGGTAATCGAAGCTACCAGGGCGGTGCGGCGCCCGGAGGGTTACTGGCTTGAGCACGACGTGGCCGACATTCCCCGCCGTCAGCTACCAGCCATGATAAAGAAGCTCAGGCGCGAGATGAAGGAAGCCGCCCGCAGGCTGGAGTTCGAGCGGGCGGCCAGCCTGCGAGACCTGATCCTGGAGCTGGAAGCCAGGATGGACGGCAAGCGAGCGGGTGGTGCTTGATGGCCAGGGATAGCATCTGCATCCGAGGGGCGCGCCAGCACAACTTGAAGAACATCGATCTGGAGATCCCCCGCGGTCAGCTGGTGGTGATTACCGGCCTCAGCGGTTCCGGAAAATCATCGCTGGCCTTTGACACCATATATGCGGAAGGACAGCGCCGATACGTGGAGTCGCTCTCGGCCTACGCCCGCCAGTTCCTGGGACGGATGGACAAACCGGATGTGGATTACATCGAAGGCCTGTCTCCGGCCATATCCATCGATCAGAAGGGTCCCAGCAGCAACCCTCGTTCCACTGTGGGCACGGTCACCGAGATATATGATTACCTGCGTCTGTTGTACGCCAGGATCGGCAAGCCACACTGTTATCGTTGCGGCCGCCCCATAAGTCGCCAGACCGTGGATCAGATGGTGGACCAGCTGATGGCCATGCCTGCAGGCACTAAGTTCCTGGTTCTGGCCCCGCTCATTCGCGGCAGGAAGGGGGAGCACGGACGGGTTCTGTCGCAGATCGCCAGTGCCGGCTTCGTCCGGGTTCGGGTGGACGGGGAGATCTACGAGGTCGATGAGGTGCCCCCGCTGGATCGCAACAAGAAACACACCATTGAGGCGGTGGTGGACCGGCTGGTGATGCGCCCGGGCATCCGCAAGCGCCTGGCCGATTCCCTGGAGACGGCCCTGGAGATGTCCGGCGGGCTGGTGGTGGTCAACTCTCTTGAGGGAGAGGAAATGGTGTTCAGCCAGCACCTGGCCTGCGCGGACTGCGGGGTGAGCATGGAGGAGCTGTCACCTCGAATGTTTTCCTTCAACAGTCCCTACGGGGCCTGTCCGGACTGCGACGGTCTCGGCACCAGGATGGAGATCGACCCCGAGCTGGTCATCCCCGACAAGACCAGGACTCTGGCGGAGGGGGCGGTGGTGCCCTGGAGCAGGGGCAATTCCCGGTATTACCCCCAGCTGCTGCGGGCGGTGTGCGAGCACTTCGGGATACCCATGGACGTGCCCGTGTCTCAGCTGGACCCCCGGCACCTGAAGCTCTTGCTTTACGGGGCGCCACACGAGGTCATCAGGTTCCGTTACCGCAACGCCTATGGCCGGGTGAGGGTCTACCATACGAGATTCCGGGGTATCCTGGAAAACCTGGAACGCCGGTACAGAGAGAGCACCAGCGACAGCGTGCGCGAGGAAATAGAACAGTACATGACCAGCGCCCCATGTCCGTCATGTGGAGGCGCCCGTCTGAAGCCCCAGAGCCTGGCGGTCACGGTGGGCGGCAAGTCCATTGCCCAGGTGACGGCCATGTCGGTGAAGGAATGTCTTGCGTTCTTCCGCCAGCTCCAGCTGGGCGAGCGCGACCGCATCATCGCCGCTCAGGTGCTGAAGGAGATAACCGCCCGGCTTCAGTTCCTGGTAGATGTGGGGCTCGATTATCTCACCTTAGACCGACCGGCAGGTACCCTGGCGGGGGGAGAGGCCCAGCGCATCCGGCTGGCCACCCAGATCGGATCCGGCCTGGTGGGGGTGCTGTACGTCCTGGACGAGCCCAGCATCGGGCTGCACCAGCGAGACCAGCGGCGCCTGCTGGACACCCTCAAGCAGCTACGGGACCTCGGCAACACGGTGCTGGTGGTGGAGCACGACGAGAGTACCATCCGGGAGGCTGACTTCATCATCGACATCGGCCCGGGGGCGGGAGCCCAGGGTGGGCGGGTGGTGGCGACGGGTACCGTCGCCGACGTGTGCGCGGTGCCCGAATCCATCACCGGCCAGTACCTCAGCGGGGCCCGCCGCATACCGGTGCCCCGCAGCCGCCGCCGACCGGACGGGCGCTGGCTGGTGGTGCGTGGGGCCCGTCATCACAACCTGAAGAACATAGAGGTGGCCTTTCCGCTGGGGCTGTTCATTTGCGTAACCGGGGTGTCTGGTTCCGGAAAATCCAGCCTGGTCAACGAAGTGCTTTACCGCCGTCTGGCCCAGGAGCTGTACGGGGCCAGGGTTCGCCCCGGTGAGCACGACGCAGTGGAGGGGATGGAGTACATCGACCGGGTGGTGGAGATCGACCAGTCCCCCATCGGACGTACTCCGCGTTCAAACCCCGCCACTTACACCGGTGTCTTCGACCACATCCGCCAGGTGTTTGCCCGCACCCCGGAGGCCAGGATGAGGGGCTACCGGCCGGGGAGATTCAGCTTCAATGTCCCCGGTGGGCGCTGCGAGGCCTGCCGGGGAGCGGGGATCATCCGCATCGAGATGCATTTCTTGCCCGACGTGTACGTACCTTGCGAGGTGTGCAATGGGCGCCGGTACAACCGGGAGACCCTCGAGGTGCGGTACAAGGGCAAGAATATCGCCGACGTGCTGGAGATGACCGTCGATGAGGCGCTGGAATTCTTCTCCGCCGTTCCTTCGGTGAGGCGACGCTTGCAGACGCTGCGCGATATCGGTCTCGGTTACATTCGGCTGGGACAGCCCGCCACCACGCTCTCCGGCGGCGAGGCGCAGAGGGTGAAGCTGGCGGCGGAGCTGGGGTCGCGAAGCACCGGCCACACTCTGTACGTGCTGGATGAGCCCACCACCGGTCTGCACGTGGCGGATATCCACAAGCTGCTGCGGGTGCTGGGCGAACTGGTGGATGCCGGGAATACGGTGATAGTGATCGAGCACAATCTGGATGTGATCAAGTGCGCCGACTACATCATCGACCTGGGTCCGGAGGGCGGAGCTGAAGGCGGCTACGTGGTGGCCACCGGCACTCCCGAGGAGGTGGCGGGGGTTTCCGAGTCCTGGACGGGGCGGTATCTGGGTCCGGTGCTGGAGCGGGATCGACAGCTGCAGGAGGCCAGGGCGGGGGGCTGATGGCCGGTGGGTGCCTGGCGGGAGAAGGTGGAGTTGGCTCCCGAGCAACCCGGCGTTTACCTTTTCCGCGACCAGCAAGGCCGGGTGCTGTATGTGGGAAAGGCGCGCCATCTCCGTCACCGACTGCGCTCATATCTGCAGGGGGGCGGACGGCTGCCTCCGCGCATTCAGGTCATGCTGTCCCACGCCGCCGATGTGGAATTGCTCACCACCGACTCCGAGCTGGAAGCATTGCTGCTGGAGTGCAACCTCATCAAGAAATACTCCCCCCGTTACAACATCATGCTCCGCGATGACAAGCATTACCCCTACCTGCGGGTCAGCGTCCAGGAAGAATGGCCCCGGGTCACCATTGCCAGGCGCATCCGGGACGACGGGGCCCGGTATTTCGGCCCCTATTACCCCGCCCAGGCGGTGTGGGAGACCCTTCGTCTGGTCCGGCACTTGTTCCCCCTGCGCATATGTTCGGAGCGGACCCTGCGCCACGCGAGCCGGCCCTGCCTGCACTATCACATCAAGCGGTGCCCTGCTCCCTGCTGTCGGAAGGTCTCCCGGGAAGAATACCAGAGGACGGTGGAGGACCTGTGTCTATTCCTGTCGGGGCGTAGCGAGGAAATCGTCCAGCGGCTCCGGCGCCGCATGGAGCAGGCCGCCGAGAACATGGAGTTCGAGCGGGCGGCCCGCCTGCGCGATCAGCTGAGAGCGGTGGAGCGGATCACCGAAGAACAGAAGGTGATCTCGGAGCGGGCCGAGGATCTCGATGCCATCGGCATTGCCCGGCGAGGTGCGGTTGCCGCCTTTCAGGTATTCCGCATCCGGCGGGGGAAACTGGTGGGGTATCACCACTGGGTGATGGAAGGGACGGAGGAGGTGGACCGCGAGGAGCTGCTGCTGGCCGGCCTGGAGCAGTATTACGCCGTGTGTGAGGATCTCCCCCGCCAGGTGCTCCTCCCATGGGAGGTGGGGGAGGCGGTGGGCGTGCTGGAGGCGCTGCTGAGCAGCCGGGCGGGCCATCGGGTGGCATTTCCGGTTCCCAAGCGGGGTCGGAAGCGACAGCTGGTGAAGATGGCCGCTGCCAATGCTGCCGCCATGCTGGAGCAAGCCTGGGCCCAGTCGTCTCGAAGGCAGTGGGAGCGGGAGGCCACTGCCCTGCGAGAGGCCCTGGCGCTCCCCCGTGCTCCGGTGCGGGTGGAGGCATTCGATGTTTCCAACGTACAGGGGAAGCAGCCGGTGGGGGTGATGGTGGTATTCGAAAAGGGCCAGGCCCAGCCCTCGCAGTACCGGCGGTTCCGCCTTACGGGAGCGAGTCCCGATGACGTGGGGATGATGCGCCAGCTGCTCACCAGGAGGCTCAAGTACCTGCTGCCGGAGGTTCCCGCCCCCGCCACCCGGGCGGCGTTCCGCCGAACGCCTGACCTGCTCCTGGTGGACGGAGGACTGCCCCAGGCGAACGCGGCGGCGAACATCTTACGGGATCTGGGGCTGGAGGGGATTCCGGTGGTGGCGCTGGCCAAGCGCCGCGAAGAACTCTATCTGCCTGGCAATCCCCACCCGGTGGCACTGCCTGACGACTCGCCTGCCCTGAAGTTCTTGCAGCGGGTGAGAGACGAGGCACATCGCTTCGCCGTGGAGTATCACCGCCGGCTGCGCCGAAAGCGCGCCCTGCAATCCCTGCTAGATGAGGTGGAGGGAATCGGGCCCCGGCGCCGTAAGGCTCTCTTGAGCCGCTATGCGGACTGGAGGCAGATGGCGAAAGCGACGGTGGAGGAACTGGCCCAGGTGCCGGGCATGAATACGGCGGTTGCCCGTCGCCTGAAGGAGACCCTACAACGCCTGGCGGAGGAGGGAGAGGGAGGTTGACGTGCTATTGGGACGGTCGAGGGCGAGAGTACACCGAGCGGACGGTAAAAGCGGCAGTCAATCGGGCTCACCAGCTGGGGATCCAGCATCTGGTGGTGGCCTCCAACACCGGTTACACCGCGCTGAAATGCCTTAATGAGGGCCTGGAAGTGGTGGTGGTGACCCACCACGTGGGCTTCCGCAATCCAGGCGAGGACGAAATGCCTCCCGAAGTGCGGCAGCAGCTGCTCCAGGCAGGTGCCCGCCTGCTGACCACCACTCATCTGTTCGCCAACGTGGAACGGGCGGTGACCAGCCAGTGGGGCGGACTCTACCCGGGAGGTATCATCTCCCACACGCTCCGGATGTTCGGCCAGGGGACGAAGGTCTGTCTGGAGATAGCCACCATGGCCCTCGATGCGGGCCTGATCCCCTACGGGCGCGAAATCGTGGCCATCGGTGGCTCGGGTCGCGGGGCGGACACCGCGCTGGTCCTGCTGCCCGAGCACGCCAAGAACTTTTTCGCCGGACAGGTCCTGGAGATCATATGCAAACCGAGGTTCCCGCGGGGATGAAAGGGCCGACGGCCATCGGGGTGGACGTGGGGGCAAGTCACGTCCTGGCCGTGCTGGTGGATTCTGACGGTGAGGTTCTGCGGGTGGCCTCCGGTCCCGCCCCATCTGCCTCGGCAGCGGATACCGCTGCGGCTATTGGCGCATTGGTGCGCGAGCTGATCCCGGATGAGGTGGTGGGCGTGGGGGTGGGAGTGGCCGGGCAGGTGGATTTCCAGACCGGGTCGGTGTGCATCTCGCCCAACATTGGCTGGCGCGACGTCCCGCTGCGAAGGTTGATCGAGCGGGAAGTTGGGTTGCCAGTCATTCTGGACAACGATGCCCATGCGGCGGCGCTGGGGGAGGTCAGGTGGGGAGCGGGTGCAGGGCACGACCCGGTGCTGGTGGTGACCTGGGGTACCGGCATCGGGGGCGGCCTGGTCGCTGGGGGGAGGATATACCGCGGTCGTTGGGGCGGCGGGCTGGAAATCGGCCACATCATGGTCATGCCCCGGGGGCCCCGGTGCGGGTGCGGGAATCGAGGATGTCTGGAAGCCCTGGCCGGTGGCCGCAGCATCGAGGCGGAGTACGAACGCCGCGCCGGAAGGAGGGCGTCGGTGAGGGAAATCGCCGCCCTGGCCAGGCAGGGCCAGCGGGAGGCGCGGGCGGTGTTGCGCCGCGCAGCGCGGTTCCTGGGCCGGGCTTTGGGGGGATTGGTGAACCTGTTTCAGCCGGAGATGATCATCCTGGTCGGGGGGATAGCGGGTGCCGCGGACCTGGTCCTTGACGTGGTGCGGGAGGGATTGCGCACCCAGGCGCTCCCCGGGGTGAACCGGGAGATCGTGACGGTGGTGGGCGAGCTGGGGGAAATGGCGGGGCCGCTGGGGGCGGCCTGCCTGGCGTTGGAGAGATGGGGAGGTGCTTCTTGACACGGTACGGCCCGGCATCGCAGTAATGCTTGAGCGGCGCCCTGTCCTGCCGGAGCGCCTGGCCCTGCTCTGCAACGCCTCATCGCTGACTCCGGACTGGGAGCCTGTCCAGGTGGCCCTGCTGAAGGCCGGTTATGATGTGGTGCGGCTGCTGGCTCCTGAGCACGGGCTGCAGGGTGCCCTGGCCGCGGGAGCTGAAGTGGCCCGAGGGCGGGATCTCTTCACGGGGCTGCCGGTGGAGCCGGCCTACGGTCCTGGTTGCGATTTTGACCGTGCCCTGGAGGGCGTGTGTGGCCTGCTGGTGGATCTCCAGGACATCGGCGCCCGGTATTACACGTACGTGGCCACTGCGCTGCGGGTGATCGATGCCTGCTGGCAACGGGACATCCCGGTTTGGATTCTGGATCGGCCCAACCCGCTGGGAGGCAGAGTGCGGACGGGCCCGGTGTGGATCCGGGCTGACCACCGATCTCTGGTGGCTGCCATGGAGGTGCCCATCCGGCATGGTCTCACCATGGGAGAACTGGTCCGGCTGCAGGTGGCCCGTCGGGGCGACCAGGTCCCCCTGCAGGTGATACCGTGCTCCGGCTGGGATCGCCGGCATCGCTGGCATGCCACGGGACTGCCCTGGGTTCCGCCTTCTCCCGCCGCCACCGATGAGATCATGATGGCCCTGTATCCCGGCACCTGCCTCCTGGAGGGGCTGAACGTGTCTTTTGGCCGGGGTACCGCGCTCCCCTTCCGGGTAGTGGGGGCGCCGTGGATGGAAGCGCCGGTTCTCTGGCGGCGCCTGAAGGAGTCGGTGCCCGCGGGCGTGCGGGTACGGCCTCATTCCTTCGTCCCCGCCTGCCACCCCTACCGGGACCAGTTATGCCGGGGTGTGGCCCTGGACGTGGAGTCGGGGGCGGAGTTCGACGCCGTGGCCTTGGGTCTGGAGATCATCGCCGCCGTCCGCCAGCTGTTCCCGGACCGGGTGCGATGGCGGAAAGCCGACGGTCGGCCCTGGATCGATCGGCTCCTGGGAAGGCCAGACGAGCGGCTGTTGCTGGAGCAGGGACTGTCGGTGGAGCGCATCGCTGAGGGCTGGCGCCGTGAGGTTGAGCAGTTCGAGGCCGAGTTGGCCACGGCTGATTGTTTGCTGCCCGAGTACGGGGAGGAGTGGCGCTGATGCACCGAGGGTCCGATGCGGGCAAGGCGGCTGCCGAGATGGTGCTGGTGGGGTTCGTGGGGACGGAGCCCCACGAGGCGATGAGGGCCCTGGGCGAGGTTGCCTGGGGTGGGGTGATTCTGTTTTCCCGGAACGTGAGGAACCCCCGGCAGCTTCGTCGGCTCACACAGGGACTGCGGAGGCGGTGGAGGGAGCTGGGCGCCCAGTTGCCCCCGCTGATTGCGGTGGACCAGGAAGGGGGTCGGGTGGCCCGGTTGCGGACCGGTGCCACCCGGTTCCCCGGCGCCATGGCTCTGGGTGCTACCGCCGACGACTGCCTGGCCCGGGCCCAGGGCAGGGCCACCGCCCGGGAGCTGCGGGCGGTGGGCGCTAATCTCAACCTGGCCCCGGTGCTGGACGTGAACAGCATGCTCAGCAACCCGGTGATCGGAACTCGCTCCTTGGGGGCGGATCCGGAATCGGTGGCCCGTCTGGGGGTGGCTTTCATCCGCGGTCATCAGGAGCAAGGTGTGGCGGCTACCGCCAAGCATTTCCCGGGGCATGGAGATACCGACCGGGACTCCCACCGGGAGCTGCCGGTGGTGGAAGCGGATGAGCCCACTCTGTGGAAGCGGGAGCTGTTGCCCTTCCGCCGGGCGGTGGCGGAAGGGGTGGCGGTGGTGATGACTGCCCACGTGGTGTTCAAGGCCTTGGACCCGGTGCTGCCCGCCACTCTGTCCCCCCGGGTCATCGACGGCCTGTTGAGGGACCGCCTGGGATACCACGGAGTGGTGGTCACCGACTGCATGGAAATGAGGGCGATAGCCGACCGTTACGACCCGGAGGAGGCGGCGGTGCTGGCCATTGAGGCGGGATGTGATGCGGTTCTGGTGTCCCATTCGCCCCAGTTTCAGCACCGCAGCTGGCGGGGGCTGGTCCGAGCCATCAACGAAGGAAGGCTGACCGAACGCCGGGTTGCGCAGTCGCTGGACCGCCTGCGCCGCCTGAGGAGACTTTGGGGCGAACCCGCTCCCCTGCCCATGGCGGTGGTGGGGTGCGATGAACATCAGCAGCTGGCCCTGGAGATCGCCCGGGCGTCCCTCACGGTGGTGAGGGATCCCCGCGGACTCATACCCCTGCAGCCCGCCACCGTCCTCCTGGCGTGGGTTGACCTGGACTCGGGGGCGGCGGACGGCGGTCGCGATCTTTCCTTCTGGTTGCGGGAGGCGGGCTTTCAGGTGACCGGTCCTTCTCGGGACCAGCCCACTCTTCCCCCGGCCCGCCAGGTGGTGGTGCTGGTGACGGTGGACGGCCCGTTGGTATCCGAAAGGCACGGCCATGAATGGTCGCGGATCCAGCGGTGGCAGCTGCCCACCATAGTGATCTCCACCGGTGTACCGTTCGGTCTTGGAGAGGTACCCGGCCACTGGTCGGTGGTGGCCGCATACGGAGCAGAACCGTGTACCCTGATGGCCCTGGCGGAGCTGTTGGCGGGGAGGGTGTCACACCGCGGCCGGCTTCCCGTTCCCATCCCGCGGGAGTGAGGGGAGTTGTATCCTGAGCGGTGGGCGGAGCTGTCCGTGCAAACGGAGCTGACGGTCATCGGCCTGATGTCCGGAACCTCGGCGGACGGGGTGGACGCGGCGTGCGTTCGCATTCGGAGGAGCCAGGAGCACCTGGAGGTGGAGCTGCTGGCCCACCTGACCCGGCCCCTTCCCGACTGGTGGCGGGCCCTGGTGTGTCGGGCGGCGCGGTCGGAGCTGGGGGTTGCCGAGGTCTGCCTGGCCAATCAGGTGGGAGGGGAACTCTTCGCCGAGGCCGCCCTGTCGGTGGCGGAGGCGGCGGGGATGGCGGCCAGCGAAATCCACCTGGTGGGATCTCACGGTCAGACCGTTTTTCACTGTCCCGCTCCCCGGTCCCTGGGTGACCGCCGGGTCCGCTGCACCCTGCAGGTGGGGGACATCAGCGTCATCGCCGCGCGTACCGGTATCATCACCGTGGGGGACTTCCGGCAGGCGGACGTGGCGGCGGGCGGTCAGGGGGCACCCCTGGTGCCCCTGGTGGACTACCTCCTTTTCCGGAGCGACCACCGCGACCGGATCATCCAGAACATCGGCGGCATCGCCAACCTCACCTGGCTCCCGGCGGGCGGCAGTCGACACCAGGTGCTGGCTTTCGACACCGGGCCGGGGAACGTCCTGATCGATGCGGTCACCAGGCGGCTGGCCGGTCGGGCCTATGACGTGGGCGGCGCGATGGCTCGGAGGGGGCGTCCGTGCCCGGAGCTGCTGGCCTGGCTGCTGCAGCACCCGTACTACCGAAAGTCCCCGCCCAAGTCCACCGGGCGCGAGGAGTTCGGCGACCAGTACGTGACCCAGCTCCTGGAGCGGGCCCGCGGGTTGAGTCCCGAAGACGTGGTGGCCACGGTGACTCAACTCACCGCCTTGACCATCGCCGATGCTTACCGGCGCTTCCTGCCGCCGCCGCGCAGCGGCGTGGCCGAGGTCTACGTGTCCGGGGGTGGTGCCCAGAACCCCACATTGATGGAGTGGCTGACGCGGCTTCTGCGGCCCTGGCCGGTCCGGCCTCACGAGGAACTGGGCATTCCGGGAGCGGCGAAGGAGGCGGTGGCTTTCGCCGTGCTGGCTGCCCTGGCGGCGTGGAGGGTTCCCGGTAGCCTGCCCCAGGTCACCGGTGCCTCCCGCCCGGTGGTGCTGGGCAAGGTGGCATTTCCACCCTGAGGTAGCATTCCTTCCCTGCAGGGGGGTGCACTGCCGGTGGAGAAGGCTTCTGTGGTATGGGCCGGCGGATGTGGGTGGGATGGGTGGTGGTCATCGCCCTCTTCGCCTCCGTGGGGATACAGGCCCGCTGGATGGCGGGGTCGGAGAGATGTTTCGTGACCGGCGGTAACCCGGACCCCAACCGGGCAGTGCTGCGAGTCCTCACCCTCAATATGCGACATGCCCGCGGTCCCGATGGCGTGGTTTCGCTCGAGAGGGTGGCCCGGGCCATCGAGGCGTACCAACCCGACCTGGTAGCCCTGCAGGAGGTGGACCGGTGGCTGTCCCGCAGCGGATGGGTTCATCAAGCCACGTGGCTGGGGGAGCGCCTGGGCATGTACTGGGTGTTTGGGGAAAACCTGCGGGTGGGACTGGGTGGCTACGGCAACGCCCTGCTCAGCCGGTATCCCATCGTGGATTTTGACAATCACCGGCTCAGCAGCTCGTCAGAACCGCGTGGGTGCCTGGAGGTCACCGTGAGGTGGGGGGAACAGCTGGTGACGGTGTTCGTCGTGCACCTGGGGGTGGACGAGGAGGAGCGACGCCGGCAGCTGGCCACGCTGGAGACGGTAACGCTGGGTCAGGGACCGGTCATCCTGTGTGGCGACTTCAACGATGAGGACCTCCCGGAGCTGGACGCGGGATGGCGCTGGCTGCGGACGAGCGCGACCTTTCCCGCCTGGGGGCCGGTTGCCACCATCGATCGTGTCTACGTGTCGGAGGCGTGGAGACGGGCCGAGGCCCAGGTGGTGGAAGTGGGGGTATCCGATCACCACGCGGTGCTGGCCACCATGGGTCTGGGGGACTGGGGTGAGCGCAGCCGCCAGGATGAGGCACCGGGTCGCGGTGGGTGAGGGTGGTTGCTGATGGCGCATGGCGTGGATCGCGACGACCGGATCCGGCTGGTCATCGTTACCGGTCTCTCCGGCGCCGGTAAAACTCAGGCGTTGAGGGCCCTGGAGGACATGGGTTTTTTTTGCGTGGACAACCTACCTCCCAGCTTGCTCCCTAAATTCGGGCAACTATGCGTGGAATCGGGGGGAGAGATCCGGGACATCGCCCTGGTCATCGACATACGCGGGGGCCAGTTTTTCGATTCCCTGGCCGATGCCCTCGCCGAGGTGGAGCGCATGGGGTTGCAGCCCCGCATTTTGTTCCTGGAGGCCACCGACGAGGTCCTGGTGAGGCGTTTCAAGGAGACCCGTCGGCGTCATCCCCTGGCGCCGCAGGCGCGGGTGCTGGAGGGCCTGCGCATGGAGCGGGCCCGGCTCGAGCTCCTCAAGGAGAGGGCGCAGTTCATCATCGACACCACCGACCTGACTCCCGCTCAGCTGCGCCGCGAGGTGGAGGAGATTTTCGCCGGCGGGGCCAGGGAGGGGCGGCTGGTCATCACCGTGGTCAGCTTCGGGTTCAAGTACGGCCTCCCCCTGGATGCGGACCTGGTCTTCGACGTTCGGTTTCTGCCCAATCCTCATTACGTGGAAGAATTGCGGGAGCTTCCGGGCACTGATGAGGCGGTGGCGAAATACGTCATGAGCAGGGGCATCTCCCGGGCTTTCATCAGGAGGCTCCAGCGCTTCACCGAGTTCCTGCTGCCTCATTACCTCAACGAGGGGAAGACCCAGCTCACCATCGCGGTGGGCTGCACCGGGGGCAGACATCGCTCGGTGGTGGTGGCGGAGAGGCTTGGCGAGCAGCTACGCCGCACCAAGCATACAGTGCTGATAGAACACCGGGACCTCGATAAACGGAGTGGCGAGGGCTGACGCGCCGGGGCAAGAGGAATAGCAGGCGCCGTGGGCGGGCAGCCCCCAGGCAGGGAGGTCGTTTCATGGACGCGGGGGGATGCGTTGAAGGACTCCCCCTCCAGCGCCGTCCGCGCGTGGTGGCGGTGGGCGGTGGCACCGGGCTGGCGGTGCTCCTCAGAGGACTGAAGGAGCACACCGACGCTATCACCGCCGTGGTGGCGGTATCGGACGACGGGGGGAGCTCGGGAAGGCTGCGGGGCGATCTGGGGATCCTTCCTCCCGGGGACATCCGCAACTGCCTGGTGGCCCTGGCGGAGGCAGAGCCCCTGATGAGGAGACTTTTTCAGCACCGTTTCAGCGGCAACCACCAGCTAGCCGGGCATAGCTTCGGGAATCTGTTCATAGCGGCGTTGACCGAGGTGACCGGGGATTTCGAGGAGGCGATACGCCAGTCCAGCCGCGTGCTGGCCACCCGCGGCCGGGTGCTCCCCTGCACCCTGGCTCACGTGACCTTGTGCGCGGAGTTCTCCGATGGCCGGGTGATCCGGGGAGAGAGCAGCATAGCTGCGACCAGAGGCCGCATCCTGCGGGTATTCCTGGAGCCGCCCGATCCCCCGGCACTACCGGAGGTCCTGGAGGCAGTTCGGGAGGCGGACCTGGTGGTGCTGGGTCCGGGGAGTCTGTACACCAGCGTGATCCCTCCCCTGCTGGTGAGGGGAGTGAGGGAAGCGCTCCAGGAGACGAGGGCATGGCGGGTGTACGTGTGCAACATCATGACGCAGCCGGGTGAGACCGACGGTTACTCGGCATCCGACCACGTCAGGGAACTGTTGTGGCATCTCGAGGGAGCGGTGGTGGATGCAGTGGTGGTCAACGAGCAGCAACCTTCTCCCCCCATGCGGGCGAAATACCGCGCGGAAGGAGCGGAGCCGGTGCGGGTGGACCGGGAGGCGCTCTCGCAGCTGAATGTGGAGATAGTTGCGGGAATGCTACTGGCCGAGGGGGGGGCTGGCGCGGCACGATTCCAGCTCGCTGGCGTCGGTGATTCTCAGGCGACTGCGCGCCAGCGGCAGGCGGGGGGTATGCGACCGTTGAGAAGGGCAAGCTTTCTTCCCGAACCCTACCGGATCAAGATGGTGGAGAGGATCCAGCTACCGGAACGCGACCGCCGTCTCCGCCTGATCCAGGAGGCAAAGTACAACCCTTTTTGTTTGAGATCCCAGGACGTGTACATTGATCTGCTCACCGACAGCGGGACGGGAGCCATGAGCGACGAACAGTGGGCGGCGCTCATGCGCGGTGACGAGGCGTACGCGGGGAGTCGCAGCTACTACCTGCTGGCGGAGGTGGTGAGGGATCTTTTCGGATTCCGCTACGTCATCCCCACTCACCAGGGTCGCGGAGCGGAGAACCTGCTGATGGGAGCTCTGGTGACTGCCGGGCAGTACGTGATCAACAACATGCATTTTGATACCACCAAGGCTCACGTCCGTCATCGGGGCGCAGTACCTCTGGATCTGGTCTGCCGGGAGGGCCGCGACCCGGCCTGCGACGCCCCCTTCAAGGGCAACATGGACCTGGACAAGCTGGAGCGGGCGCTGGATGAACTCGGCCCCCGGGTGGCGCTGGTCATGATCACGGTGACCTGCAATTCCAACGGGGGACAGCCGGTCTCCCTGGCCAACATCCGGGCGGTGAGTCGCATTGCTCGCCAGCGCGGCGTTCCGCTGTACATCGACGCCTGCCGCTTCGCGGAGAACGCCTACTTCATAAAGATGCGCGAGCCGGGGCAGGCCGACCGGTCGGTGGCCGATATTGCCCGGGAAATGATGTCGTACGCCGACGGCTGCACCATGAGCGCGAAGAAGGATGGTCTGGCCAACATCGGGGGGTTCCTGGCCACCAACTGCGAGGAGGTCTACCGGAAGGCGCGGTCGCTGGCCGTCCTCTTCGAGGGATTCCCCACCTATGGTGGGCTGGCCGGTCGGGACATGCAGGTCATCGCCCAGGGACTGCGGGAGGTGTTGGACGACGAATACCTCCGGGCCCGGTTGCAGCAGGTGGAGTACCTGGCCCGTTGCCTGGAGGAGGAAGGAGTTCCCATCGTGCGGCCGCCGGGTGGCCATGCCGTGTACCTGGACGCGGGGCGCTTCGTGCCCCACATACCGCCCGATCAGTTCCCGGCGTGGTCGCTGTCGGTGGGGGTGTACGCGGAGGGGGGAATCCGGGGCGCGGAGATCGGCACCGTCCTGGCGGGACGCAAGCCGGATGGGCAGCACGATCATCCGCCCATGGAGTTGTTGCGTCTGGCCATCCCCCGCAGAACGTACACCCGGTCGCACCTGGACTGGGTATGCGAGAGCGTGGTGCGACTGTACCGGAAGCGCGAACAGCTGGGGGGCTACCGGTTTACCTATGAGCCCCCGACGCTGCGGCATTTCCTGGGGGAATTTGCCCCGGTGAAGGACCAACAATGGCCGTGAGGTCATTCTGCGAGGACGTCAAAGAGGAGCTGCTGCACCTGGCGCTGGGCTCATGCTGCTGCATTCGGGCGGAGTTGGCCGCCTGGGTGATGGTGCTGGGCAGGGGCTCGGCCCTCCGCGCCAGCCAGCCCGCGGTGGCCCGGCGGCTGTTCGGCCTCATCAAGGAGTGCACAGGAAGGCGGCCCCGGGTCATCCTGCGTCGGGACAAGTACGCTGCTAACCGGAGGACGTATGCCATCCGGCTGGCGGGAGCCAGCAACGGTCAGCTGCCGGGGGTGGGAGAGGTGTTGCAGGCGCTTGAGGGTGAGGGGCTGGCGCGCTGTTGCCTGCAGGCCTACCTGCGGGGCGCTTTCCTCGCCGCCGGTTCGGTGACCAGTCCGGATGGGGCTCACCACCTGGAAATGGTATTGCCCACTCGTTCGGCGGCGGAAGGGGTGGTGAGGGCGCTGGCGCGGCTTGGGCTGCGGGGGCGGTGCCGCTGCCGAAGGGGCCGCTGGGTGGTGTATCTCAAGGGAGCGGAGGAGATTGGCCATTTCCTGGCCTTGGTAGGGGCCCATCGTTCGCTGCTGGAGTATGAGAACGTACGCGTGGTCCGCCACCTGCGGGGCCAGGTTAACCGGGTGGTCAACTGTGAGACGGCCAACCTGGGCAAGGCCATCGAGGCTTCTCTCAGGCAGGTGCAGGACATAAGGGTCATTGCTCAACGGGTGGGGCTGTCCAGCCTGCCGCCCCATCTGGAGCAGACCGCCCGCGCCCGCCTGGCCCACCCCGAGATGACCATGAGGGAGCTGGGCCAGCTGCTGGATCCCCCGGTGGGCAAGTCGGGGGTGAGGTACCGCCTGGAGAGGTTGCGCCGGCTGGCGCGACGGCTGTCCGCCAAAACAGCACCGTGACGCAGGAGATCGGGGATGTTTGTGGAAAAATTCACAGGCGTGTCCCGCCGGGGAGGACGGGAGGAAGCATGGTTGGCAGCCGCTTGATGAGGCCGGATCTGCAGAAGTCTGAGCGCTTGAGGCAGCGAATCCAGGAGCTGGCAGGTACCGATGTCGGGCGATGCTATCAGTGCGGCAAGTGCACCGGTGGCTGCCCACTGGTGGAGGCCATGGATTTCACCCCTCGCCAGATCATGCGTCTGGTGAACTGGGGTGCGGAGGACGAGGTTCTGCGCTGCCAGACCATATGGGTCTGCGCTACTTGTTTTACCTGCACTGTCCGTTGCCCCCGCCAAATCAAGGTTGCCGAGGTCATGGAGGCCCTCCGCTCGCTGGCCCGAAGGGAGGGCGTCCGGTCCCCGGCCAGGGACATCCTGCGGTTTCACCGTCTCTTCCTGGCCATTGTTGGCCGCTTCGGGAGGTTGCACGAGCTGTCCCTGGTGATGGGCTACAAGGTGTTCACCGGGCGCCTGTTTCAGGACCTGGGGCTGGGCCTGCAAATGTTCCTGCGGGGAAAGCTCTCGCCGGTTCCCGAACGTCCTGGGGGGGCGCGACAACTGGCCAGGATAGTGTCCTGGTGGGCTGAGCGCGAAAGGAAGGGTGGGCGATGAACTCTTACCTCTACTACCCCGGCTGTTCCCTGGCGGGCACGGCGAGAGAATACGGGCAGTCCACCCTTGCGGTGCTGAGGCGCCTGGGCTGCGAGATTCCCGAGCTGGATGACTGGACCTGTTGCGGAGCCTCGTCTGCGCACTCACTCGATCACCGACTGGGTCTGGCACTGGCCGCCCGCAATCTGGCGCTGGCCGAAGCACAGGGGCGGGGGCTGTTGACGCCGTGTGCCGCCTGTTACAGCCGCCTGGCCGCCGCCTGGCACGGGGTGCGGCAGGGCGGCGAGGTGGCGGAGTGGCTGCGTGAGATCCTGGGCCGGCCCCTCGAGGGAACCTTCCGTCCTCGCTCATTGCTGGAGTTCCTGGTGGTGGAGATCGGTTCCCATGAGATCGCCCGGCAGGCGGGCGTACCGCTGGACGGCCTGAAAGTTGCCTGCTACTACGGCTGTCTGCTCAGCCGCCCGGCGGAGTGGGCGATTGACGATGCGGACAACCCCCAGCTCATGGATGGCTTGCTGGAAGAGCTGGGAGCCAGGGCGGTGCCCTGGGCTTACAAGACCGAATGCTGCGGCAGCTTCCTGGCCCTGGCCCGCACCGCAGTCGTCTTCGGGCTGGTGGAACGGATCGTGGAGGCAGCCCGGGAGGCGGGTGCCGACTGCCTGGTCACCGCCTGCCCCATGTGCCAGGCCAATCTGGACATGCGACAGAGGCGCGGCCGGCCACCCCTGCCCATCTTTTACTTCACCCAGCTGGTGGGGGTGAGCCTGGGACTGGCCCCGGAGGTGCTGGGCCTGGACCGGCACATCATCCCCGGGCTGCCGCTGCTGCGGGAGCGAAATCTGGTGTCTGGTCCGGTGGGTCTGAGGGAGAGGTTGCTCCGATGAAGCGGGTGGGCGTGTTCCTGTGCTGGTGCGGATCGAACATCGCGGGCGTGGTGGATATGGATCGACTGCAGGCGGAAGTGGAGCGGATGCCCGGAGTGGTCCACGTGGAGCAGAACAAGTACACCTGCTCCGACCCGGGCCAGGAGTCCATCCGCCGGGCCATCCGGGAACACCGTCTTCAGCGGGTGGTGGTGGCGGCGTGCTCGCCACGCATGCACGAACGGACCTTCCGGGCCATGATGCGCACTGCCGGACTCAATCCCTACCTGCTGGAGATGGCCAACCTGCGGGAGCACTGCTCCTGGGTCCACCGCGACATCGACGAGGCTACCGCCAAGGCGGTGGACCTGGTGCGGCGGGCGGTGTTCAAGGTGCGGCTGGCTCGTCCTTTGCAGTCCGGGAAGGTGCCCATCACCCGGAGGGCCCTGGTGCTGGGAGGGGGGATTGCCGGCATACAGGCGGCGCTGGACCTGGCCGACTTCGGGATACCGGTCGTGCTGGTGGAATCCAGCCCCAGCTTGGGCGGCAGGATGGCCCAGCTGGACAAGACCTTTCCCACCCTGGATTGTTCTTCCTGCATCCTGACGCCCAAGATGGTGGAGGTCGCCACCCATCCCTCCATCCGGCTGCTCACCTATTCCGAGGTGGAATCGGTGGAGGGCTACGTGGGCAACTTCAAGGTCCTGGTGCGCAGGAAGGCCCGGTCGGTGGACGAGCAAAGGTGCACGGGCTGTGGCGAATGCCTGAGCAAGTGCCCGGCCAAGGTGCCCAGCGAGTTCGACCTGGGGCTGGGCACCCGCGGGGCGATCTACGTGCCCTTCCCTCAGGCGGTGCCCAACGTGCCGGTGATCGACCGCCAGAGCTGCCTCTACTTCACCCGGGGCCGATGCCGGATCTGCCAGCGCGCATGCCCGGCGGGAGCCATCGACTACCAGCAAGAGGATCGACTGGAGAGCTATGAAGTAGGGGCCATAGTGGTGGCCACGGGATACGACCAGTTCGATCCGGCAGCTTACGGTGAGTATGCCTATCGTGCCTCCCCCAACGTGATCACCGGGTTGGAGTTCGAACGCTTGGTCAGTTCCACCGGTCCCACCGGTGGCCGCATCCTCACGCCGGGGGGCGGGCGAGAGCCCCAGCGGGTGGTGTTCATCAAGTGCGTGGGGTCGCGGGACGAGCAACGGGGGGCCAGCTACTGTTCCAAGACCTGTTGCATGTACGTCGCCAAACAGGCCATCTTGCTGAAGGAGAAGCTCCCCCGCTGCGAGGTGTACGTGTTTTACATGGACGTGCGCGCGGCCGGCAAGGATTACGAGGAGTTCTACCTCCGCGCCCGGGAGATGGGAGTCCAGTACGTGAGGGGTCGGGTGGCGCGGGTGTTCCCGCACGGCGACCGCCTCCGGATCCGCGCCGAGGATACACTCATAGGCCGACGCCTGGAGCTGGAAGCCGACCTGGTGGTGCTGGCCAGTGCCATGGTGCCGCGCCCGGACGCCCGCCAGGTGGCGCGGAAGCTGGGCATAGCCGCCAACCAGCACGGTTTCTTCAGCGAAGCCCACCCCAAGCTGCGACCGGTGGAAACGCACACCGCGGGGATTTTCCTGGCCGGGGCGGCCCAGGGGCCCAAAGACATACCCGATTCGGTGGCGCAGGCGGGGGCGGCCGCCTCCAAGGCTGCCGCGCTGCTCAGTCGACAGGAGATGGAGACCGAGCCGGTGGTGGCCGAGGTGAACGAACACTGGTGTTCCGGCTGCCTGCGTTGTGCGCGGGTATGCCCATATAACGCCATTTCCGAACGGGAGATCCGGGTGCGGACCGCCGCCGGCGTGCGCACAAAGACGGTGGCCACGGTGAACCCCGGGTTGTGTCAGGGCTGTGGCGCCTGCGCGGTGGCGTGCCGCGACGGTGCCATGAACCTGGCCGGGTTTGCCGACCAGCAGGTGCTGGCGGAGGTGGATGCCCTTTGTCTGTGAGGGAGGGGTGGCGCCCGAAGATCGTGGCCTTCTGCTGCAACTGGTGCAGCTACGCGGGGGCGGATCTGGCCGGCACCAGCCGGATACCCTACCCGGCGTCGGTACGCATCATCCGGGTTCCCTGTTCGGGGCGGGTCAACCCGGTGTTCGTGGTCCGGGCCCTGCAACGGGGTGCCGACGGCGTCCTGGTGGCGGGGTGTCACCCCGGGGACTGTCACTACAGCACGGGGAATCTGTACGCGCGGCGAAGGCTGCTGGTGACGCGGAGGTTGCTGGCTTACATGGGCATTGAACCGGAGCGGTTGCGGCTGTGCTGGGTGTCGGCGTCGGAGGGGGAGCGTTTCGCCAAAGTGATCGAGGAGATGACCGCCGTACTCGAAAAGCTGGGCCCGGTGCAGCAGCTGAGGGAGGAGGGACCACCTTGAGCTGGGCACTCCCCGCCGTGGATGCCCTGGCGGCCAGGCTGCTGGAGGATCGCCTGGTGGACGCGGTTCTGGGCTGGGCCCGTGACCCGGACCTGCCCTGGCAGCGTTACCCTCATCGGGTGGACGAGCCTTCCCGGGTGGGGGAGCTGGTGTGGGATCCTTTCTGCGCTCCCGGGCTGGCCAAGCTGGTGTTCCGGATGACGGAGGGAGGTCTGAAGCTCGGGGTACTGGCTCGCGGGTGCGACGCCCTGGGGGTGTGGAGGCTGATTCACGACCGCCGCATAGCCCGCGAGAACGTCTATCTCCTGGGGTTGCCCTGCCCGGGAATGGCGGACGGCGTGCGGGTGTGGGAGGAATGCCCGGAGGCGTTTGACGCCGCCGGCTGGGAGGATCACGGATCGCACTGGGTGGCGGTCCCCACGGGGATTCGCCTGCCCAAGGAGCGTTTCCTGCTGGACAAATGCTTGCAGTGTCAGGTGAGATGGCCGCGGCAGTGCGATGAGGTCCTTGCCGTCCAGGGGGGTAGCTGGAATCCGTTCTGCGAGGATCGCTATCGCCAGGTGCGCCAGCTGGAAGAGCTGCCCCTGCCCCAGCGATTCGATTTCTGGCGGGGCTGGTTCGAGAGGTGCCTCCGCTGCTTTGCCTGCCGCCAGGTCTGCCCTGCCTGCAATTGCGAGTCGTGTTCGCTGGATCAGTTCGAGCCCAACTGGCTGGAGCGGGAGGTGGGGGTGGCCACCCAGTTCATCTTCCACTTCACCCGGGCGTTGCACGTTGCCGGTCGGTGCGTGGACTGCGGGGAGTGCCAGCGGGCCTGCCCGGTGGGTTTTCCGCTTGGCGCCCTCAACCGCAAGATGATGAAGGATATGGAGGATCTGTTCGGGGTACGGGAACCCTTCGTGCCGCAGGAGAGCGAACCCCTGGGCGAGTTCGCGCTGGATGATCCCGACGAGTTCAGGTAGCGAGGCGATGGCAGTGAAGCTGGTCCGCGGAAGCGACATGCTGCGGTGGCTACGACGTTGCGGGGAGGGAAGGCGGTGGGTGGTGCCCGCGAAGGAGGATCGCCACTGGCTGTTCGCGGAGCGCGACGGGCCGGTGGTGTTTCCGCCCGACTACCGCAACGCCACCGTCGGCCCCAAGGGCTGGCTTCTGCCTCGCAGCGAGCCCATACTGTACTACCGGTGGACGGGCGGGCGGGTGTCAGTCACCCCGGCCCAAGGGTGGCGGCCGCAGGTGATCTACGGGGTGAGACCGTGCGATCTCAAGGCAATAGCCCTCTTGGATTCCATCATGGCCTCCGAGCCCTGGCCGGAGACCCAGTACCTGACGCGGAGGGCGCACACCGTGCTGGTGGGAATGGCCTGCACGGCGGCCTCCAGCTGCTGTTTCTGCACCAGCATGGGAGTGCATCCGGCGGAATCCTACGCCGCCGACCTGATGATCTATCCCCTCCAGGGGGAGGAGTACGGGGTGGCCGCTTTCTCGGAAGTGGGGCGGGAATGGCTGGCCCAGCTGGAGGGCGAGGAAGCCGATGCTGCTTTCAGCCCCGCCGTCCCTGCCTTAAGTCTGCCGATGCCCACCTCCCTGGAAGATCTGCCGGGATGGTTGGAGCGGCGGTTCGATGACCCGGGCTGGCAGCGTCTGGCGTGGCGCTGCCTCAGCTGTGGATTGTGCGCCTACTTGTGCCCCACCTGTTACTGCTACGGCATCTCAGATGTGGACCGAGGCGGAGCCGGGCGCCGCGTCAGATGGTGGGATGCCTGCACCCTGCCTGATTTCTCGCGGATGGCGGGAGGCCATGATCCGCGTCCCACCACCACTGAGAGGGTCCGCCAGCGCATTATGCACAAGCTGGCGTACCACCCTGCACGGCAGGGGGAGATCCTCTGTACTGGTTGCGGGCGCTGCATCGAGTATTGTCCGATGGGCATTCACCTGCCCGCGGCGCTGCGCCTCCTGGGAGGTGACGGAAGATGAATCCTGCTCCCCTGGTCCCGGCGGTGGGGGAAGTGGTGGAGGTGAGACCGGAGACTGCCTCCGGCGACATCAAGACCCTCCGGGTCAGGCTCCCCGAAGAGGATCGCTTTTCGTTCCGACCTGGGCAGTGCGCCATGCTGTCGGTATTCGGGGTGGGAGAGTGCATGATCTCCATTTCTTCTCCTCCCACCCGCCCTGAGGAGCTGGAGTTCAGCGTGAAACGGGTGGGTAGGGTGACGGCGGCCCTGCACGAGCTGGAACCCGGAGAGTGCATCGGGATACGCGGCCCCTACGGCAACGGGTTCCCAGTGGAAGAGCTGCGGGGCAAGGGACTGCTGGTGGTGGCGGGGGGGATCGGCCTGGCTCCGTTGCGTTCCCTGGTGAACTACGTGGTGGACCGCCGGGAGGAGTACGGGCCAATGCGGATCGTTTACGGCGCCCGCACCCCCCAGGACCTCTGTTTCAAGGAGGAGATATTTCGGTCCTGGCCTGGTGTGCCGCAGGTGGAGGTTCACCTGACGGTGGACCAGGGTGACGAGGAATGGACGGGCCCGGTGGGGTTGGTGCCCTCATTTCTGGAGGAGCTGGCACCTTCCCCGGAAGGTGTGGTGGCGCTGACCTGCGGTCCCCCGATCATGATAAAGTTTGTTTTGGAAGCGCTGCAAAACCTGGGGTTTGACGACCACCAGGTGCTCACCACGCTGGAGCTCAAGATGCAGTGCGGCATCGGCAAATGCGGACGCTGCAACATCGGTTCACGTTATGTTTGCGTCGACGGTCCGGTTTTCAGCCTGAAGGAGCTGCGGCAGATGCCCGCCGAGTATTAGGAGGGCTGTGGGCTGAAGGAGATATGGCAGCCAGTCGGCATGGAAATGGAGATGGTGGAGGCACTGCTCCGCGGGGTGGCCAGCCGCCCGGGGCCGGTGGCCCGGCTGGCCAGCTACGTGCTGGAATCGAGGGGAAAGCGCATCCGCCCCGCCCTGGTGCTGCTTTGCGCTTCGCTGGGCGGAGGCCCGGCGGCTCCCGCGCTTCGCGCGGCGGTGGCCGTGGAGCTGATCCACACCGCCAGCCTGCTGCATGATGATGTCATCGACCGCTCAGACCTGCGCCGGGGGGTACCCACGGTGTACCACCGCTGGGGGGCGAAAGCCTCGGTTCTGCTGGGCGATTATCTCCTCACCCGGGCCCTGGAGCTCCTGCTGGAATACCAGCACCAGGTGCACCTGGGCTGCCTGTTGCGGGCGGTACGGGCCATGACCGAAGGCGAACTGCGGCAGGCAGTGGACGGGAGTCCGACCAGCGAGCGCCAGTACCTGCGCATGGTCGCGCAGAAGACCGCCGGGTTCATGGGGGCGTGCTGCCACCTGGGGGCGAGTATCGGGGGGCTGGAGAGTACCGCCTGCCGGGTGCTGTACCGGTTCGGTTTCCGTCTGGGGGTGGCTTTTCAAATCCGGGACGACCTTCTGGATCTCGAAGGTAATGCTGAAGATCTCGGCAAGCCGGTGGGGGCGGACAGCGTGGCGGGTTACTTCACCCTGCCTCTGATATTTGCCCTGCAGCGCCGGCGAGCTCATCCGGTGATTCGCCGGCTGCTCCAGGAGGAGGCACTGACCACCTGTCCCCGGGAGGTGCTGCGGAGGGCTCTGACGGAGGTGGGAGCGGTACAGTACGCCAGGAACCGCGCCCTGACCATGGCCAGGAAGGCGGTAAGGGACTTGCGCCAGTTGCCGCCGGGGCAGGTGAGGCAGACGCTGGAAAAGTTGGCCTGGTTCGCGGTAGAACGCGCTCGGTGAGGGATGTGGGGTGAGGGGGTCGAGGAGGATACCGGGGGTGGCAGTGCGGCGCCTGCCCATCTACCTCCGGGCGCTTCACGAGCTGCTGGACGAAGACGTCCAGATAGTTTCCTCCCATGAGCTGGCGGAGCGCACCGGGCTGTCTCCCGAGCAGATCCGCAAGGATCTGGCCTACTTCGGTGCCTTCGGGCGGCGCGGCGTGGGTTACGAGACCAGAATCCTGGCCTCCGCCATCAGGGATATCCTGGGATTGAATCGGGAGCTGAGGGTGGCCCTGGTGGGAGCGGGAAACCTGGGGACCGCGCTGGCACGCTACACTGCCGACCGGCATCACGGGGTCAGGGTGGTGGCCATCTTCGACAGTGACCCCCACAAGGTGGGGACGCGCATCGCCGGGGTTGTGGTGCAGCCCCTGGATCAGATGGTGGACACCCTGCGACAGCGGCAGATCAGGATGGCCATCGTGGCGGTGCCGGCAACCCAGGCCCGGCGGGTCATAGACATGTTAGCGGAGGCCGGCGTGCAGGGGGTGCTCAATTTCGCCCCCACCAAGGTGAGGGCACCGCGCGGGATGCGCATTCACCACGTGGACGTGACTCTGGAGCTGCAGAGCCTGGCCTTCTGGGTGACCGCGGAAGGAGAAGTGAGCGGGAGCAGCTCTGGTGGCGAGCCCTCCTCGTGGCAGGTCCGACAGTGCCGGGCCGAGAAGGAATACCCACCCCGGCAGTGACCTGACCGGGGATGGCCGGAGGAGATCCATGCTAGATCAGATACGGTACCTGACTCCAATCGAAGCTCTGGTGGCGCTGGTGGACATCGCCATCGTTTCTTACGTGCTTTATCGCTTCTTCATGCTCATCCGTGGCACCCGCGCCATACAGTTGCTCAAAGGCATAGTGGTGCTGCTCATCGCCACCACCGTGAGTGGTTGGCTCCAGCTTTATACCATCCACTGGCTGCTGGAGAAGGTCCAGCTGGCGCTGGTGGTGGCGCTGCCCATAGTATTCCAGCCCGAGCTGCGTCGGGCCCTGGAGCAGATCGGCAGGGGGGGATTCTTCGTCCGCGGCCTTTCCGCTCTGGGACGGGAGGACGTCAGTCGGCTGATTGGTGAACTCACCCGGGCGGCGGAGCTGATGTCTCGCCATCGGGTGGGGGCCCTGATGGTGGTGGAGCGGGAGACTGGTCTGTCGGAGTACACCGAGACGGGGATCAAAGTGGATGCCCTGGTGTCGGCGGAATTCCTGTACAACGTATTCGTGCCCAACGCACCGTTGCACGACGGGGCGGTCATCATCCGGGGCAACCGGGTGCTGGCGGCGGCCTGTTTTCTGCCCCTGTCGGAGGCTCCCGACCTGAGCAAGGACCTGGGGGGCAGGCACCGGGCGGCCATCGGGATCACCGAACTGTCGGACGCGGTGGCGGTGGTAATTTCGGAGGAGACGGGCAGTATCTCGCTGGCCAACGACGGCAAGCTGATACGCAATTTGGATCCCAAGACCCTGCAGGAAATGCTCACCGCTTTATGTGAACCCAAGGCGCGGGCTTTGCGGCCCTGGTGGGGGCGTGGATGAGAGCGATGGAGCGTTGGCTGGAGCGCAACCTGGCGGTGAAAGTACTGTCAGTGTTCCTGGCCCTGGTGCTCTGGTTCCAGGTCATGCGCGAGGAGAATCCGGTGGTGCAGGAGACTTTCGAAGAAGTTCCGCTGCGCCCGGAAGGACTGGGCGCGGGTTTGGTGATCCTGGACCAGCAGCCACGCCTGGTGAGCCTGAAGGTGCAGGGACAGGCCAGGGTGGTGCGTAAGATGACCACTGCTCAGCTGAAGGCCACCGTGGAGCTGTCCGAGCTGGGACCAGGCGTACATTGGGTGCCGGTGAAAGTGGAGATGCCCCGGGGGGTTGAGCTGGTACAGGTCTCGCCGGCGGAGGTCATGTTGCAGATAGACCGCCTGGTGCAGCAGAACCTCCCGGTACAGGTCCGCCTGGAAGGGAAAGTGCACGAAGATTTTCGCCACCAGGACCCCCGCGTGCATCCGGAAGTGGTGATGATCTCGGGCCCCGCCAGCCTGGTGGAGGCGGTGGCGTCGGTGTGGGTGCGGGTCAGCCTCCAGGGGGCCCGCGAGGACCTCAGCGTGCAGGTGGAGGTGCGGCCACTGGACGAGACGGGCCGCGAGGTGGCGGGGGTGCACGTGGAACCGAAGGCGGTGACGGTGGAGATCCCGGTGGTGCCGCTGCCGCCGGCCAAGATGGTCACCGTGCAGCCGGTGCTGGTGGGTCAGCCTGCACCGGGCTATGAAGTGAGCTCGGTGGCGTGTCAACCCGCGCGGGTGAAAGTGCGGGCGCCGCAAGATCGGTTGGCGAGGATAGGTGCGGCGTATACCGAGGCCATATCCGTGGCCGGCCGGAGCGAGGACCTGGTGCGCACGGTGCGGGTGATCATGCCGGAAGGCGCTACCCACCTGGAGCCCACCACGGTGAGGGTGACGGTGCAGATCGCGGAGAAGAGGGAGCGGCTCACCTTCGAGGACATTCCGGTGAGGCTGCGGAATGTGGCGGCTGGGCTCAGGTGGCAGATCTTGCCGCCGGAGGTTTCGGTGACGGTGGAGGGCAGATCAGCCGCCGTGCAGGCCATAGATCCCCTGGACGTGGAAGCGTACGTGGACGTGGCCAATCTGGGGCCCGGCCGGTACCAGCTGACGGTCAGCGTCTCCCCCCTGGAAGGGGTGGAGATCGAGGAAGTGCTGCCCGACCAGGTGACGGTGATCCTGGAGCCTCGTTAGGCGTGCTCAATATTACCCGCATAGGCTGGTAGGGGGAATGGAGAGGCAGATGCGGCTGTTTGGTACCGACGGCGTGCGCGGGGTGGCCAATGGCGAGTTGACGCCGGAGCTGGCCTTGCGGGTGGCCGAGGCGGCGGCCACGGTACTGGCGCGTGGAGGCAAGAGGCTACAGGTACTGGTGGGGCGGGATACCCGCTGGTCCGGGGGCATGTTGGAGGCGGCGGTCACCGCCGGGTTATGCGCGGCGGGAGCCCACGTGGTGAAGGTGGGGGTGGTCACCACCCCCGGGGTGGCCTACCTGGTGCGTGCCCTGGGGTTTGACGCCGGGGTGGTAATCTCCGCCTCCCACAATCCCTCCGAGTACAACGGCATCAAGTTCTTCGATGGCTCGGGGAAGAAGCTTCCCCAGGAGGTCGAGCGGGAAATTGAGGGGATTGCCCTGTGCCAAGGCTCGGGCCGCCAGCGGCCATGCGGGTCGGGGATAGGCCTGGTGGTCGCCGATGACGCTGTGGCCAGGCGGTACTGGGAGTTCCTGAGGGGCGCGGTTCCGGTGGATCTCACCGGGGTGAAAATGGTGGTGGACTGTGCGAATGGGGCTTGCAGCCGGTACGCTCCCTCCCTTTTCTCGTCCCTGGGGGCAGAGGTGGTGGCTACGTCTGACCGGCCGGACGGGCTGAACATCAACCACCGGTGTGGTTCCACCCACCCGGAAGTGGTGGCGCAGCGGGTGATTGAGCACGGTGCCCACGTGGGTCTGAGCTTCGACGGAGACGGCGACCGGGTCATCCTGGCGGATGAGAAGGGCAATCTCCTGGACGGCGACTGCCTGCTGGGGGTGATGGCCTGGGCCTGGCGGGAGGAAGGGAAGCTGAGCGCCGACGCGGTGGTGGGCACCGTCATGTCCAACCTGGGGCTGGAAATTTTCCTGCGAGGAATGGGCGTAACTTTAGTGCGAAGCGCGGTGGGAGACCGCTACGTGCTGGAAGAAATGGAGAGACGTGGCTGCCCGCTGGGAGGGGAGCAGTCGGGACACGTGATCCTGAGGCCCCTGATGCCCACGGGTGACGGGATGCTAACCGGCCTGGAGGTCTTGCGCATCTGGCGACAGCGCGGAAGACCCATTTCCGAGCTGGGGCGCATGGTGCCCCGGCTGCCCCAGGTGCTGGTGAACGTGCCGGTGAACAGGAAGGATGCCTGGCAACAGAGCGACCGGATCATGGCCATGCTGGAGGAGGTGAGGCGGAAACTCGGTGATGAGGGAAGAGTGCTGGTGAGGGCCTCGGGCACGGAACCAGTGGTGCGAGTGATGGTTGAGGGTCCTGACCGGGAGGAGGTTGCCCGCCTCGCGCGGGAACTGGCTAGGGTGGTCGGTGAAGAGCTGGCCTGATATCGTGCGCTAGCGCCTGAACTCGCCAGGTGGCGAGTTGACGAGGTTGGGGTTCATCGAGTTGTTCGGCGGATGCCCCACGGTCTTCCCCACGACCGTCAGCGGCCTGACAAAACCCGGGGGTGACCTCGGGGACAAAGGGGCCAGGTGGGGTTGCCTCCCGCACGGGACCGATGAGGGCCCTCATGGTGACAACTTTCGGGAAGGGAGGCTTCTTTTGATGTGCGGCATCGTGGGGTATGTCGGCTCCCGCCCGGCACTACCCATCATTCTGGATGGCTTAGAACGACTGGAGTATCGCGGGTACGATTCCGCCGGCGTGGCCGTACTGGGGGATGGCCGGATGATGGTGCACAAGCAGGCGGGTCGGCTGGCCGACCTCAAGAACAGCCTGTGCGAGGGGAGCACCGGGTGCGTGGGGTTGGGGCACACGCGCTGGGCCACCCACGGTCGCCCCAGCGACGCCAACGCCCACCCCCATCTCGACTGCAGCGGTCAGGTGCTGGTGGTGCATAATGGGATCATCGAGAATCACGCCGAGCTGCGCGCCTGGCTCGAGAGGCATCATCACCGGTTCCGATCGGAAACCGACACTGAGGTCATCCCCCACCTCATCGAGCACTACTGGGAAGGCGATCTGGAGGGGGCGGTGAGGAAGGCGGTCCGCCGGCTCGAGGGGTCGTTCGCCCTGGTGGTGGCCTCGACGCGCGAGCCGGACAAACTGGTGGTGGTGCGCCAGGAGAGCCCACTGATCCTGGGACTGGGTGAGGATGAGTTTTTCGTGGCGTCGGACATACCGGCTATACTTCATCGCACCCGGCGGACCATCGTGCTGGAAAATGGCGAGATGGCGGTCATCGATGACCGCGGGCCCCGGGTGACTGACTGGGAAGGAGCCCCGGTGGACAAGCCGATCATCGAGGTGTCGTGGGACCCGGTGACCGCCGAACGAGGCGGCTACCCGCACTTCATGCTCAAAGAGATCCACGAGCAGCCGGATGCGGTCCGGGAAACACTCCGGGGGAGGATCGCGCCCGCGGGAGGGGTGAACCTGGCCGAACTGCAACCGCTGGAGGAACTGCTGCGGTCCTGCCGCCGGGTGTACATGACCGCCTGCGGGACCGCTTGCCACGCGGCGATGGTGGGAAAGATGATGCTGGAAAGCTGGGTCCGCATCCCGGTGGAGGTGGATCTGGCCTCCGAGTTCCGCTACCGCGACCTCCTGTTGGAACCGGAGGATCTGGTGGTGGTGGTCAGCCAGTCGGGTGAAACCGCCGACACCCTGGCAGCGCTGCGCGAAGCCCAGCACCGTGGGTCTCAAGTGGTGGCGGTGACCAACGTCCTGGGAAGCTCGGTGGCCAGGGAGGCGGATGCCGTCATCTACACGCGGGCGGGGCCCGAGATAGCGGTGGCTTCCACCAAGGCCTACATGACCCAGCTGGTGGTGCTGGCATTGCTGGCATTGCACATGGCCCAGCTGCGAGGTACCATGACCCCAGACCGCATCGCCAGGCGGTGCGCGGAACTGGAGTCAGTGCCCGACCGGCTGAAGCTGGTGCTCCAGCACGAACCGATGCTGGAGCGCCTGGGTGGGCGGCTGCGGGATGAGGAGCACGTGTTCTTCATTGGCCGGGGGGCGGACTACCGCGCGGCGCTGGAGGGACAGCTCAAGCTGAAAGAGATCTCCTACATCCACGCCGAAGCCTACGCGGCGGGGGAGCTCAAGCACGGCACCCTGGCCCTGATCACTGAGGGAGTGCCGGTGGTGGCCCTGGCCACCCAGAGGCAGCTTTTGCCCAAGATCGCCAGCAACATCGCGGTGGCAAGGGCGCGGGGAGGATGGATTCTGGCGGTGGGTCTGCGCGGGGCCACCGAGATCCAGCAGCTGGCCGACGAGTACGTGCCCCTTCCCGAGCTGAGCCCGCTGCTCATGCCCATGCTGGCGGCGGTACCGCTGCAGCTGCTGGCATATTACGCTGCCCGGGCGCGGGGGTGCGATATCGACAAACCCCGCAACCTGGCCAAGAGCGTCACCGTGGAGGGATGACCTTGATCCGGGGAGTGGGCGTGGATATAGTGAGTTTGAACCGGGTGGAGCGGGCGCTTTCCAGGTGGGGGGAGCGCTTCGTTGCCCGGCTGCTCACACCTGAGGAGAGGAGCCAGTGTCCTCGCCGCCCACGGCGGATGATTGAATACGTGGCGGGCCGCCTGGCGGCCAAGGAGGCGGTGTTCAAGGCGGTGGGCGGGGGTCTGTCCTGGAAGGACGTGGAGGTACTCGCCGGGTCCGGCGGTCGACCGGTGGCGCGGCTGAGGGAGGGGTTGCGGGTGCCGGGTACCGTACTGGTCAGCATCACCCACGACGGGTGGGCAGCGGTGGCCTGCGCCGTACTGGTGGAGGGGGATGGCCGAGGGTGAGGGTGTGTACCGCGGAGGAGATGCGGCGGATAGACTCGGAGATGATCCGGGGTCTGGGGCTGAATAGTCTGCTTTTGATGGAGCGGGCCGGACTTGCCGTGGCCCGGGTGGCCGCCCGTCGCTGCCCGGTGGGAACGGAGGTAGTGGTGGTCTGCGGCAAGGGAAACAACGGAGGCGACGGGGCGGTGGCCGCCCGCCATCTGGCGGCCTGGGGCTACCGGCCGCAAGTGCTGCTGACCGCTGATCCCGCGGACTGCAGTCCCGATGCCCGATACAACCTGCGTCTGCTGGAGGGTTGGGGAGTGCCGGTGGGTCCGGCCTCCCGCCTGCCGGCCATACTCTCGCGGGAAGGATCCTCCCCCGGGCTGGTGATCGACGCGCTGCTGGGCACCGGGTTCCGCGGGGAGGTGAGGGGACCGGTGGCCGCGGCGATCCAGACCATCAACCAGAGCGGGCTCCCGGTTGTGGCGGTGGACGTTCCCAGCGGGGTGGACGCAGACGCGGGGGCGGCGGACTTGGCGGTGGAGGCGGAGGTGACCGTGACCCTGGGGCTGCCCAAGTTCGGCCTGTTCTGCTATCCGGGGGCGGCCCGGGCGGGCAAGGTGGTGGTTGCTGATCTGTCCATTCCGCCTTCACTGCAGGATTTGGCCAGCGGCGAGCTGCTATCTCCCCGGCTGGTGCGCCAGTGGGTGCCCCAGCGGCCGGCGGAGGGGCACAAGGGCACCTTCGGCTACGTGCTGGTGGTGGCGGGGTCGCCCGGCTACACGGGCGCGGCAGCTCTAACCGCCCTGGGAGCCGCCCGGTCGGGGGCGGGAGTGGTGCTGCTGGCGGTGCCGGAGGCGGTGCACCAGGTGGTGGAGACCCTGGTCCCGGAGGTGGTCACCCGGGCGCTGCCCTGCGACCGCGACGGCAGGTTGGCACCGGAGGCTTTGGGCGCCATCATGGAGCTGGCGGCGCGATGCCGGTCGGTGGCGGCGGGACCCGGTCTTGGGGTCACGGAGGGTACGGCGCAGCTGGTCAGGCAACTGGTCCAGCGCTGTCCTCTCCCCCTGGTGCTGGATGCCGACGGCCTGAACGCGCTGGCCGGTGACCTAGGTCCCCTGGGGCGGGCAAAGGTGCCCATCATCCTCACCCCCCACCCGGGGGAAATGGGGCGGCTGCTGGGGGTTTCCGCCTCCCAGGTGCAGGCTGACCGACCGGCGGCCGCGCGGCGGCTGGCGGAGGAGACTGGAGCGGTGGTGGTGTGCAAAGGGGCGCATTCGCTGGTGGCCGAGGGCGACGGGCTGTTGCGGGTGGGCCTCACCGCTCACCCCGCGCTGGCCACCGCCGGGTCGGGCGATGTGCTCACCGGGGCCATCGCCGGGCTGCTGGCCCAGGGGGTGAGGCCGGCGCAGGCCGCCGGATTGGGCGTGGCCCTGCATGGCTGGGCGGGGGAGATGGTGGCCGCCCGGCGGGGGACGGCAGGAGTGCTGGCGGGGGAACTGGCCGACTGGTTGCCGGTGGCCAGAAAGCGGCTGCTTGAGGGCGATGCTCCCGTTCCCGACTGCGGCCTGGAGGTGGTGTGATGCCGGCGCGCCCCGGGGGGTGGCTGTTGTTGCTCTGGCTGCTTGCTGCCACGGCTTCCTCCTGTATTCGTCCGATGACCGCCCGGCAGGTGGTACTGTTCGTTGACCAGCGCCTGGATACGGTTCAGGATTGGGAGGCGGTGGTCCGGGTCCGCAGTGCGGCCACGGCTCCGGAAGACGAACTGGTGGTGAGGCAGTGGTGGTCGCGCCCCGGTCGTTACCGCTGCCAGTACCTCCACCCTCAAGAGGTGGCGGGGCAGGTCACGGTGTACGATGGCGAGACGCTGTGGCATTACGATCCGGGAACCGGGCGGGTGGTGTATTTCGCCCCCCACCAGGTGCCCCGGGGGCCGCAAGGAGAGGTGGCTTTTCCCCAGTGGCTGCTGCGGCGGCTGCAGGAAGGCCGGGTGGAACTGCGGGGCACCGACCGGGTGGAGGAATACGACTGCTACCTCCTGGAATGCCGGTGGGACCAGGAGCTCTACCGGGTGTGGGTGGATCGCGCCTCGTGGTTCCCGGTGCGCTGGGAGTGTTTCGATGAGGAGGGCATTCTCCTGTTCGCGGTCACCGTCACCCAGCTCGAGTACAACCTGGAGCTGGAAGGGCGGCTGTTCGTTCCCGAGTTCCCCGCGGCCACCGAGGTGGTGGAGGGGGGGCTGGGTTTCCGTCAGGTGGAACTTCACCAGGTGCGGGAATGGGTGGGTTTTGAACCGCGGCTTCCCGCCTTCCTCCCGCCGGGGGTGGAGATGACCGGCGTGTATGTCATGGGGGAAGGTGAAGACCTGGCAGTGGTCATCAACTACCAGGGCCCGTGGTTGAGCTTCAGTCTCACCGAAAGCAGGAGGAAACCGGGCCCGCTGCCGGAGGGGCTGCGGACCGTCGACTATCGGGGCAGGACCTACCGGGTGATCGAGTCGGAGGGAGCGACGGTACTCAGCTGGGTGGGCGGGGAGCTGGAGTTCGCCCTCCTGGGAGACGGTGGCCTGCAGGAACTGCTCAGGATAGCAGCCTCCGTGCCGTAGCGTCCTGGCGGAGGAATAACCAGGGGCAGCTGAGAAGTACACGCTGATGTCGCGCATGGCGCAATGCAGCAAGGGAGGTGAGGAGGATGATTTTGGGCAAAGTACCCCGGGTCAGGCTGGCTCACCTGCCCACCCCGCTGGAGGAGATGTCCCGCCTGAAGGAGGCCATGAAGATCGAGCCCGACCTTTACATCAAGCGGGACGACAACACCGGTCTGGCCACGGGCGGCAACAAGGCGCGCAAGCTGGAATTCAGCCTGGCGCTGGCGTTGAGGCAGGGGGCGGACGTGGTCATCACCACCGGTGGCATCCAGTCCAATCACGCCCGCATGACCGCGGCGGCGGCCAGGAAGCTGGGTCTTGAATGCGTCCTGGTGCTCCGGGGGGAGGAACCGTCCTGCAAACAGGGCAACCTGCTCCTGGATTCTCTGCTGGGGGCGCGGATAAGGTACGTGGCGGCGGAAGACGCGGATGCCGTGGAGCAGGAGATGGAACGGGTGGCCATGGAGCTTTCGGCCGCCGGCAAGAAGCCGTACATCCTCCCCGTGGGTGGCTCGACACCGGCGGGCGCGCTGGGGTATGCCAACGCGTTCCTGGAGCTGCTCGGCCAAACCGTGGAGATGGGACTCAATCTTACCCATCTCTTCCTGGCGTGCGGCTCCGGAGGCACCCAGGCCGGTCTGGTTCTGGCCAGCAGGCTGGCGGCGCCCCAGGTCAAGGTGGTGGGCATATCGGTTTCCCGGAGCGCCCAGGAGATGAAGGAACGCATCGCGGAACTGGTGGGGGGTGCCGCTCGCTACCTGGATCTGGAGCTGGAAGTGAGTCCGGAGGAAATTCTGGTGGACGATGGTTACATCGGTGAGGGCTACGGAATTCCCACTGAGGAAGGACTGGAAGCCATCAGGTTGCTGGCGCGAACCGAGGGCATCCTGCTGGATCCGGTGTACACCTCCAAGGCAATGGCGGGGATGCTGGACTGGATCAAGAAGGGCAAGCTGAAGCGAGACGACGTGGCGGTGTTCATCCATACGGGCGGTGTGCCGGCCCTGTTCGCGCAGAGCGATACCATAGCCCAGCTTTAATGGAGGCGGAGTGGTGCCCATGCTGCCCCTCATTGGACTCACCGTTGCTTTGGACTACGAGAGGAACCGTTCCGTGCTTTCCCTCGATTACTGGCGGGCGGTGGAGCGAGCGGGCGGGATTCCGGTCCTGCTTCCCACCCTGGAGTCGGAGGAACTGGGAAAGGCGGTCCTGGAGCGCCTGGACGGAATTTTGCTGACCGGTGGCGTGGATGTCGACCCCTGGTACTACGGGCAGCTTCCCATGCGGGGGTTGGGGTCGCTTTCCCCCGAGCGGGACTGGGTGGAAATCGCCCTGGCCCGGGAAGCCCTGGAGCGAGGGGTGCCCCTCCTGGCCATCTGCCGCGGGATCCAGGTGCTCAACGTGGCCGCCGGCGGCACCCTGTACCAGGATCTGGCAACCCAGGTTCCGGACTCCCTCAACCACTGGCAGAGAGCTCCGCGCTGGCATCCCACCCACCCGGTGAGGCTGTCCCGGGGCAGCAGGATACGCGACATCATGGGGGCGGAAGAGGTACGCGTCAACACCTTCCACCACCAGGCGATCAAGGATCTCGCCCCCGGTTTCACGGTGACCGGACGGGCGCCCGATGGGGTGATAGAGGCCATCGAGGCGGCCGAGCACCCCTTTGCCTTGGGCATCCAGTGGCATGCTGAGGGCATGTGGGAGAAAGACCATACCCAGCTGGGGCCCTTCCGTGCCCTGGTGGAGGCGGCCCGGGAGAGGCGACAAAGAGGATGACGGTGGTGTATCCGGCCCGTCCCCGGGCCAGGGAGTTGGGGCTGCGGTTGGGAAGCTTACCCCCCGGTCCTCACAACGCCATCACTGACGTGGCCGGGGTGAGGGTGGGACACCTGACGCTGGTGGAGGGCGAAGGGGCACTGAGGCCCGGCCGGGGTCCCGTGCGCACCGGGGTGACCGTGATCGTACCTCACCCAGGGAATCTCTTCCGCGAAAAGGTCATCGCGGTGGCGTACGTCATCAACGGCTTCGGGAAAGCCACCGGCCTGGCCCAGGTGGAGGAGATGGGCACGCTGGAGACGCCCATCGCCCTAACCAATACCCTCAACGTGGGGATCGTGTGGGATGCCCTGGTCAGCTGGATGCTCGATACCAATCCGGACATCGGGATCGCTCCGGTGGGTACGGTCAATCCGGTGGTGGGGGAATGCAACGACGGTTTCCTGAACGACATACAGGGGCGGCACGTGCGCCCGGAACACGTCTTCGCGGCGCTGAGACAGGCTCGGGGCGGTCCCGTTCCCGAGGGGGCGGTGGGGGCGGGGACCGGCATGTCGGCCTTTGGCTTCAAGGGCGGCATCGGCACCGCATCGCGCGTCCTGCCTCAAGCTGCCGGCGGCGCGACCGTGGGAGTGCTGGTGCTGGCCAACTTCGGGAGGCGGGATCAGCTGCGCATTGATGGAGTCCCGGTGGGAAGATTGCTCGGTGACCGCGAGGCAGGACCCGACCACCAGGACGGGTCGGTGATCGTGGTGTTGGCCACCGATGCGCCCCTGAGCTGCCGGCAGCTGCGGCGGGTGTTGCGGCGCACCACCCACGGGCTGGCGCGGACCGGTTCCATCGCTGCTTCCGGGAGTGGCGATTTTGCCATCGGTTTTTCCACCTGCCGGGGACAGGGCGAACGGGGTCTGCCGGACGAGGCGATCCTGAATCACTTCTTCCTGGCCGCCGTGGAGGCCACCGAGGAGGCAGTGATCAACGCGCTTTTCACTGCGCCTACGGTGGTGGGCCGGGACGGCAATGTGCGCTACGGATTGCCGGTGGAGCGGGTGCTGCAGTTCATGCAGCGCTACGGTAGGATGGGGGGATGAGGCAGATGCGAGTCTACATCTCGGCGGATCTTGAAGGTGTGGCGGGAGTGGTGCACGGCGAACACACCGCCCGGGACGGCCGGGAGCACGAGCGGGCGCGGCGGTTGATGACCGCCGAGGTGAATGCCGCCGTAGAGGGTGCCTTCGAGGCCGGGGCGGAGGCGGTGGTGGTGAATGACGCGCACGGCAGCATGAGGAATATCCTGCCCGAAGAGCTGGATTCCCGGGCCGAACTGGTAACCGGGTCGCCCAAGCCCCTGGGCATGCTGGCGGGGGTCGATGATGGTTTCGATGTGGCCATGTTCGTCGGCTATCACAGCCGTATGGGTCATCCTGGGGTGTTGAACCACACCATCGCGGGCTCGGTGGTGGCGGATGTGCTCTTCAACGGGGTCCCGGTGGGGGAGACGGGCATCAACGCCACCGTGTGCGGGCACTTCGGGGTGCCGGTGGTGCTGGTCACCGGCGACGACCAGGTAGCCCAGGAGGCTCGAAGGTTCATCGCTGGGGTGCGCACGGCGGTGGTAAAACGAGCCCTCGGCCGGTACGCGGCCCGGTGTCTGCATCCTGACAGGGCGCGGGAACTCATACGTCAGGAGGCCGCGGCGGCGGTGCGCGGCGCGGTTAACGTGGAGCCAGTTCGAATTCGCCTGCCGGTGGAGGTGACTCTTCGGCTCCAGAACACCGCCATGGCGGATGCCGCGGAGCTGTTGCCCGGTACTGAGCGCATCGATCCCCTGACCGTGAGATGGCAGGGTGGCTCGGCCCTGGAGGCGTACCGGGCCCTGCGGACAATGATTAGCCTGGCCTCCGCGGTCAGGAGATAGGTGGAAGGAGGACGAGTGCAGTGGCACTGAAGATCAACCGAGAGCAGCTGGTGATGGTATCGGTGGTTGGCGAGATCTCCTCGCCGCGGGTGCGCTATCCCTATCGGGTCGGTCATGATGGCGTTGCCCGGGTGGGCCCGGGCACCGGCGGGATAACCTACAACGTCCGGGTGGGAGACCCTGCCTTGGGCTGGGCGGGTGATCACGTGGAACCGGGCTGCAGCGTCAAGAATAAGGACGAACTGGAAAACGGAGCTTTGAACGTCCTGGCCTGCGTGGGCAACGTGGCCCGCGTGGTCTCCGGCGAGGCGAAGGGCAAGACTGGGTACGTGACCGGAAAGCACGGGGGGATCGAACACGTGCTGGTGGACTTTCCCCCTGACGTGCTCGAGCAGCTGTGCATCGGGGACAAGATCCTCATTCGCGCCATCGGCCAGGGCATGACCATTGAGGGGTTCCCCGAGGTGAGAGTGATGAACCTGGATCCCGACCTGCTCGAGAAGATGGGGATCGAGGTGGCGGGTGACCGGCTCCGGGTGCCGGTGGCGGGCATCGTCCCGGCGGAGCTGATGGGTTCAGGCATAGGAGCACCTTCCGCGGAGCGGGGGGATTACGACATCACCACCCAGGATGTCCAGGTGCTCAGGGAGCACGGGCTGGAGGGCTTGCGCTTGGGCGACCTGGTGGCGATAAAGGACATGTCGGCGTTCTATGGCCGCGCCTACCGCCGGGGTGCGGTGATCATCGGGGTGGTGGTGCACAGCGACTCCCAGATCTCCGGTCACGGGCCTGGGGTGACCTGCCTGCTGACTTCCAACGGCCCACAGATCGAACCGGTGTTGTGCCCTGAGGCCAACATCGCCCGGTATTTGGGGATACGGGAGGGTTGATGGGTGGACCTCCGGGAGCAAGCGAGGAAGCTGAGGCAGGAGCTGGTACAGTTCCGGCGAGACCTGCACCGCCACCCGGAGCTGGGGATGCAGGAGGTGCGCACCTCGCGGAAGGTGCGGGAAGCGCTCCAGGGACTGGGGCTGGAGATCCGCCATCCGGTGGCCAACACGGGGGTGGTGGCCCTGCTCCGGGGGCGATCACCCTCTCCCGTGGTGGCCCTCCGGGCGGACATGGACGCCCTGCCCATCCAGGACCGAAAGGAGGTGCCTTATGCCTCCCAGGTCCCTGGGGTGATGCACGCTTGTGGCCACGACGGGCACACCACCATACTGGTGGGAGTGGCCAGGATCCTGGCCGGGATGCGGGACCGACTCCCCGGATCGGTCAAATTCATCTTTCAGCCGGCGGAGGAGGGACCGGGGGGCGCACTCCCCATGATCGAGGAAGGGGCGCTGCGCGATCCGGATGTGGACTGGATCGTGGGCCTGCACCTTTCCCCCGAGTTGCCCGTTGGCAAGGTTGCGGTGCGGTACGGGGTAGCGGGGGCCGCGGCGGATGCATTTCGCCTGGTGGTTACCGGTGCGGGAGGTCACGGAGCAGCACCCCACCGGGCAGTGGACGCCATAGCGGTGAGCGCCCAGTGTATCGCCGCCCTGCAGACTCTGGTGAGCCGCGAGGTGAATCCCACCGACCCGGTGGTGATCACCGTGGGCACCATACACGGCGGGTATCGGCATAATGTGATTGCCGACCGAGTGGTCATGGAGGGGACCATCCGTACCCTGGATCGGTCGGTCCGCGATGGGATTCCCGAACGCATGCGCCGGTTGCTGGGTGGTGTGGCGGAGGCCATGCGGGCCCGGATCGAGCTCGAGGTGGAGCGGGGGTACCCACCGCTGGTCAACGACGAACGGGTGGCGGCAGCGGTGCGCCGGTCGGCGGAAAAGATACTGGGGCCGGACAAGGTGGAGGTCCTGGACCGTCCCACCATGGGGGCGGAGGATTTCGCGTATTTCTTGGAGAGGGTACCGGGCTGTTTCTTCCGGTTGGGGGGCGGGAACGAGGAAAAGGGGATCATACATCCCGGCCACCATCCAGAGTACGATTTTGATGAGGAGGCCCTGGTGGTGGGAGTGGCGGTGATGAGTCAGGTGGTTCTGGATTTGCTGGGAGAAGGCGTCTGAAGGAGGAAACGGGAGCAATCTGGAGAACTTCAAAGGATACGGGTTACGCAGGGGGAAGGAAGGTTCAGGGTGACCGCTGGATCCTCGTCAGACGAAGTGTTACTGCGCTGGACGGTGCACCTGTTCAAGAGGCGGAAGCTGGTCTCCTTGCTGGTGGTGTTGGGAATTGTGGGTTCCACCGCGCTGGTCCACTGGGTTTACCCCTTTGCTCCCTTTACTGCCTTCGCCTTCCTGGTGCTGGTTTTCTCGGTAGCCACATACCTGTTCCCCGTGCACTACCGGCTGAGCAGCAGCGGGGTGGAGATGCGCACTTTGCTCAATCGCGAGAAGCGTTCGTGGGCCGACTTCGTCTGTTACGTGCGCTACCCGGATGGCGTGCAGCTGGCCTTCGATGCCCGCAACCTCAGAGGGCGCATTCTCAAAGGGATATTCCTGTTTTATGACGAGGGCAAAGAACTTGAGCCGCGGATCATCTCCATTGTGGCGGAGCGCTTGCCGGAGGCGCGCGGGAGGAGTTCGGACCGCGGTGCCGAATAAGGGTTTTTCAGACTAACAAGGGCGATTTATCTCGAAATCCTTCATTTTCGCAACTTCGTGGCCACTGGGGTCAGTTCGAAATGCTGTGAAAGTGACCGGCTCGTGTATCGTCCATTCGCCGGATGGTGCCGGGTACGGGCACTGCAGCTACGAAGGAGGGGGATAGATTGGGAGATAGGGCTGACGTTAGAACAATCCTGGCCACCGACGTGGGCAGCACCACCACCAAAGCCATCCTCATCGAGTGGAAGGATGGGGAATACCGCTTGGTGGGTCGCGGCGAGATGCCCACCACCGTGGAGGCCCCATGGGAGAACGTCATGATCGGGGTGCGCAAGGCTATTCGCCGCCTGGAGGAGGTGCTGGATCGCCGCTTCCTCGATGAGGGGGGCTTGCTCATCAGGCCGCGCACTAACGGCGAGGGAGTGGACTATTACGTCTCCACCTCCAGCGCCGGTGGTGGCCTGCAGATGATGGTGGCCGGGCTGGTCTCCAACATCAGTGCCACGTCCGCCCACCGCGCCGCCCTGGGAGCGGGGGCAGTGGTGCTTGACGTCATCGCCGTGGACGACGGGCGGTCCACGTCGGAGCAGATAACCAGGATAACCGAGCTGCGGCCGGATATCATCCTGATGTCCGGAGGGGTGGACGGGGGATCGGTGGCGTACATCGCGGCCATTGCCGAGACCATCGTGCAGGCCAATCCCCAGCCCCGGTTCGGCGCCACCTACAAGCTGCCCTTGGTTTACGCGGGCAACAAGGATGCTCAGGACATCGTGGAGTCCATCGCTGGCGGGGAGCTGGACGTCCACCTGGTGGAGAACCTGCGGCCGCGGCACGATGTAGAGAACCTGGGTCCCGCCCGGGAGGCGATCCACGAGCTGTTCATGAATCACGTGATGGCCCAGGCACCCGGGTACGCGGAGTTGATGGAATGGGTGGATGTCACCATCATGCCAACCCCCGGTGCCGTGGGACGCATCATCCAGGTGATGGCGGAGGAATATGACGCCAACATCATCGGCGTCGACATTGGCGGTGCCACCACCGACGTCTTCTCCAGTTTCAACGGTGCCTTCACCCGTACGGTCAGCGCCAATCTGGGCATGTCCTACAGCATTTGCAACGTCCTGGAGGAAGCTGGTTTCGAGCGGATCCTCCGGTGGGTGCCCTTCGGGGTGGATGAGGAGCGTCTGGCCAACTGGATCGCCAACAAGATGATACGTCCCACCACCATTCCCCAGACCATGAAGCACCTGATCCTGGAGCAGGCCATCGCCCGCGAGGCCTTGCGGCTGTCCTTTGCTCACCACAAGTCGCTGGCCCGCAAGGTGGAGAAGGAGAAGCTCTCGGTGGCCTGGCGCAGCCAGCAGCAGCACCATCGAGTGACGGGCGAGGAAATCGTCAAGATGATGGAGCTGAACATGCTGGTTGGTTCAGGGGGCGTGCTGTCGCATGCGCCGCGACGGGAACAGGCGGCGGCCATGCTGATTGACGCATTCGAGCCGGAGGGAATCACCGAGCTGGCCGTGGACAGCATCTTCATGATGCCCCACCTGGGGGTTTTGTCGACCACCCATCCGGAGATCTCCGCCGAGGTCTTCGACAAGGACTGCCTGGTTCGCCTTGGTACCTGCATCGCGCCGGTGGGCGAGATGCGTCCCGGACGGCAGGCTCTGGACGTGAAGCTGGAGATGCCGGACGGGGAGACGGTGGAGATGAAGGTCCAATGCGGACAGCTGGTGCGTGTTCCCCTGGCCGTGGGGCAGACCGCGCGGGCCACGATACAGCCGCTGGGAGGTCTGGACGTGGGTGCCGGCAGGAACCGGCAGCTGGTGGCGCAGGTACAGGGCGGTCTGGTGGGAGTGATCATTGACTGCCGTGGGCGTCCCCTCCGGTTACCCGAGGACCCGCAGGAGAGGATTCAGCGGCTGGAGCAGTGGTACAGCGCTCTCGATGTGTATCCCATGGAAAAGATTAAGGAGTATCAGGAGGAACATCCGATAGAGGTGACGGTGAAGCGAAAGGAGGGTGAGAAGAAAGGTGGGTTCCTCTCTCGTCTCTTCCGACGGTAAGTATAAGCTGACGCTCATCAGGAAGACCCGCAAGCTACCCCTGCCCGGTGAGGTACTGGTCAAGGAGGGGGACCGGGTCAAGCCCGACACTCCCATTGCTCGCATCACCCTGAAACCGGGCATTCCCTGGGTGGTGCCGGCGGCCCGGCTGTTGGGTATCGAGCCCGAGGATCTTCCCGATGCCATGCTCAAGCAGGTGGGCGATCACGTCAAGACCAAGGAGGTCATTGCCCGAGCCAAGGCGGGACTGTACGGCCGAAAGGAGCTGGAGTCGCCCACCGACGGCATCATCGAGGATATCTCCAGCAAATCAGGCCGTATCGTGATACGGGAGGAATTCGGCAAAGAAGAACCCCCGGTGAGCGTGGACGTGGCCTTCGAGCTGGGCTGCAGGCCCAAGGACGTACCCAAGTACCTGTTGCGCGGCGTGGGGCAGGAAGTGAAGCGAGGCCAGATCTTCGCGAAGAAGGGGGAGACGTCCGCGTTTTTCACCAAGACGGTCCGCGCGCCCATCTCGGGGATCATTGCCGACGTGGATGAAAAGACGGGATACGTGACCATCGCCAGGCCTTTCAAGGAGGTGGTGGTCAACGCGTACATCGACGGCGTGGTGAAGGAGGTCTTGCCCCGGCGGGGCGCGGTAATTGAGACGCCGGGCGTCCGCCTGACCGGGATCTTCGGGGTGGGGCGCGAGGCGCACGGGGAGATCAAGGTAGTGGTGGATTCTCCCGACGAAGTGCTCACCGAGGACAAGATCGACGACAGCTGCGCCGGCAAAGTGGTGGTGGGCGGATCGCTGGTCACCAACGAAGCCCTGCAGAAGGCCCTGCAGGTGGGCGTGAGAGGAGTGGTGGCGGCCACCGCCAGCTACCTCAACATCGTCAAATCCTTGGGGGTCAAGCTGGGGGTGGGCATCACGGGTCAGGAAGAGATCGACCTCACCCTCATCCTCATAGAAGGCTTCGGTCACCTGACCATGCGCACCTCGGTGTTTGAGGCCCTGAAGGCGCTGGAAGGCAAGTGGGCGTCCATCAACGGGGCCACCCAGATCCGTGCCGGTGCCATCCGTCCAGAGATCATAGTCACCTTCCCGGAGTATGAGGGGGAGCTGGCCGGGGAGGAGCTGGCGGACGAAGACCTGCAGGTGGGGCAGCGGGTGCGGGTCATCAACGAGCCCTACTTCGGAATGCTGGGTGAGATCATCGAGATCCCGCGTGAGCCCCAGGTGGTGCAGACCGAAGCCAAGGTACCGGTGGTGAGAGTGCGGCTGGAGGGTGGCGAGGAGATCCTGGTGCCCAGGGCCAACGTGGAGATCTTCTGAGTCCGGTATATGGGCGCGGTGACTGGGGAAGACTGCCACCGTGATGGGGGGATGACGGTGAGCACTTCGCCCGACAGGTGGGAACCGTTGAGCCCGCAGCGGCGGGACGAAATACTGGAGCGGATAGCGCAACGGATCAAGCAATATGGGCTGATCACCCCGGCTGTGCTGTTCCTGGAGATGAACAAGCCGCTCACGTTCATCGCGAGCCAGGCTGTGCACTTCTTCTCGCCCATAGTGGGAGTGTTCATAGCCAACGTGGAAGAGTATGCTTACTTGATGGAAGATCGCGAGAACGTAGATCGCCTGATTCGGCGACTCGAAGAATTGGCGGAGGAAGAGGACAGAGAAAGAAGGCGAAAGCGAACTCGCTAGATCTGAGGCCTGACCAAGAGGCGGAAGTGCTTTTGGGAGAGGAGGTATCGGTGTGACACACTCTGAGCAGGCGAAGGTTCCTCGCCCCGAGGAGATTCGTTCCATCCTGGCCACCGACTGCGGCAGCACCACCACGAAGGCGATACTCATTGAGAAGCGGGGTGACGAGTACCGCCTCATCGTGCGCGGGGAAGCGCCGACTACCGTCGAGGCCCCCTTTGAGGATGTAACCATGGGGGCGCGGAACGCCATCCGGGAGGTGGAAGAGCTCACCGGCCGGGTGCTGCTGGACGACAAAGGGGTGATCACTCCTCAACGCGAGGACGGCAGCGGAGTTGATCTTTTCCTCTCCACCTCCAGCGCTGGCGGCGGCCTGCAGATGATGGTGGCTGGCGTGGTAAAGACCATGACGGCAGAGAGCGCACAGCGGGCGGCGCTGGGCGCGGGGGCCATAGTCATGGACGTCATCGCGGTGGACGACGGCCGCAGGCCGCATGAGAAGATCCAGCGGATTCGCAACCTCAGGCCCGACATGATCCTGCTTTCAGGGGGTATTGACGGAGGCACTATCACTCACGTGGTGGAGATCGGCGAGCTGATAGCTGCAGCCGAGCCCAAGCCGCGACTGGGCATAGGGTTCAGGCTGCCCATCATATACGCTGGCAATCGAGAGGCCAGAAAGCACATTCAAGGTATCTTGGGTGAAAAAACCGATCTTCGCATCGTGGACAACATCAGGCCGGTGCTGGAACAGGAAGTCCTTGGGCCGGCGCGCGAGGAAATCCACGAACTGTTCATGGAGCACGTGATGGCGCAGGCTCCCGGGTACAACAAACTGATGTCGTGGACCCCCGTTCCCATCATGCCTACGCCGGGGGCAGTGGGCCTGATGATGCAGCAGACCGCCAAGGCCTTCGACATCAGCGTCATCGGGGTGGACATTGGCGGAGCCACCACCGACGTGTTCTCGGTGTTCGGTGAGTACTTCAACCGCACCGTGAGTGCCAATCTGGGCATGTCCTATAGCATATGCAACGTGCTGCTGGAGGCTGGCCTTGAGAACATCATGCGCTGGATTCCCTTCGAGATCGACGAGGCCGATCTGCGAAACCGGATTCGCAACAAGATGATTCGACCCACTACCATACCCCAGACGCTGGAGGAGCTGGTGATCGAACAGGCACTGGCCCGGGAGGCGCTGCGTCTGGCATTCGAGCACCATAAGAGTCTTGCCGTGGGGTTGCGCGGCGTGCAGCGGGAGCGCACCATCGCGGATACCTTCGAGCAGACTGGTTCCGGTGAGACTTACATCAACATGATGGAGCTGGGAATGCTGGTGGGATCGGGGGGCGTTCTGTCGCATGCACCTCGCCGCGTGCAGGCGGCCATGATGCTAATTGACGCCTTCCAGCCCGAGGGCGTGACCATGCTGGCGGTGGACAGCATCTTCATGATGCCACAGCTGGGCGTTCTCTCCAAGGTGCATCCGCAAGCATCCATCCAGGTGTTCGATCGGGACTGCCTGATACGGCTCGGCACCTGCATTGCTCCCGCCGGGCAGGGCAAGGAAGGGGACCGGTGTGTGACGGTGGAGGTGGAGCTGCCGGACGGGCGGCGGCTGACGGAGGAAGTGCCCTACGGTTGCATGAGGCGCCTCCCGCTGGGTGAGGGCGAGGTCGCCCAGGTGGAGATTCACCCCACCCGCCGGTTCGATTGCGGGCGCGGCCCGGGCCATGTGGTCAAGAGAGAGGTCCAGGGGGGAGTGGTGGGGATAATCATCGATGCTCGCGGGCGTCCTCTGACCCTGCCCGAGAGTCCTGCGGAGCGCTCCGCCAAACTGTTGGAATGGATCCAGGCGCTGGATGTCTATCCGGAAGCGCTGGTGGAGAAATTCAAGCGCATGCAGCAGAGGGGGGCATGACGCCGTGGCACACGCATATACGCCGGGACTCAAAGTAACGGCACGTACCACCATAAGGAAAGTCAGGCGGCTGCCCATCAGAGGAGAAGTGCTGGTGGAAGAGGGCCAACAGGTAGCGCCCGACACGGTGGTGGCCAGAGCGCACCTCCCCGGGGACCCGGAAACCATCAACGTTGCCCACCGCCTATCGGTTGATCCCGAGGACGTGGAGGAGTACATGACCAAGCACGTGGGGGATCAGGTGCGCGAAGACGAGGTGATAGCCGAGTATCGCGCCTTCTTCGGGCTGTTCAAGTACCAGTGCAAGGCGCCCTGCGATGGCACCATTGAACACATTTCCCCCGTCACCGGTCAGGTGACGATCCGGCGACCACCGGTCCCGGTGGAAGTCGATGCTTATATTCGTGGCACCGTGAAGGAAGTACTTGCCGAGGAAGGAGTGGTGGTGGAGACCACGGGGGCCTTGATCCAGGGCATATTCGGCGTGGGCGGCGAGGCGCAGGGCGTCATCGACCTGCGAGCCGACAGTCCCGATGACGTCTTGGACGCTGCGGAGCTGGACGCTTCGTGCAGAGGAAAAGTGGTGGTGGGTGGTTCGTTGGTGACCGCTGCCGCCCTGCGCAAGGCCGACGAGCTGGGCGTAGCCGGGGTGGTTTGCGGCGGCATAATAGACCGGGATCTGGTGGAATTTCTCGGTTACGACATCGGGGTCGCCATCACCGGCCAGGAGGATATCAACGTCACGTTAATCATTACTGAAGGCTTCGGCCGTATCCGGATGGCGGACCGAACGTTCGCTTTGCTGAAGGATCTGGAAGGACATTTTGCCTCCATCAACGGTGCCACCCAGATCAGGGCGGGTGTGCTGCGTCCCGAGGTTATCGTGCCCGGCGATTTTGGAGGGGCAGACAGCTCCGGAGCGGAGGTCAGTGAAGGTCTGGTGCCCGGGATGCCGATACGGATCATCCGGCAACCGTACTTCGGTCTCCTGGCCACCGTGGTGGAGCTGCCTCCGGATCTCAAGGTCATCGAGACTGAGGCCAAGGTGCGGATTCTCCGGGCACGCCTCGAGGATGGTCGGGAAGTTATTGTACCGCGAGCAAACGTGGAGATCATCGAGCAGTGAGGTGCCTGTTGGCGGGGCCCCACGGGGGCCCCGCCATTTTGCCCTCGCGGCTTTCCCCATGGCCACGGGCCCATCCGCTCTGCCCGCAAGCTAGCCTGCCGGCATGGCCCGCCACCGGTCAAGTCTCGCCGCCAGCCGTAAGCGGAACTTTTGCGTGCGCGTTATTTGATGTCCGCAACCCGATGGGTGGTTCTGCCGTCGACCAAAGCTATTAGCAGCCGGCTCAAGAAACCCCGCCTGGTTGCCGTGGCCAGGGACCGGGCTTGCGGCCTGATCCTGTACATGGCATGGTCGGTGCGGGCACTGGCCAGATTTTTCGGGTCCTTTCTTCCCGCCCGCCGAGGTCAAAGCCTGCGCCCCAGCACCGAGGGTGAGTTTTCTCGGAGGTGCCCCTCCGAAGGCAGTCGAGCATGTCCGGACAAGTGGCGGGGGGAACGGCACCCTTACTTTCCCGCACTTGGACGAGATAGCTGATCTTTCCACGTCGCTCACCGGCCAAGGGGCCATTAACACCCAGCGGTAGCGGCTTGTGGTAAGATAGTGTGCGAGGGAGAGGAGCGGTGATGCCGCTTTCACCAGCTTGCTGATGCTCCCTCAGAGCACTGGAGCGATTTGCGTGACAATTCCTGGCGGACGGAGCCAGCGTGTGGAGTTCAGTCGGGAGGTGGCATTGGTCTTGGAGACGCAAATCTCGCTGGCTCGGGAAGGCATGGTTACCGAGGCGGTGCGAGCCGTAGCCGAGCAGGAAGGGCTGGCCCCCGAGGAATTGGCGCAGCTGGTGGCCGATGGGAAGGCCGTCGTCCTGGCGGGGAAGAAGCCCGGGGGCAATCCGGTGGGCATTGGAGAGCGACTGCGGGTGAAGGTGAACGCCAACCTGGGCATATCCAGCAGCCGACCCGATATCCAGCAAGAGCTGGAGAAGCTCCGGGTGGCGGAGCGAGCGGGAGCCGATACGGTAATGGACCTGAGCACGGGCCCGGTGGAGCTGGTGGCCGAGGCCCGGCGCCGAATTCTGGAAGCAAGCAGCGTTCCGGTGGGTACGGTACCGGTGTACGAGGCGGCCATGCGAGCCATCGCTAATCGGGGAGCGGTGGTCAAGATGACGATAGAGGACCTGTTCCGTTGCATCGAGGACCATGCCGCATCGGGCGTGGCTTTCGTCACCGTGCACTGCGGCCTCACTTCCCGTGCCCTGGAGGCGCTGCGGCGTGTGGGAAGGGTCGCCAGTGTGGTGTCCCGCGGCGGGGCGTTCCTGGTGGCCTGGATGCTGCACAATGAGCGAGAAAACCCGCTATACGAGCATTACGACCGGCTACTGGAGGTGGCGCGTCGCTACGATCTCATCCTCAGCCTGGGCGATGGTATGCGCCCCGGCTGTCTGGCCGATGCGGGGGACGTTCCCCAGATGCAGGAGCTGGTGGTCTTGGGCGAGCTGGTGGCGCGGGCCTGGGAGTACGGGGTACAGGTCATGGTTGAGGGTCCTGGTCACGTTCCCCTGGATCAGGTGGCCGCGCAGGTGGCGGTGCAAAAGAGCACGTGCCGCGGCGCCCCCTTCTACGTACTCGGTCCCCTGGTTACTGATAGTGCCCTCGGCTTCGATCACATCGCCACCGCCATCGGTGGTGCGGTGGCCGCCATGGCGGGGGCGGATTTTCTGTGCTACGTCACGCCAGCCGAGCACCTGGGTCTCCCCACGCTACACGACGTCTACGAAGGGGTGATGGCCGCCCGGGTGGCCGCCCATGCTGCCGACCTGGCGCGGAGGCGAACTTCGGCCTGGCAGCGCGACCTCAGGATGGCCCGGGCTCGTGCTGCGCTGGATTGGGATCAGCAGGTCTCTTTGGCTCTCGATCCGGAACGTGCCCGCACCCTGCTGGCAGAACGCAGTGAAGTGAGGGCAGGATCCGAGTGCAGCATGTGCGGTCGTTATTGTGCCCTGAAGATGGTGAGGGATTACCTGGGCGGCGAGCGGGAACGGGAGGGGGCAGGATTCAGCTGTCGGGGGTAGAAGGTGTAGCTCTTGAGGTGTGAGCCGTGCAGCCGGTGGGGCAAACAACGGTCCAGCTGGCCGAGGAACTGGCTCGGGAACCGGCAATTACCCTCCGGGTGAAGACCGAGGATTTACTGCTGGTAGCCCTGGGAGTTCGGGAGTGCGCTCTGGCCACCATCCCCCGCGATCTGCCCGAGGCCGAAGTACTGGGTCGCGAAGTGGATCAGGATTTCCGCAAGCGGATGGAAGGGTCGGTGGGACTGATGGGGCGGGTACGCGACAGGGTGCTGCGCTTTGCGGCGGGGGATCCCCTGACCTTCAAGCATCACGTGCTCACCGAGGTGTTCGACCGCAGGTTGCGCGAATTTCCTCCCTACACCGCGCTGCGCGGTTGGCTGTTGCGTCTGGGGCTGGACTGCTACGAGACGGCCATCCGCCCGACCATACGGGAGATGTACGTGTATCGAGATCCAGAGGTGGGCGAGCGAATATCCGACCTGGTGGCGATCCGGCGACGGTTGCGTACCAGGGCCTGGCGGGAATACCGCGCTGGCATGGCGGCGGAGCGGCTCATATTCCCCGAGCAGATGGATGCCGAGTTCCTGCGGGAGTCGGGTAAGATCCTCGGTTACCCCAGCTGCTGCGTGCAACGGTACATCGCGGACGTGGAGGGAGCAATTGGGGCGGAGGTGCGGGCCTCCCAACAGCTGGTCGAATTGTCCCCAGAGTTCGAAGCCTGGGCGTATTTTGCCTCCGCTTTTGTCCCCTGCGAGCCGGGTTGCGAGGCGGCAGCTGCCATCGGCAGGCGAGCGCATGCCGCTCTGGCCAAACTGGGAGAGGGATGGGCCTCAGCCTATCGGCAAGTGCTGCGGGACAACATGCGCCTGATGAGAGAATACCCCCGGCTGATCAGCGAGCACGAAGAGCGGCTAAGACTGCGGGCCCAGACGGAAGGCTGGCAGTCCCAGCCCTCTGACGAGGCAGGACCCGGTGAGGAGGTGAAGAGCTGATGGGCGGGGGAGGTATGTCCTCGCCCCCGCGCTCGGCACGGAGATGGATCGGGATCAGCTATGGCAGCCGCAATTTGACTTCTTCCGCCAGGAAGCACCGGACGAGAGCGAGTACCTGGGGCAGGTGAGGAGCCTCGGTGAGCTGGAAAGACGCGCTCGTCAATGCAGCCGCTGCGGGCTGCGGAGAGGATGCCGGAACGTGGTGTTTGGCGAAGGGCCGCCTGATGCCGTCGTGATGATGGTCGGCGAGGGTCCGGGGGCGGCAGAGGATGCTCAGGGCCGGCCCTTCGTAGGGCCCGCCGGCCAACTGCTGGACAGGATACTGACTGCCGCCGGGTTCCGAAGATCGGAAGTTTACATCACCAATGTGGTCATGTGTCGTCCCCCCTTCAACCGTTTGCCGCAGGCGCCGGAGGTGGAAGCCTGCCTCCCCTTTCTGCGGGCAAAGATCCGGCTGATACGCCCCCGCATCGTGGTCTGCCTGGGCGCGTTAGCCACCCAGACCCTCATCGATCCCCGGGCCCGTATCACCAGGGTGCGCGGGCAGTGGTCGGAACGCGACGGCGTGCTGTACCTTCCCACCTATCATCCGGCCGCGTTGTTGCGGGACGAGAGGAAGAAAAGGCCGGTGTGGGAGGACTTCAAGAAACTGCGGGAAACCTATGAACGGTTGGTGGGATGAGGCTCGAGTTCCGCCCCTTGGATCTCACCGGCGCTGGCGCGGGCCAGTTCCTCCGGAGTGATGATGCCTTTGTTCACCAGCACGTCGATGAGGGACACAAGGGCAAGCATGGAGCAATACTGGTTGGTCTTGATATCGGCAATCTGTGCCCACAGCAGCAGCCGGTCGCGGTCTGGTCTGTTTTCCATGAGCGGTACCTCCCCTCCAGCTTGCCATAATTCCCCGCGAGGGCTCTGATCATGTACGCGGAAAGCTCTACCTGGCAGATCATACTTCGCAGCAGGAGTGCCCGAGATACCGAGGCCATTGGGGAGCGTCTGGCGGAGGTCTTGCAGGCAGGAGACGTGGTGGCCTTGCACGGCCCTCTGGGGGTCGGCAAGACGTGTATGGCGAGGGGGATTGTGCGGGGGCTGGGATTCGCGGGGTACGTGACGAGCCCCAGCTTCACCATGGTTAACGAGTATCAGGGGCGGCTGAAGATCTACCACGTCGATCTCTACCGGGTGCGGGACGTGCGGGAGCTGGAAGGCCTGGGCTTTACGGAGCTGATGTGGCCCGAGGATGCAGTGACGCTGGTGGAGTGGCCGGAGAGGGCGCAAGAGATGCTCCCTCCCCAGGCTCTCACGGTGAGGCTGGACTGGGTGGAGGGAGCGAGCCAGGACCGCTGGATCATCATAGGTGGGCACGGAGCGGATCAGCGCGAGGTGCTCCGGCGGAGGTTGAAGGAGATTTGCTGGTGCTCGCCATTGACACCTCCGGACCCCACATGAGCTTGAGTCTGGTGGATGATCAGGTACTTGGGGCCCTGACGGTGAGACGGCCGGAAGGAGGCGGGCGGCTGCTCCTTCCCGCTGTGGATCAGCTGCTCCAGCTGGCGGGAGTGGAGTCGGCGAGGGTGCGAGCCATTGCCGTGGTGACTGGCCCGGGTTCCTTCACCGGGGTGCGCATCGCGGTGGCCACCGCCAAGGGCTTGGCCATGGGATGGGGGGTGCCCGTGTACGGGGTGGGGGCGCTGGAAGCTCTGGCCCGGAGCGCGAACCTTCCGGCGGGTCTGGTGGCGCCGGTGCGCGATGCCCGGGGCGGCATGGTTTACTGCGCGCTCTACCGGGTGCAGGGGGCCGCGCTGGCGTGCCGTCAGCCACCTGCCGTTCGTCCCCTGGGGGAGTGGCTGGATGACCTGCCCCTCGCTCCCATCCTCTTCGTGGGCGAGGGGGCTCATTTGGTGGAGCGGGAGATGACCTCCCTGCACCGCCAGGCAGGATGGGTGGTCCTCTGGCGACACCCCGACCCGGTAGTGGTGGGGTGGATCGGTCGCTGCAGGTTGCTGGAGGGGGTGCCCGGACAGCTACTGGACCTCTCCGTCCAGTACCTCAGGCGCCCCAAGGCGGAGATGAGGAAGAAGGATGGAAGGCACGCGCGAGGGCCCGCAGGCGAGCTACGCGCGCCCTGAAGTTTATCTGCGGGAGATGCGTCTGGGGGACCTGGATCAGGTGTTGCAAATTGAGACCCGGTCCTTTCCCACCCCCTGGTCGCGCAAGGCATTTGTGTCGGAGCTGACGCGCAACCGATACGCGTACTACATCATCGCCCAGATGGATGATCGCGTGGTGGGGTACGGGGGAATGTGGGTCATTGGCGATGAGGCGCATATCACCAATATCGCGGTGGATCCCGAGTGCCGGCGAAGGGGGATCGGCAAGCGTCTTTTGCAGGAGCTGTTGGACCGGGCCAGGGACTTCGGGGCTCGGAGTGTGACCCTCGAGGTGCGGAGATCCAATGTGGCCGCCCAGCGCTTGTACGAGGGGCAGGGGTTTGAAGCCCGTGGAGTGCGCAAGGGCTACTACACCGATACTGGAGACGATGCGATAGTGATGGTGAAAACCCTCGGGGGTGACGACCAGAGGCAGGGCATCGGGCGATGGCCATTCACACTTTGGGAATAGAGACCAGCTGTGATGAAACGGCGGCTGCCGTGGTTCGGGAAGGACGAGTGGTCCTCTCCAACGTCGTGGCTTCTCAGGTGCCGTTACACGTTCGCTTCGGGGGCGTGGTACCGGAGGTTGCCTCCCGGGCTCATCTGGAGTCCATCGTCGGCGTGGTTGAGGCCGCCCTGGCCGAGGCAGGGGTGAGCCTGGACCAGGTGGACCAGGTGGCGGTCACCCGGGGTCCAGGGCTGGTGGGATCGCTGTTGGTCGGCCTCTGTTTCGGCAAGAGCTTGGCTTATGGACGGGGTTTGCCTCTGGTGGCCGTTCACCACCTGCTGGCGCACGTATATGCCAACTTCCTCGTTGAGGACCCGCCGGAGTTTCCCTTCGTCTGTCTGGTGGTGTCGGGAGGGCACACCGACCTGGTGAGGGTCATCGACCACGGCAGGTGGGAAATACTGGGCCGAACGCGCGATGACGCGGCGGGGGAAGCCTTGGACAAGGTGGGCCGCCTCATGGGATTGGACTATCCGGCGGGTCCGGCCATAGACCGCCTGTCCGCGGGGGGAAATCGGCGGGCGATCTCCTTTCCCCGCGCCAAGCTGGAGCCCGGCAGCCTTGATTTCAGCTTCAGCGGCCTCAAGACGGCTGCAGCCCGTTTTCTCTCCCAATGGACCAGAGAAGGGGGAGCGTCCCTGGCCGACGTTGCCGCTTCCTTCCAGGAAGCGGTGGTGGAGGTGCTGGTGGAAAAGGCCATTGCTGCCTGTCGTCTCACCGGAACCCCGCGACTAGCCGGCGCGGGAGGAGTGACCGCCAATCGCCGCTTGCGTGCCCTGCTACGTGAACGCTGTACCCGCGAGGGGATTTCACTCTATCTGCCGCCTGTAGCCCTGTGCACGGACAATGCGGCGATGGTGGCCAGCCTGGGGTACTACATGTGGCGCCTCGGGAAGACGTCGTCCTGGGACGTGGAGGCATCGCCGAACTTAGGGTGGGAGGAAGGGCCGACATGAGGCGAGTTCGATCCGTCCCTGTGTCCACGGGCAATTCCATGGCGCAGTGGTGGAAGATCGCCAATCCCCTGCGCAGCGCCTGGCACGTGGTGCTCTTTTCGCTGCTCAAGTATTGTCCCTTCCTGGGTCTGAAGAACTGGCTGTACCGTACGACGGGCATGAAGGTGGGGAAGGGGGTTTCCATAGGGCTGGGCGCCATGTTCGATATCTTCTTCCCCCAGCTCATCAGCATTGGCGACCGAAGCGTCATCGGGTATAACGTCACCGTGCTGACCCACGAGTTCCTGGTGAAGGAATGGCGGGTGGGGAAGGTGGAGATTGGTAAGGAAGTGCTCTTAGGGGCCAACACCGTGGTGCTCCCCGGCGTCAGGATCGGGGACGGTGCGGTGGTGGGAGCCTGTTCTCTGGTGGCCGGAGATGTGAAGCCGGGATCGCGGGTGGGCGGAGTCCCCGCCCGCCCCCTAAGCAGCTCATGAGCTCCCGGGGAGGGGCGGATGTGGCGCCGGCTGTCCCCCGGCGCCCGGCCACCAGGACGGGCGGGTGACGGCAAAGGACGGTAACACTGGGGAGGCGGACGGCGACAGAGCTTTCTCTCCACACCTGACGGACCGAGGGCCCCGGAGTGGAGGAACTGGCTGGCTTGCAGCCACAATCCCCTGGGCCCTTCGCCGCTGGCGGGGGAGGCTGTTGGTGGGACCGCGGGCAGGATATACCTGTATCCGGGTACCCGCGCGCCATGTGTCGTGGCTGTCTCGGCCAAGACGAGCAGGTTGTCCACCCCGGCTCTGGTGCCTCCTGCCAGTTTGGCAGGCGGCGCCTTCAGGTCTTCCTGAGGTGGCCATGAGTTTGTAACGTGGCCGTTGCCCATGCAGGGGGCCCGCAAAGCCGATCGAGTTCATCTGCAATCCCGGTGACCTCACGGGCAAAGTGCTGGTAGTGTGGGATTTTGCTGCCGCTTGGTGGCGGGGGCTGATGGTATTCACCCTCTGATGCTGACTTCGCCTGGAGCGAGCGTGGCCCAGGTGGCTGTGTGAGTAGCCGGACGGCTCGCACAGCGGCGCGTCACGTGATGGGACGGTTGCGTCGGGTTGCCTCGAAAGCCCGCGTTGTCACCCGGACGGGGGCCAGAAGGAACGGCTTTCTGGGGCCTGCAGGTGAGGATCGGCGCAGACCCTCGTGAGCAACGGCTGGATTGAAGGAGGGCGGCGGCTGTGGTATACTCTTGCAAACTAAATGCCTTTGAGTTCAGAGGAGGGAGGTTCGCATGTCGTCCAGTGATCGGGTGGTCAAAGAGGGTCTGAGCTTCGATGACGTCCTGCTGATACCCGCTGCTTCCGACGTTCTGCCGCACCAGGTGGACGTACGCACCAGGCTGGCAGATAACCTCCAGCTCAACATACCCCTCATTTCGGCGGCCATGGATACGGTTACCGAGGCTCGCATGGCCATTGCCATGGCTCGCGAAGGTGGGCTGGGGGTCATCCATCGCAATATGCCGGTGGAACGGCAGGCAGCAGAGGTCGACCGGGTGAAGCGCTCGGAGCATGGAGTGATATGGGACCCCTTCTATTTGTCCCCGCAGCATAAGGTACAGGATGCCGTGGACATGATGAACCGGTACCACATATCCGGCGTGCCCATCGTGGACGAGGACGGAAAGCTGGTGGGTATCATAACCAACCGGGACATACGCTTCGAGGAGGATTTCGACCGCCCCATTCACGAGGTCATGACCAAGGATAAGCTCATCACTGCTGCGGTGGGGACGACTCTGGAAGAAGCCAAAACCGTCCTCGGGCGTCACAAAGTGGAGAAGCTGCCCCTGGTGGACGAGGAGTTCCGTCTGTGCGGTCTGATCACCATCAAGGACATAGAAAAAGCCAGGAAACATCCACATTCTGCCAAGGACGAACGCGGTCGGTTGCTGGCAGCTGCGGCGGTGGGAGTGGGGGAGTCAGCCCTGCGCCGGGGCGCCGCGCTGGTGTCGGCAGGGGTGGATGCGCTGGTAGTAGATACCGCACACGGCCATTCGCGGGCGGTGCTGGATACGGTGCGAGAGCTCAAGAAAAGGTTTCCGAAAGTGGCCATCATTGCCGGTAACGTGGCCACGGCGGAAGGTACGCGGGCCCTCATCGAGGCGGGTGCTGACGTAGTCAAGGTAGGAGTGGGGCCTGGCTCCATTTGCACCACCAGGGTGGTGGCCGGGATAGGGGTCCCGCAGCTGACCGCCATCCTGGATTGTGCGGAAGAGGCGGCCCGTCACGGGGTCACGGTGATTGCTGATGGCGGCATACGCTGGTCGGGAGACATCGTCAAGGCTCTGGCTGCTGGCGCGGCTGCGGTGATGATCGGCAGCCTGTTCGCCGGAACTGAAGAGAGCCCGGGTGAGCTGGAGATATACCAGGGGCGCTCCTTCAAGGTTTACCGAGGCATGGGATCTTTGGGATCGCTGAGCAGCGAGACCAGCGATCGCTATCTGCAGGAGGGAACCAAGATGGTTCCCGAGGGCATCGAAGGACGCGTGCCCTATCGGGGGCCCCTGTCAGAAACCGTATATCAGCTGGTGGGTGGTCTCCGGGCCGGCATGGGTTATTGCGGCGTACGGAACCTGGAGGAACTGCGGACCAAGACGCGATTCGTGCGTATCACCGGGGGAGGTTGGCGGGAGAGCCATCCCCACGACGTACAGATAACCAAGGAAGCCCCCAACTACTACCTGCCGGAATGGATGATGAGGTAGCAGCGTAGACCTGATGCGACCATGAACCCTGAGGGGTTCCATCGCCAAGGGTGTCCTGGTGACGCCAGGGCAGAAGCTCTTCGCTGGTGAAAGGCAAGGAGGGAGTCGCTTTCGAGCGGCTCTTTTTCAGCACTGCTTACTGCTCGACCAAGGACCCGGGGCACGCCGGATGCTGGCCCCCGCGCAGGGCAGCCGGTAGGGGGGCCTGCCGATTAGCCCTGGCCGCGGGCCGCTAGTGGATGGCTCGCCGTCGTTTGTAGTAATAAATTGCGGTAAATGTGCCACCAGCTGGGCACCTGGGATCCGCGGCAGGTGGGATCCGCCAGTGTGTCGAAAGCGAAGTCGTGAAATTGCCTGGAGGTCTCATTCCATGAGAGTGTTTTTTGGTTTAGGTTTAGTGAATGCGAGGAGGAATCTTGATCGGAGTTTATTGGCGGTAGTAGGGATGGCGGTAGCGGGGATGGTGTTGACGTCGTCGTTTTGTTTATCGGCGGGTTATCCTGCGGGGGTGGAGTGGGTATATCGGCAATTTTTGGGGGGAGAGGTCTTAGTTTATGCGGGTCGGTGGGTGGTATATCCGGATGAGGCGGTGGGTGCGGGTCAAGGTTGGTGGGGGATGAGTTGGTTAGGGGTGGGGGAATTGAGTCATTTAGGTTGGTTTCATCCGGAGTTATTCAGGGATGGTTTTTTGAGGCCGCTGGAGGCGGGGGAGGGGCATTTAGACTGGGGGGTATTGGAGGAGGTAGTGGAGGAGGAGGCTTTAGCGGGTTATTATCCGTGTTTGTTATTGCCGGCGTTGATGGTGGTGAAGGAAGAGGGGGAAGTGGAGCGGTGGTATTGGAGTCCGTTGAGGGGTCGGGTAGTGGAGGTAGATGAGGAGCGGTATCGGTTTAGGGAGTTACTGGTAGATGGGAGGGTTTTAGGAGAGGGAGACAGGGGTCAGTGGGTATGTTTAGTGGATGCGCGGCGTGAGGATGTGGGGGTACCGTCACTGGGGGTAGGGGAAGAGATTGAGTTGAGGTTACCGCGGGTGGGTTATGATGCTTCCGGGCGGCCGTATTTTGACTATGGTCATCTGGAGTCCCTCACCCTGCAGGTGGTGGGTACTTACCAGCTTCCCACCCGCTACATCTACTATCTCGACGAGCTGGAGGATCTGGCCGCTGCCCAGCTTTACTGGGCCACTCCGGAAGTATTGGTGACGGTGGAGACGTTCATGGAGATATGGCGGTGGTTGGGGGGGCAGGGTTTGCCGCCCATACGTCAGGCGGCACTGATGGTGGATGATCTTTCCCGTCTGGAGAATCTGGTGGGGAACCTGCGGCGCCGGCTGCCCGATCACACCGTCATCAGCGTGCCGCAACAGGTACGAATTGCCCACGCGCGGGGGCTGCCGGAGGCGCCGGTGGGACTGCCGCGGGAGGTCCTGGAGGAGCGGCAGCGGCGCTGGACCAGGGCACGCGTGCAGCTGGCCCTACCGATGGATGTGCGGCTGGTGATTTTGGGTTTAGTGTATCTGGTGGCGGGGTTATTGTTAGCGGGCAACCTGTTAGTGATGGTGAGCAGGCGGCGGAGGGAGATAGCCATATTGAAGGTAGCGGGGGCGCAGAGCAGGGACATAGCGGTGATGGTGATCAGTGAGGCGTTGTTCCTGGCGCTATTGGGTGGGTTAGTGGGTTTTGCGGTGATGAGTCCGATGGTGTTATGGACGCATTTGAGCAACCGGGCTGATGTGGTGGAGGTACTGGTGAGGGCATTGGGGCAGTTGACGGTGGTCACGGTGGGGTTCACGTTGCTGTTTGCCTGGCTCCCGGCCTGGCGCACTGCCCGGCTGACCGCCATGGAGGTGTTCCGGAATGAGTGAGCCGATACTGCGTGCCATCAATCTCACCAAGTCCTTCTTCCTGGGGGAGACCATCTACGCGGTGAATGATGTGAGCCTCGCGGTTGCCGCGGGGGAGTTCGTGGTGATAACCGGGCCGTCGGGGAGCGGGAAAAGCACGTTGCTGAGCTTGCTGGGGGGATTGGACCGGCCGATCAGCGGCGAGGTGGTGTTGGCCGGCCACCGGTACTCGAAGCTGTCGGAGAATGGACTGGCACTGCTGCGGCGGCGACACATCGGCTACGTGTTCCAATTCTTCAACCTCATCAATCACCTTACCGCGGTAGAGAACGTGAGCCTGCCCATGCGGCTGGTGATGCGGAATCGGCGGGAGATCAGGGAGAGGGCGGAATACCTGCTGGAGACGGTGGGATTGGCGGGTCGCCGGGATCACAGGCCGACCCAGCTTTCGGGGGGAGAGCAGCAGCGGGTGGCCATCGCCCGTGCACTGGCCAATGAGCCCAAGGTGGTGCTGGCGGATGAACCGACGGGCAATCTGGACAGCAAGACCAGCGCGGGCATCGCGGAGCTGTTCAAACGGTTGAACGAGGAGCACGGACAGACCTTCGTGGTGATCTCCCACGACGATATGTTCCACGAGTACGCGGACCGCGTGGTGTACATGCGGGACGGCAGGATCGAGAAGGTAGTGTGAGGCCCCATGGAAAGGACGCGCATGCTGGAAGTTGCTCCGCTGGCAGCGGCCAACGTCCGCCGGCACCGGACGGCCTACCTGTTGCTGGCCGCTCTGGTGGGCGCGGGGGTGCTGTCGTTCTTCGCCCATGCTTCCTTCGTGCAGACCACCGGCGAGCAGTTCAAGGAATGGGTGCGGCCGTTGCGTCTGCCCTGGCCGGTGATGGCCTGGGGCCAGCGCCCGCTGCCCCATGATTTGGCTGAGGATTTCCTGCAGGACCGACAGATGCAAAGGGCCTGGCTGGGAACTATCCTGTGGGTAAATACCTCGCGGGGACAGGCCTGTCTCTGGGCGTGGGAGGGCGAGCCATGGGAGACGATCGCCAAGACGCTGGTGCGGGGCCGCGTGCCGGCGCCGGGAGCCCCGGAGGTGCTGGTCGATGCCGGGTGGGCGGATCGGATGGGCATCAAGCCTGGCGATGAGATGATCATCTCCTACCTGGTGCCTGGCACTCGCCTCCGCCGCTTTGCCGTCACCGTGGTAGGGGCGGTCCAGCTGGACACCGACTTCCCGGCCCACATCTTCGCCATTTCGGCCCCGTTCCTCCCCGGACGAAATGCCGCCTGCGCCTACCCACGCGAGGGCCTGCATCCCAGGGCCCTGGCAGAACACCTGGAGCGACGTTACGGGCTGGTCGCCTGGCACGCCGAGACCCCTTACTACCTCGCGGATACCCTGATCCGGGCGGTGAGCTACCCCGGGGCTGATGCCCTGCGCCTGCTGTATCTGTTCGTGGGTGCCGGGGCGTTCACCCTGGCCCTGCTCAGCTTCCTGGATCGCCGCCGCGAGGTGGCCATCCTGAAAGCGGTCGGGGTGGACAACCGTTCCACCGCGCTCCTCTTTCTGTGGGAAATCGGGCTCGCCGGGCTCGTGGGTCTCCTTGCCGGCGGGGTGACGGCCCACGGGCTGGCCCGCGCGGGGCTTCTGTGGAGCGTCCCCCCCTGGTGGGAGCAACTGTACGGCGCCGCGGTCACCCTCTTGGTGCTGACTTTGGCCGTGGCCCTCCCGGTCGGCTTCGCGTCGCAGGCCACGGTGAACGAGCTGCTGCAGGAGCGCCGGATTCCTCTGTTCCGCCAGCGGGTCGTACCCCACCGCCGGTAAGCCGGAGGTCTCATTCCATGAGAGTGTTTTTTGGTTTAGGTTTAGTGAATGCGAGGAGGAATCTTGATCGGAGTTTATTGGCGGTAGTAGGGATGGCGGTAGCGGGGATGGTGTTGACGTCGTCGTTTTGTTTATCGGCGGGTTATCCTGCGGGGGTGGAGTGGGTATATCGGCAATTTTTGGGGGGAGAGGTCTTAGTTTATGCGGGTCGGTGGGTGGTATATCCGGATGAGGCGGTGGGTGCGGGTCAAGGTTGGTGGGGGATGAGTTGGTTAGGGGTGGGGGAATTGAGTCATTTAGGTTGGTTTCATCCGGAGTTATTCAGGGATGGTTTTTTGAGGCCGCTGGAGGCGGGGGAGGGGCATTTAGACTGGGGGGTATTGGAGGAGGTAGTGGAGGAGGAGGCTTTAGCGGGTTATTATCCGTGTTTGTTATTGCCGGCGTTGATGGTGGTGAAGGAAGAGGGGGAAGTGGAGCGGTGGTATTGGAGTCCGTTGAGGGGTCGGGTAGTGGAGGTAGATGAGGAGCGGTATCGGTTTAGGGAGTTACTGGTAGATGGGAGGGTTTTAGGAGAGGGAGACAGGGGTCAGTGGGTATGTTTAGTGGATGCGCGGCGTGAGGATGTGGGGGTACCGTCACTGGGGGTAGGGGAAGAGATTGAGTTGAGGTTACCGCGGGTGGGTTATGATGCTTCCGGGCGGCCGTATTTTGACTATGGTCATCTGGAGTCCCTCACCCTGCAGGTGGTGGGTACTTACCAGCTTCCCACCCGCTACATCTACTATCTCGACGAGCTGGAGGATCTGGCCGCTGCCCAGCTTTACTGGGCCACTCCGGAAGTATTGGTGACGGTGGAGACGTTCATGGAGATATGGCGGTGGTTGGGGGGGCAGGGTTTGCCGCCCATACGTCAGGCGGCACTGATGGTGGATGATCTTTCCCGTCTGGAGAATCTGGTGGGGAACCTGCGGCGCCGGCTGCCCGATCACACCGTCATCAGCGTGCCGCAACAGGTACGAATTGCCCACGCGCGGGGGCTGCCGGAGGCGCCGGTGGGACTGCCGCGGGAGGTCCTGGAGGAGCGGCAGCGGCGCTGGACCAGGGCACGCGTGCAGCTGGCCCTACCGATGGATGTGCGGCTGGTGATTTTGGGTTTAGTGTATCTGGTGGCGGGGTTATTGTTAGCGGGCAACCTGTTAGTGATGGTGAGCAGGCGGCGGAGGGAGATAGCCATATTGAAGGTAGCGGGGGCGCAGAGCAGGGACATAGCGGTGATGGTGATCAGTGAGGCGTTGTTCCTGGCGCTATTGGGTGGGTTAGTGGGTTTTGCGGTGATGAGTCCGATGGTGTTATGGACGCATTTGAGCAACCGGGCTGATGTGGTGGAGGTACTGGTGAGGGCATTGGGGCAGTTGACGGTGGTCACGGTGGGGTTCACGTTGCTGTTTGCCTGGCTCCCGGCCTGGCGCACTGCCCGGCTGACCGCCATGGAGGTGTTCCGGAATGAGTGAGCCGCGAGGGCAGGGTGGGGTCGGGTGGTTGCTCGTTGACCAGGGTGCAAGGCGCGGGCGTGGTCGCGAGGGGTGAAGGACACGGTGCGGGATGCTCCGCGGGACATCCAACAGGTGAGGCGTGCGGTGATGAGGCGACGTTGGGTGGTGGGGGTGGCCGTGGTGCTGGTTTTCCTGGCGTGCACGTGGGTCAACAACTGGCGGGCAGCACAGGCAGACTTGCGCCTGACGTCGGCCGATTTCATCCTGGGGCCGGAATCGCCGCTTCTCGACCGGACGGTGGAGGCGATCGAACTTCAGGCCCGTGGGGCCTACGACCACCTTTCCGAAATGGTGGACCCGGAGCTGAAATACGAGGTGCGTCGGCGCAAGTGGGGAGCGGATTGGTGCAAGCTTCCCATCGGGTTTGAGATATTCGGCAAGCGAAAGCTGCGGGTCACTGTCCTTGGCGTGGACATCGTGGGCGTTCGTCCGGATCCCGCCCGTCCGGGCCGAATCGTCGGCGTGACCGTGCGATGCCGCTACGAGGTCGGACCCGCAGACAGCAACGTGCCGGGCGTGTACTATGAAGATCGGCTGCAGTGGTCGTACCGGGACGGCACCTGGTACATAAGCTCATTCAGCAGGCGGGAACCGTAGGCAGGTCGGCAGTCACGTTGGGTGAGAGCTTCAAAGTCCACTTCCGCCTCAGCCCACACCACTTCTTCGGACACTCCCTGGTTTTTCCCGTCTGTCGCTGTTCGAAAGAAGGACGGCGACTGAGCTGTCGGCGAAGACTTTGCGACAAAGGCGCTCCTTGCCCTCGGTAGTTGAGTCGCCGATGCAGGCTTGCTGCCTGCAGGCTCATTGGCTCTCCGGAGGGGATCTGGGCAGTGGCATTCGCTGCCCGCAAGGAGGTACCGGTGTGAGAAGCCTGGAAATCTTCAAACAGAACGTCAAAGAGCTCCTTCGCCGCAAGAGATGCGCATCAGGGAGCTGGCGGAGCTCATCGGGGTCAGTGACTCCTACCTGTCCCTGGTGTTACCCAACACCCGCGGCAACTTTTCCGACCGGTACAAGGACACGATCGCCGTGGTCCTGGGCGCGTCGGTGACCCAGTTGTATACCCCCGGTGGTGTGGTCGGTTCCCTTAGCCGGCCCATTGCTGGAAGTGCGAACGGGGTGGCGCAAGCGTTGGCTGCAGAGGCGGGATCTGCTGTTGGACCATAAGGGGTGGAGGAAGGCCGGCGGCACCGGGCTCTGTACTGCAGGCTGGGTGCGAGGACGATGAGGCCAAAACGCCGATGGCCCTCGTCAACGACTGCATTCCCGTAGTCAGGACCACTCCCGCCCAGGTGGCGGAGGGGGACCGGCTGGGCTGTGGGGCAGGGGCGGTGGCCTTGCCCCGGGAGTTGCGCGTGAGCCTGGAGCCTGGCACGGAGTGGATGGCGGCGGTACCCCTTTGGCGGTGCCTGCTGTCCGGTTGCAGGAAAGGTGCTCGAGGTGGTACAGGCTGAGCCTCCCGCCCGGCGCTGGCCCCCCGCCACGAGGAGAGAGCTGTGTGAGCAGGCAACGGCGTACGCGCGTACCTTGCCTCCGCTCACCGCTCGGCAGCGCAGGGTACTGGCCTCGCGGCTAGTCCGCCTGGGTCAGCTGCAACCGACCCGCCGGCGACTGGAGCAGCCTGGTGACGGCCCGGCGCATCCTCTCCATGGCCGTGGAGGTGTGGGGACAGGATGCGGGAAGCGGGGCGGAACCTGTGGGTGGATGTCTGCAGATGGCCGAGCTGTGCCCCGCCGCCGGTCATCCAGATCTAGCCGCGCTGATGCAGCGGAGAAGAGGGGACTGCTGATCCGGGATAGGGGGGTATGAGATGGCGGAGGTCAATTCGGTGCTGGCCCTGGATGTCGGCAGCACCACCACCAAGGCAACTCTGTGGGTGAGGCGTGAGGGACGCCTCCGGTTTGCCGGACGGACGGATGCGCCCACCACCGTGGAGCTGCCCACTGAAGACGTAATGATCGGCGTTCGGGAGGCCATTGCCCGGCTGGAAGAAGAGGTGGGGCGAAGGCTGATGGCCGGGGAGCAGCTGGTGATCCCGCAGCGCGGCGACGAAGGCGTGGATCTCTGCGTGGTCACCAGCAGCGCTGGTGGAGGCCTCCAGATGAGCGTGGCGGGTATCATGCGGGAGATGACCGCGGAAAGCGCCCATCGGGCAGCTCTGGGTGCGGGTGCGGTGGTGATGGACGTCATGTCCATAGACGACGGACGGCTAACGGTGGAGAAGGTCAGGCGATTGAAGGAATTGCGACCGGACATGATTTTGCTGTCGGGCGGTACCGATGGCGGCAACATATCTCAGGTGATGGCGCTGGCGGAAATCGTCAGTGCCGCCCGGCCCAGGCCCCGGTTTGGCAGCGGCCAGAAGCTGCCGCTGATTTACGCGGGGAACGTCCAGGCGCGGCCTGAAGTGGAGAGGATCTTGGGCGAGGAGTTCGATCTTCGGGTAGTGCCGAACATCCGGCCCCGGATGGAAGAAGAAGTGCTGGAGCCGGCCAGGCGTGAGATCCAGCGAGTATTCCTGGAAAGCGTCATCGCCCAGGCACCGGGCTATTCGGAGCTGCTGCGGTGGTCCAACCGGACCCTGGCCCCCACCCCCGCGGCGGTGGGGAAAATCCTCCGGCTGTGGGCGGAGAAGTACCGGATGAACGTGCTGGCGGTGGATGTGGGTGGGGCCACCACGGACGTATTCTCCGTGATAAACGGCCAATTCACCCGCACGGTGAGCGCCAACGTGGGAATGACGTACAGCAGCCTCACCACCTTCACCAGGACTACGGCAGAGAACGTACTGCGCTGGATTCCCTTCGACATATCCGAAGACCAGCTTCGGAACTGGAACGCCAATAAGATGATACAGCCCACCACCTTGCCTCAGACACTGGACGAACTCCTGCTGGAACAGGCGCTGGCCCGGGAAGCCGTGCAGCTGGCATTCGCCGACCACCTGGAACTGGCGGTGGGGTTGAAGGGCATACGGCTGCGCCGGGGCATTGCCGACATCTTCGAGCAAACTCGGACCGGCATGCCCCTGGTCGATCTGTTGCGGGTAGACGCCATCGTGGCAACTGGGGGTGTCATGTCTCACGCTCCCCGTCCCCAGCAGGCGTTGGCCATGCTGCTGGATGGGATACAGCCGGAGGGTGTGACGGAACTGTACGTGGACAACCATTTCATGCTGCCCCACCTGGGAATCTTGGCCGAGGGGGCGCAGGATACGGCCCTGCAGTTGCTGGAGGCGGAGTGCCTGATACATCTAGGTACGTGCATTGCTCCTGTGGGCCAGCCCCGGAGCGGATCGGTGGCCTTCAGCGCTCAGCTGATATGGCCGGAGGGCAAGGAGGAGGCGCTCACCGTGCGTTGGGGTGAGTTTTACCGTCTCCCATTGGGCCCGGGTGAAGTGGTACAGGCCAAGCTACGACCGGCGCGGAACTGTGACCTCGGTGAGGGTCGGGGAAGGATCGTGCACACCAAAGTCGAGGGGGGAGTGGCTGGTCTGATCATCGATGCCCGGGGACGAAGACCAGTACCCCTCGCCCAGACCAGGGCCGAGAGGGTCCACGAGCTGATCAAGGTCATGCGGATCCTGGACTGCCTGCCCGAGGATGCCCTGCGCCGTTACGAGGAAGCCGTGACCTGAAGGAGAGGAGGACCGGGGATGACGGAAGCCCTTCCGGGGACATGGGAGCCCCGGGTGATAAGAAAAGAGAGGAGGCTGCCCCTGCCCGGGGTGGTCCTGGTGGACGAAGGGGATCGCGTCCAGCCCAGCACCGTCATAGCCAGGACGGAGCTGGTTCCGGGGGCGCCTCACCTGGTGGAGGTGGCGGCGGAACTGGGAATACCTGCTGCCCAGGCTGCGTCCTGCATCTTGAAGAAGGTGGGCGACAGGGTGGAGGCAGGGGAGGTGATCGCCCGGCTTGAGCAGCCGCTGCGCCCGACCAGGGAGGTTCGGTCGCCTACGTCCGGCCTGGTGGAATTCATCTCCAGCGTGCACGGGCGGGTGCTGATTCGGGAGGAGATGAAAGAAGCGGACCCTCTGGTGATGGTCAATGTGGCGCGCGAACTGGACATTCATCCCTACCGGCTTCGCTGGTTCATGCGCTACCGGGAAGGCGACGAGGTGAGGCAGGGCGCGTTGCTGGCGGCCGACGTGGGGTCAGCGAGTTTCATGAACGCGTGCTACTCACCGGTGACCGGGGTGATAGAGAAGATCGACACCAGGACCGGGCTGGTGACCATTCGCCGCCCCTATCGACCAACCACCGTGGAAGCGTACATCCCGGGGACGGTGGAACGCGCGATTCCCGAGTGGGGGGCGGTGATTCGGGGGTGTGGTCACCTGATCCACGGTGCCTTCGGTTTCGGGTTCGAGGTGTACGGTCCGCTGCTCCCGGTGGTGAGCAGCCCTGACGAGCCGCTCACTGCCGACCTGCTGGGGCCAGAGTCCGAGGGCAAGATCGTGGTAGGGGGATCGCTGGTGACCCTGGATGCTCTGCGTAAGGCTGCTGAATTGGGAGTCAGGGGCATCGTGGTGGGCGGGGCGAATAACCATGAGATAGTGAGCTTCCTGGGCAAGCCGCTCGGTGCGGTCACCGGCCAGGAGGAAACCGATCTCACCCTGGTACTCACCGAGGGGTTTGGTGCCATGCCCATGAATCCGGCGGTGTTCCGCCTGCTGCAGCAGTCCGAGGGCAAACTGGCATCCATGGATGGTTCCACCCAGCTTCGGGCCGGGGTGGTGCGACCGGAGCTGATCCTGCCCGTGGACGCGCCTCCGGCGCGTGAGACGGAGGGCACCTTCCCCCGACTGCGGGTGGGAGCGCGGGTCCGGATCCTGCGGCAGCCGCATGCTGGAGCTACCGGCACGGTGCAGGCTCTTCCCCCCGAGCCTCAGATGCTGGAGACGGAGATGCTGGTCAAGGTTGCCATAGTGCGTCTGGATGATGGCGGGGAAGTGACCGTACCACGGGCCAACCTGCGGGTGATGGAGGGGTGATGGGTGCCCAGGACCACTCGCTACGCAGCCCTGATCACAGGTTGCTTGCTGATCACCGAGCTGGCCAACCGGGTATTGATGCTGGCATTTCCCGCCCTGGCCCCGTTCATCAGGTATTTGCTCCTGGTGGCGGTGGCCAAAGTGGGGGGCGACGTGGTGTATTATGCCCTTCAGCCCCGACGACGGAGATATCAGTATCCTGGAGACTACCTGGTGAACGAAATGCTACCGCTTTACATGTGGGCCTTGCCCATGTGCGCGGCGCAGCGGTATCTTCTGGTGAAGGTGGCGTTGCCGGTAGCGGCCATTGTCTTTCTCAACAGCGCGGTGCCGGCGGTCGCGCTGTACATCTACGTGCGATGGGAGCAGGAGTTGGAAGAGGACCGGAGCCATCGGATTGGTGGGAGGGCAGAAAAAAGAGGCGAGGTCGGCGAGGGGTGAAGCTGCCCCATGAAGCGGGAGGCGCGTGGACCCGGCAGGTTGCGGCTGTGGGGAGTGCATGGGTGAATTGTTGTGCCGACCCGGCTCCGCGGCCAACCACTGGTGGTTCAGGCATCTCAGCAGGGGCCCCAAGGTGATGCGTCCCGGGGATTGATCCGCGCTAGGTAATGCGGAAATGCTTGGGGGGATGCTGGCTGCTGGCTCCCGCCGGCGGCCTGGTCCTCCCCCATTATGCGTTTGTTTCCCAGGGGCGGCTGGCGGCGGAACATTGGGGTATTGGGTCCGTTCAGCCAGTTGCGGGCGGCCCCACGCCCTACCGCGCGTGCGGCGGTTGGTCGGATATTGAGAGTGGACGGTGGTAGAGGCGTGTGACGAGTGGTGGAGACGAAAATCCAGCGCCTTGGTAGGACCGACTGGAACCTGGTGGTGAGCTGTTCGTCGAAGGAGACGGAACGGATGGAAACATAGCGGAGATGCGAGGAGGTTGGTATGAGAGTCTGGCTGGCCGTTTTGCTGGTAATTGTGTTGTTGGGGGGATGTGCCATCAGGCGGGAAGCTGCGCCCGGGAAGCCGGAACCGGAAGCGCCCCCTCCGGCCACCGCCCGCGTGACGGTCTATTTCGGCGACAAACAGGCCGTTTGGTTGGTCCCGGAGGTCAGAGAAGTACCGGTTACCGAAGATGCAAACCTGCCGCTGGTGGCCCTCAAGGAATTGGTGCGCGGACCCACCAGTTCGGACTTGGTGCGGGTCATACCGGAGGGCACCCGGGTACTGTCGGTGGAAGTGAAGGACGGCGTGGCGTATGCCAATTTCTCTCGCGAGCTGCAGAGCAAGCATTGGGGTGGCTCGACGGGGGAGACCTTCACCGTCTACGCCATCGTCAACACCCTGACGGAGTTCCCGGAGATCGAGAAGGTGATGCTGCTGATAGAAGGTCAAGTCATCGGTACGCTGGCCGGGCACCTGATCACGTCTGAGCCTCTGAGCCGCAACGAGGAGATGATCAAGAAAGGTAAGTAGCCCGGCTCTGCCCTGATGGGAGTCTGGGGTGCGGACGGGTAGCGCATGCCCGTCCTTCTTTGTTGGCACGGGCCGCGGGTGTGGTGCGGGACGGGCAGAGGGGAGGAATTGAAGCCGGTGGAGAGAAGTACTACACGGCTGTAGCCAGGACCACACATGGTGGGAGGCAGCATGAGCATCGATCTGGAGAGCTTCAAGGCGATGAAGCATGAGCTGGAGGAGCGCAGACAGGCTGGCAAGGCCCGCCGGACGGTGATCGTGGGGATGGGAACGTGCGGGATTGCCGCTGGGGCACAGCAGGTATGGGCAGCCCTGAGGCAGGAACTGAACAACCGGGGGCTGCCCATTGCACTGAAAAAGACGGGTTGTATTGGCATTTGCGAGCGCGAAGTGCTCGTCGACGTGGTGGATGAGGAGGGACGGTGGACTTACGGTGACGTCACCGCGGACAAGGTCCCGGCGATCATCGAGAGCCACCTGGTCAACAACCGCCGCGTCGATGAATGGCTCTTGGGTAAAGTTGACTCTCCCGAGTGTCCTTACCCGGACATGGGCTTCTACCGCAAGCAGGTCCGCCGGGTCCTGGTCCGTTGCGGTTTCATCGATCCCGAATCCATCGATGATTACCTGGCCTGGGGTGGGTACAGCGCCCTGGTTAAGGTGCTGGAGAGCATGACCCCAGAGCAGGTGATCGAGGAAATCGAAAGATCGGGCCTGCGCGGCCGAGGAGGAGCCGGTTTCCCCACCGGTCTGAAGTGGCGCCTGACCCGTCAGGCGCCGGGTGAGATCAAGTATGTGGTGTGCAACGCGGATGAGGGCGACCCGGGGGCCTTCATGGATCGCAGCATTCTGGAGGGTGACCCCCATGCGGTACTGGAGGGCATGATGATTGCCGGCTGGGCCATTGGAGCCCAGGAAGGGTACATCTACGTGCGGGCCGAATATCCTTTGGCCATCAAGCGGTTGCGGATTGCCATCCAGCAGGCTAGGGATTACGGGCTCCTGGGAGAGAACGTCCTGGGTACGGGCCGTCGGTTCGAGCTGAAGATCAAGGAGGGGGCGGGGGCCTTCGTATGTGGGGAGGAAACTGCACTACTTGCCTCGATCGAGGGTTCGCGCGGCATGCCACGCCCTCGACCGCCGTTCCCGGCCCAGAAGGGCCTGTGGGGGCGCCCTACCAATATCAACAACGTCGAAACCTATGCCAATGTGCCTGCCATCCTGCTTCATGGTGCGGACTGGTTTGCCAGTCTCGGGACGGAACGCAGCAAAGGCACCAAGGTGTTCGCCCTGACTGGCAAGGTGGCTCATACCGGCCTGGTGGAGGTCCCAATGGGGATGACCCTACGGGAGATCATTTTCGATGTAGGCGGAGGAATCAAAGGTGGCAAGCAGTTCAAGGGAGTCCAGATAGGCGGTCCGTCGGGGGGTTGTCTGCCGGCTGACAAGCTGGACCTGCCGATAGATTACGACTCCCTGACCGCGGCGGGGGCGATGATGGGCTCGGGAGGCCTGGTGGTGTTGGACGAGGAGACGTGCATGGTGGACCTCGCTCGGTTCTTCCTCAACTTCACCCAAAGCGAGTCGTGCGGGAAGTGCACTCCGTGCCGGGAGGGCACCAAGCGGATGTTGGAGACGCTGGAGCGCATCTGTGAGGGCGAGGGTGACCCCGATGTGTTGGAGCGACTGGCTAGTTTGGCCCAGACGGTCAAGGACACTTCCCTATGTGGCCTGGGCCAGACGGCGCCCAATCCCGTACTGACCACCATCAGGTACTTCCGCGAAGAGTACGAGGCGCACCTGGGTGAGAAACGCTGTCCCGCCAAGGTGTGTCGGGCACTGCTAGAGTTCCGCATCCTGCGGGATGCGTGCCGCGGCTGCGGGGCGTGCAAGAAAGTCTGTCCGGTGGAGGCCATCACTGGCGAGCGGAAGGAACCGCACGAGATCAACGCTGCGCTTTGCACCCGATGCGGAGCCTGTGTGGAAGCGTGTCCCTTCGACGCAATTGTCCGGTAAAGGGAGGCAGGCGATTTGAAGGAAATCACCATTGAGATAGACGGCAGACGGGTCACCGTGCCGGAAGGTGTCACCGTCTTCGAAGCTGCCCTCAAGTTGGGCATCGAGATCCCCCATCTGTGTTACCACCCCTCGCTTCCCTTCCTGGGAGCCTGTAGGCTGTGTGTGGTGGAGATAGAGGGTGCCAGGGGATTGCCCGCCTCTTGCGTCACTCCGGTGGCAGCGGGCATGGTGGTGCGGACCAACACGGAGAGGGTGCGGGAGGCCAGGCGCACCATCCTCGATCTGCTGTTAGCCAACCATCCCCTGGACTGCCTCACCTGCGAGAAGGCGGGCGAGTGCCGACTGCAGCATTACGCGTACGAGTACGGAGTGGCCTCATCCACCTGGCAGGGGGAGCGCAAGCGCCTGGAGCCCGACGAATCCAATCCCTTCTTCGTGCGGGACCAGGAAAAGTGTATCCTCTGCGGTCGCTGTGTCCGCATGTGCCAGGATGTCCAGGGGAGACACGCCATCGACTACGTGCACCGTGGCTTCGCCGTGAGGGTTTCTACTCCCTATGATGTTAGCCTGACCGAGACCAGTTGTGTTTTCTGTGGTAACTGCGTTACGGTCTGCCCGGTGGGCGCGCTGACCCCCAAGATGTCCCGGGGCAGGGGTAGGACCTGGGAGTACACTAAGGTTCGCACTGTGTGTCCATATTGCGGGGTGGGCTGCAACGTCTATCTGCACGTCAAGGACGGGCGGGTGATCGGGGCGTCAGCCGCGGAAGGTCCCGCCCACGAGGGACTGTTGTGCGTCAAGGGACATTTCGGATATGAGTTCATCCACCGGCCGGATCGCCTGCGGGTGCCCTTAATAAGACAGGGGAAGAGCTTCCGGGAGGCGAGTTGGGAGGAAGCCCTGTCGCTGGTGGCGGGCCGTCTCCTGGAGACCAGGAAGCGGTACGGCGCCAGCGCGGTGGCCGCCCTCGCGTCGGCCAAGTGTACCAATGAGGAGAACTACTTGCTCCAGAAAGTATTTCGCGCAGTGCTGGGTACCAACAACGTCGATCACTGTGCCAGGCTGTGTCACGCCTCCACGGTGGTCGGTCTGGCGGCGGCTTTCGGCAGCGGTGCGATGACCAATTCAATCCGGGAGATCGCCGAAGCGGAGCTGCTCCTGGTTACCGGGTCGAACACTACCGAGACGCACCCAGTCATAGGGACGCGAATAATTCGCGCCAAACGAGCGGGAGCTCGCCTGATCGTGGCCGACCCGCGACGCATTGCCCTCGCCGAAGAGGCCGATCTCTTCCTCCAGCTGCTGCCGGGGAGCAATGTTGCGCTGTTCAACGGACTGGCGCACGTGATAGTGAAGGAGAAGCTGTACGACGCCCAGTTCATCGCCGAGCGCACCGAGGGATTCGCCGAGCTGGTGGAGGCCCTGGAGCCATACACCCCCGAGTATGTGGAGGGGATCACCGGGGTGCCGGCGGAGCTCATCGTCCGCGCCGCCAGGATGTACGCGACCGCCCGCAGGGCGATGATACTGTACTCCATGGGGATCACGCAGCATACCTCGGGTACGGACAACGTGCTGGCCATCGCCAATCTGGCCATGCTCTGCGGGCACGTGGGGAGGGAGGGCACCGGCGTCAACCCCCTGCGCGGACAGAACAACGTGCAGGGAGCCTGCGACCTGGGGGCACTGCCCAACGTGCTGCCCGGTTACCAGCGGGTAGACGATGCCGAGGTGCGCCGGAAGTTCGAGGAGTGCTGGGGTGCACCGGTGCCGACGCAACCGGGTCTCACCGTGGTGGAGATGATGGAGGCGGCCGCTCGGGGGCAGTTACGGGCCCTTTACATCATGGGCGAGAACCCAATGCTGTCGGATCCCGACATCAACCACGTGCGCGAGGCGTTGGAGAAGGTGGAATTCCTGGTGGTGCAGGACATCTTCATGACGGAAACAGCCTGCCTGGCGGACGTGGTGCTGCCGGGAGCGTGTTTTGCGGAGAAAGATGGCACCTTCACCAACACGGAGCGGCGAGTCCAGCGCGTACACAAAGCGGTGGATCCTCCCGGGGAGGCACTGCCCGATTGGGTCATCCTCTGCCGGCTGGCGCAAAAGATGGGCTACCCCATGTCGTATGATCACCCGCGCGAGATCCTGGAGGAGATCAGAAGGCTGACCCCCATTTATGGAGGGATATCGTGGGAGCGGCTGGGCACGGACGGCCTGCAGTGGCCGTGCCGTGATGCTGACGATCCCGGTACTCCGTACCTGCACAAGGACAGGTTCGCGCGAGGAAAGGGCAAGTTCCACCCCGTGAAGTACCGGCCGCCGGCGGAGCTGGCCGACGAGGAATACCCACTGCTGTTGACCACCGGGCGTCTGCTGTATCAGTTCCATACTGGATCGATGTCCCGACGTTCCCAGGGATTGGAGGCGATGGCTCCCGAGCCTTATATAGAGATCAATCCGCGTACTGCCGAGGTTCTGGGCATCGGTGACGGACAGCTGGTGGAGGTTGCTTCCCGGCGGGGTAGCATCACCCTCAGGGCCCGCCTCACGGAACGGGTGGCCCGTCAGGTGGTCTTCGTCCCCTTCCACTACGCGGAAGCCGCCGCCAATGTGCTGACCAACTCCGCCCTGGATCCGCGGGCTAAGATACCGGAATTGAAGGTTTGTGCGGTGAGGGTGCGGCCATTGGGCGCCAACGGCAGTGATGGTGGTGGGTCATGAGCGAGAGGAATGAGCGCTGCTGGGAATCAGCTGAGTTCCGGGATCTTCTTCGCGTACACGCGAACCAGCCGGAGTCGTTGATCGAGGTCCTGCAAAAGACGCAAGACCTGCTGGGGTACCTACCGCGCCCAGCGCTGGAGGCCATTGCGCAGGCCCTACGGGTACCATTGGCCAAGGTGTACGGAGTCGCTACCTTCTATTCTCAGTTCCACCTCCAGCCGCGGGGCAAGCACGTGATCAGGGTGTGCCTGGGAACCGCCTGTCACGTCCGGGGCGGGGAGAAGATCCTGCGACGGTTGAGCGAGGTTTTGGGAATCGCGCCGGGAGAGACGACGCCCGATCGGAAGTTCACCCTCCAGCGCGTGGCCTGCCTGGGCGCATGTGGCCTGTCGCCGGTGATGATGGTGGACGAGGTGACCTATGGGCGCCTCAGCCCCCAGCGCGCGGTGGAGCTGGTGCTGAAGTACGCCGCGGCCGATGAACAGGTGGCGGAATCCTAGCCAGGTGCGTCTTTTGCGCTGGCAGGCGGGTAAGTGGGAGAGGGTGGTGGACGAGGTCGCCCAAGAGGTGGGGTGGCGACTGCTCGTCGACGGTCGTCTGCTGGCGGAGGTACCCGGGAGCCCCTGGGATCCCCCCGAACTGGCCGTCGGCTACCTGTACAGCGTGGGGCTGATTGATGAGGCGCGCGATGTGCAGGAGCTGCAAGTGGATGAAGCTCGGGGTGAGATATCTGTCGTTGTGGCGAAGGTGGCGGAGCGGCTGAGGACGTGGCGGGCGCGGGGAGCGTCCCCCGGCGGCCCCAACGGGGAACTGCTGGGTGGTGACATCCACTGGGAGGGGCAGATCACGCCCCGTGATGTCCTGGCGGCTACCCGCATGCTGCGGTCGGCGGGGATCCATCATCGGCGCACCGGTGCCACCCACGCGGCGTTGCTGCAGTGGGAGGGGCGTACGGAAGTTGCCGAGGACGTGAGTCGATACAGCGCGGTGGACAGGGTGATCGGGCGGTGGCTACTGTCTGGTGAAGGGCGGCAACCCAGACTGATGGCGGTCACCGGTCGGGTCGGCCGCGGGATGGTGTTGAGGGCGGCGCGGGTACGCTGCCCGATCCTCATCAGCCGGGCGGCTCCTCTCAGCGCAGGTCTGCGGCTGGCCGAGGAGATGGGTATCTGCGTGATCGCCTTCGCCCGGGCGAGGCGTTTCAGCGTCTATACGGTGCCGGAGAGAGTAACCACAGGATGGTGAGGGGGAAAACGGTGACGCGTACCGTCATTTTGGGGGCGGCGCGGACGGCTTTCGGGCGCTTCGGGGGTACGCTGAAGGATATCCCGGCTGTACAGCTCGGCGGCATCGCCATTGAAGGGGCCCTGGGCCGAGCAGGCGTCCCGGCTGAGCTGGTGGATTACGTGGCGATGGGCATGGTGCTTCACGCGGGCACGGGTCAGATTCCTGCCCGCCAGGCGGCGCACCGGGCGGGAATTCCCTATCAGGTACCCGCGGACACCATCGACAAAGTGTGTGCGTCCAGTTTGAGAGCGGTGAACCTGGTGGATGCGCTGATCCGGGCGGGCGAGGTGCAGGTGGCGGTGGCGGGGGGCATGGAGAACATGAGCTCCGGCCCTTACCTGATACCCAGGGCTCGCTGGGGTTACCGGTTGGGCAATGGGGAACTCGTGGATTCCACCGTGAAAGACGGCCTGTGGTGCCCCTTCTGGGATCGACATATGGGGAATCACGGCGATGCCATGGCCCGAGAGTACGGTATCTCGCGCCGCGAGCAGGACGAGTGGGCCTACAGGAGCCAGATGCGGGTGAAGCACGCTCAGGAGCGAGGCTGGTTGGCGGAGGAGATAGTCCCGGTCGAGGTGGCCCAGAAGAAGGGCCCACCGGTTACCTTCGACCGAGATGAACATCCGCGGCCCGACACCACCCTGGAGAAGCTGGCGCAGCTGCGCCCGGCCTTCAGTCCGGACGGCACCGTCACCGCCGGCAACGCACCCGGTATCAACGATGGAGCGGCGGCGGTGGTGCTGGCCTCCGAGGACAAGGCCAGGGAGCTGGGGTCAGAGCCGCTGGCCACCATCATCGCCACCGGTTCGGCCTCGGCGCAGCCGGAGCAACTGGGGCTGGTGGCGGCTCTGGCGGGGCGGCGGGCGCTGGAGCGTGCGGGGGTGCGCGATGAGGACGTCCACCTCATCGAGGTCAACGAGGCGTTCGCGGTGGTGGTCCTGACCTGCCTGAAGATCACCGGTTGGGATCCCGACAAAGTCAACGTGAACGGTGGTGCCATTGCCCTGGGTCATCCCATTGGCGCCAGCGGGGCGCGGATCTTGCTCACGCTGGTGTACGAGCTCAGGCGCAGGGGAGGCGGGATCGGCCTGGCCTGCATCTGCAGCGGCGGCGGTCAGGGGGAAGCCACGCTGATCCGCGTGGACTAGTATTAAGGGGGAGCCTGAAGGCGATGAACGTGGAAACCATAGCGGTGATCGGTGCCGGTCAGATGGGTTCGGGCATTGCGCAGGTGGCGGCGCAGAGCGGATACCGGGTGATCCTTCGCGACCTGACTGAGGAGCTGGTGCGTAAGGGATTGGGCAGGATCGAGCACTTCCTCAGTCGCGCGGTGAGCAAGGGAAGACTGGAGGAATCGGAAAAGGCGGCCATACTGGCTCGCATCGAGACCACGGTGGGTCTGGATCCGGTCCGGGAAGCTCAGGTGGTGATCGAGGCCATCGTGGAAGATTTTGAGGCCAAGCGCGCCCTGTTCGAGGAACTGGGGGGTCTGTGTTCGCCGTCGGTCATCTTCGCTTCTAACACCTCTTCGCTTCCCATCACCGCCCTGGCATCGGCGGTTCCCCATCCGGAGCGGGTCATCGGGATGCACTTCATGAACCCGGTGCCCCTGATGAAGCTGGTGGAAGTGGTCAGGGGACTGAGGACGTCGGACGAGACGCATCAGACCGTGTGCACGCTGGCCGAGGGCATGGGGAAAACCCCGGTCACCGTACAGGACTACCCGGGGTTCGTGTCCAACCGGCTGCTGATGCCCATGATAAACGAGGCGATCTACTGCCTGATGGAGGGAGTGGCGCGGGCGGAAGACATTGACCAGGTGATGAAGCTCGGTGCCAACCACCCCATGGGGCCTTTGGAGCTGGCTGACCTCATAGGGCTTGACGTCTGCCTGGCGATCATGGAAACGCTTCATGAGGGGTTTGGGGACTCCAAATATCGACCGTGTCCCCTCCTCAGGAAGATGGTGCAGGCGGGACTGCTCGGGCGCAAGACCGGACGGGGCTTTTACGATTACCAGGGGGAGGGGCGACGGCGGTGAGCTTCCAGTACCTCATCTTGGAACGGGAAGACGGGGTGGCCATCCTTACCATCAACCGCCCCCAGGCGCTGAACGCTCTCAATGAGCAGGTCCTGGAGGAGCTTTCCCGGGCCCTGGAGGAGGTAGCCGGCGACCCCGAGGTCCGGGTCCTCATCATAACGGGAGCGGGGGACCGGGCCTTTGTCGCCGGTGCGGACATACGCCACATGCGGGACCTGGACGTAGCGGGGGCGCGAAGCTTCGCCGAGCGAGGCCAGAGGGTGCTGGGGTACATCGAGAACATGGACAAAGTGGTGATAGCGGCCATAAACGGCTACTGCCTTGGCGGCGGTTGCGAGCTGGCCATGGCCTGTGACATAAGGCTGGCGGCCCGTGGGGCGCGACTGGGGCAGCCCGAGGTCACGGTAGGGGTGCCCCCGGGGTTCGGTGCCACCCAGCGCCTGCCCAGGCTGGTGGGCCTGGGCAAGGCGAAAGAACTGATATTGACTGGCGAAATGGTCGACGCGGAGGAAGCGGCGGCCATGGGACTGGTGAACCGGGTGTGCGAGCCGGACCGGCTGATGGACGAGGCCAGGGCCCTGGCGCGCAAGATCGCCTCCCGGGCCCCGGTGGCGTTGGCGCTGGCCAAGCGCGCCCTGAATCGGAGCTTCAGCGTCGGTCTGGAGACGGGTTTGGCGTACGAGGCGGAGCTATTCGCCAGTGCCTTTGCCAGCGAGGATCAGAAAGAGGGCATGTCGGCGTTCCTGGACAAGCGCAAGCCTTCCTTCAAAGGGCGGTGAAGCTCCTCCCCCTGCGGTGGCGGGGGAGGAAGGCGGCGGGCGGCTGCCGAAGTGCATCGTGGAAAGCTCCCCGAGCCGGCGGGCCTAAGGGGATGTACCTATGGTCGCCGGCCGATACCGCCGGAACGCGGTAGAGGGTGCGGGCGGAAACGCCCGTGCCTCCCGTGCTTGGAAAGGCGGAGCTTGCGGGGCCGAGCCCCCAGGAGGGAGCGGCTCCGTCGTGCTTTTTGGGAGGTGAACTGGTGACCGAGGTACAGGCCATTCGCAAGGAGCTCCTCGCCCTGGCCACCAACGGCCGCATCCGGTGTGCGGACGCGCTGGAGCTGGCCCGGAAGCTGGGAGTTTGTCCCCGGCGGGTGGGGCGGGAGGCAGACAGGCTGGGGATCAAGATTACTTCATGCCAGCTGGGTTGCTTCTGATCTGTGGGGAGTGTATGGGTCGTGTTGCAACTGCTGACTCTGGAGCACGCCCTGGAGATGCTGCAGCGGGAAATCCTACCCATTGAGGAGTCTGAGTGGGTGGAGACCTCCGATGCCCTGGGCAGGATCCTGGCGGAGGAGGTGCGGGCGGGTGACGATCTCCCACCATGGCCCCGTTCCACCGTTGACGGTTTCGCGGTGAGAGCACGAGACACCCATGGGGCCTCGGAGTCATCCCCTGTCTACCTGCGCATGGGGCCGGAAGTGGCGGTGGACGATGCCCCGGGCGGGAGGCTGCTCCCCGGGGAGGCGTGGCCGGTGGCCACCGGCAGCGTGGTGCCCGACGGGGCGGATGCGGTGGTCATGCTGGAGTGGACGTCGGTGCACGGACAGGTGGTGGAGATGGTCCGCCCCGTGGCCCAGGGAGAGAACATCATCGGTGCCGGCGAGGACGTACCAGCAGGTTCGGTGTTGGTACCGCGGGGGCGACGCTTGAGGGCACCGGATCTGGGGGTGCTGGCGGCAGCGGGCATCACCCGGGTCAAGGTACTCCGCAGACCGCGGGTGGCGGTCCTTTCCACGGGGGACGAACTGGTCAGCCCTGAGGTCCGCGACCTCCCCCGGGGACGAGTCCGTGATGCCAACGGCATCATGACTGCTGCGCGACTCCGTCAGGAAGGCTGCCACGTGGTGGGGCCGCGGCTGTTGCCCGATGACCCCCAGGTGATCGGTCAGGCTCTGGACGAAGCCCGTCGCCTGGATGCGGTTTACGTCTCCGGGGGCACGTCGGCCGGCAGCCGTGACCTGGTGCCCCAGTGTCTCAGCGGGTTGTCCGGGGTGCGGGTGCTGGCTCACGGGCTGGCCGTGAAGCCGGGCAAACCCACGCTGCTGGCGGTATGGGAGGGACGGCCCGTGGTGGGCCTGCCGGGTCATCCCCTATCCGCGGGCCTGGTGATGGAGCTGGTCGGGGTGCCGGCGATCAGACTCCGCATGGGGCTGGATGGAGGGCGAAGGCCCACGGGCATCACTGCCTGCCTGGCCAGCGAGGTCTCCAACACGTCGGGGAGGATGCTTTGCGTGCCCTGCCGGTTGCGGGCGGCGGGAGACGGCTGGCTGGCCGAACCCCTGTGGTCGAAGTCGGCGGCCATTGGCACCCTGGCGGTCGCCGATGGGTGGTTCGTGGTTCCCGCCGAGACGGTTGGACTGGCTGCCGGGTCGCTGGTCACGGTGCTGCCCTTGGCGGGAGGTGTTGGGGCCCTTGACTGACCCGTTCCTGCCGGAGGTTCCGCTGGAGGAGGCCTTAAGCCGTTGGTTTGCGCACCTGCGCGCCCGAGGTCTGCTGGCCCCCACGCCGGTTGCCGTGCCGGTGGCCGAGTCCCTGGGGAGGTGGCCGGCGGAGCTGGTGCTGGCCCGCAGGTCCTGTCCCCACTACTGCGCTGCGGCCATGGACGGCTACGCGGTGCGCTCGGCGGACACCGCGGGTGCCGCCGAGTCCCGTCCCCGCCGGCTAAAGGTGGGAGTGGAGGCGGTGGCGGTCAGTACCGGACAGCCTGTGCCCGACGGGTTCGACGCGGTGGTGATGCTGGAAGAAGTGGAGCGGACCGACGATGGGCATATTCTGCTCCGCCGGTCGGTGCCTCCCTGGCAGCACGTGCGCATGGTGGGAGAAGATCTGGTATCGGGCGAGGCGGTGCTGCATCCTGGTCGGCCCATCGGGCCAGTGGAGCAGGCCATGATGCTGGCTGCGGGCGTCACCGCGGTGAAGGTCTGGGCCCCTCCCCCGGTGGCGGTGATACCCACCGGATCGGAGCTGGTACCCGCCGACAGTGATCCCGGTCCGGGAGAGATACCGGAGTTCAACTCCATCATGTTGGCCAACGTGATACGTCAGTGGGGAGGGGAACCCAGCGTGTACGATCCGGTGCCCGACGACCCCGGCGCCATCGCCAGCTGCCTGCTGGAGGCCGCCCGCGGCCACCGGGTACTGGTGATCAACGCGGGATCGTCGCGGGGGCCGGAGGACCACGTGGGGGAGGTGTGCCGGCGCCTGGGGGAGGTAGTGGTGCATGGTGTGGCACTGCGACCGGGCAAGCCCACCCTGCTGGGTTCGCTGAAGGGGTGCGCCCTGTTGGGACTTCCCGGTTATCCGGTGTCCGCATACCTGACTGCCCGGCTGTTCCTCCGTCCCTTGCTGGAGGAGATGCTGGGTCGGCCCCGGGGGCGCGACCAGGTACTGCGGGCGGTGTGCGCGCGCACCGTGGTTTCCCCTCCCGGCCGGGACGAATTCCTCCGGGTGATCCTGGGTCGGGTCGACGAGCGGTGGGTGGCCGTCCCGCTCCCGCGGGGTGCGGGAGTGCTGAGCTCCCTGGCCAGGGCAGACGGCCTGGTGTGGGTGCCCAGGGGTTCGGAGGGAGTGAGTGAGGGAACCGAGGTGGAAGTGACCCTCATCAGGAGCCCGGAGGAAGTCCGGGACGTGCTGCTGATCATCGGCAGCCACGACCTGTCCTTCGATGTCTTGGCGGCGGAAGTAGCCCACCGGAGGCTTCCCTGGCGGTTGTCGGCCATGGCCGTGGGCAGCCTGGGTGGCCTGGCGGCCCTCAGGCGCGGTTGGGCCCTGGTGGCGGGGATACACCTGCTGGATGAAGAGACGGGATCCTACAATCTCCCCTTCGTGCGGCGCATGCTGGACGAGCCCGCGGTGTTGGTGGCATTAGCCCACCGGTGGCAGGGGCTGATGGTCAAAGCTGGTAACCCCAAGGGGCTCGCGGACTGGACTGACCTGGCGCGCGAGGACGTGGTGTTCATCAACCGCCAGCGAGGATCCGGCACCCGGCTGCTCCTGGACTATCACTTGCGGCGGCGGGGAATAGATCCCGGCCGGTTGCCGGGCTACGATCACGAGGTGGGCAATCACCTGGCGGTGGCTCAGGCGGTGGCGGCCGGCAGGGCCGATGTGGGGCTGGGGGTGGAAGCGGCGGCACGGGAATTTGGCCTGGAATTCATCCCGCTGGCCCGCGAGCTGTTCGAGCTGGTCATTCCCCGGCGCGCCATGGATGATCCTCGAGTGACCGCCCTGCTGGACATCGTGGCCAGTGGCGACTTCCGGCGGGCGCTGGAGGCTCTGCCGGGCTATGACTGCGAGGTCACCGGACGGGTGCGCGCGGTGGGGGAGGGCGAGGGACGGTGATCGACGCCCAGGGACGCCGGATCGATTACTTGCGGCTGTCGGTCACCGACCGTTGCAACCTTCGCTGTCTGTACTGCCTCCCCCCCACCGGGGTACAGCCGAAAGCCCACGGCGACATCCTCCGCTACGAGGAAATGGAGCTGCTGGTGCGGGCGGGGGTGCTGGAGGGGATACGCAAAGTTCGTATAACCGGCGGCGAGCCCCTGGTGCGGCGCGACCTCGTGCAGCTGGTGCGGATGCTGAGTCGCATCCCCGATTTGCAGGACCTCTCGCTGACCACCAACGGGGAGCTGCTGGCGGAGGTGGCGGCGGACCTGAGGAAAGCGGGCCTCAGGAGGGTTAACATAAGCCTGGACAGCCTCGATCCGGATACCTACCGGCGGATTACCCGTGGGGGGGAGCTGCGGCGAGTGCTGCGGGGGCTGGAAGCCGCCCTGGCCGTCGGTCTACACCCGGTGAAGATCAACGTGGTCTTGCTGCGGGGGTTGAACCAGCACGAGGTTGACCGCTTCGTGGAGATGGCCCGCTCCCTGCCGGTGGCAGTCAGGTTCATCGAGTTGATGCCCCTGGGGGAGGCGTACCGCCGCCACGAGGATTACTTTCTGCCGGTGCAGTGGGTCATCGACCGCCTCGGCCCCGGATGGCACCCGGTGCCCGGCCAGGGGGGCGGGCCGGCGGTGTACTGGGGGCACCCGGATGCGGCCGGCACCATCGGGTGCATCGCCGCGCTGTCCGAACATCTGTGTGCGCGATGCAATCGGATCCGGGTGGGAGCGGCAGGCGAGGGGTACGCCTGCCTGAGCCGGCCCCCGGTCATGGAGTTCAGGAGCGCGCTGAGGCGGGGAGCGGACCTCACCACCTTGCGCATGCTGTTCCGAAAACTGGTGGCATCCAAGCCCGCCGGGCACGCCATGGCGCGGCGGCACCCCGCCCTCAGGCGGCGCCTCATGGCCAAGTTGGGGGGGTGATGTCCAGTTGCCGGATGGGGAACTTGCCCGGCCCGGCGCCAGGATGATTGACGTGGGAGCCAAGCCGGCCACCCGGAGGAGGGCGCGGGCGCGGGCCACGGTGCGCATGCGGCGGGAAGTGCTGGATATGGTGATGCGCGGCCAGCTGGAGAAGGGAGACGCGCTGACGGTAGCCAAGGTGGCGGGCATGAACGCGTGCAAATGGACCCCGCATTTGCTGCCGCTATGCCACCCCTTGCTGATCGATCACTGCGCGGTGGAATGTCGCCCCGTGGAGGGCGGCCTGGCGGTGGAAGTGGAGGTGAGCTGTCGGGGCCCCACCGGGGTGGAGATGGAAGCAATGACCGCGGCGGCGGTGGCCGCGCTGGCCATCTACGACATGATCAAGCCCGTGGACCGGGCGGCGAGCATCGAGCAGGTGATCCTGCTGGAAAAAGAGGGCGGCAGGAGCGGGCACTTCCGCCGGGAGGAGGGGTGACCGTGAAGGAGGTCACGGCACTGGTGCTCACGGTGAGCGATCGGGCGGCGGCCGGCGTGCGGGAGGACCGGGCGGGCCCGGTGGCGGTGCGGGCCCTCGAAGACCTGGGCATCCGGGTGGCCGGGCGTTCGGTGGTGCCGGATGACCGGGAGGAGATCTCTCGCCAGCTGCGGGAGGCGGCGGCCGCCGGCGTGGACCTGGTGATCACCACCGGGGGCACCGGGCTGGGGCCCCGGGACGTCACGCCGGAGGCCACCAAGGCGGTGATACAGAGGGAGGCACCGGGGATTGCGGAGGCCCTGAGGTCGGGTTGTGCCGCCGGCAATCCCCGCGCGTGGTTGTCGCGCGGGGTGTGCGGGATACTGGACAGGACGCTGATCATTAACCTGCCGGGCAGCCCGCGGGCGGTGGCCGAGTGCATGGCCATCCTTTCCGGGCTACTGGGGCACGCGGTGGAGGTGATGAGGGGGGAGGTCCGCGATTGCGCGCACCTGCCCCCGTCCCCCGAGCAGGAGGGAGCAGAGGGGCGGGAGAACGCATGAGGGCGGAGGTGGGGGGCGGCTGACGCGTCTTCAGGAGCTCATAGGGCCGGAGAACATAGGGCAACGGGTGCGGGAGCTGGGGCAACAGATCACCCGGGACTACCGCGATCGCGATGCACATCTGGTCATGGTGGGGGTGCTGAAGGGGGCATTCGTGTTCTTGGCCGACCTGGTGCGCTGGGTGGAGCTGCCGGTAGTGGTTGACTTCATGGCGGTGGCCAGCTACGGTGCCTCCACCCGTACCTCCGGGGTGGTGCGGATCCTCAAGGATCTGGACGAGGAGATAACCGGCCGGGATGTCCTGCTGGTGGAGGATATCGTGGACACCGGCCTGACGCTGGATTATCTGCTGAGCGTGCTGGGGGCCAGACGACCGCGCAGCCTGAAGGTCTGCTGTTTGCTGGACAAACCGGCCCGCAGGCTGCGGCCGGTTCCCGTCCATTATCGGGGATTCGAAATACCCGATGTCTTCGTGGTGGGCTACGGTCTGGACTGCGGTGAACGCTACCGCAACCTGAATTACATCGCCGTCCTGCACCAGGAGGATGCCGGCCGGGACTGATGGCCGGGGATCGCACCGCAGGAGGGAGGAGGAGCTCGGTTGAGCAAGGTGCTGGTCTTGGACTTCGGGGGGCAGTACACGCAACTTATCGCCAGGCGGGTCCGCGAATGTCAGGTCTACTCGGAGATAGTGCCCTACTGGATCCGCCCGCAGGAGATCATGTCCAGGGGAGCCGGTGCGCTGATACTGTCCGGCGGGCCCCACAGCGTCTGGGATGAGGACGCCCCCAGGGTGGATCCCCAGCTGTTCCGGATGGGGCTGCCCGTGCTGGGCATCTGTTACGGGATGCAGCTGATGGCCTACACCCTGGGGGGAAAGGTGCTGCGGGGAGACAGGCGGGAGTACGGCAAGGCGGTGGCCTCGGTCTGCGCGGCCGATCCGTTATTTGAGGGACTCGGTGGGGTGGTCGAGTGCTGGATGAGCCACGGAGACCAGGTCGAGGCGGTTCCGGACGGGTTCGCGGTGATCGCTCACACCGAGGCGTGCCCGGTGGCGGCCATGGTGGACCAGGGTCGGAGGCTGTACGGGGTTCAGTTCCATCCGGAGGTAGCCCACACCCCACGGGGCCAGGAGATCCTGGCCAATTTCCTGTTCCGGATATCCGGCCTGACACCGGACTGGACCATGGAATCGTTCATCGAGCGGTCGGTGCAGCGGATTCGCGAACAGGTGCGCGACGGGCGGGCGGTGGCGGCGCTCAGCGGCGGGGTGGACTCCCTGGTGGCCGCCGCACTGGTGGCCCGGGCGCTGGGCGAGGAGCTGGTGTGTATCTTCGTGGATCACGGGTTGCTGCGGGAGGGCGAGCGGGAACAAGTTGAGCGCACGTTCCTGGACCTCTTCGGCGGCAGCCTGGTGCGGGTGGTGGATGCTGCCCATCGCTTCCTGGGACGGCTGGAAGGAGTCCGGGATCCGGAGGACAAGCGCCGCATCATCGGGGAGGAGTTCATTCGGGTCTTCGAGGAGGAAGCCCGGCGGGTGGGAGGTGTTCGCTATCTGGTCCAGGGCACGCTATACCCGGATGTGATAGAGAGCGGCACTGCCACCGCCGCCAGGATAAAGAGTCACCACAACGTGGGTGGGCTGCCCGAGCGGATGGAACTGGAGCTGGTGGAGCCACTGCGGGATCTGTTCAAGGACGAGGTACGGCGGGTTGGCCAGGCCCTCGGACTGCCCGAGGAGGTGGTGTGGCGGCATCCCTTCCCGGGCCCGGGGCTGGCGGTGCGGGTGCTGGGAGAGGTCACGCCAGCGCGACTGGAGATGGTGAGGAAAGCGGACGCGATAGTGGTGGAGGAGATCCGGCGGGCTGGTCTGTACCGGCGTCTCTGGCAGGCCTTCGCGGTGCTGCTTCCCGTGCGCAGCGTGGGGGTGATGGGCGACAGTCGCGCCTATGGGTACGCCATCGCCATACGCGCAGTCACCTCCCAGGACGGCATGACCGCCGACTGGGCCAGGATCCCCCCGGAAGTGCTGGAGGTAATGGCCAACAGGATCGTCAACGAGGTGCCCGGCGTCAACCGCGTGGTTTACGATATCAGCTCCAAACCGCCGGCCACCATTGAGTGGGAATGATACGAGTATTCGGCCGGATTTTTGTTCGGCTTTTGAACCCTGAGTGGCCCATATTACCCCCACACGGCAGGAGAAAAGGTAAAAAAGGCGAACATTGGGAGGCGAGCGGGGCGCGAAGAAACGGAGGATCAGTCCGCTGGCGGCCCGGAGGAGGGATCCGGTGGTGGGGGCAGGCCCTCGGGGCTCAGTGCGCCCGATGGCGCGCAGGAGGTGTTCATTCGCTGGTCTCGACTGTCCCTGCCCACAGTCGTGAGTTCCAGTGGACGAGGAAGGCCCTGAGCAGAAAGGCTGGTCGGCGGGAGGGGCATGACGGTGATCGAACGGTACAGAACGCAGGCCATGGCCTCCATCTGGAATGAGGACAATCGGCTGCGCCAGTGGTTGCGGGTGGAACAGATGGCGGCCGCCGCATGGGCGGAGCTGGGAGTAATCCCGCGGGAAGCGGCGGACTGCATCCTGAGGTACCAGCGGGTGGACGCGCGAAAAGTCAGGGAGCGGGAAGCCATCACGCGTCACGATGTGGCGGCCTTCGTCCAGGCAGTGTCAGAAGATCTGGGAGAGGCCGGCCGGTACTTTCATTACGGCCTGACTTCCTACGACGTGGTGGATACCGCTCTTTCTTTGCTGCTGCGTGAGGCCATAGACGTGCTGCTGGCGGAGGTCGACCGGGTGCGAGGGCTGCTGCGGGACCGGGCCTGGCAGTTCCGGGACGTGGTGATGGTGGGCCGTACCCACGGGATGCACGCCGAGCCCATCACCTTCGGCCTGAAGCTGGCGGTGTGGTTCGACGAGATGGGACGGCACCGGGACCGCCTGGAGCGGGCCCGGGAGGTGGTGTCGGTGGGACGTCTGGCGGGGGTGGTGGGCACCTACGGCCGGGTGCCTCCCGCGGTGGAGCGGTACGTATGCGATAGACTCGGTCTGCGTCCGGCGGCCATCTCCACCCAGATACTGCAGCGCGACCGGCACGCGGAAGTGATGTGCACCCTGGCCATCATGGGCGGGACGATAGAGAAGATGGCCACTGAGATACGGCTGCTGCAGCGCACGGAGGTGGGCGAGGTGCAGGAGCCCTTCACGCCCGGCCAGAAGGGGTCTTCCGCCATGCCCCACAAGCGCAACCCGGTGATCTGCGAGCGGCTGTGCGGGCTGGCCCGGCTGCTACGCTCGTACTGCCACGCGGCCCTGGAGAATATGGCCCTGTGGCACGAGCGTGACATATCCCACTCCTCGGTGGAGCGGGTCATATTTCCCGATGCCTTCCACCTGGCTCACTACGCTCTGTGCAAGGTGGGAGAAGTGCTGGCCGGGATGAGGGTGTTTCCGGAGCGAATGCGGGCCAACCTGGACAGCTCGGGAGGACTGATTTACTCCCAGGCGGTGATGCTGGCCTTGATCGACGCAGGCTGGTCCCGGGAGGCAGCCTACCGGAAAATCCAGGGGCTGGCCAGCAGGGCGCTGGAAGAGGGCCTGAAGTTTGCTGACCTGGTGCGGGAAGACGGGGAGATTGCCAATGCCCTGTCCCGGCAGGAACTGGAAGCTTGCTTCGACCCCGGGGAAGCGCTGCGGTATGTGGACGAGATCCTGGAGCGAGTGGGAATCGTGGACCACGGAGGGGGAGGCCATGGCGGTCAGAGGTGAAAGGATTCACCGGGGAAAGGTCAAGGCGCTGTATCTCACCGACGATCCCCAGATCCTGATGATGGTTTTCAGCGATGAGGTCACGGCTTTGGACGGCAAGAAACGAGATGTGATAGCCGGCAAGGGAAGGGTCAACGCGGCGGTGTCGGCGCACTTTTTCCGGGTTCTCCAGGAGGCGGGAGTGCCCAACCACTTCGTGGACACCTGGGATGATCACACCCTGCTGGTGAGGCGGGTGGAGATAATCCCGGTGGAGGTGGTGGTCCGGAACGTGGCGGCGGGGAGCATTTGCCGGCGGCTGGGGCTGTCGGAGGGCATTTCCTTCAGCCGCCCGGTGGTGGAACTGTATTACAAACGCGATGATTTGGGCGATCCTCTGATCAACCGCGACCACGCCATAATCCTGGGACTGGCGGAGGAAGACGAGCTGGCATTGATGCAGTCCCTGGCCTTGCGGGTGAACGCGGTCTTGCGTCCCCACGTGCGGCAACGGGGGATGGAACTGGTCGATTTCAAGCTGGAGTTCGGGAGGTCGCCGGCGGGCATCCTGGTGGCGGACGAGATATCGCCGGACACCTGCCGTTTTTGGGATCTGGAGGCGGGGGAGAAGCTGGACAAGGACCGCTTCCGGCAGGATTTGGGCGGGGTGATCGAGGCGTACTCCGAAGTCCTCAAGAGGCTCACCGGGCGATAGGCGGAGGGAGAGCACTTGCGCTACATGGTCAGGGTGCTGGTGAAATTCAAGGCAGGGGTTGCCGATCCCCAGGGCAGGACCATCCTTGCCGCCCTTCATTCCCTGGGGTACGAGGGCGTGCGGGATGTGCGGGCGGGGAAGCTGTTCGAACTGGTGGTGGAGGGTACCGACGAGGATGCGGTGCGATCCCGGGTGGAGGAGATGTGCGGGCGCCTGCTGGCAAACCCGGTCCTGGAAGACTACGAGGTCTCAGTATTACGGGCGCTGGCCGGGGAGGGACGGTGAGGTGAAGTTCGGGGTAGTGGTTTTCCCGGGGTCCAACTGCGATGCCGACTGCTACTGGGTCATCGAGCGAGTGCTGCGCCAGCCGGTTCGTTATCTCTGGCACGGTGACGGGGAGATCCCGGATGTGGACTGCGTGATCCTGCCGGGAGGGTTTTCCTACGGAGATTACCTGCGGGCGGGGGCCATTGCCCGTTTTTCGCCCATCATGCGGGCGGTGGCCCAGTTCGCGGCCAACGGCGGGCTGGTCCTGGGGATATGTAACGGGTTTCAGATACTGCTGGAGGCGGGACTGCTGCCCGGTGCCATGCGTCCCAACGATTCCCTCCGGTTCCGCTGCTGCCCCACCTGGCTGAAAGTGGAACGTTACGACACCCCCTTCACCTGCGCGGTACCCCGCGGCAGGACCCTGAGGATACCCATTGCCCATTTCGAAGGTAACTATTATGCCGATCCCCAGCAGTTGCGCCAGCTGCAAAGAGAACGGCAGGTGGTGTTCCGTTATGCCACCAGGGATGGACGGGTGGTGCCCGAGGCCAACCCCAATGGCTCGCTGGACAACATCGCGGGGATCGTGAACCGGGCGGGTAACGTGCTGGGCATGATGCCGCATCCCGAGCGCTGCGCGGAGGCAGTGCTGGGGGGCGAGGACGGTCGGTACGTGTTCGAGTCCCTCATCGCGTACTGGCAACAGAAGGCGGGTGACGGGCCGAGATGACCCCGGAGCAGATCCTGGCGCGCAGAGCTTGGCGCCAGATGGCCCTGCGGGACGAGGAATACCACCGCTTAGTGGAAATGTTGGGACGGCACCCCAACTGGACGGAACTGGGCATGTTTGCGGTGCTGTGGTCGGAGCACTGCGCATACAAGCATTCCAGGCTGCATCTTGGCCAGCTCCCCACGGAGGCGGAATGGGTACTGGTGGGTCCGGGAGAGAACGCGGGGGTGCTGGACGTGGGGGAAGAGATGGCGGTGGCCTTCAGGATCGAATCCCACAACCACCCCATTGCCGTGGAGCCCTACCAGGGTGCGGCCACCGGGGTGGGGGGAATCATCCGGGACGTGCTGGCCATGGGAGCCAGACCCATTGCCCTGCTGGACTCGCTGCGTTTTGGTCCCCCGGAGGAGCCGAGATGCCGCTACACTTTCGCCGGCGTCGTCTCCGGGATCGCCGGTTACGGCAACTGCGTGGGCGTGCCCACGGTGGGGGGTGAGCTGTACTTCGAGGAGCCATACCGCCACAACCCTCTGTGTAACGTGATGTGCATAGGCATCCTCCCTCGATCGCGACTTCGCCGCGCCCGGGCGGCCGGAATTGGCAATTCGGTGATCCTGGTGGGGTCCCGCACCGGCCGCGATGGCATACACGGCGCCACCTTTGCCTCCGAGGAGCTGGATGAGCGCTCAGAAGAGCGTCGCCCGGCGGTGCAGGTGGGTGACCCCTTCACCGAGAAGCTGCTGATCGAGGCCTGCCTGGAGCTGGTGGAGCGGGAGCTGGTGGTGGGTATCCAGGACATGGGAGCGGCGGGGATAACCTCCTCCTGCGCGGAAACCGCCGCCCGCGCCGGCACCGGCATGAGGATTGACCTGGATCGCGTCCCCCTGCGGGAGGAGGGCATGACGCCTTATGAGATCATGCTCTCGGAATCCCAGGAGCGCATGCTGATCATTGCTCCCCGGGGCAAGGAGGAAGCGGTACTGGAGGTGTGCCGCAGGTGGGGCCTGGAGGGCGCGGTGATCGGCGAGGTTACCGGAGACGGCCACCTGAAGGTGTTCTGGCGCGGCGAGCTGGTGGCCGACGTGCCGGTGAAGGCCCTGGCCGCGGGGGCGCCGGTGTACGATGCGCCGGCATCACCTCCCTCCGACCTCGAGCAGCGATGGAGAGTGCCCTCCCTGCCCGAGCCCACTGATTGCGGTGAGGTGCTCAAGCTCCTGCTGCGCTCGCCCAGTTTGGCCCACAAGAGCTGGGTGTGGGAACAGTACGACCACATGGTACAGGTGAACACGGTGGTGCTGCCGGGGGCGGACGCCGCGGTGTTGAGGCTGAAGGGGACTCGGAAGGGCATTGCCGCCTCCTGTGACGGCAATGGCCGGTATACCTACCTTGACCCGTACCGGGGCGCGGTCCTGGCGGTGGCGGAAGCCTGCCGGAACGTCAGCTGTGTGGGGGCTCGTCCGTTGGGGATCACCAACTGTTTGAACTTCGGTAACCCGGAAAAACCGGATGTGATGTGGTCCTTCCGCGAGGTGGTGCGGGGCATGGCGGACGCCTGCCGGGCACTGGGGGTCCCGGTGACCGGAGGCAACGTGAGCTTTTACAACGAAAGTCCCGCCGGGCCCGTCTATCCCACGCCCGTGGTGGGGGCGGTGGGGCTTCTGGAGAGGATCGAGGAACGGGTGCCTTCAGTCTTCCCGGGTCCCGGTTACCGCATCGCCCTGCTGGGGTCCACCAGGGCCTGGCTGCAGGGAAGCGAGTACCTGAAGGTCATGTACCAGCTGGTGGCCGGCCGCCCTCCCGAGGTGGACTTGCGGCTGGAGCGGGCGGTGCAGCAAGTCTGCCGGGCTGCCGCCCGCCGGGGGTTACTGGCCTCCGCCCACGATTGTGCGGAAGGGGGGCTGGCGGTCACGCTGGCCGAGAGCTGTTTTTCCCCAGAACCGGTGGGAGCCTCGGTCAAGTTGCCGCCGGAGCTGGGCAATGCGGCCGGACTGTTCGGTGAGGGACCGTCCAGAGTGGTGGTGAGTTTCGCGCCCCAGGCGGAATCCAGGTTGCGCGCTTTGTGCGTTGAGCACGGGGTGGGCTTGCTTCTGCTGGGCTGGACCGTTGCCGAGGCGCGACTTCAGATTCGGTGCGAGGACCGGGTACTGGTGGATGAGGACGTGGGGGGATTGATGGCCGAGTGGCAGAACGCGTTGCCGTCACTGATGGGCTGAATTGGCCGCGCCTGGGTGAAGAGTGCGGGGTAGTGGGAATCTGGGGACATCCCGATGCTCCCCGGATGTGCCTGTGGGCCCTGTACGCCCTCCAGCACCGAGGCCAGGAGAGCGCCGGCATGGCGGTGAGCGATGGGGTCCGGATCAGGTACCACCGCGGCATGGGACTGGTGGCGGAGGTTTTCCCGCGGGGGGTACCTGAACAATTGCGGGGCCAGGCGGCCGTGGGTCACGTGCGCTATTCCACCATGGGGGCGAGCGTGCTCAGCAACGCGCAGCCGCTGTTCATCCGCTTTCGCCACGGTGACCTGGCCCTGGCCCACAACGGCAATCTGGTGAACGCCCCCCACGTCCGCCAGCAGCTGGAGGACGCCGGCTCCATATTCCAGACCACCCTGGACACCGAAGTGGTGGCGCACCTGGTGGCGCGGTACTGCGCGCGCGGTGACGAACTGCCCGAGGCACTGAGCCGCGCCATGCGGGAACTGAGGGGAGGTTACGCCCTCTTGATGATGACTCCCACCTCCCTCATCGGGGCGCGGGATCCCCACGGGATTCGCCCCCTGTCGCTGGGCCGGCTGGAGGAGGGCTGGGTCATGGCTTCGGAAACCTGTGCCTTTGATGCCATCGGGGCCACCTTCGAGAGAGAGGTGGAGCCGGGGGAAATAGTGGTGATATCCCACGAAGGGCTGAGGACGCTGCGGGGCCAGGAGCCCATGCAACCTGCGCTTTGTATCTTCGAGTTCATCTACTTCGCCCGCCCCGACAGCAACTTGCGGGGAATGAACGTGCACGCGGTACGGAAGGAGCTGGGGCGCCAGCTGGCGCGGGAGCACCCAGCGGATGCCGACCTGGTGACCGGGGTGCCGGACTCCAGCATTTCGGCTGCCTCCGGCTACGCGGAAGAGGCGGGCCTGGCGTACGAGATGGGGCTGGTGAAGAACCGGTACGTGGGCCGCACCTTCATCCAGCCCGATCAGCAGACCCGAGATCTCGGCGTCCGGCTGAAGCTGAATGCGCTGCGCAAGGTGGTGGAGGGTAAGCGGGTGGTGATGGTGGACGATTCCATCGTCCGGGGCACCACCTCCAGTTACATCGTCAGGTTGCTGCGAGAGGCCGGGGCCCGAGAGGTGCACCTGCGGATTTCGTCGCCTCCTTACCGTTACAGCTGCTTCTACGGGATTGACACCTCCGCCCGGGCCGAACTCATCGCCGCTCGCTCCTCGGTGGAGGAGATCAGGAAGCAGGTGGGTGCCGACAGCTTGGGCTACCTGAGCATCGACGGGCTGCTGAAAGCGGTGCGAGGGACCAGGCAGGAGTACTGTCTGGCGTGTTTCACCGGGGAGTACCCGGTTCCCATACCTCAAGGTCTGGGCAAGGCCAGTCTGGAGGAGGTGCGCGGTTATCAGGGCGACTGACGAAGGACCCACCTACCGGGAGGCGGGGGTGGACCGGGATCGTGCCCGCCGGGCCATCCAGGGTATCGCGAGATGGGCCAGGCGGACCCATGGCCCCGAGGTGCTGGCGGGGATCGGTCCTTTCGCCGCGGCGTACGCCCTGGGAGAACAGGTACTGGTGGCCAGCGCCGACGGCGTGGGAACCAAGATACTCATCGCCTGCGCCATGGGGCGGCACAAGGAAGTGGGGATGGACTGCGTGGCCATGTGCGTCAACGACATACTCACCTCCGGGGCGCGCCCCATCTTCTTCCTGGATTATATCGCCATGGGTCGGCTCCGTCCCGAGGTGGTGGCCCAGTTGGGGGAGGGGCTGAGCGCGGGCTGCGCGGAGGCCGGCTGTGCCCTCATCGGGGGGGAGACGGCGGAGGTCCCCGACCTGCTGCCGCCTGACCGCTACGAGATGGCCGGTTTTGCGGTGGGCCTGGTGAGCAAGGATTCACTGCTCACCGGCGACCAGATCCGCCCGGGTGACCTGCTGGTGGGCCTGGCATCTTCCGGTCTGCACAGCAACGGTTTCAGCCTGGTGCGACGGGCACTGCTGGAGCGGGCGGGGCTGACTCTGGATAGAGTGCTTCCCGAGCTGGAACGCCCCCTGGGTGAGGTGCTGCTCACCCCCACGCGGATATACGCCCACGCGGTGGCCATCCTGCTGGGTAGCGATGGGGGCGGGGTCAAAGCCCTGGCGCACATCACCGGCGGGGGCCTGGAGGAGAACATCGCCCGCGTCCTGCCCGCGGGGGTCTCCGCCGAGGTGGAGCTGGGGCGGTGGCCGGTGCCACCGGTCTTCCGGGTGGTAGCGGGCTACGGGGGGATCGGCAGCCGGGAGATGTTAAAGGTGTTCAACATGGGCATCGGCATGGTGGCGGTGGTGGCGAAGGACATGGTGGAGGAAGCGCTCCGCCGGCTGCGGACCGCAGGGGAAGGGGCGTGGGTGATCGGTCGGATAGTGCCGGGTGACGGCGAGGTGAAAATCGGGGGAGGCTGGTCGCCGTGATCAGGCTGGCAGTCCTGGCTTCCGGTCGCGGCAGCAACCTGCAGGCCATCATCGACGCGGTGGGGCGGGGGGAGCTGCCGGTCAAGCTGGTGCTGGTGCTCTCGGACAACCCGCGCGCCCAGGCGCTGGAGCGCGCGCGCACAGCGGGCATTCCCACGGTGGTGGTTCGGCGCGAGGACTATCGCAGCCGTCGCGACTTCAACCTGGAAATCCTGCGCTGGCTGCGGCGGTATCAGGTGGATCTGGTGGCGCTGGCCGGGTACATGCGCGTTCTCTCTCCAGAAGTGGTGCGCGCATACCCCAACCGGATCATGAATATCCATCCCTCCCTGCTCCCCGCCTTTCCCGGGCTGGAGGCTCAGCGCCAGGCCCTGGAGTACGGGGTCAAGGTCACCGGCTGCACCGTTCACTTCGTGGACGAAGGGGTGGACACCGGCCCCATCATCATCCAGCGCGCGGTGCCGGTGAGGGAGGATGACACGGTGGAGAGCCTTTCTGGTCGCATCCTGGAGCAGGAACACCAGATCTACCCGGAAGCCATCCGACTGTTTGCCACCGGCAGGCTCCGCGTGGAAGGACGCCGGGTACGGGTTCTCGAGGAGGGGTGAGACTTGGCTGGCTCATCATGCGTCATCAGGCGGGCTCTGCTCAGCGTCTGGGACAAGACCGGCATATGCGAGCTGGCAGCTGGTCTGCACGAGATGGGCGTCAAATTGATTGCCAGCGGGGGGACCGCCCGTTCGATACGTCAGGCGGGGCTGCCGGTCATGGAGGTGTCGCAGCTCACCGGCTTTCCCGAGATCCTGGATGGGCGCGTGAAGACGCTGCATCCGAAGATTTTCGGCGGATTGCTGGCCCTGGATACGCCTGAGCATCGGCTGGAGATGGAAAGGGAGGGGCTGTGGTACATCGATCTGGTGGCGGTGAACCTGTACCCGTTCCGGGAGGTGGCCTGGCAGCGGAGGGCGGAGCTCGATGAAGCGTTGGAGCACATAGACATCGGAGGGTCGGCCCTGCTGCGGGCGGCGGCCAAGAATTTCCCCCGAGTGGTGGTGCTGTCATCGCCGGAGCAGTACCAACCGGTGCTGGAGGAGCTGCGGTCCAGGGGGGATCTGACCGTGGACACCCGTCGCCGGCTGGCCTGGGCTGCCTTCCGGCACAGCAGCATTTACGACGCCTGGGTGACCGCCTACCTGGGGATGGGAAAACTCAACCCCCAGGAGCCCGTGGAGGGCGATGGCGAGCTGCTGATGGTGGGTGCACGCTCGCAGGTGCTTCCCTACGGGGAAAATCCTCATCAGAAAGCGGCCCTTTACCTCTTGCCGGGCTGTCCGCCGGGGGCGCTGTCGCGCGCGCAGCTGCTGGCGGGCCGGCCACTCTCGTACAACAACTACCTGGATGCTGCCGCCGCCCTGGCTCTGGTGGTCCAGTACGAGGAACCGGCAGCAGTGGCCATCAAGCATGCCAGTCCCTGCGGATGTGCGGTGGCCACCGAGTTGTCATCTGCCTTCCGGGCCTGCCGCGACGCCGACCCGGTTTCCATTTTCGGCGGGGTGGTGGCGGTCAACCGGGAGGTGGACGAGGACACGGCTCGGGGCATGAGGGAGGTCCACCTGGATCTGGTGGTGGCTCCGGGCTACAGCCCGTCCGCCTTGCAGCTGCTGAAGCGGCGGCGGAGATTGCGAGTGCTACGGGTGACGCTGCCCCAGCCCACCGCAGCTGAGCTGCGCACCATTCCCGGTGGACTGCTCCTGCAGGAGCCGGATGCCGCCCGGGTGGATCCCACCCGGTGGCAGCTGGTGACCTCGCGAAAGCCCACCGAGGATGAGCTGGCGGATGCGGTCTTCGCCTGGAGGGTGGTACGGGTTGCCCGATCCAACGCGGTGGTGGTGGCCAGGGGGCGGGTTACGCTGGGCATCGGGGCAGGTCAGCCAAGCCGCATCTCGGCCGCCCGCCTCGCCCTGGCCCAGGCGGGGGAACGGGCCCGGGGTGCGGTGATGGCCTCCGATGGTTTCCTTCCCTTTCCCGATGTGGTCCAGGCGGCGGCGGCTGCCGGGGTGACCTGCCTGGTACAGCCGGGTGGGTCGGTGAGAGATGAGGAGTCGGTGGCGGCGGCTGAGCAGGCGGGGCTATCGATGCTGTTCACGGGAGTCCGGCACTTCCGTCACTGAGCAATGCACGAGAATGGGGAGATCTGCGCATGAAAGTCCTGGTGGTTGGAGGAGGGGGCAGGGAACATGCCCTGGTCTGGAAGCTGAACCAGAGCTCCCGGGTGTCGCAAATCTTCTGCGCCCCCGGGAACGCGGGTATTGCCAAAATGGCCCGCTGCGTGGACGTGGATCCCAAAGACATCCCCCGACTCGTCGATCTGGCCAAGGCCGAGTCCATCGACCTCACCGTGGTGGGCCCAGAAGCCCCCTTGGCCGAGGGGATTGTGGATGCCTTCGAGGAGGCGGGATTGAGGATCTTCGGGCCCAGCCGTGAGGCGGCCTGCATTGAGTCCAGCAAGGTGTTTGCCAAGGAGTTCATGGTTCGTCACCGCATTCCCACCGCTCCCTTCCGGGTATTCTCAGACCCCACCAGCGCCAAGGAGTACGTGCGCGAGGCGGACCGCCCGCTGGTGGTCAAGGCGGATGGACTGGCGGCGGGCAAGGGCTCGATAGTTGCCGATGATTGTCAGGCGGCGCTGGAAGCGGTGGATCGCATAATGGTTCGGCGCCAGCTGGGAGCGGCAGGGTCCCGCGTGGTCATCGAGGAGAAATTACAGGGAGAGGAACTCTCGGTTCTGGGTTTCGTGGACGGCCACCACGTCCTCCTCATGCCCGCGGCTCAGGACCACAAGGCACTCCTTGACGGAGACCGCGGGCCCAATACGGGAGGAATGGGAGCCTACTGCCCGGTGCCGCGGTGGGACCGCGCCCTGGAGCGACGGGTGCTGCACGAGGTCATGATCCCGGCAGTACGGGGACTGGCCGCCGAGGGACGGCCGTACCGCGGCGTTCTGTACGCGGGATTGATGCTGGACGGGGAAGATCTTTACGTCCTGGAGTTCAACTGCCGGTTTGGCGACCCGGAGACCCAGGTGCTGATGCCGCTGTTGGGCACCGATCTGGTGAGTATCATCGAGGCGAGCCTGAAGGGGAGGTTGCGGTACATGCGCCTGCGCTGGTCCCGAGAGGCCTGCGTGTGCGTGGTCATGGCCTCGGGTGGCTACCCTGGGCATTACGAGCGGGGTAAGGTGATCTCGGGACTGGAGGAAGCGGAGTCACTTCCCGGGGTAATTGTCTTTCATGCTGGCACTGCCCGGGACGAAAGGGGGCAGCTGGTCACCGCCGGTGGCCGGGTGCTGGGGGTGACGGCGGTGGGCAAAACCCTGGGAGTGGCCATCGAGCGAGCGTATCGGGCGGCGGGGAGGATACGTTTCGCTTTCGCCCATTATCGAAAGGACATCGGCTTCCGGGCGCTGACCGGTTAGCGGAGGTGGAGGCGGTGAACCCGCGCCGTCTGGGGGTGGTGGCGCTGACCGCCGCGGCATACGTGACGCTGACCATGCTGTTCCACCCCATCAGCTACGGACCGGTGCAGGTGCGGGTTGCGGAGGCACTCACCGTGTTGCCGTACGTGGGGCAGTTAGCCATTCCCGGCCTTTTTCTGGGTTGTCTGCTCGCCAACCTGCTGGGTGGCTGGGGGGTGTACGACGTGGTACTGGGGAGCGCGGCCACTCTGGTGGCAGCGCTGCTCACCAGGAAGATGCCCAGACCCTGGCTGGCCCCTCTGCCTCCGGTGGTGGTGAACGCGGTGGTGGTGGGGGCGTACCTGAGCTATCTGGCCGGCCTGCCCTACTTCTGGACTGCCCTGTACGTGGGCCTGGGGCAGCTGGTGGCCTGCTACGGGTTAGGGTACCCTCTGCTGCTGGCCGTACTGCGCCGACCGCGCTGGAGAGCGTACCTGGATCGGTGATGAACGGCGGTGAAGGATTACCAACGCAGGGGTCAGAATCTGAAGGTTGGGAACTCGAGAAAGATTGGTAGTAGAGAGGAGGAGTGAGGTGCGGCAAATTCTGGAGCGAGTGCTTGAGGCGGCCCGCCGGGAGGGGGCGGAGTACGCCGACGCCCGCTGGGTGGACCGTCGCAGCCAGGTAGTGCGCACCAAGAATGGCAAGGTGGATCGGGTGCGCGAGGACCACTCCCGGGGAGTGGGAGTGCGGGTCCTGGTGGACGGCGCGTGGGGCTTCGCCTCGGGGTCCCGGACCGACGAGGAGTCCCTGATGCGCATCGCTGCCGAGGCGGTGCGGGTGGCCAGGGCCAGCGCGCTGCGGCGATCAGATCCCCCGGTGGCCATGGCCTCGGTGGAGCCGGTGGAGGCCGAATGGCGCACTCCCGTGAGCGAGGACCCCTTTGAGGTCAAGTTGGAGGACAAGATCAAGACCCTGCTCGATGCTGACCGCATCATGCGGCAGGTAGAAGGCGTGAAGGTGGCCCGGGGATCCATCGCCGCTTTCCGCGAGGACAAGATATTTGCCAGCACCGAGGGCAGCTACATCGAGCAGTCCAAGACGGAAGTGGGTGCGGGTATCGAAGTGCTGGCAGTGTCGGGTGGCGAAGTCCAGCGGCGCTCCTGGCCGGCCTCCTTCGGGGGTAACTGGGCCGCGTGCGGCTATGAGTACGTTCGCCAGCTTGATCTTCCCTCGCGGGCCGAGCAGACCGCGCGGGAGGCGGTGGAGCTTCTTGACGCCGAGCAATGCCCCGGCAAGGTGACCGACGTGATCCTGGGGGGCTCGCAGCTGGCGTTGCAGATCCACGAATCCTGTGGCCATCCCATAGAGTTGGACCGGGTGTTGGGGCAGGAAGCCAGCTTCGCGGGTACCTCCTTCCTGACCGTTGACAAGCTGGGCGAGTTTCAGTACGGGTCGGAGGCGGTGACCATCACCGCTGATGCCACCATTCCCGGGGGCCTGGGCACCTTCGGGTACGACGATGAGGGGGTGCCCGCGCAGCGGGTGACCATAGTCGACCAGGGGAGGTTCGTGGGTTATCTGACCTCGCGGGAGACGGCGGGCAGAGTGGGGCTGCAACCCACCGGGGCCATGAGGGCCGACGGGTGGAACCGGATTCCGCTGATCAGGATGACCAACATCAACCTGGAACCCGGCGACTGGAGCCTGGAGGAGATCATCCGGGACACCAAAGAGGGCATTCTGGCGGATACCGTGAAGAGCTGGAGCATCGATGACCGCAGGCTGAACTTCCAGTTCGCCACCGAGGTCGCCTGGGAAATCAAGGACGGATCCCTGGGAAGGATGTTGAAGAACTTCACCTATACCGGGATCACCCCCGAGTTCTGGCGGTCCTGTGATGCCGTGGGCAACAAGGAAGAATGGCAGCTGTGGGGACTTCCCAACTGTGGCAAAGGTGAACCCTCTCAGGCGGCCCACGTGGGACACGGTGCGGCACCTTCCAGATTCCGCAATGTAAAGGTAGGTGTGGGCAGATGGTAGGACGGGACCGGGCTCTGTCTATCGTGACCAAGGCGGTGGAATTCTCAGAGGCCGACCAGACGGAAGCGGTGGTGCGGGTGACCGACGCCTACCTGACCAGGTTCTCCTCCAACTACATACACCAGAACGTGGGGGAGCACAACGTACAGCTGAGCGTGCGGGTGGCGCTGGGCAAACGTCTGGGCAGTGCCAGCACTAATGCGGTGGACGAACAGGGGATCCGGGAGTGCGTACAGCGGGCACTGCGGATCGCCCGGGTCCAAGAGGAGAACCCCGATTTCGCCAGCTTCCCCGCTCCCGAGCCCATCCCCGAGGTCGGTGGTTACTTCGAGGAAACCGCCGAATGCACTCCCGACCGGCGCGCAGAAGGGGTGGCCAGGATCATCGATGCGGCTTCTTCGCGAGGACTGCAGGCAGCGGGGGCCTTCAGCACCGCCGCGGCCGAGCTGGCGGTGGCCAATTCCCTGGGGGTGCGCGCCTACCACCGGTGGACCACCGCCGCGCTGAACACCGTCATCATGTCGGATGAAGGATCGGGCTGGGCGGCGGCTCTAGCGGGCCAGGTGGGGGACATCGACCCCCAAGCGGTTGCCTCCCGGGCCATCGACAAGTGCCTGCGTAGCGCTCATCCAGCGGCACTGGAGCCGGGGGAGTACGAGGTGGTGCTGGAGCCGGCGGCGGTGGCAACGCTGATGGGCTTCCTGGCTCGGCTGGGCTTCAGCGCCCTGGCGGTTCAGGAAGGGCGATCCTTCCTTTGTGGAAAGATCGGACAGCGAATCGTGGATGAGCGCATCACCATGTGGGATGACGCCACCGATCCGGCGGGGATTCCCATGGCCTTCGACTTTGAGGGAGTGCCCAAGCGCCGGTTGAGCCTGCTCCGCCGGGGGGTGGCGGAAAACGTGGTCCATGATTCATTCACGGCCGGTCGGGAGGGCAAGAAATCAACCGGCCACGCCATCCCGGGTGGCTTTGGCGAGCCCATGCCCACTCACCTGTTCGTGGCGTCGGGAGAGGCCACCCTCGAGGAGATGATTGCTTCCACCCGCCGGGGCATACTGGTGACTCGGTTCCACTACGTGAACCCCGTCCATCCCGTGAAAACCATCATCACCGGGATGACGCGAGATGGCACCTTCCTGATCGAGAACGGCCGGGTGACCAGGCCAGTGAAGAACTTCCGCTTCACGGAAAGCATCCTTAACGCGCTGAACCAGGTGGAACTGGTGGGGAAGGACCGGGAGCTGCACGGCGGGCGGCTGGGCGGGATCATGGTGCCGGCGCTGAAACTCCGTCGGTTCCACTTCACCGGAGTGACGGAGTTTTAGTCCACCTGGGGTCCGGACGCCGGGACCATCGGCCAGCACAGCTCGTGACCCGAGGGAAATCTACGAGAGAGCGGCGGTGCCGCCATCGCATTACCAGCCGGTGCTGAATCCGGCGGCTCCCTGGGGCAGCGTTACGGTGAGTTGCCGGAAAGAACATGACCAAAGACCGGCCGCCACCCCTGGAGACGGGGATCCGGCGGCCCGGATTTTCTGCCCGGCCGGGACGGCGGGGGAAAGAGCTTTGCTCCCTCCGGCCCGCAGCTTCTGGGTCATGAGGGTTTAGCGAAGGACCATGGACTTGGCCACCTGCTCCGGGGGCCGCCGGGGATGTGGTCGGACCCGGTAGCAGTCGCGGGCCGACCACGACCAGGATCCACGGCCAGCTGCCGTCCTGAGCGGTATGCCCCCGGACTCCCGCCATGGTGGACCGCTCATGAAGCTCGTGGGCCGGCGGCCGGGCTGGTTGCTGAACCGCCGCTGCGCGCAGGTTTTGAAGGCTCAGGCGAAGTATTTAAGGTGAATGGTGAGTGATTTGCGCACGGGGGACAGACGCTACTCCCTCAGCACCCACCAGCTGAGCGTCTATGCTGGCCTGGCGTGGCTGGGCATCTTGGGTTGTCTGTTCACCACCTCCTGGTTGCCGGTACTGTTGGCAGTCACCGCGGGCACCCTGTTGTGTCACCGACGGCGTCCTGGTTCTGACCTGGGGGAGTGGGTGGAAGGGTTGCCCGCCCTGGTGGGGATGTTTCTCTGGGGCTTGCCGGTGGCAGCCTGGGGCGTGGTGGTGGGCCGGTTCCTGGTGGGGTGGACCCAGCCTGATCGTTGCCCGTCGGGCCTGGAGGGTGCCCTGGACGGGCTGTGGGCCCTTTCTGCCGGTGCCATAGCCGCACTGGCCATGGGGGCGGAACTCCGAGGACAGGGCACGCCCAGCCACTTCTGGCCACTGGTGGCCTCCAGCCTGGCGTACCTGGCGGTGCGGGTATGCCAAAGGCAGCGGGAGATGCCGGGGAACGCGTCGGGTTACGGGATACGGGCAGCGGTCTGGGGCCTGGTCTACATTGCCGGGGGCATGACTTTGATGGCGGTGGCGCGCTGGCTCGGGATGGGGGTGGCGGTTCTCCCGGGACTGCTCCTCAGGGTGGCCGATGCCTTCAGGGGTGGGTTCCTTGCCACCGAGCCGTGGGGGCTGTTGCAGCAGCTGCCCGCCCCCATCATGCTGGTTGATGACCACGGCTGCCTGCTGTACGCCAACGCCAGTGCCGAAGGGGTGTTTCGCCGGGTGGGGCTACCCCCGCCGGGACCCGGACAGTCCCTGCATGAAGTACCGGGGCTGGCGGCGGCCGTTCGCGGAGTGGGGTCGGGGACGGCGTTGAGGAAGGTGGCGGCGAAACTAGAGGGTCCGGAGGGATCTCAGGCGCTGAGCATCCTGGTGGTTCCCGCGGACCTGGGGCGGTATCGAGTGGGGGCCATGCTCGCGTTGGAGGAGATCCATGCTCTGGGGAAGGAGACACCGGTGGCGATCAACGGTTTGGGGGCCTTCAGCGAAGTGGCCGCGGGCGTAGTGCACGAGATCAGAAACCCCCTGAGCACGGTCAGGGGATTCGTGCAGCTGCTGAGTGATGACGATATCGGCCGGGAGGACAGGGAGCGTTATCTCGGCATCATCGCCAGGGAAATCGATCGCATCGACAAGATCCTGGAGGATTTACTGGTGCTGGTGAGACCGGCTCCTCGCTCCGTGGTCCAGGTGGATCTGGTGGCGCTTCTGGAGGAAACGTGCTTCATGCTGGAAAGATCCGCTCAGGCCCAGCGTGTCTGCGTGTTGCGAGATCTCGACCGAGAGGTGCCACCGGTGCGGGGAGACCCCCAACAGCTGCGACAAGTATTCTTCAACATTGCCGGCAACGCCCTGCAGGCCATGCCCGACGGGGGGGTCCTGAGCGTGGCGCTGCGCTGGGACCAGCCCGCCGGTTTGGTGCGGGTGAGCATTCGCGATACCGGGGAAGGCATACCGAGCGAAGACCTGGCGCGGATCTTCAACCCCTTTTTCACCACCAAACCAGGGGGGACGGGACTGGGCCTGGTGGTCAGCGCCAACATCGTCCAGGCTTACGGAGGGTTCATCGAGGTGGAGAGCGTTCCCGGGGCGGGTAGCACCTTCACCGTGACGTTGCCGGTGGAGGGAGGAGAGCGGGCTGAGGAGCCTGGAAGATCTCAATCCTGACCAGCGCAGAGCGGTTCGGGAGACCGAGGGCCCGGTGCTGGTTCTGGCGGGGGCGGGGAGTGGCAAGACCCGAGTCCTCACCCACCGAATCGCCTATCTAATGGAACGAGGGGTGCCCCCTGAGCGCATCCTCGCGGTTACTTTCAGCAATCGCGCCGCCCGCGAGATGCGGGATCGCCTGCTGGGAATGCTGGGGGCCCTGCCGGAGGGTCTCTGGATCTCCACCTTTCACGCTGCCTGTCTCCGGATGCTGCGCTGTGATGGGATGACGGTGGGCGTGCGACCTGACTTTTCCATCTGCGATGAGGCGGACCAGAAGGCCCTGATCAAGCGGTGCTTGGCTCGCCTCAACCTGTCCGAACAGCACTACCCCCCGGGGGCCTGCATCTCCCGCATCAGCCAGGCCAAGCAGTGGCTGGTGGGTCCGGAAGAATTCGCGCGCCGCGCCACCGGTCCTTTCGAGGAGGGGGTGAGCAGGGTGTACCGGGCCTACCAGCAGGAGCTGGCGGCATCCAACGCCCTGGATTTCGACGACCTGCTGGTCAAGACCGTGCACATGCTACGCGGGAACGAAGAACTGCGACTGAAGTGGGCGGGTCGCTTTCAGTACGTGCTGGTTGACGAATACCAGGATACCAACTGGGCGCAGTACGTGCTGGTACAGCTGTGGTCATCGGTGCATGGCAATGTGTTCGTGGTGGGAGATGAGGATCAGGGGATATACGGGTGGCGGGGGGCTACCATCCGGAATATCCTGGATTTTGAGGCTGACTACCCGCGGGCCACGGTCCTGAAACTGGAACAGAACTACCGGAGTACCCGGACCATCCTGGAAGCAGCCAATGCGGTGATCAGCAATAACCGGTTGCGCAAAGGAAAGCGGCTGTGGACGGCCAACCCGCCGGGGGAGCGGGTGCGGCACTTCGCGGCGGGAGACCCCCAGGAGGAGGCGGCCTTCGTCGCGGAGGAGATCGTGCGCTTGCTGAAGCGGGGCTTCCGCTATCGAGATGTGGCGGTGCTTTACCGAACTCACGCTCAGTCCCGTCCGCTGGAGGAGGCCTTCTTGCGGCGGGAGATTCCCTACACCATTCTGGGGGGCGTGCGCTTTTACGAACGGCAGGAAATCAAGGACGTCATCGCCTACCTGCGGGTGATCGCCAACCCCAACGACTGGGTCAGCATGGGGAGGATCATCAACCGGCCCCGGCGAGGGATCGGGAGCCGGACCTGGGAAAAGCTGGAGGCGTACGGCCGCCAAACCGGCATGGACGCGGTCCAGGTACTGAACAATGCGTCCCAGGTACCTGGGCTGAGTGGCCCGCCCGCTCGGGCGGCCGCCGAGCTCGGGGTGATGTTCCGCCGCTGGCAGGAGCAGCGCGAAGGATGGTCGCTGGCGCGCCTGCTGGCTGCGGTGCTCGAGGAATCCGGGTATCTGGACATGCTGCGGAGGGAGGGTACGCCCGAGGCAGCGGAGAGGCTGGAGAACCTCCAGGAGCTGTTCTCGGTGGTGTCGGAGCCGGGCTGGGAGGGAGCGCCAGAAAGCCTGGAGGACTTCCTGGCCTGGGTGGCGCTGATGACCGACGTGGACAGTTACCAGGAAGACAGGGAAACCGTCGCCTGCCTCACCCTTCACGCCGCCAAGGGGCTGGAATTCCCCGTGGTCTTCATCATCGGGATGGAAGAGGGCATCTTCCCTCATCGTAAATCTATGGAGGGCCCGGAGACGCTGGAGGAGGAACGACGTCTCTGTTACGTGGGAATGACCAGGGCCAAGCAGAGGCTGTATCTCACGCGCTCGAGGGTGAGGACCATGGCCGGCAGCAGGATGCCGATGGCTCCCTCGCGATTCCTGAGGGAAATACCTTCCTCCCTGCTGACGACGGAAGAAATGCCGGTGGTGGATTCCGAGGTCGCCGGGAATTTCCGGCCGGGAGACCGGGTGATCCATCCCAGGTGGGGTCCGGGCACGGTGGTGCAATGCCGCGGTGACGGCCCGGACGCGGAGGTCACGGTGGCCTTTCCCAAGCGCGGGCTGAAGACCCTAATAGTCAAGTATGCGCGGCTGCGGCCCGAGGGCGAAGCAGGAGGGGAATGCCGGTGAGCATGAGCAGGGAGCGGGCTGAACGTCGTATCGAGGAGCTGAGGGAACTCATAAGGTACCACGACTGGAGATATTACGTGTTGGACGCCCCAGAGATATCCGATGCGGAATACGATCGCCTGATGCGGGAGCTGGAGGAACTCGAACGGGCCTTCCCCGACCTGGTCACCCCCGATTCTCCCACCCAACGGGTGGGCGGCAGGCCGGCACAGCAGTTCGGCACCGTGCGCCACCGCCTGCCCATGCTGTCCCTGGCCAATGCCTTTGACGTTGACGAGCTGCGGGCCTTCCACCGGAGGGTCACCGAGGCCCTGGGTGAGACGCCCGAGTACGTGGTGGAGCCGAAGATAGACGGCCTCTCGGTGGCTTTGCGTTACGAACACGGCGTACTCATCCGTGGGGCGACGCGTGGCGACGGAGAGGTGGGAGAGGATGTCACCGCCAATCTGCGGACCATACGGAGCATACCGTTAAGACTGCGTACCTCCTATCCTCCGCCGGTACTGGAGGTACGCGGCGAAGTGTACATGTCCCGGCAGGCCTTCGAACAGCTCAATCGCGCGCGCCGGGAGCGCGGAGAACCTCCATTCGCCAATCCCCGGAACGCCGCTGCCGGCTCGGTGAGACAGCTGGATCCCCGGGTGACCGCCCAGCGCAATCTTAACAGCTTCGTGTATGAGCTGCGGTACGCGGAGGGGCTTTCCTGGCGCAGTCACTTCGAAGCGCTGAGACTGCTGGCGGAGATGGGATTCCGGGTGAACGAACACTGCCGGTTGTGCCGGAGCCTGGAAGAGGTAATCTCTTTCTGCTCGGAGTGGGAAGGGCGTCGTCACCAGCTGGACTACGAAATAGATGGCATGGTGGTGAAAGTCAACTCACTGGAGCATCAGCGTCGCCTGGGCGCCAGGGCCAGGAGCCCGCGCTGGGCAATAGCCTACAAGTTCCCCGGCGAGGAGGCAACCACCCGGCTGCTGGACATCGTCGTCCAGGTGGGACGCACGGGCACCCTGACGCCCATCGCGGTGCTGGAGCCGGTGGAGGTGGCGGGGGCGACGGTGTCACGGGCCACGCTTCACAACGAGGACATCATCGAGCAGAAGGACATCCGCATCGGTGACGTGGTGCTGGTCCGACGTGCCGGGGACGTGATCCCCGAGGTGGTGCGGGCGGTCCGGGAGCTGCGGACCGGCGACGAAAGGAAGTTCCGGATGCCCGATCGATGTCCGGCGTGTGGGGCGGAGGTGGTGCGCCTGGAGGGGGAGGTGGCATCGCGATGCGTGGGGGCGGCGTGCCCGGCGCAGCGGAAAGAATCCATACTCCATTTCGCTTCCCGCGATGCTATGGACATCGAGGGTTTGGGCGAGGCAACGGTGCAGCAGTTGATCGACCGGGGTCTGGTGCGGGACGCGGCGGATCTGTACTACCTGACTAAGGAAGATCTGCTGCAGCTGGAGAGGATGGCGGACAAATCAGCGCAGAATCTGCTCCTGGCCATCGAACGCAGCAAATCCCGGCCGCTGCGGGCCCTGATATATGCTCTGGGGATACGGCACGTGGGACAGAGGACGGCTGCCCTGCTGGCGGAAGCCTTCGGGTCACTCGAGGCACTCCTGGAGGCCAGCGAGGAGCAGCTGCAGGGCGTCCCGGGAGTGGGGTCGGTGGTGGCCCAGAGCATACGTGCCTTCGCCCGCCAGCCGGCAAACCGGGACCTGATTCGGCGTTTGCAGAAAGCGGGTGTTCGCACGGCGGCTGCTTCTCAGACCCGGCCCACCGAGGGGCCGCTGGCGGGTAAAACGGTGGTCTTCACCGGAACCCTAGGCAGCATGACCCGTGCGGAGGCCGCCCGGCTGGCGGAGTCGCTGGGAGCCCGGGTTACCAGCTCAGTGAGCAGGAATACCGACTTCGTGGTTGCGGGGGAAAATCCCGGCTCCAAGCTGGCACGCGCCAGGGAGCTGGGGGTGCCGGTGCTGGATGAGGACCAGTTCCTGAAGTTGGTGGGCCGTGGCCGCTGAGGATGAGGGATGGCCACGAGGATTTGCCGGCGGTGGTGGCGAAGTGATACTGTCACGGATCTGATGCAAACCCCTTGGTAACCCCCGGAAGGAGTGTGCGGATGGACGAGAGACTGCTTGAGGTCAAAGACCTGAAAACCTATTTTTACACCAGCGACGGCGTGGTGCGGGCAGTAGACGGAGTGACCTTCCACATCATGCGCGGTGAGACCCTGGGCATGGTGGGCGAGTCCGGGTGCGGGAAGTCGGTGACCTCGCTGTCCATCATGAGGTTGATCCCCGATCCCCCAGGCAAGATCGTCCACGGACAGGTGATCTTCGAGGGAGAGGATCTCCTGAAGAAATCCGAAGCCGCCATGCGCAGGATCCGCGGCAACCGGATCTCCATGATATTCCAGGAGCCCATGACTTCACTCAATCCCGTGTACACGGTGGGTGACCAGATTGCGGAGGCCATCCAGCTGCACCAGGGGCTCAAACGGCGGGAGGCCATGGAGAAGGCAGTGGAGATGCTCCGTAAGGTCGGCATACCACTGCCGGAGAGGCGGGTGCACGAGTATCCCCACCAGATGTCGGGCGGCATGCGGCAGCGGGTGATGATCGCCATGGCGCTATCGTGCAACCCCCAGCTGCTGATTGCCGATGAGCCCACCACCGCTCTGGACGTGACCATACAGGCGCAGATCCTGGAGCTGATGAAGGAACTCAAGGACGAGATGAAGATGGCCATCCTCCTGATCACCCATAATCTGGGAGTAATCGCCGAGATGGCACAGCGGGTGGTGGTGATGTACGCGGGCAAGCTGGTGGAGGAGGCCGATGTCCGCTCCATATTCCGCAAGCCGCTACACCCATACACTGAAGGATTGCTCAATTCCATTCCTCGCATCGATGCGCCGAGAGCAAGGTTGCACGTGATTGAGGGCGTGGTGCCAAATCCGCTGTACATGCCTCCCGGCTGCCGGTTCCACCCGCGGTGCCCCTACGCGGAGGACATCTGCCGCCGCGAGGAGCCCAGCCTGGTGCAGGCGGGGGACGGCCGCTGGGTGGCCTGCTGGATGTGGGCTGAGCGGGCCAGCGAGGAGGTGGCATCGTGACGGAGAAGACCGAAAAACAGAACGGGATACTGCTGCAAGTCAGGGAGCTGAAGAAGTATTTTCCGGTGACCGGCGGGATATTCTCCCGGGTGATAGGGTACGTCAAGGCAGTTGACGGAGTCAGTTTCTACATCAAACGAGGAGAAACTCTGGGCCTGGTGGGAGAGTCGGGTTGCGGCAAGACCACCTGCGGCCGGTGCATCCTGCGGCTGATAGAGCCCACCGCCGGAGAGGTGATCTTCGAAGGACGGAACATCCTGCAGCTGGACAAGGAAGAGATGCGCAAGCTGCGTCGCGAGATGCAGATCGTGTTCCAGGACCCCTACGCATCGCTGAACCCCCGCATGACGGTGGGAGATATCATCGGCGAGCCGCTGGAGATCCACGGCGTGGCCCGAGGCGCGGCCAAAGAAAAACGGGTCAAGGAACTGCTGGAAGTGGTGGGGCTGAGTCCTCAACACGTACGGCGCTATCCCCATGAGTTCTCGGGGGGACAGCGACAGCGCATCGGAGTGGCGCGGGCGCTGGCCCTGAACCCCAAACTCATCATATGTGACGAGCCGGTCTCCGCGCTGGATGTATCCATTCAGTCCCAGGTGCTGAACCTGCTGCAGGACCTGCAGGAGGAGTTCTCCCTCACCTACCTGTTCGTAGCCCACGACCTGGCGGTCATCAAGCACATATCTGACCGGATTGCGGTGATGTATCTGGGCAAGCTAGTGGAGCTGGCTGACAAGGAAGAGCTGTTCGACAACCCCCAGCACCCGTACACCGAGGCGCTGCTGTCGGCCATTCCCATACCCAACCCGGAGGTGCGCAAGGAGCGGATCATCCTGGAGGGCGATGTTCCCAGTCCTATCGATCCCCCCAAAGGTTGCCGCTTCCATCCGCGGTGCCGCTATGCTCAGGACGTCTGCAAGCAGCTGGAGCCGCGGTTCGTTGACATTGGGGAAGAACACTACGTTGCCTGCCACTTGCGGAAGCAAAAGCAGGTGGCCTGAATCTTCAACGACGTCCGGGAGGCCCATCATGGCGATGGGTCTTTCGTGTTTTGAATGGAGGGATCCTGGATATGGCTGTGTCTCCCGAAGAGGTGAGGCACGTGGCGTGGCTGGCCCGCCTCAGGCTCACCGCGCATGAAGAACGACTCTTCTCCGAGCAGCTCAGCAACATCCTGGCCCATGTGGCCAAGCTGCAGGAGCTGGACGTGGAGGGAATTGAACCCACCTTTCACGTACTGAAAACCCTGAGCAACGTATATCGTCCCGACGAGGTCCGGAGCTGGCCGGAGCTGAGGGAAGTAGTCCAGGCCGCGCCGCAGCAGCGGGACGGTCTGTTCGCGGTACCCAGGGTGCTGCCAGAAGGAGAAGATGAGGTGTCAGCAAAGAATGAGAAAGATGGATGAAGGCTGCCTCACCGATCTTTCTGTCCATCAGCTACGGGTCCTGCTGGAGCGGGGAGAGGTCGCGCCGCGGGATGTCCATGAGGCGTACGTGCGCAGGATTGAAGAGGTGGATGATCAGCTCAACGCCTACATCACCGTCTGTCCCGATTTCCCACCAGAGCTGGAAAACCGCCACGGGCGGCCAGTTTTCCCGGTGGCGGTCAAGGATAACATAATGACCCGGGGCATTCGTACCACCTGCGGGTCCCGTATTCTGGCCCGGTTCATTCCCCCCTACGATGCCACGGCGATCCTGCGCCTCAAGGAGAGGGGCCTGTACGTCCTCGGCAAGACCAACATGGACGAGTTCGCCATGGGCTCTTCCTGCGAGAATTCTGCTTTCGGTCCCACCCGGAATCCCTGGAATCTGGATGCGGTGCCGGGGGGATCCAGTGGGGGCTCGGCGGCGGCGGTGGCGGCGGGAGAAGCCCCCTGGGCGCTGGGTTCGGACACCGGGGGGTCAGTTCGCCAGCCGGCGGCCCTGTGCGGGGTGGTGGGAATGAAGCCGACCTACGGCCGGGTGTCTCGTTTCGGGTTGGTGGCTTTCGCCAGCTCCCTGGATCAGATCGGGCCCATAACTCGCGATGTCTGGGATTGCTGGGTGCTGATGCGCGCGTTATGTGGCCACGACCCCCTCGATTCCACCTCGGCGCCCGGGCAGGCTCCCATCCCGCCTCCCCAGTCGGTGGAATCCCTCGGCGGCGTTCGCATCGGGGTGCCGCGGGAGTACCTAGGTCCCGGGGTGGAGGACGCGGTTCGTGATGCGGTCCTGAAGGCGGTTGGGGTCCTGGAAGAGCTGGGAGCGAGGGCGGAGGAATGCTCACTTCCCCATACCGAATACGGGTTGTCCGCGTACTACATCATAGCCCCCGCCGAGGCTTCGTCCAACCTGGCCCGCTACGACGGGGTACGGTACGGGCACCGTACCTGCCAGGCCAGCTCCCTCCTTGACATGTACGAGCTCACCCGGCAGGAGGGGTTTGGAGCCGAGGTGAAGCGCCGGATCATGCTGGGGACCTACGTGCTGAGCGCAGGATACTACGACGCTTACTACCTGCGGGCACAAAAGGTCAGAACCCTCATATGCCGGGATTTCGAGCGGGCGTGGGCGCGCTATGACCTGCTGGCGGCTCCCACCTCTCCCACGGTGGCGTTCCCGCTGGGAGAGCGGACGGCGGATCCCCTGGCCATGTACATGGCGGACGTGCTGACCATCCCGGTGAACCTGGCCGGACTGCCGGCGCTGTCCTTGCCGTGCGGGTTCGCCCGCGGCCTGCCGGTGGGCCTCCAGCTGATCGGGCGTCCTTTCGACGAGCTCACCCTCCTGCGGGTGGCGCAGGCGTTCCAGCAGGCGACCGACTATCATCTTTACCGGCCGGTGGTGGGGGGTGAGGTGGATGGCTGACGCCGTGGAAGTGGTGATAGGCCTGGAGGTACACGTGGAGCTGAAGACGGAGTCCAAGATATTCTGTGCATGCTCCACCCGCTTCGGATCCCCGCCCAACACGCAGGTGTGTCCCATCTGCCTCGGTCACCCTGGTACGCTCCCCGTCCTCAACCTCAAGGCGCTGGAGCTGGCGGTAAGGGCGGCGCTGGCCCTCAACTGCAAGGTGGCCCGATACACCAAGTTCGACCGCAAGAACTACTTCTACCCCGACCTCCCCAAGGGTTACCAGATCTCGCAGTACGACGCACCGCTGGCGGAGCACGGCTGGCTGGAGTTCCGCGTGGACGGCAGGATGCGTACCGCGCGCATACGGCGGGTGCACCTGGAGGAGGATGCGGGGAAGTTGATGCACGACGAAGTGACGGGCGAGACCCTGGTGGATTTCAACCGCTGTGGCGTCCCCCTGATCGAAGTGGTGACCGAGCCCGATCTGCGCTCCCCGCGCGAAGCGCGAGCCTTCATGGAAGAGCTGCGGGCGGTACTGCAGTACGCGGAGGTGTCGGACTGCAGGATGCAGGAGGGCTCGCTGCGCTGCGACGCGAACATCTCGCTCCGCCCGCGGGGGGCCACCGATCTCGGCACTAAGGCGGAGATCAAGAACCTCAACTCCTTTCGCGCCCTGGAGAAGGCTTTAGAATACGAGGTGGCCAGACAGACGAGGGCACTCGAGAGGGGCGAGCGGTTGGTGCTGGAAACCCGGGGCTGGGACGAGGGCCGGCAGGTAACCGTTCCCTTGCGGACCAAGGAGGAGGCACATGACTACCGCTATTTCCCCGAACCCGATCTGGTGCCCATGACTCTGGACCCCGAATGGGTGGAGCAAATCCGCCGGTCGCTACCCGAGCTGCCGTCGCAGAGGATGGCCCGGTTCCAGGCGGAATATGGGCTGCCGGCATACGATGCGGGGGTGATAGTGGCATCGCGCCGGCTGGCCGACTTCTTCGAGGAATGCGTGCGGCATTACCCCCATCCCAAGACGGTTTCCAACTGGGTGATGGGCCAGGTGCTGGGCTACCTTAACAGCCGGGGCCTGGAGCCGGAAGAACTGAACTTTGAGCCGGAAAGGCTGGCTGAATTGCTGCGCATGGTGGATGAGGGAGTCATCAGCGTATCGGTAGCACGGGAGGTGTTCGAGGAGGCCGTCTCCACCGGCAAGAGTCCGCGGGCCCTGGTGGAAGAGAAGGGACTTGAGCAGCTCAGCGACACCGGGGCCCTGGCGGCGGTGGTGAGACAGGTCATAGAGGAACATCCCTCCCCCGTACGGGATTATCGCAGGGGCAAGGTCAAGGCTTTGGGCTTCCTCATGGGCCAGGTCATGAAGAAGACGGCGGGGAAGGCCAACCCCCAGCTGGCCCGGCGTCTGCTGGAAGAGGCCCTGGCCACCGAGCGAGAAGAGACGCCCTGAGCCTGGATGTTTCGTATGCCCGGAGGAAAGGATGTGCTGAGCATGAGGCGACGGATCATCTGTCTGGTGGGGGCCTGTCTTCTTTTGGTGGGGTTGCTCACCGGTGCCGCCGGGGCCGAGGGAGCCGAGATGCAAATGGTGGTTTACTACCAGTTCATGACTCCCAGCGATTTCTACCTCTTCCCGGTCACCTTTTCTCTTCCCCGGTCCCCCACACCGGCCAGGCAGGCGGTGGAGCTGTTGCTTGCTGAGCCCCCGTTTGCCTTTCTGGATCCACCGTTACCCTCCGGGGTCCGGTTGCTGCGGGTCTGGATTGAGGATGGGGTGGCGTACGCGGACTTCAGTGAGGAGATTCTTGGTGCCAACGTGGGTTCCCGGGGTGAAGAGGTGCTGGTGGGGGCCATAGTGAATACCCTGTGCCAGTTCGTCACCGTGGACAAGGTCCAGATCATGGTGGAAGGCCGCAAAGTGGAGTCGATTGCCGGGCACATGGGGGTCTTTCACCCCCAGGAGCCCATTTCCGGTCTCCTTTTCAGGGGGTATCCCGACGCCAGGGAGCACTGGGCAGCGGGCTCCATACTGGCCCTTACCCTGCGGAGGGTGCTTGATGGCTATCCGGATGGTCAGTTCAGGCCCGATGGTTCGGTGACCCGCGCCGAGTGGGTCAAGATGTTGGTGGAGGCGCGCGGTCTGGAGCCGGAGCCCCCGGATGCCCAGCAGTTTGCCGACCTGCCGCCCGATCATTGGGCCTCGGGCTACGTTAACGTGGCGATACGCGCCCGTATACTGGTCCCCTCCGATTACGGCCACTGCTTGGGGCCTTCTGCCGGGGTGAGCAGGCGCGAGGCGGCGATGCTGCTGGTCCGCGCCTTCGGGATGGAGGAACGCGCTCGGCAGCTTCACGGGGCCCAGCTTCCGTTCTCCGATTGCGCTTCTCTGCCCGCCTGGGCCAGGGGTTTCATTGCCGCCGCCCTGGAGGCGGATCTGATCCGCGGCTATCCCGATGGCAGCTTCCGGCCCCAGCGGGTGCTCACCCGCGCCGAAGCGGCCACCCTGCTGGCCCGGGCCCTGAAGATGGGCGGTCCGGACATATACGTGGTTTGGCCGCAGCCAGGGGATGTCCTCTCGGGATCGGTGAGGGTGTGTGGGGCGGCGCGGGTGTTCGAGGGCACGGTATCACTCCGGCTCACGGCTGACGACCAGGTGCTGGCTCGGGGTTTCACCACCAGCACCGAGGGCGGGCCTTCCTGGGGTTGCTTCGCCGCGGTCCTGCCGTATCCCGATGAGGTCGCTGGACCTGCGGTGCTGGAGTGCTACTGGCCCAGTCCGGTGGACGGAAGTGAGCAGGGGATGGTGCGCGTGCCGGTGACCTTGAAGACCAGCCGGTAGGCCTGGTTTCATCTCGGGTATGGGGGTGCGACGTGGGATGGCGGCAGACACCGAGAAACTCTTCAGTCATGACCGTTATCTCTGTTTCCAGGAAATCACGGAGGTGCTGGAGGAGGCGGCCAGGAGATATCCCGACCGTTGCCGGCTGACTAGCCTGGGTCGGACGCCGGAGGGGAGGGAGATCTGGTGTGCAGTCTTGTCCGCGGGATCCGACGAGGACAAACCGGCTCTGTACGTGGACGGGAACCACCACGCGGGCGAGGTCACCGGGTCCATGGCCTGCCTCCGGATCATCGAACGGTTGCTGGGGGGAGCCGATGAGGAACGGCAGCTGCTGCACAAGGTGACGGTGTACGTGGTGCCCAGGGTCAGTCCGGACGGCGCGGAGCGGTACCTGACCACCCCTCACCTGTTGCGGAGCGTGCCGCGCCCCTACCCGGAGGTGGGGGAACCTGAAGGGTTCCAGGAGGAGGACGTGGACGGCGACGGAAGGATCCTCTGGATGCGCATCCCCGATCCTGCCGGTGAGTGGCGCGTCTCGGAGAAGGATCCCCGGGTCATGGTGAGGAGGCGGCCGGGAGAGTCTGGCGGCCAATACTACCGCCTCCTGCGCGAGGGCCGTTTCCACCGGTTCGATGGTCTGGCCCAGCCGAGAGGCAAGCCGCGCTGGGGCCTGGATCTCAACCGTAATTACCCCGCGCGCTGGGCCACCGAATCGAAGCAGAGGGGAGCCGGTCCCATGCCCCTTTCCGAGCCCGAAGTCCGGGCGGTCAGCGATTTCCTGGCCTCTCACCCCAACGTGGCCGCGGCGGTCTCGTTTCATACCAGCGGGGGATTCCTGCTTTCGCCGCCCTGCACGTACTCTTTCGACAAACTGGACAGGCGGGACGCCGAGTTGTACCGGATCATCGGCCGCGAGGGGAAGCGCCTGACGGGGTACGACCACCAGCCGGTGTTCGACGGGTTCACGGCGGACCGCGACCGTCCGCACCGGGGCAGTTTCCTGGACTTCGCCTACGAGCTGTTGGGGGTCATCTGCTTTGCCCCCGAGCTGTGGGATCTGCGCACCCGGGCGGGGCTGCCGCGGCGCCTGCCGCGGGAGTGGCAGACGGTGGGGGAGGAGGAGCGCGAACGGGAGGAAGTGGAGCTGCTGAAGTGGTGTGACCGGGAGCTGGGTGGGCGGGGCTTCGTTCCCTGGTATCCCATCACCCATCCCCAGCTGGGTGCGGTGGAGCTGGGGGGATGGGACGTCAAGGCGTTGACCTACAACCCGCCGCCGAACCTCCTTCCCGAGGAACTGGATCGGGCTGCTGACTTCGCGTTGCTGTTGGCCCGGTGTTTGCCGCAGCTGGACCTGGGGCTCCTGGAGCCGGAGCCGCTGGGGCCGGCCGAGCAGGGCGGGTATCTCTACCGGGTGAGGGCCTGGGTGGAAAACCACGGTTTGTTGCCCACTGGCGGGAGTTATCGAGCCGAACAGGTGGGGCACCTTGAGCCCCTTCGGATGGGTCTGTGCGTCCCGGAGGGAGTGCGGGTGGTGGCGGGCGAGCCGGTGCTGGAGCTGGAGCACCTCCCGGGCAGACACCTGCCGCCAGGTGCCTTCGGTGGGGGCACCTCCCCCCTGGATCACCGGCGGGTGGGAGAGTGGGTGGTAGCTGCGGCTCGCGGTGCCGAGGTCAGGATCTGGGCACGGGCGCCCCGGGCCGGCAGCGTTGAGCGGAGGGTCGTGCTACGGTGAGACCTGGCACCTGCAGGAATGGTACCGTCACCGCAGAAGTATGCGCAGGAGGAGGGAGACGTTGCGAGTACTGGCGCTGGTGGGAAGTGCTCGGGTGGGAGGCAATACCGATACCATCATCGATGAGATCCTCTCCCAGGTTGAACACCGGCCCGGGACCCGGGTGAGAAAATACTACCTGCACCAGCTGGATCTGCGGCCGTGCCGGGGTTGCGGCCACTGCCGCGAGCACGAATGGTGCGCGCAAGAAGACGGTATGCGGGAGCTGTACGGGGAAATACGCTCCAGCGATGCCATCATCCTGGGATCGCCGGTGTACATGGGCCAGGTGAGCGGGCAGACCAAGATCTTCCTGGACCGGTGTTACGCTCTCCGGGGTCCCGCTGGCAGTCGGGTGGCGGGTGCGGACAAGCTGGGGATCGCGGTGCTGGTGTGTGGGGCGCGTGACCCCGAGCATCCACGACCCGCACTGCGCACTCTCCGGGTGTTCTTCCGGTTGTGCGAAATCAGCCGGGTGGAGGAACTGGTGGCCCAGGGTCTGGGACCGCGGCACGCGGCCAGGGAGCGGCAGGATGTCCTGTTTGCCGCCAGGGAGAAGGGCAGACGTCTGGCAGCTGGTATCATCGGGATTCCGGGGAGGGATGCGGAAGGTGCCCCAGGTTCTGATCATGTATAATCTCAAGGCCGACGCTGACTCCCGCGAGTACGAACGGTGGTCCCTGGCGGTGGATCAGCCAGCCGTCCGCACCCTGCCTTCGGTGGTGGATCTCACTAGCTTCCGCGTGGTGGGCAAGACCTCAGGAGCCCCCTCCTACCAGTTCGTGGAAATCATCCAGGTGACCAGTCTGGAGGCCTTTCAGGCCGACCTGGAAGCGCCCTACCTCCGGCATGTGATGGACAGGTGGCTCGATTACGTGGCTGAATACGAAATAGTTTACCTGGAAGAAATCCAGCCATAGGCGAGGGATGTTCAGTTGGACCGCGAGACCCGTCTGGCGGCGAAGGTGGCCCTGGTTCTGGCGGGGCTGGTTCTTGCCGGTTGGGTGCTGTATCAGCTGCGCGGGATCGTTCAACTCTTGGTCGTGGTGTTCCTCATCGTCTATCTCCTCAATCCCATTGTGGACTGGCTCACTCGGCACCGAATCCCGCGAGGACTGGCGGCGATCCTGACCTATATCGGGTTGCTTTCCTTTTTGGTTTTTCTGTTTTACCTGGCGATTCCGTTGCTGATCAGCGAAATAAGGGACCTGGTGCCTTACTTTGCCCGCTACAATGAGATGGTACAGCCGTTCCTCCGCGACCGGCTGGGGGAGTTCATCCAGCATCCGGTCTTCAGCGAGGTTCTCTTGAACCTGAGCCAGCAGATCCCGCAGGCCTTGCAACAGCTGGCCACCCAACTGACCGAAGTGGTAGGCACCCTCATTTCCCGGGTGGTGGAGATCATCATCGTCATGATCACCACTTTTTATCTGCTGCGGGATTTTGAGAACCTCAAGCGGGGTGCGCTGGAGATCTGGCCCGCCCTGGGACGGGGGGATGCGGCGAGACTGCTCCGGCTGGTTAACCGCAACGTTGCCGCTTACCTCCGCGGCAATCTCCTCCGGTGTGGCCTGGTGGGCCTGTTGACCGGCTTGGGGCTGGCCCTGGTGGGGTTGCCGTTCGCCTTCTTCCTGGGACTGCTGGCGGGGACCTTCAACATCGTGCTGTACATCGGGCCCACCCTGGCCGCCATCCCCGGGCTGCTGCTGGCGCTGACCTTCCCCTACCCCAAGGTCCTGCTGGTGCTGGCGGTGTACCTCGGTGTTCAGGCGGTGGACGGGGTGGTGCTCACGCCGCTGCTCCTGGGCCGGGCGGTGAACCTGCTTCCCTTCACCGTGATCGCCTCCATCCTGGTGGGAGGGAGTCTCCTCGGCGCCATAGGCGTGCTGATAGGGATCCCGGTGGCGGCGGCGGCCAAGGTGGTTCTGACCTACTACCGCGGCCGGAAGTTGCCCGCCAGGCAGGTGGCGGGAGGGATGTCCCCTGAGGGGAACTGACGCCGGGATGATGGTGAACGCCTTGCAGAGGATGCTGGGGCGGGAAGTGGTTCGGACCGACAGTTGGGTGCGCCAGGCCTACGGCTACGATGCCACGGGGGAGACTGGCCTGCCCGCGGCGGTGGTTTTCCCGCGAAACCGCGGTGATGTGCAGAAGGTCCTGGAGGCAGCAAACCGCTGGGGCGGGGCAGTGATACCCCGCGGGGCGGGCACCAACCTCAGTGGGGGCGCGGTGCCACTGGGGGATGAGCTAGTCCTGGTGCTCACCTCCCTCAACCGGCTGGAAGAGGTGGATGAGATCAATGCCACCTTCGCCGCCGGCCCCGGTCTGGTGAATCTGGAACTGCAAGGTTACCTGCAGGAGCTGGGATGGCAGTTCGCCCCCGATCCCGCCAGCCAAAAGGTGTCCACCCTGGGAGGGAACGTGGCGGAGAACGCCGGCGGCCCCCACTGTTTGAAGTACGGGGTGACCACCAACCACATTCTGGGGTTGGAAGTGTTGCTGCCGGACGGTGCGGCGGTCCAGGTGGGCGGCAAGGTCGCCGGGTGGCCCACGTACGACTGGCTGGCGTTGTTCGCGGGGAGCGAGGGCACCCTGGGGGTGGTGACCCGGATACTGGGAAAATTGATTCCTCTGCCGGAAGAGATCCTCACCATCCTGGTGGGATTCCCCACCCTGGAGCAGGCGGGCAAAGCGGTATCGGCCATTATCGCTGCCGGTGTGCTTCCGGCGGCCCTGGAGCTGATGGATCGCCGCACCGTGCAGGCCATCGAGGAGGCGCTGGCCGCCGGCTATCCTCGAGACGTGGAGTCGGTGCTCATCGTGGAACTGGACGGCCCGGCTGGTTCCCTGGGCAAGCAGGGACAAAGAGTCGAGGAGTTGGCACGGCAGCACGGTGCCACCTTCCTGCGGGTGGCCGCTGACCAGCGGGAGAGAGAGGCCCTGTGGAGCGGCAGGCGAAACGCATTTGCCTGCCTGGCCAGGATCAGCCCGCATTATTCCGTTCAGGATGCCACCGTGCCCCGTCAGCACCTGCCGGTGATGCTGCGTCGGGTGGTGGAGATTGCCGCCAGCGAGGGAGTCACGGTGGCCAACATCGCCCACGCCGGTGACGGCAACCTTCACCCGGTGATCCTGTACGATCCTCGTGATCCGGAATCGGTGCGAAGGATGAGACGGGCCAATGACAGGATCCTGGGGGAGTGCGTGAGGCTGGGGGGGACCATCACCGGAGAGCACGGCGTGGGCACCGAAAAGCTCGCGGCACTTTCTTTAGTGGCCGGGATCCAGGAGCGCGCGCTCCTGCACCGGATACGCCGCGCCCTCGACCCCCGGGGAGTGCTCAATCCCGGCCGGGGAATACCGGAGTGCGATTCTGCGCTCCCTTCGCATCCCTCCAGACTCACCCCTCGGTATTCGCCCGCCGAGCTCCCGGTGGAGATCCCCGGGTGGCAGCCGGGCCGGTGCGTGAGGCCGGCGGATATGGACAGCCTCAAGGCGGTGATGGCGGGGCAGGGTCCTCCCCCTCCGTTATTGGTGGCGGGCAGGGGAAGTCGGCTGGCCGAGCATCCCTGGCTGGCACAGGGCACCTCGGTGGTGCTGGTGGATGGGCTGGACAGCTCCGTTAAGATCGACGGCGAGAATCTGACCGTCACCGCGGGTACCGGGGTATCCTGCCAGCAGTTATGGGCGCGGCTGGAGGAGAGGGGGATGTGGTGTCCTGCGCTGCCTGGCCCCAGCGCGCCCGGTACGCTGGGCGGACTCCTGGGATCTGGGCTGGCGGGACCGTGGGCATTCCGTTTCGGACGCCCGCGCGACTGGGTGGTGGGGACTCGCGCGGTCCTCCCCGGGGGAGTGGAGGTTCGCTTCGGTGGCCGATGCGTCAAGAACGTGGCGGGCTACGACCTTCCTCGCTTTCTGGTGGGGAGCTGGGGGAGTCTGGCGGTGCTTCTCACCGCCACCCTGCGACTGCTGCCCAAACCCCAGGCCCATGCCGGATTGCTGGTGCACCTTCCTTCCGGTACGCGCATGCAGGAAGTCTGGCGGGGCTTGCTGAGACACCCCTGCCGCCCCGATGCAGTCTTGCTGCTCGAGGGAAACGGTGGGAAATGTGCCTGTTCGGGGGACTCCTGGGGGCCGGGAGGACCCAGGATCGTCATGGGGTTCTTGGGTCTGGAGGAGGACGTGGCCGCGCGTTGCCAGAGGATGGAGCAGCTGTTCCACCGAATGAAGGTGCGGGTACAGCGCCTGGACGGAGGCTGGGAACTGGGGGCAATGGTGTCGCTGCCGGATCCGGTGCCGGGCAGTGGATGCCTGCTCTGTCGCCTGGCGGTACCACCCGGTGGCATGGAGGCGGTGACCCGTTGGGTCAGCGAACGACTAAGCGGGTGCTACCGCCTGAGTCTTCCTTTGGGTGCCGCCGGAAGCTTGTGCTGGAGGGAGGAGGCTGGCTGGCGGAAGGACCAGCTGGCGCTGCTGCGGGAGCTGGCGGACCTGGTGCGACGCTGCGAGGGCTGGTTCCGCATGGTGTGGGGCCCGTGGGAGTGGCGGGACTTCCTGAGGGTGCCTCGTCGTGGACCGGCACGTCTCGAGGACGCCGTGCGGCGGGCCTTCGGGGCTGCTGGATTGCTGGTGGGTCCGGGCGATGGGGAGAGAAACGGTGAAGGCTGACCTCAGCCGGGAGGTTTTCGGCTGCAACCGGTGCGGTTTTTGCATGGCGGGCTGTCCCGTCTACCGGGTTACCGGGCGGGAGTGGGATGCGGCCCGCGGAAGGGTGGCTCTGCTTCGTCTGTGGGTGGACGGGCATCTCTCGCTGGATGAACTGCACGAGACGATATCTACCTGTCTGTTGTGTCTGGGATGTCTGCCCCACTGTCCCGCGGGGGTGCGCCTGGACCGCGTGATCACCCTGGCGCGTCAGGGGCGGCTGGAGGCGGGACGGAGGTCCTGGTGGCAGCAGGTGATGTTCCGGGGGCTGTTGACATCGCCCCATCTGCTGAGATGGGCGGGGCGCGTTGCTCCGCTCATGACGGGGGCGGGGCGGCGGCTTCTGAGCATTGGTGCCGCTCGTCGCCTGCTGTCGGGTCTGGCTCGGGGGATCCAGCTTTTGCCCCCGCGGCTGGGCCCCGCGGCCCGGTCGGCCCTGCTGAAGAGGCGGACCTCCTCCCCCCAGTTTTACTACTTCCTGGGGTGCGCTTCGGATCTGGTGTTTCCGGGGGTGGTTCGCGCCACCGTCAGGTTGTTGGAGCAGTTGGGATTCCAGGTGGTGTTGTCTCCCCGTCAGGTGTGCTGTGGGCTTCCCGCCTGGGCGTTTGGGGACCAGGAGGCGGCCCGGCGCCAGGCCCTGGCAAACATGAGGGCCCTGTCCGAGCTGGACATCCCCGTCCTCAGCGACTGCTCCAGCTGTACTTCCACCCTCCGCCATTATCCCGATCTGTGGCCACAAGGCACGCCAGAACGGGCGCGGGCGGAGGCCTTTGCGTCCCGAGTGTTGGAGCTGGTGAGCTTCCTTCATCAGTTTCGCGACCGCTTTCGCGGCTCGGGCTCGAGGAAGGGTGCGGTGACCTACCACGATCCCTGTCATCTGTCGCGGTATCTTCAGGTGAGGGAGGAGCCCCGGGCCCTGCTGCGGCAGCTTGGAGGATGGGAGTTCCGGGAAGCGGCAGAAGCGGATGCCTGCTGCGGTGGGGCAGGCAGCTATGCGGTGACTCAGCCTGATCTGTCGGACCGCATCCTGGAAAGGAAGATCGATGCCCTGTTGCGGACGGGTGCGGATGTGGTGGCAACAGTCTGCCCGGCATGCCTGATGCAGCTCGGCTACGGGCTGAGGCGGCGGGGCGCCCGCATGCGCGCGGTGCATCTGGTGGAGCTCCTGACCAGGGCTGCCACCTTCCCGTGAAGATTCTGAGTGGTTGACGGGGAAATGGAGCAACCAAGATTCTCTACGTGTACACGCGGCGATTGTACATCCCCATTCTGTACCACATGGTGTTCAACCTGACTCGATCAGGGGCCCCATAGCTGCAGGCGTGCAAGCGGCTCCTCGGCGCCGGACCGAGCTGGGAGTCGAAGCGGAAGCAGTCCTGCGGCCGGCCGGGGGCTGGCAGGTCGTACACCGCTACTGCGGTTCGACAGCTGGCTGACGCATGGGCCGCAGCGCGGGGTCGGGAGCCTCAGCGAGCCGCTCAATATTCCCCTTCGGGGGGTGTGCCGCGGAGCGGGCGTGAAGGGGGAATTGCCATAGGAGCTTCAGTAGCGCACGGTGAACTCGTCGAACTCACCGGTGGCGGCTTCCCACCGGACCTTGACGTCGGTGACCTGGGCGCTCCGAGGGCCCCGGTGGCACCAGGCTACCATCTCCTCGACCGCCGTGCGGGGTCCCTCGAAGAGGGCCTCCACCCGTCCATCGGGGAGGTTGCGCACCCACCCGGTAATCCCGCGCCGGTTGGCCTCGTGGTGGGTCCAGTAACGGAAGTTCACCCCCTGTACCACCCCGGATATGAGCACGTGCGCGCGCACTTCCGCCATCCAGACACCTCCCGAGGAGGAACTGCTCGTTGCTAGTTCGCGAGATTCGGGCAAATACCCTGCTGACGCCCTCTGGGCTGGCTGACTACGCGGTTAACCCGTACGCCGGGTGTCAGCATGGATGCGTTTACTGTTACGCCCAGCGACTCACGATATGGGCTCGCAGATCCAGCCTGCCCTGGGGGACGTGGGTTTATCCCAAGCGCAACGCACCGGAAGTCCTCCGGCGCGAATTGCGGCGGCGACCGCCTGGCACCGTCATGGTGGGCTCGGTCTGTGACGCCTATCAGCCGCTGGAGTCCTCTTACCGGCTGACGCGTCGCTGTTTGGAACTGCTGGCCGCGGCCGGATTCCAGCTGCGGGTACTCACCAAGAGCGCCTTGGTCTTACGCGATCTGGGCCTCCTCAGGGACGCGCGGGCGACGGTGGGGATCACCGTGACCTGCGTGGATGCCGACCGTCAACGCCGGCTGGAGCCGGCCGCCGCGCCCACGCGGGTGAGGGTGAGGGTGCTGGAGCTGGCCAGCGCCGCCGGCCTGGATACTTATGCGCTTGTCGGTCCCCTGGTGCCTGTACTTTGCGATGATGTGGGCAACATCCGCCAGCTGTTGCGTCAGACGGCAGAGGCAGGGGCCCGACGGATCCTGGTGGATCGGCTCAACCTGCGCCCGGGGGTGCTGCACGCCATGAAATTCCGCGTACCGGAAGTCGGAGCAGTCCTTAGGTCACGCCAGGCGTGGCAAAGATACAGCCACCAGCTGGCGGCCACGGTCCTGGAGCTGGCTGAACAGCTGAACCTGGGTGATCTGGTGAGGCTGCTTTGGTGAGCTCAGATCCTGTCTTGTAGCCAGCTGACGTGGCGGACGGAGTTCTCGTAGCCGCAGTGGTCGCGGCGGGCTTGTACGATGACGGTGCGATGACCCCCCCGATTGGCGTGAAGCCTGGTGCCGGTTCGGAGGACGCGACAAGTTTGGTTGCCGCAGCGAGGGCATCGGAGGCGGTATGTCCTGCCGCTCTCACCGCGAGCCACGAGGTCGGTAGAAGTTGAGATGGGCTGGGTTCCTTCCCGCAGGCCGAAACAGGCTCCCGGTACGGTCCAGGTCTCCCACTACTTCCGCCCGGTGATCTTCCCCCTCCAGCTGCGGTCCTTCGCCCACCACCATCTTATGAGTCGCCGGGGAGGAGTTTTTGTTCGAGGTACGAAAAGTAGTTGAACAGAAACTGGTGGCTCAGTGGACGGTCAGCAGTTTCTGGTCAGAGATGGGCGCGGGTGAGCGAGGCCCGCGCGCCCGGACGGGGTCTTTTCACCGTGCTTGCGGTCTCGTTCGCCCGGGAGCTGCAGGGAGCGTTTTGGGGCTGGGTACTGCGAGGCGACAGGAGGAGAAGCAGAGGTGCGCACCCGGATACTCTCGGTTGACGACTTTCCGTACGGACGGCTGGAGGTCAAGGAATTCGGATCGGGTAAGCCGTCGGTCCTGGTGACGGCGGCCATACACGGTGGGGAAGCCACCGGAGTGTTCGCCGCCCGCCTGCTGAGCCAGTACTTGGCGGATGTTCAACTGTCGGGCACCGTCCTGGTGGTGGAGGTGTCCAATCCCCAGGGGTTCCGCGCGCGCCAGCGGTGCTCTCCCTACGATGCGCTCGACCTGAACCGGGTCTTCCCCGGCAAACCTGACGGCACGCCCACCCAGGTGATGGCCCATCAGCTGGCGGCACTCGCCGAAGAGGCCGACTACGTGGTGGACCTGCACTGTTGCGGGCCGCACGGCAGCCCTTACATCCTCGGTCTGTTCCGGGAATCCGAAGGCGCCCGGGAGCTGGCCAAGATGCTCGCCCTGCCGGTGGCGGTGCAGTCGGCGGGGACGGAAGGTCAGCTGTTCGTCCACGTTTCCCGGCAGGGGAAACCGGCGGTGATAATCGAGCTCCCGGGCGGAGGCGAAGCGGGCACCGTGGATCTGGTGGCGGGGCGCAGGGCGGCCGATGCAATCCGCGGCTTGCTGGTACACCTGGGGATGATGCCGGGAGTTCGTCCCCAATCAGGTCCCCAATTTTACGGACCCTTGGAGCGCGTGGTGGCAAAGGACAGCGGCCTGTTCATTCCCCAGGTCGCCCCCGGGGAGGTGGTGAAGGGAGGAGAGACGTTAGGGACCATAGAGGATCGACCGGTCATCATCGAGAAGGCGGGGGTGTGCACTGTGGTGAGACCGCCTTCATTCGTGTTTGTGGGCGAAGGACTGGCGTCCTTTGCGCCACAACAAGAAGTGCATGAGGAGGTAGGGTGCTGATGCTTGCCATCGTCAACGGCAAAATCCTTACCATCACTCGGGGCACCATTGACAAGGGCACCATCCTGGTGGAGGACGGCAAGATCAAGGCGGTGGGGCCCGACGTCTCGGTACCGGAAGGTGCGGAGGTCATCGATGCCAGCGGGATGTGGGTCACCCCGGGGTTCATCGACGCCCACAGCCACATAGGTTTGTTCGGAGAGCCCGCCGTTCGCGCCACCCGCGACGGCAACGAGGTAACCGATCCCATAACCCCTCAGCTGCGGGGTATCGACTCCCTGAACCCCGATGACCCCTCTTTCGCCGATGCGCTGGGCGGCGGGGTGACGGCGCTATACACCGGACCGGGAAGTGCCAACGTCATCGGCGGCACCGGGCTGGTGATCAAGCTGGCGGGGAGGACGGCCGAGGAAATGGCCCTGCCGGGCACCGAAGGCATGAAGATGGCCCTGGGTGAGAACCCGAAGCGGGTGTACGGCGAGGGGAAGTCCAAGGCCCCGGCCACCCGGATGGCCATCGCCGCCCTGCTGCGCGATGCTCTGGTCAAAGCTCAAAATTACATGAACAAGTGGGACCAGGCAGAAAGCGAGGGTAAGAAGCCAGAGCGGGATCTGCGGTGGGAAGCCCTGGCCAAGGTCCTGCGGCGGGAAATGAAGGCCAGGATTCACGCCCATCGCGCGGATGACATCATGACCGCGATCAGGATCGCCGAGGAATTCAACCTGGACCTGGTGGTGGAGCACGCCACCGAAGGGTACAAGATCGCGGACATCCTGGCGGAAAAGGGTGTGCCCTGCGTGGTAGGGCCGCTGCTGATGAGCAGGAGCAAGATGGAGCTCAAGGACGTGACCTTGCGCAACCCAGGCATTTTGGCCCGGGCGGGAGTGAAGGTGGCCATCCAGTGTGATACCGCTTCCAACACCCGCTGGTTGGCGTTGCACGCCGGATTGGCGGTGCGCGAGGGGATGCCGGAGGAAGAAGCACTGCGGGCCATAACCATCAACCCCGCTGAAATCCTGGGCGTCGCCGACCGCATGGGCAGCATAGAACCGGGCAAGGATGCCGATCTGGCCATATTCGACGGACATCCCTTCATGACTTACACCAAGTGCATGTACACGCTGGTCAACGGCAAGGTTGTCCACCGCCGGCAGGAGGATTGACTCCCGTCATCCCGCGGAACGGCCAGGCAGCCCGGCCGGAGGGGCCGGGCTCTTCCTTCCGCGCCACCGACGTCAGTCCCGGTGAAGCTCCAGGAGAGAGGGATCGCCGAACCCGCTGGCGCGAGTGTGCCTCTCCCCGGCGGGTGCAAGTCCGCGGCACGGGGCCCCGTCGCGGCGGGTGGTGTGTTGCTCCTGGGGGCACGATCCGTCACCCGGTGGCCCGGTGAGAGTGCTCTGTATGCGGGGGGAGGGGAGATGAACACCGTCGCCGGTGAGAGTGAAGCTCTGGTCCTCCATCCTTCACACCAGCACGAAGGAATCGTGGTTTGGGTTAAAGAAGATGCATCATTGCCGGAGCCACTCATTTGGGGGGGATGAATGTGAATTCCACTGCGATCGCCGAGACGGCCCGGGAGCATCTGTGTCCGGCGTTGCCGCGGGCCACGGAGCTGGTGTTTGAGAGGGGGGAAGGCAGCTACCTGTACACTGCCGACGGAGAGGCATATCTCGACTTGGTGGCGGGTATTGCCGTGTGCAACGTGGGCCACTGTCACCCCGAGGTGGTGCAGGCGGTGCGGGAGCAGGCCGGCCGCCTGATGCACATCTGCCTGGTGACGGGGTATTATCCCAGCGCGGTCAGGCTGGCTGACATGCTGGCGGAGATCGCTCCTGGAGATCTGGATACCGTCTTCTTCGCCAACACGGGTGCTGAGGCCATTGAGGGCGCGCTGAAGCTGGCCAGATACGTCACGCGGAGACCGGTGGTAATAGCGTATCGCGGTGCCTTTCACGGACGCACCCTGGCAGCCGTATCGCTGACCAGTTCCAGCGTGCGATACCGCCAGCATTACGAGCCCTTGTTGCCCTCGGTTTATCACGTGACTTATCCCTATTGCTTCCGATGCCGGTTCAAGGCGGAGCCGGCCAGCTGTGATTTGGAATGCTTTGAGGATTTCGCCTTGTTGTTTTCCCACCAGGTTTCGCCCCAGGATGTGGCGGCGGTGGTCATGGAACCGGTTCTGGGGGAAGGAGGATACGTCTTTCCCCCGGAGCGCTATGTCAGAGCGGTGAGGTCGCTGTGCGATGAACACGGGATCTTGCTCATCTTCGACGAGATACAGACCGGTTTCGGTCGCACCGGGAAGATGTTCGCGGCTGAACATTACGGCGTGGTACCCGACATCATGTGCATGGCCAAAGCCATGGCCAGCGGGTTGCCGCTGAGTGCGTTCATGGCCCGGCGCGAGCTGATGGCTCAGTGGCCGGGTGGTGCTCACGGCACTACCTTTGGAGCCAACCCCGTTTCCTGTGCGGCTGCGGTGGCCAGTCTGGAGGTGATCACCCGGGAAGGACTGGTGGAGAGGTCGGCGCGACTGGGAGACTATCTCAAGGGGCGCCTGGAGGAGATCAAGGACCGGTACCCGGTGATAGGTGACGTGCGGGGACGGGGTCTGATGGTGGCAGTGGAGTTCGTGAAGCCAGACGGTCGGCCCAACGGAGAGGTCTGTGCACGGGTGATCCAGCGGTGTCTGGAACGGCGGTTGCTGTTTTACCCCTGCGGCACTTACAAACAATGCATCAGGTTCATGCCCGCCCTGAACATACCCCGGGAGGATCTGGACCGAGCGATCGAGATATTCGCGGAGGTCATCAGCGAGGTACAAGGCGAAGTACAGAGTTGATGCCGATGGGGGTGGTCGGACTTGCTGGTCGTGGCCAGTGCCAACGGCCGAGTGGGTATCCGAGAGGCGATGCGCGTCCTGCGGGAGGGGGGCAGCGCTCTGGATGCGGTGGAGACGGGCTGCCGCCTGGTGGAGTCAAACCCGGATGACCACAGCGTGGGGTACTCGGGGATCCCCAACCTGCTGGGCGTGGTGGAACTGGATGCTAGCATCATGGACGGCAAGACCCTGGCCGCAGGGGCGGTGGGGGCGGTGAAGAACTTCGAGCATCCCATAAGCATTGCGCGCAAGGTGATGGAGGAACTGCCGCACGTGTTCCTGGTGGGAGAGGGAGCGGAGCGGTTCGCGCGCGAGGCGGGGTTCGAAGAAAAAGACCTCCTCACTCCGGAAGCCGAGGAAATCAGGAGGCGGCTGCTGGAGGGCAAAGGGCTCGGTATCTACGCGGAGCGGCTGAAGTACCTGGAGCGCATACGCGAGTTCGCCAATTTGGCCACCGATCCCGAGAGGGCCCTGGGGACCGTGAACTTCATCGCCCGTGACCGGGAGGGAAACTTGGCCGTGGGCGTTTCCACCAGCGGCTGGGCGTGCAAATATCCGGGACGTCTGGGAGATTCGCCGGTAATAGGGGCCGGGAATTACGCGGACAATCGTTACGGAGCGGCCGCATGCACCGGGCGGGGAGAAATGGCCATTCGGAAGTGTACCGCGTACAGCGCCGTGATGTACATGCGAATGGGAGCATCGGTGGAAGAGGCCGGCCGGCGGGCCATGGAGGACCTGAAGGATCTGGTGGATCCCTACGCCGGGGCCATGAGCCTCATCTGCGTGGATGCTCAGGGGAATCACGCTGCCTTCAGCAACCGCGAGGGCTCCCGGTACGTTTTCATGACCGATGAGATGGACGAGCCGGAGGAGCGGCCCCGCATTCTGGTCACCTGACGGGAGGCGCTGGGTTTGCTGGTGAGGGTGAGGCTCTACGGGAATCTGCGGCGATTTGCTCCCGGGCAGAAAGAGGAATTGGAATGGGAGATGCCGCCCAAGTCTTCGGTGATGGACTTGATCAAGAGCTTGGGCATTGCCGAGGGTGAGGTCTGGATAGTCAGCATAAACGACCAGCTGGCCGACGTGAATCAGCTGCTGGAGGATGGCGACGACGTGAGGATATTTGCCCCCGTCGCCGGAGGCACAGAGCGCGTGGAGGTGGCAGCATGGCTTACGGATACCGGGGAAAGGTGTTGCGGGTAGATCTATCCAGCGGGCGCATCTGGGTGGAGTCTCCTGACCAGCTTTTCTATCGCACCTATTTCGGGGGCCGCAATGTGATCGCCTATTACCTGCTGCGCGAGCTGCCCCCGGGAGCGGATCCCCTGGGGGAAGAAAACGTGCTGGTATTTGCCCCCGGAGTGCTCACCGGTGCGCCGTTTGCGGGGAGCGGCCGCAATAGCGTGGGCGCGCGCTCGCCCCTCACCGGAGCGTACGGGGACGGTGAGGCAGGAGGGTTTTGGGGTGCAGAGCTCAAGCGGGCAGGGTACGACGCCATTGTGATCACGGGTAAGGCCTCCACTCCCGTGTACCTGGCGGTGTGCGACGAATGGGTGGAGTTGCGGGATGCCACTTCACTCAGCGGCCGACCCACGGCGGAGGTGCAGGCGGAGATAAAGCGACAGCTGGGCGACGACCGGGTGCGGGTGGCCCAGTGTGGGCCCGCCGGGGAGCGACTGGTGCGCTATGCCTGCGTTACGCACGATCTCAGGCACTTTGCCGGCCGCTGCGGGATGGGGGCGGTGATGGGTGCCAAGAACCTGCGGGCGGTGGCGGTCAGGGGTTCCGGGACGGTGGAGGTGAGCGACCCGGATCGGCTGGGCGAACTGCGGCGCTGGTTGCAGGAGCACCTGGAGGAGCTGGCAGGAGGGTTGCGGGACAAGGGGACTGCGGGCATCGTGATGGGGCTCAATGCCGCCGGCGGTTTGCCGACCCGCAACTTCCGGCAGGGCAGCTTCGAGGACGCCGAGCAGATATCGGGGGAGACCCTGCGGGATACGCTGCTGGTGGGCCGCGAGAGCTGTTTTGCCTGCCCCATCCGTTGCAAGCGGGTGGTGGAACTTGCCGAGCCGTACCGGGTGGATCCGGTGTACGGAGGGCCGGAGTACGAGACCATAGCCGCTTTGGGGTCCACTTGCGGCGTGGGGGACCTGCGGGCCATCGCAAAGGCCAATGAATTGTGCGCGGCCTATGGCCTGGATACCATCTCCTGCGGCGTGACCATCGGATTCGCCATGGAGTGTTTCGAAAATGGCATACTCCGAGAGCAAGATACCGACGGGCTGGTGTTGCGCTTCGGCAACGCCGAGGCGATGGTCAAGCTGGTGGAGATGATCGGCAGGCGGGAGGGCATCGGCGATCTGCTGGCCGAGGGGGTCAAGAGGGCGGCCTCCCAGCTGGGCCACGACGCGGAGAAGCTGGCCATTCATGTGAAAGGGCAGGAGGTGCCCATGCACGAGCCGCGCCTGAAGCACGCCCTGGGCCTGGGATATGCTGTGTCCCCCACGGGTGCCGATCACTGCCACAACATGCATGATACCATCTATGCGAAGGAAGGCAGGAGCCTCGATCAACTCAAATCCCTGGGTATCCTGGAGCCATTGCCCGCGGATGATCTCAGCCCGCGCAAGGTCAGGATGTTCAAGGCGGTAACCCGCATGCGGCATCTGTACAACTGTCTGGTGGTCTGTTACTTCGTACCCTGGAGCTTTGAGCAAACCGTGGACCTGGTGCGGGCGGTCACGGGGTGGAACAGCACCATCAGCGAGCTGTTGGACGTGGGAGAGCGGGCCATTCAGATGACCCGGTGCTTCAACGTCCTTCATGGGTTCGGCCCTGCCGACGATTATCTGAACCCGCGGTTCTTCGAGGCCTTCACCGATGGCCCCCTGGCGGGAAAGGCGGTGGACCGGCGGGCACTGGAGGAAGCAAAGCGGACATATTACGGCATGATGGGCTGGCAGGACGACGGGAAACCCCGTCCGGAGAAGCTCTGGGAACTGGGTCTGGACTGGCTGGTGGAAAAGATCAGCTGACCGGAGCGCCTCAAGAGCAGGCCCAGATACACCGGCGAAGGGGGGCGGTGCACGCAGTGGGCAAGCGGTTGGTTGAGCCAGCGGCGGTGCTCTATCCGCTTCCGGTGGTACTGGTGAGCTGTGGACGCATGGAGGGACCACGCAACATCGTGACGGTGGCCTGGACCGGGGTGGCATGTTCCGACCCACCGATGATTACCATTGCCTTGCGGCCGGACCGTTACTCGTGCGAGCTGATAAGGCGATACGGCGATTTCGTGGTCAACGTTCCCCACCGGGAGCAACTGCAAGCGGTGGATTGGTGCGGCACGGTCAGCGGGCGGGATGTGGACAAATTCGCGGCCATGGGGCTCACGGCGAGGGCAGCCGCCCGCACGGCAGCGCCTTTGATCGAGGAATGCCCGGTCAACCTGGAATGTGAGGTGAGGCATCAGCTCAGGTTGGGGTCGCACTGGCTGTTTGTGGGCGAGGTGCTGGCGGTGCAGGTGGACGACGGACTGGGCGAGGACTCATCCCGGTGGCCGCTGCAGGTACCGCCGCTGGTATACTGTCGCGGCCGCTACCACGGGTTGGGAGAGTTGCTCGCTGAGCACGGGTTCAGCCGCAAGGAGCAGCTCGGTTAGCCACCAGTGGACTCGGCTAGGAAGCGGGACAGTAGCGGCGCGTCTATGTTGCCACCGGTGATCACGCACACCACCTTGCCAGCGTCCAGGGGAATCAGGCCTTCCTCAATCGCCGCCCAGGGAGCGGCCGCTGCTGGTTCGGCGACTATTTTGGCCCGCGTGGCCAGAGTGTTCACTGCCCGGGCGATAGCGCGGTCGGGAACCACCACCGCTCTATCCAGGTAGTGCTGGGCCAGACGGAAGGTGAGCTCCCCCGGCCGGCGAACAGCAATCCCGTCCGCCAGCGTGTTGATACTCACCAGCTCGCACAGCTGGCCCGTTCGCAGAGACTCCACCATGGACGGGGCACCCTGCGACTGGCATCCGACCAGTAGCACGTCCGGCCTGGTGTTCTTCAGGACCACGCCCAGTCCGGATATCAGGCCGCCTCCCCCGATGGGGGCCACCACCGCGTCCACTTCTGGGAGGTCCTCCAGTATTTCCAGGCCGATGGTTCCCTGACCGGCGATGATGTCCGGGTCGTCGAAGCTGTGCACGTAAGTGGCTCCTGTGTTTTCGGCCAGAGCAAGAGCATGGCGGTAGGCGTCGTCGTAAACGGCCCCGTGAAGAATTACTTCCGCCCCGTACGCGCGAGTGCCAGCAATCTTACTGCGAGCCGATCCCTCCGGCATCACGATGGTGACCTTGAGGTTCTTCAGGGCACCAGCCAGTGCCAGTCCCTGGGCGTGGTTGCCGCTGGAGGCTGCCACCAGACCCCTGCGCCGAGCTGCTGGCGACAGGCGGGCTACCTTATTGAGACACCCGCGGAACTTGAAGGCTCCGGTACGCTGGAAGTTTTCCAGCTTCAGATAAATCTCGAGACCGTTCCGGTCCAGGGAATGACACCGGATAAGCGGTGTCCGCACGATCTTCCCGGTCAGTACCGCCTGTGCTTGCAGCACCGACTCCAACGTCACCGCATCGTGCTTCATCCGTACGCTCTCCCCTTGCTGTGCCGAATAACCATGTAGATCTTCGTCGTAGTAAGGCCGATGCCTGCCTCAGGCGTTCGTATGCTGATGTGGGGTGGCACGAGACCTTTGGATTCTTTCGACCTGTGCCACGTGCAACGGTCCACGCTCGGTCGCTGTGGGTCATGGGTGCCCAGCGTGTAGTCTTTGCCCGCTCGAGGCCAGCTGGACATGCAACATCGTTCCAGGCGCCAGCAACTGGCCCTACCCACAGCGCAGTGATTCCCAACCTGTATGGCCAGTCTGTGGCACAAGAAGACTTCCTATTCGCTAGGCCACATCTCTTACCTGGGTGTAAGAACCGGCGGCTTCTCACGGGTGATACATGGACGAGTACACCATCTCAGGACTTTCCTGCGAACGCCCCGTGAATCAGAATCACGGCATTGCGCAGTGAGTATATCCACAGGTGAGCATGCATCGTAGCTTATGAAATAGGGGAAGGTATTGTCGGATTACTCTTGCGTCACGCAACATAGTGGTTGTAACTTGGCTGAGCCGCTCAGCGGAGGCTTCAAACTGTCTTGCATACCTTTCGAGCTGCTCAACCACAGTGGGCGTGTAGTGACTTAAGCATTTTATGAACCGTTCTGCCTTATCCAATGTGTTTCTGGCCTGTTTGATGGTGGTATACCACGCGTAGGTGTACTCCCAACTATGAAACTGAACTATTCGTCGCGCATCATCCGCGCCCATGGTCATTGGACGATGAGCATCAAGGCACCTCAGGCAATTCTTGAGCGCAGCAAGGGCTCGCTCGGCAACGACAATCTTATGGCGCAAATGCGCTCCAGCACGGGCGATGCGCATCTTGTGGCGTCTACGCCTCTCGAGAATGCTTCCAACGTATTCAAAAGCAAACTTAAACTGCGGGTCTGTCAAGTATCCGTACCTGATCTCTATGGCTGTCCCGTTCGGCATCACTCTAACCGTCATGCGGCCTTGTCGCACAATGTTGCGGAAACCCAAGAGGAGCGGAAGAAGTTCTGCATGTAATTCGCTGCTTGTGTCAGCAAGATGAAGCGACGCCAACAGCAGGTGTGACAGTTCGTGGGCCATGATTGTTACGAAGCTTTGCGGATCGTCATAGCAATCATCGCTGACACGAACCTGAATCGGCCATCCATTCAGGGCGGGAGATCCAAAGGATGGGAGGTTCCCTGGCACTACGATTTGAGCTATGATGCCCTCACGACCGCGCCCTGTCCCGTCGGTGCGTACTGGGGCGTTGGTCTGAAAGCGGGGCGCGTGTCCGGGCTGAAAGGCCCGTGGTATACGTACCAGGGTGACGCAAACAGGGAGACCGAGTTGGGATGCAATTTTTTGCACGCATGCTTGTGCATCGCCCTTCCGCAGAAGTTCGACAAGGTCTCGACCATCTATATCTTCCCTGACGCCCAAGCAGTCGGCCAGTTCGTCGATGGCCCTGCGAATATGACTATTGCTCAGACCATCAAACATACAAGCCCCCCGCCACAAGAACACGCTGCTGGCGCCCGGTTAAGTTTCACGTAATTGCGGGGAAGAACTACAGCCGTTTAAAGCAGTTTGACTTGCTCTGGACTCAGGTAGTGTGCAGTGCACCCATTGGATCTTCTGCGCGCTTGTGCCCACCACCTTCTTCTGGTAGCGCCGCAAAAGGGACGGGTTGTGTGTTGATGAGACTGCCCGTGCATCAGGACGAACCAGTGGTTTCGTGCCTAGGCATTGGATCGGCACGCAACCATGGCCAAACGAGCGGACTAACTCACGTCCAAAGCCCTTGTGCAGGAAGTTGCAGTCACAGCCCAAGTCGACGCTTTTCCCGTACGACACGGCGGACAGCACAACGAGCGTATAAACTTTTGGTAGGCAACTGGTGGGGTGGCATAGTAAAGAGACCTCA
>ENA-OSAE01000010-OSAE01000010.1-marine-sediment-metagenome-genome-assembly--contig:-NODE-10-length-170221-cov-51.061481_pt1 | contig 170221 bp, 203 predicted proteins | sample MGYA00237870_ERZ529317 | MGnify/ENA primary metagenome ERZ529317 (study PRJEB26369, sample SAMN03142812) | marine sediment metagenome | biome: marine; feature: borehole; material: sediment... | reverse complement strand
CGTAACCCATCAGTTGTTTGAGGGTATTTAAAGTCAAATTTTTTGGGACTATACAGCGAAAATACTACACAAATCATTTAAAATTAACTCAGCGTGGTTTTTGATTATCTCTTCCAAATTAATTTCAGCGTACCCCCTTTCGGTCAACTCGTTGATAGACTCATCAAACAAGTTTAAATTTGTATGTTCTGCATAAAAGGGGGCTACCGATGGATCAAGGATTCCGTAAAGACAATAAGCTGAATATGTCTTACCAGTGTTATTTGGTCCTATATAAATCGCCAAGGGTTTTAAATCAATCTCTCCACTTTTTAGATTCCCCAAATTGCTAAACTTAACTTTCATATTCTATCACCACGTTAGCTGCACAAAAATTATGGGGTTGTAGGTTTATAGTTTTTCTCTTATACCTAAGGATTATTTTTTCCAACCCGAGAAAATATAGGAGAAGAGAACTGATGGAGAGCAACTTTCCAAAAATGTCTAAGAGCTCGCAACCTACTACTCAGATTTTCCCGGAATGTCTGCATTTTTCAAATTTGGACTTGATTGAATAGGACCCTAAGTTCCTATAAACTTCTTTAAGCGATTCTATAGTAATCCTGAAAATTGCCTCCTATGTTCGTATTAATAAAGCATTTTTGCTTCATAATGCTCTTTCTTTAGCTCATCAATGTTTATCCTTCTTTCTGGAAGTTCATCAAGCAATTTCTCTAATTCTTCCAAGGAGTTTCTACTCCTTCCAACAACTTTCAGAAGCTCTTCGATGGTGGCATCATCCACCCAGTCTTGAACCTCAATTCGAACAACTTTCATTATGCTAAATCTAGTTATCCAGTTTTGCAAACCCTTCCTTGCAAAAGCCTTTATAAATATTCAAGCAAATTTTGAAACGAGATGTCCGCTCAGCTCACTGAAGAGTACATGGTCGAGAATCATGCGATAAATGCTCTCAGGAGTTTGGGATACGAATACATTCACGGCTCCAATCTTACTCCTGATAACGGAGAAAGGGAATCCTACAGAGATGTTATCTTAAAGAACCGTTTTATCAACGCCATTAAGAGGTTGAATCCGTGGCTTGATGACGATCATGCAGAAAATGTTTATCAGCTCGTCTCAAACATAGATCATCCAGATCCTGTAATGAGAGGAAAAATGTTTTACGATATGCTGACTTCTGGTGTTAAGTTCACATTTAAAGAGAATGGAGAAGAGAGAACCCGCCTTGTAAAGCTGGTTGATTTCTCAAATCCTAAAAACAATGAATTCCTTGCAGCAAATCAATTTGAGGTTGAATACTACTACGAGCATGGGAGGTTCAGAATACCCGATCTTGTTGTGTTTATAAACGGCATTCCACTTGCAATTTTCGAGTTTAAAGGTTTTAATTCAGGAAATACTGCAAAAGATGCCTTCAACGACCACAAAACCAAAATGAATGACATTCCGCAGCTTTACCAGTATGCACAAATTCTGGTTGTAAGTGATGGTCTCGAAACAAAATACGGCTCCCCTACATCTGACTGGGAACGCTTTTTCGTCTGGGAGGGGATAGAGAGCGATGATGACGTTGAGGTTCTCGAATTCGAAGATGATTCTGGAAAATATGCAATTTACAGATGGAGGGGCAAGGAGTTAACAAGCCTTGACGTCCTGCTGCTTGGTTTATTCAACAAAGAACGCTTTCTCGAATTTATTGAAGATTTCATCATCTACGACAAATCGGGGAAGAAGCTGATCAAGATTATCGCCACATACTATCAGTTCTACACCGTAAAAAAGGCCGTTGAGAGGACTACTCAGGCTGTAATTTATGGAAGAAATCCTGAGGAGAGAAGAATCGGTGTTGTTTGGCACACTCAGGGTTCTGGTAAATCGTTAACTATGCTCTTTTACGCCAAAAAAGTAATAAAAATCCCAGAACTCGACTACCCATTACTCATATTTCTAACAGACAGAAGAGAGCTTGATGAACAGCTTTATGGGGTTTTCGCAAACGTTTTTCCTATTGCAAAACACGTTGAAACGATTGAGGACCTCCACAATACTGTCAGGGAGACCAGAGGCGGCATAATATTTGCTACTATCCAAAAATTCGGAAGGAAATCGAAGGAAGAAGAATATCCTCTACTTACGGAAAGGAAGAACATAGTAATTATAGCGGATGAGGCCCATCGCAGCCACTACAGGCAACTTGCCGAAAATTTAAGGAGGGCAATCCCAAACGCCTCTTTCCTCGGTTTTACAGCTACACCAGTAGATTATGAAGATCGATCAACAACCCTTGTTTTTGGAAATTACATCAGCGTTTACTCCATCGAGAAGGCGAGAAGGCACGGTATTGTTGTTCCGATCTATTACGAATCCCGCTTATCAGAGCTACACTTAACGAACGAGTTCATAGATCTCGAATTTGAGGAAATATCTGAGAGAGTTACGGCAGATCCAGAAGAAAAAGAATCGATCAAGAGGGCTTTTGCAAAACTTGAAAGGATCATGCTTACCGACAAGTATATTCAGAGCGTTGCAAAAGACATTGTCGAGCATTTCAACAAGAGATTGGAAGAGTTTGATGGAAAGGCAATGGTTGTTACTATTAGCAGGAAAGTGGCTGTTGAACTTTACAAGAAAATAATCGAGCAACCAAACTCGCCGAATATTGCAGTTGTAATGTCTGGTAGCAAGTCAAAAGATCCAGAGGAGTTTCACGAGCACATAAGAACTGGAAAGCAATTGAAAGAACTTGCTGATAAATTCAAGGATCCCGAATCTGACTTAAAAATGGTCATAGTTGTTGATATGTGGCTCGCAGGTTTTGATGTTCCTTGCCTCCATACAATGTATTTCTGGAAACCCATGAAGAACCATTCCCTCGTTCAGGCTATTGCAAGGGTAAATAGGGTGTTCAAGGATAAACCGGGAGGACTGATTGTTGATTATATTGGTATTGCAGACAATTTGAGAAAATCCCTATCAAAATACGCTTTAGAGCAGATAAAAGAAACTCTCACGAACATAAACGAAGTTCTTGCTTTGTTAAAGGAGAAGCACGATATTCTTTGCTCATACTTTGCTGGTTTGAACTTCAGAAAGTGGAAGGAAATGAAGCCCGAAGAACTTTCGAGGTTAACAGCACAGGCTTACGAGAGAGTTGCAAGAGATGAAGAAACAAAAAAGAGATTTGTAAAGAATTTTGTTGCTCTAAAGAAACTTTATTTGCTTGCATCCCCACATCCTGATGCTATTGCCGTCAAAGACGATCTGGCATTCTTTGAGATGATCAAAAAGATGATTGTGAAGTACTCAGTGAGGAAAAAGAGAGAAATATCAAGAGAGCTCGAGGGAGAAATCACAAAGCTAATATCTAAAAGTATTGTTGCGAAAGAACCCATTGATGTGTTCGATTTGCTAAAAAAGGAAAAACCTGAGATTTCTCTGTTATCTGAAGAGTTTCTTAAAGAGCTTGAAAACCTCGAATATAGAAGTTTAGCTGTAGATTTACTGTTAAAAATATTGCACGACAGGATAAGAGTTAAAATGAGAATCAACCCATGGAAATTCAAAAGTTTATACAAAATGCTGAACGAACTAATTGAGAAGCACAATACAAAGATAATTGAGGTTTCAGAAATGATCTCAAGGCTTGTCGAGATTGCAAGGGAAGTAAGAAGGGCAGAAGAAGAAGGAAAGCAACTTAATATGAGTGACGAGGAGTATGCTTTCTACTCTTTACTTCTTTCATATCCAAATCTTCCAATTAGAGATAGGGAAAGAATTGAGGAAATAGCAAGAGAATTGGCAAATCATCTCTCAGGATATGTAAAAATCTCGGAATGGAAGAGAAAGGAATACATGAAAGCAAGAATAAAAGCTGAAGTCAAGCGTATTTTGATGAAGAAAGGTATCAAAGATTATAGTGTTATCAACGAGTTATCAAAATTGATTGTTGATCATGCAGCGGTGATGAGTTGATTTTAGTATTGATTTGTTGAGTCTGCTGATTTTACGTTGATTCGAGTAGATTAATCAATGAATCAATTGTTTTTTATGTTGATTTTGGCTGATTTTGATAGTACTATATGTTGACTGTGTTGAGTTGAAGGTCGATTCAACATTGATTTTTGTTGATTCAATTTTGGAGTATGTTGAATCCATGTTGATTTAACTCGGATTTTACATGAAACTGAGTTGATTCAATGTTTAGGTAATCAACAATCCAAGTTAATTTCTTAGATTGATTTTTACTCTTGATAAATTTTTGAGTATTCCAAAAGCCGGTCAAATTTGATAAAATACTGCTAACAAACTATGATCAGAGACTTTTTCTGTGGCTTGATCAGTAGGATTCAGTTCTAAACAGCACTTTCCCTCCTCACCTTCCTTATCATACTACGAATTGCTTTTTTCCCCAATTCCAGCCCAAAATCGCTTATCTTATCCTGAATTTCTTCTATTGAATCTCCTGCCTCATACCTCCCGGTAGCATAGGTTTTTATGCTGCCTTTACTCTCCTTTTCTTCCTTAACTTCTTCTGTAGGTTTGAATGCTTCCCTGTAAATCCCGTATTTCTCCCTTAGCTCCTTTTCAGGAACGAATTTGCTCAGGTAATTAAGAATCCTATCGGCATTGACTTTGAGAATTAGATCCGTATTACCCCTTATTGGCTTTAAGGTTTCCAAGAACCCGCCATTTATCAGAAAATCGTGCAGATACTTCTTTATCGTTCTTTTATCGATCCCGTAATTGTCAACTATGTAATCTTTTACGATAGAATAAAGAACCTCTGCTGGGTAGTTTTTGAGTAGCCATACTAACAGCTTGATGTGCTTCTTGTTTGGTTTTGAAATCATGTGCTCAAATTCTTGTGTGTGTGCATTCTGAGAATCTTTAAGGTAAGCCTTCATAGCTCTTGATATCTCATCACCCAAATATTTGTGGAGAGTTCCGTATTTCGAGAATACATAGTTCTTGAAGGCTTCCCAAATTTCTGGATCGACATGAACTCTTATTTGAACTTTATAAGTCATTTAAACCACCCTTCTAACTTCATTGGAAATCGTGAAAAATACAAGTTGGAAGATCGTCTTACGTAAAATCCATGCAAGTTAGGGATAAATGCTCCAAACTTGGGGACTTTAGCCTTATCTTGCAAAATATGTATTAAGTATAATAGAGGATCTATGCATCTTACTCCCCAACTTACATCATTTGAACCTCTAATAAAAATTCTGGGGGCTTTTTCAAATAGGGTTATAGGTGTTTTTCCTCGATGTGCACACACATTTTGCGACATGCATGCTCTGCATACTAAGATCACCTTGATTTGATATCCAAAAGTAGAATTCACCTACCCACAAATAAAGCCCCAGAAACCGAACAAATTCTTTCCCCCCAACTTACTTCATTTATAGAGGCTAAAACATAGGATGCTTCATCATTGTTACTATCCCTCTCAAGTTTCTCAATCTTCCTATCAGATAGAGATAGCAGGAAATGACAGTTCATTTGAAGATTTACAGGATAATATTGGTAGATACTCAACTTTCTCCTGAATTCTTTGAGTAGTATGTGTTGTGAAACATCCAGAGGAATACAATCTTGATAAAACTTACCCTTTCCATTTATCCGTCCAAATCCAACTAATAGAATGCCACTCTTATCTATAACCACAACCACCCTATTTATGGTTAGTACCTCCCCTTTAACAGCGTCTATGCATAACTCTGTAACCTCTTGGCTTATGAAACTCTTTGCAAAATTAATTGCCAGTAAAGTACGATCATTCTCTTTAACTGAAAATTCTTTTACATTATGCCAATTACTATCTTCTACTTTTCCCAATCCAAAATCTGCAGCCATGAAAAAGAGCGTATTTGAAACCTTAATAATATTTTGGTCGGTATAATGTTAAATCTATAGTAGGATTACAACATATTTTTAGTAAAAATTGTTAAGGCCAACTTTAAAGAAGTGTTAAGCTGAGGCTCCCCCATCACGAAATCTTAATAACCTAACAACGCCTATTACGTTCATGCACGAACGTTTACGAACGTATGATGGATCAACATTTAGAGAGGAGCTTTCGCCCAAAAGAGCAAGAGAACTAAAAGATTTGCACGTTACGATTTCTAAAGAGAACTATATATTTCTAAAAGAAAATTTCAGAGGGAAGATTTCAGAGACTATCGATAAGCTTGTGGACTTTTTGAGGACTGGAAACCCCATAGAGATTCAGATTTTAAAAATAGAAGGTTTTAGTGGGCTCGGCCCGATTCGAACGGGCGACCTCCTGCGTGTGAGGCAGGCGTCATAACCACTAGACCACGAGCCCCATGATTATCCAGCAGCCGCATGTTTATAACATTTACCCAGTCTCGTATTACCCACAACTATTTTATTACCAATATCAAAGGAAATCCCTGATGATTCTGATAAAGAATGCAAAGGTTCTAACACCCAAAGGTGTGGTAGAGGAAAACGTTCAGATTGAGGAGAACAGAATTTCGTCTATCGGAAAAAGCGTTGATAAAAGCGATGTCGTAATCAATGGAAAAGGTAAGGCACTAATCCCCGGCTTCTTCAACACCCACACCCATGCTGCAATGACTCTGTTCAGGAGCTACGCCGACGACATGATCTTGCAAGAATGGTTGGAGAAGAAAATATGGCCTTTGGAGGCTAAACTGGACGATAAAGCAGTTTACTGGGGGACGAAGCTTGCGTGTGTTGAGATGCTAAAAAGCGGCACCGTCTTCTTTAACGACATGTACTTTTTCCCTCCAGCCGTTGCAAAGGCTGCCGAGGAGTGTGGAATAAGAGCCTGCGTTTCAGCAGCCTTCTTCGACTTCTTCAACCCCGATTTGCTGGAGGAGAACTTGAAGAATGCGGTTAAGAATCTTAAAGAGATAGAGAAATACGATGTTCTAAGGGCGATAGGCCCGCATGCAGTCTACACAGTAAGCCTTGATGGGCTGAAGAGGGCTGCAGAAATAGCAGAGGAAATGAACATCTTTATCCATTTCCATCTTGCAGAGACGGAGAAAGAGGTGTTAGACTTCAAAAAGCAGCACGGAAACTTAATCGTTAGAACCCTCGACGAGATGGGATTTTTGAGTAAAAGACTGATTGCAGCCCACAGCGTATGGCTTGAGGATGCGGAAATAGAGCTACTTGCAAAACGTGGAGTTTCGGTAGCTCATTGTCCTGTGAGTAACATGAAGCTCTGCGTTGGGAAGGCGATTAGGTATGGGGAGATGAAGAATGCTGGGGTTAACTTCACGATTGGCACGGATGGTGCAGCCAGCAACAACAACCTTGACATGTTTGAGGAGATGAAGTTCGCTGCATTACTGCAGAAATTCTACTACAGCGATCCTACCCTGATGAAGGCGGAAGAAGTCTTTGAAGCCGCTACGATAAATGCTGCGAGAGCTTTCAATCTTAAATCTGGGGTTGTGAAGGAAGGATATCTCGCTGATCTTGTTCTGATCAATCTCAAAAAGCCATACATACAACCTGAGCACGATCTTGTAGCAAATCTTGTCTATGCTGCTTCATCAGGCTGTGTTGACACCGTTATTGTTGACGGAAAGGTGGTAGTTGAAAGTGGATATTTCATGGGTGATGAAGGTAAGGAAATTGAAATAATGGAAGAGGTGGCGAAAATTGCTTCAAAGCTTACCAGTTGAGAACTATCGTCCAGCTTATATACCAGCTTGAGAAGGTGAGAAAAGCAATCCCTACCCAATCCTTACCCTCAAGATTTACTCCAATTTTTGGAAGCACGAACTTCTGGATATAGATCATGAAGACCAAAATTATTATTCCAAAAGCGTCTCTCTGTCTTATCTCTCCCGTTGCTGCGAACGATAGCAGTCCTGCAATCACTCCAAAAATAATCGGGACAAGTACTTTCTTCAGCTCCTTAGCCATGTCATACTCTTCCTCTTGCACTTCCGGTTTCTCATCAGGCCTCTTACCTTCAGCCACGTTATCACCTGAAACTTGGGCGAGTGGATAAAAACTTTGGTAATGGTAACGGCATGAAAGGCTTACCCTCACACTCTTTTTTAATCCTTTCCACAAGCTCCTTGGCAGTTACCTCAACCCTCTTCTGCTCTTTTTGCGTTGATTCAGATCTTATCGTTACAGTAAGTTTTCCGCTCTCCAGTTCTTTCTCACCAAGCACAGCAATGTATGGTATCCACTCCGTTTGCGCATCTCTTATTCTTTTTCCGAGAGTCTCGTTTCTATCATCTATGTCTACTCTCACACCTCCTCTCTCTATTTCTTCCGCAACTTTCACTGCAGCATCAACAAACTTTTCACTGACGGGAATAACTCTCACCTGCGTTGGACTCAGCCAGACTGGGAGCATTGGTAGTTTCCCCTCATCCATCATAAACTTTGCCTTCTCAAGCAGTGCATACATTACCCTCTCAACCGCCCCGCTGACGGAGCAGTGAAGGATGTAGGGGTATCTTTCCTTCCCATCGGCGTCAACATAGGTTATTCCATATCTTTCCGCATTCTCAACGTCAATCTGCACTGTTGAGAGGGCTGAGGCTTTGTCAAGGGCATCAACAAAGTTGAACTCGAATTTTAGAACGAAATAGAAGAAGCGGTGGTCCCACATCTCGATTAGAATGGGCTTTTTGAGGACATCAACAAGACTGTGAACGAAGTCTTTGTTCTCCTCGTAGAAGTCCTTGGTAATTCTGATGGCAACCTCATAGTCCTTTGCTTCAATCCCGATTTCATTAAGAACTTCAACAGAAAGTCTATACTGGTTGAAGAACTCCTGCATCGCCTGCTCCATGTCCTTTGCAACCGTGTGCATATCGGGCATTGTGAACGCTCTCAGCCTTCTCAAACCGACAAGCTCACCTCTCTGCTCCTTCCTGAAGGAATATCGTGTTAACTCGTAAATTTTAAGCGGGAGATTTCGGTAGGTTATGGTTGAGTTAGAAAGCATTAAAAACTGCCCAAAGCAGGCTGCGAACCTCAGAAAGAACTCCCTCTTGTCTCCCTTTATTATATACTGTCTCGCTGGGAATCGTTCGAGGTATCTCCTCAGAGTTGGGTGGTTTCGGTCGTACATTATCGGCGTTTCAACCTCCATTGCACCGTACTCTATGCACTTTCTCGTTATATACTGTTCAAGGAGCGTCTTAATCAGCCTGCCCTTGGGATAATACCTGATGTGACCTGAGTCACTTGCCGACTCGTAATCGGCTATCTCAAGCCTTTTCATGTATTCAACATGTGGGGGGACAACATCTACTGCTCTCCTCTTGGCTATCTCGTAGTTCACAAACTTCCTCAAGTTCTCATAACCTGTGAAATCAAATTTCTCTACCTCAACAAGCTGTTTTTCTGGTGTAAGTATATACCAGTAGCTTACAACTCGTTCCTCTTCATCTCTAAGAGCTTGTGTAACCTCCGCCTCCGCCTCACCACCGATCTCCCTTGAAAGCTCGCTAAGTGGATGACCTTTACATGAAATCTTAAAGGCTTTATACCAACCAAAGGGTGAGCGATGAACTTCAAAATCGGAAAGCTCAGCTTCAAGCCTCTTCAAAAGATTAACAGCTGTTTCAGCATCAGCCAAATTGGATGAAAGGTGGGCATAGGGATATATCATTACCCTCTCAGCGTTGACTTTCTTCGCAACATCTCTTATAGCCTCTGCAGCCCTCTTAACAACGTCCTCGTTATCTCCCTTTTCAACAGAGGTGAAAGCCACAAGAACTTCTTCGACTCTCTCACCCTTTCCATCAAAAGGCTCAGCAAGCTTCGTCTTCTTTTTCACCTCATACTCCATGTAATCAGCGTGAATTAACAGTAGCTTCATGAAACTGCCATTGAGGTGGGAATAATAAAGTTTTCCGATTAAAGTTGGGTGCAAATCAAAAAAGAGTAAAAAATACTTAATCCTCGTAAACTAAGGCGTTGGCAACAAGCTCGCTTACACCGGAGAAGCGCATATCGAGCTTGTAGTAGTTTATTAATTCTCTGAACTGTCCTTTGCAGTTGGAGCAGATTGTGGCAACTATCTTCGCCCCAGTCTGTTTAAGCTGTTCCACCTTCACTTTGCCGTAGGTCTCCATTCTGAACTTCAGGAAGTCATCCTTAGTCATTATCGCGAAACCACTCCCTCCACCACAGCAGTAGTTCCACTCTCTGTTCGGATACATCTCTCTGAAGTCCTTACAGGCAGCCTGAAGAATTCTTCTCGGCTCTTCGTAGATACCTCCCGTTCTTCCCCATTTACATGAGTCATGGAAGGTAACCGGTTCTGGGTTCTTCTCCTTGTCGAGCTTCAGCCTCTTTTCTCTGATGAATTGGTCGAGTAGTTCCATCCAGCTTATTACTTTGAACGGTCTCTCCTCTGGCGGGATCAAATCTTTGGCAAAGTGGGCGAGTGCGTCGTATGCATGGCCACACTCTCCAACAACTAAATACTCGACATCGAGCTTCTTAGCCGTTTCCACATGTGCTTTCATAACTCTAACCAAATCTTCATCACTGTAGAACAGCCCATAGTTGACCACATCGTTCACACCAGTTCTTGGGGAATTTAAAGTCCAGTCCTCTCCAAGATAATTCATAATTTCAACAATTCCCTGTACGGTTTCGGTGAAGGCAAGGTAGTCTCCGGCGTTGTTCATTATCAGATACTTTGCTCCCTTCTTATCAACTGGAATTTCAACTTCTATACCCTTCTCCTCTTCTATGTCTTCCTTGATGAATTCAAGGATATCCATGAAAGCCTCATAGGGCACTTTCGGAGCGCTGCCATACTTCAACTGATTCTCTACACCATTCTCTTTCAGCTCATCAGGAACAATCCCAATGTCCGCAAAAATCTTTCTGGCTTCCCTCGTTATCAATCCGTTATCGAGACCAAACGGACAGGCGAGAGCACATCTTCTACAAACCGTGCATCTGTAAACAGCCTCTGCTAAGGCATTGATATCCTCCTCTGTTGGGTCTTTTGCTCCGACAAGTGAGCCGAATAGCTTTCCAGTGAGAGTAAAGTGCTTCTTGTATATCTTTCTCAGCATATCTGACCTGTAAACTGGGCTGTAGATTTTCTTTCTACCGCTGCCTATATACGTTGAACAAGCTTCTGCACAGGTACCGCACTTTGTGCAAGCTTCGAGTGTAAGCTTGTACGGGAGAAGGAAAGGCCAGTTTTGTTTACTTAGTGATTTTTTCATCGCTTCTAGAAACTTTTCTTTCTTCGGTTCATCAGGGCGGAGGATTTCGTCAGACATCGCCCTGTAATCATCAAAAACTCTTCTCCATTTGGGAATTTCAACAACCTTTTCCTCCGTCTTTTCAATGGTTCTTTCCTCAACCATTTATATCACCTCGGGTAGATGTGCCTCTCATCCAGAACCACCTTCTGGCCGAAGAGGATAGCAATTGGATGTATCAACGTCTTGAATGGCAAGTACATCATGTAAATCTGCGCTAAGGTGATGTGCACCAGGAAGATCGGGTGTGTTGGCGGATCAACGGGAGAGAGTGTTAGAATACCTCTAACCCACAACCACATGTGCTCGTGGTCCATTATACCTCCGATTCTCAGATAGGCACCGATTGTAAGAGTTGCCATCAGCAGAATCAATGCGAAGTAATCGGCGAAGGTAGAGTCAACCTTCGTTTTGGCCATGTCAATCCTTCTTATGAAGAATCCAATCGTTCCGATAGCAGCAGCTATACCGGCAGCGGCACCGAGATAGTATTCTACTGGACCGAGGGACGGAAGTAGGATATACTTTGCGTGGAAGCTCAGGCTGATTATCAGACCAATGTGGAATAGCATTGCGAGAATCCATACCGAAATGTCAACTTTTCTCGGTCCTGGCAACACAAAAATCTTTTTCACTATTCCAATCAGTATATCCACAGTGTTGTGTTTCGCTGGGAATAGTGCCCACACTACTGGCCTCGGTATTACCAACCATTTGACAAAATTGTAAACAAGAGCCAATGTCATCACTGCTAAAGTTATGTAGGGCAAAATGTTCGCAATAAACCATGCTAATTCTCCTGCCATTGCTTTTTCACCTCCAACGCAATTTTTTCAAGTATTCCACTTATAAAGTTTTTCCAACTATAAGAAATAGAATTAAAATAAAATTTAAATAACTAAAAAAATAAATTTTGAGCTAATTATTTTAAAACTTTAACACTTAATTAATCTAATCAAGGATGTTTTTGACTATTTAACTTTATTTCTAAAAAATCTTGTCCTCTTAAAACTCACACAATAGCTTTGTTGCGTAAGTTTAAACTATAAGGAATGACATATTTATAAAAGATAAAAATTTAATTTTTTTACTATAATTATTAAAAACACTGGAAAATTTTAAATAATTCAAAAGACAAAGATTTATTGGTGATAAGGAGGTGGTCATATGATTTGGATACAGATATTAGCGTATTGTGGAATTGGAATTTTTGTATTGGTTACAGCTTTGAAATTCTTGAGATATTCACTGATGCCGCTACATTTAAGATGGGAACTTTATCCAGTACCGCATGAGAAATACAAAGCAGAACACGGTGGGAGCTACTATGAGGAAACGGAATGGTGGAAGAAACCTATGGAAACCTCCTTCATTGGAGAACTGAAGGAAATGTTGCTCGAAATGCTATTCATCAAAAGAGCCTTTGAGTACAACCGCCCGCTCTGGTATCTGACATTCCCCTTCCACGCTGGTATTTACCTGATGCTTCTGTGGTTTGTGCTGATCTTTGCCTCAGCTGTCCATTTCGTGACTGGCTTTGGGATTGACACAACCTCTATAGCATCACTCGTGTTTCCGGTAGGTGTGGCCCTTCTGACCTTCGGCAGTGCGACTCTGTTTCTGAACAGAGTTATTGACAGGAAACTTAGAACTTATAGTTCAATGGCTGATTACTTCAATCTTCTGTTCATCCTCGCTGTTGCCGTTACGGGAATAATAGCTTGGAGAGTTGATACGGATTTCTCATATGCTAAATCCTTTGCTGTATCTCTAATTACCTTCTCTCCGGCTTTAGGTCTTCCGGCAAGTGTGGCACTGCATACAGCATTACTTTCTCTGCTCGTTGCATACATTCCATCTACTAAAATGTCTCACTTTATTGCGAAGTACTTCACATATCACAAGGTCCTCTGGGAAGATGTTCCAAATGTAGGAACTTCTCCGATCAGAGACAAAATAAGAGAGGTTTTGAGCTATAAGGTGAAATGGTCTGCTCCTCATATAAGAGAAGAGCTCACGTGGGCCGAAGAGGCTACAACCCTTGAGCCGGTACTTGAGATTAGGGCAGTTAGTGAAAGGAGGAGAAGGTAAAACTGAGGTAAAGGGGATGCCAGACTACATCTTTAATTCTATTTCTTTTAAAGAATTTTGCGAGGTTGATAAGCAGTTACTCAGGCTTAGACAGAGAGATTTGCTCCACATACCCTTTGTAGAAGAGCCCGAGTTTACAGAACTGGAACCGGACTGGAACAAGAAGTACGTTACAGAACTTGATGGTTACATAGCCATAGACGAACCATGGAAACCACAGAATGAAGAGGAAGAGAAGGAGCTTGTGGATAAGTTCCTATCAGGTTTGAGAAAGCTTCTTGACAAGGAAAGCAACTGGACTTTCCTGCAGCCCTTACTGCTGTCCTTGGAATACTGTGCACGTTGTCAGACATGCAGCGAAGCCTGTCCAATTTACGTTGCAAGTGGGAGGAAGGAGATTTACAGCCCTGTCTTCAGGTCTGAGATGTTCAGACAGATGATAAAGGAAACCAAGGGAGGGAAAAGGAGGGGCAGGGTAACTCCTAAGGCAGTTCTCAGGCTTGCAGAACTGGCTTACAGATGCACTGTTTGCAGACGCTGTACCCAAGCATGCCCACTGGGAATAGATAATGGACTGATAACAAGGGAGATAAGAAAGCTTTTCAGTCAGGAGATGGGCATTGCTCCTTCAGCCCTGCACATGCAGGGTACTGTGCAGCAGCTTGTTGACGGCACTTCAATCGGCTTTAGCTCTAACACAATGGATGATTTCGTACGGGAAATAGAGTACATGGTCAGCCAGGTTCTCGGTAGAAGCTACAGGCTGCCAGTTGACGTTAAGAAAGTTGACATTCTGCTAATCCACAGTATAATGGACTACATTCATTATCCGGAAACCATAGCAGCGATGGCAGCAATTCTCGAAATGGCGGGTTATGAGTGGACACTGAGTAGCAAAATTCCGGCGATAGATGCTGTTAACTACGGTATGTGGTATGACGATATTCAGCTTGCCAGAATTGCCTTAAGTCACATCAAAGCAGCGAGGGAGCTTGATGTGGAGAGAATTGTCATTGGAGAGAGCGGACATACCCACAGCACGCTGATGTCAACCGCCAGCAGGCTATTTGCAGATCAGTATCCGGTTGAAAGCTATCTGCCGTTGCTCTGGAAAATAGTCAGAAGGAGGGAGATAAAGTTTGATTCGGATATCAATGATTTTCCGGTAACACTACATGATCCATGTTATCTCACAAGGTTTACAGGAATCGTGAAACCTCAAAGAGATATCCTGAAAGAGGTCTGCCCGCAGTTCAGGGAAATGAATCCGAACGGAGTTTACAACTACTGCTGTGGCGGTGGCGGAGGTTTGGCGGTTCTCAATACACTCAACTTCCCCGATTTTAGGGCGAGGGTTGCGAGCAGAGTGAAAATGAAGCAGATTATCGAGGCGTTCAACTCTGATCTGACAGAAAAAGTGCAAAAGTATGTCTGTGCTCCGTGCAGCAACTGTAAATTATCAATAAGTCACGCCCTCAACTACTATGGGCTCTCTAAGTTTAAAATAAAGTGTCTTGGCATCCCCGAGATTGTGCTTAACTGTGTTGAGAACATGAATAAAAAAATACTGAGTGTCGTTTAGGAGGTGATTGAATGGTTTTGAGAAAAAGAGACGATTTGATAACGGTGCAGGACATTGCCTTGCCCTACGAAAAACTTGCTTACATACACCTTCAGGATTTAATCAAGCTTCCTCCACCCTATGACAATGGCGACGAACCAGAGATTTCGGAGCCCAATCCGGACTGGAACAAGAAGTACGTTACAGAACTTGATGGTTACATAGCCATAGACGAACCATGGAAACCACAGAATGAAGAGGAAGAGAAGGAGCTTGTGGATAAGTTCCTATCAGGTTTGAGAAAGCTTCTTGACAAGGAAAGCAACTGGACTTTCCTGCAGCCCTTACTGCTGTCCTTGGAATACTGTGCACGTTGTCAGACATGCAGCGAAGCCTGTCCAATTTACGTTGCAAGTGGGAGGAAGGAGATTTACAGCCCTGTCTTCAGGTCTGAGATGTTCAGACAGATGATAAAGGAAACCAAGGGAGGGAAAAGGAGGGGCAGGGTAACTCCTAAGGCAGTTCTCAGGCTTGCAGAACTGGCTTACAGATGCACTGTTTGCAGACGCTGTACCCAAGCATGCCCACTGGGAATAGATAATGGACTGATAACAAGGGAGATAAGAAAGCTTTTCAGTCAGGAGATGGGCATTGCTCCTTCAGCCCTGCACATGCAGGGTACTGTGCAGCATCTCGAAAAAGGCTCATCAACAGGATTAACACCGGACGGCTTCAAAGACATCATCGAGTTCATTGAAGAAGACATTGAGGAGAGGACAGGGAAGAAAATAAAGATACCTGTTGACGTTAAGGGGGCTGATATTTTACTAATACACAACGCTGGTGAGTATCTCAGCTGGCCTGAAAATGTTGCCGCCTTTGCGGTTATATTTGAAGAAGCCGGACTGGACTGGACGTTGAGCAGTGAGATCGTTGGTTATGATGCTGTGAACTACGGAGTTTGGTATGATGATGTGCAGCTTGCCAGAATAGCTCTTAAACATGCTGAAATAGCCAATAAACTTGATGTAAACCGCATTGTGGTTGGAGAATGTGGACACGCACATAAGGCAATCACCGTTATAGCTGACAGAATCTTCATTGACGAATACAACATTCCAAGGGAAAGCTGCCTGCCATTGCTCTGGGACATTGTGAGAAAGAAGAAGCTGAACCTCGACCCAGAGAAAAACAACTTCCCTGTCACGCTCCATGACCCCTGTAATGTGGTTAGATTGATGGGAATTGTTGAACCTCAGCGCAAAATACTGCACGAAATCTGCCCGCAGTTCAGAGAAATGAATCCAAACGGAGTTTACAACTACTGCTGTGGTGGAGGGAGTGGTTTCGCGATAATGAACTCTATGAACTTCCCCGAGTTCAGGGCAAAGGTTTCAAGCAGAATGAAATTCAAGCAGATACTCGATGCCTTCCAAGACCACATTGAGCCAGATGTTCAGAAGTATGTTTGTGCACCATGCAGCAACTGCAAAGGAGCAATTAGAGATATCTTAACGCATTACAACGCAACGGAGAAGTGTGGGATATACTACGGTGGTCTGGTTGAACTGATAGTCAACGCAATGGTTGATGTTGAGGAGCCTTTTGTGGAAATGTATTAAGGTTCTTTCATTTTTCCCTATATTTTATAGGACTCATACTTCCATATCAGGTCAAAGTACTTCTTCATTCCTGCTACCAAGCTGGGATTCTCTGTTACCGCCGCATCACGCAGATATAACGGGATTTCTGGGTCCTCAACGACAAATATCGCTTTTCCTGTCCTGTAATCATAGCTCGGATCAACAATGCTCCCTCTGAGAGGTAGAGGAGTTTTACTCGATCTTATCTCTGCGTCAATATCAGACTTGATCATTTTTACTATTTCAGTCTGTACTTTCCTCGTTCGCTCGTCAGTAAATTCTCGACCGAGAAGCAGAATTTTTATTTCAACACCTCTCTTATCTGCATCAACCAACTCCTTTCTAACCTTGGGATAGTACTCAAAGCTTCTTGACACTATGTTTATCTCTCTCTGTGATTCAGAATACATCATCCTCGTCTCCCTTTCACTCGCTTCTCCAACCCTGATCACCCTTATAAGCTCCTTCGAGTGGATACTGGATGGAGAATACACAGAGGCAAGCTCTCCTACAAGGTCTTTCTGTACTGCTTCGTAAAACCCTATTTTACCTTCATATTCAAGTGTTATGTTTCTTCTGAGCCTTTCAGCGATCTCTTCAGGCTTTCTCGCCCTAAATCTCACAGGTCGTGTGGGAATTTTGTCAACCAGTCCAAGGTCTGAAAGCTGATCCAAGACCTCGTAAATCTTGGCTCTTGGAATCCCGCTAAGTTCGCTTATCTCTGATGCCTTTGCCTCTCCACATTTGAGAATTGAAATGAGAGCTTTTGCTTGATAGGTGCTCATACCAAGCTTCTCCAAAATACTCTCAACATTCATTAGTTTCATCTCAGAAGCAAAACTTTAAATATTTTGCTACAACTAAAAGTAACAACAATATGGAGGTGTGGTTGTGACAATAATAGTAACAGGTGCCGATGGGTATGTAGGGTGGCCAGTTCTTCTGAGACTTGCGGAGACCTTCCATGACGAGAGAATCGTAGGGGTTGACAACTTTGCAAGAAGGAGATGGGTAGAAGAGATTGGATGTGTTTCTGCAAATCCGATTCTGTCCCCTGCAGAGAGAAGAAAGAAAGTTGAAGACTTAGGAAAGGTGTCTTTTGTCGAGGGCGATCTGATTTCAAAGGAATTTGTGAACATGCTTGTTAGAGTGTATCAGCCAGACGTAATAATTCATCTTGCAGCCCAGCCTTCAGCCCCATACTCTCAGATAAGCTGGGAAAAGGCAGTTTACACACAGTACAACAATAACGTGTCTACCCTAAACCTTCTCTGGGCTTTGAAGGAGAATAAAATGCTCGATGCTCATTTTATAGCTGCAACAACCACAGGTGTCTACGGAGCTCCAGAATATCCAATTCCGGAGGGTTTTATCGAGGTTGAGTATAAGGGAGGAAAAGACATCGTTCCACATCCCCATATGGCAGGCAGTTTCTACCACATGAGCAAGTGCAACGATATTAACAACATGTATCTCGCCCATAAGCAGTGGGGGCTGCCAGTGTCGGATGTGAGGGTGGCAATCGTTACAGGTGCAACGACCGAGGAGGCTAAGGGAGATATGGCGACACGTTTCGACTTTGACTTCTACTTTGGAGTGGTCACTCACAGATTCTGCGCGCAGGCTCTGATAGGGTATCCGATAACGGTTTACGGAAAGGGTTTGCAGGGTAAACCCTTTGTTACACTTGAGGATTGCGTCAAGTCCTTTGTTGAGCTGGCGAAGAAAAAGGACGTGGATGGATATGATGTTTACAATCAAACTCTGGGCGCTGTAAAGATTGTGGAGCTGGCGGAGATAATCAGAGAGGCAGCAGAAGAAGAGATTGGGCTCGAAGTTGAGATAAAGCACGTACCAAATCCGAGAGTCGAGAAAGAGGAGCATGAAATGGTTATTGAAAACGATAACTTCATAAAGCTTGTTGGAAAGCCGATGGACCTCAAAGAGGCAATTGGAGATATATTCAGAACAATAGAGGATAGAAAGAAAATTATCGAGAGCTACAAGGACAGATTTTTGCCCAGAGGACTGGAAAAATGATTCTGATTACGGGAGGATGTGGTTACATAGGAACTGCCCTATCTGAAATTTTAACCCGGCGGGGAGAAGAGTTCAGAGTGCTGGATAATCTTTCAGGCTGCAATCCGCTAAATCTTATTTTTCTCAATCATGCGGAGTTTGTATGGGGTGATGTCAGAAAAAGAGAAGATATCCGGGAGGCTCTGGAAGGGGTTGAGGTCATCATCCATCTCGCAGCAAAACTCCCCACTGCTCCGGGAATTATTGATGATGCCAAGAATGACGTGGAAGATGTGAACTACACGGGAACTTTGAACGTTCTTGAAGAGGCAAGGAGGAAAGATCTAAAAGTTCTTTTTGCCTCTACATGCAATGTGTATGGTGTCGGAACGAATCTGGATGAGAATAGCATTGTCCATCCCTTAAACCCCTACTCGAAATCGAAATTAAAGGCTGAAGAACTCTGCATCGAATATAGCGAGAATTACGGTCTCGACGTTGTAATCCTCAGGCTTGCCTCCGTTTACGGATACAGTCCCGGTGTCAGGTTCAATTTAGTCGTAAACTACTTTACACTTCGAGCACTACTTGGATACAATCTCACGGTTTTTGGATTGGGAGACAACTGGAGACCCTTTATACATGTCAGAGATGCTGCAGAGTCCTTTCTTTTCCTCATGGATAGAGGAAAAAGCGGAGAAATTTATAACGTAGGTGGAGAAAATTACAGAATACGGGATGTGGCAGAAGTGGTTCGCGATACGGTTAACCCCTCTGCGAGAATTGAGTATATGAAAGACAGGACTCCAGAGTTCAGCTACAGTGTTGATTTCTCAAAAATTCAAGAACTTGGATTCTGTCCAGAGTCTGACCTTAGGGCAGGAATAAAAGACCTTGCAAGTAGGTTGGAGGCTCTTAAAAGTTTGAGGAGGTAGTATGAAGGTTGGCGTAACTGGAGCGGGAGGTTATGTTGGAGCGGGCTTGTGCGGAAAGCTGATGGAGAGGGGTCATGAGGTTGTAATGGTTGATAATTTCTACAATGCTCAGGTGAAAGATGTTCATGGGAACAAGATTGTATGGGCTGACATAAGAGATAGAGAAGAGATGGAAAAGATGTTTGCGGATTGCGACCTGATAATCCACTTAGCTGCTATATCAGGCGTTGCCGAGTGTGATGACATGCCGGACAAGGCCTACGAGGTAAATGTGGTTGGCACAGCGAACATCGCATGGATGTGCAGGAAATATGGAATAGACCTCATATTTCCCTCCTCGATGGCTGTTATTGGCGACCCCATTGAGTTGCCGATAAAATCCACACACCCACGAAACCCCCTAAACATCTACGGACTCACGAAATGGGTTGATGAAGAAATCATAAGAACACTCTCAAAAGGAAAATTCAATGCTCTCGTCTTTATGAAAACAAATATCTACGGGGAATACGAACTCGATGGTAGGGGGATAACGAAGAGAACTGTAATAAACATATTTGTCAACAAAGCGTTGAAAGGAGAGACTCTTACCGTTCATAAGCCCGGAACTCAGACGAGAGACTTTATCCACGTTTTAGATGTTATTGATGCTTACGTGATGGCTGTGGAGAATCTGCCTAAGGGATTCAACATCTCTACACTTGCTGGAGGAGAATGTCTTTCTGTTTTAGACATCGCAAAGCTCGTGAGAAAGTATTCCAATGTGGAGATTGAGCTGATCGAGAATCCGAGAAAAGGCGAAACTCACGCGAAAAACTTTGAAGTTGATACGGAAGAGGCTAAACATCTCATAGGATTTGAAGCCAAGAGAAGGGTTGAAGAAGAGATAAAGCGTCAACTGGGTAGATAGAGCTTAAACTCGAAACACATAAATTCAAGCAGAATAAATGAAAGCCCATGAAACTCGAGAAGGTTGAAATTCTGAATCCTGATTTGAAGTATCAGATAATAGTCGGACAGGCGAACTTCTCCGTATTTACCGTTGATGACCTTTTCAGGGCTTTGCTTACCGCAGTTCCGGGTATAAAGGTTGCGGTTGCCATGAACGAAGCTGCCCCAAAGCTTGTGAGAGTTACGGGCAATGACGAGGAGTTGAAGAAGCTGGCAGCGGAAAATGCTTTGAGAATTGCAGCAAGCCATGTATTTGTCGTGGTATCTTCAAACGCTTTTCCAATAAACGTTCTTAACACCATCAAACTTCACCCAGCAGTTTGCAATGTCTTTGTTGCTTCAGCAAATCCAATCGAAATCATTGTAGCCGAAACAGAGCTTGGGAGGGCTGTACTTGGAGCGGTTGACGGTGCTGCCGTCACAAGAATTGAAAATGACGAAGAGAGGAGGCAGAGAAGAGAACTCTGCGAGAAGCTCGGATACAGGCTTGACTGACAAAATTTTTAATCCCATTAACTGAGGCAACTGCATGGCAGATTTCAAAGAAATCGAGAGGAAGTGGCAGAAAGCTTGGCAGGAATCAAGGATTTTTGAGGCTGATCCTGACAATCGTGAAAAGTTTTTCTTGACTATCCCCTATCCTTATCTTAATGGAAATCTTCATGCAGGACATACGAGAACCTTCACAATTGGAGATGCCTTTGCCAGATACATGAGAATGAAGGGGTATAACGTCCTCTTTCCTCTTGGATTTCATGTAACTGGCACACCGATTATAGGGCTGGCGGAACTGATAGCCAAGAGAGACGAGAAGACGATTGAGGTTTACACGAAATATCATGACGTCCCGCCTGATGACCTTCTTGAACTCACAACGCCTGAGAAAATTGTAGAATACTTCTCCAAAGAGGCTCTTCAGGCTCTGAGGAGAATAGGCTATTCCATAGACTGGAGGAGAGTTTTCACGACGACAGATGAGGAATATCAGAAGTTCATTGAGTGGCAATACTGGAAGCTGAAGGAGATGGGTCTGATTGTCAAGGGAACTCATCCCGTCAGGTATTGCCCTCACGACCAGAACCCGGTTGAGGATCACGATCTGTTGATGGGTGAAGAGGCAACGATTGTTGAGTTTACAGTGATCAAGTTCAAGCTCGAAGATGAGGAGTTAATCTTCCCATGCGCCACTCTGCGCCCCGAAACGGTTTTCGGGGTTACCAACATCTGGATAAAGCCCACCACATACGTTATTACTGATGTTGAAGGGGAAAAGTGGTTAGTGAGTAAGGAGGCATATGAAAAGCTAACCTACACTGAAAAGTCTGTTAAGCTTGTCAAAGAGGTTGATGCAAGGGATTACATAGGAAAATACGTTATAGTTCCTCTTGTCAACAGAAGGGTTCCAATCTTGCCAGCTGATTTTGTTGACACCGATAACGCTACTGGAGTTGTGATGAGCGTTCCCGCACATGCTCCCTATGATTACGCCGCCATTGAGGATTTGAAGAGGGACGAAGAGAGATTGAAGGAGTTTGGAATTAATAGAGATGTTGTTGAAAATCTCAAGCCTATCGTACTCATAGGGACGTCCGACCTAAAAGGGGTTCCGGCAGAGATGCTTGTAAGGGAACTTGGTGTGAGAAGTCAGCAGGATGTTGAGCTGCTGGAGAAGGCGACAAAGACCCTCTACAAAAAGGAGTATCACACAGGAATTATGCTCGAAAACACAATGGATTATGCTGGGATGAAAGTTTCTGAGGCGAAGGATAGAGTTCATGAGGATTTGATAAGGACTGGTTTGGGTGATGTGTTCTACGAGTTCAGCGAAAAGCCAGTTGTATGCAGATGCGGCACTAAATGTGTTGTGAAAGTTGTCAGGGATCAATGGTTCTTGAATTACTCAAATCGAGAATGGAAGGACAAAGTTCTGAAACACATTGAAGAAATGGAAATAATCCCGGACTATTACAAAGAGGAGTTCAGAAACAAGATTGAATGGTTGAAGGACAAGGCTTGTGCGAGAAGAAAAGGGTTGGGGACGAGGATACCGTGGGATAGAGAATGGTTAATAGAGAGCCTCTCAGATTCAACTATTTACATGGCTTACTATATCCTTGCAAAGTATATCAACGAAGGCACTCTGAGAGCCGAAAACATGACTCAGGAGTTCTTAGATTATGTGCTTCTTGGCAAAGGAGATGCAGAGAGCGCTTCAAGTTCCGCTGGCATTGACGTCAGGGTCGTGGAGAAAATCAGACAGGATTTTGAATACTGGTATCCTGTTGATTTGAGGAGCAGTGGAAAGGACCTTGTCGCCAATCACTTGCTCTTCTATCTCTTCCACCATATTGCAATCTTTCCACCAGAAAAATGGCCAAGAGCAATTGCTGTCAATGGCTATGTCAGTCTTGAGGGTAAAAAGATGAGCAAGAGTAAAGGGCCTTTGCTCACGATGAAAAGAGCTGTCCAGCAGTATGGAGCGGATGTGACAAGGCTCTACATTCTCCATGCGGCAGAGTATGACAGCGATGCAGATTGGAAAAGCAGGGAGGTTGAAGGACTTGCAAACCACCTCAAAAGATTCTACAACCTTGTGAAGGAGCACTATGTTAGCGAAGTTAAGGAGGCATCGGCACTCGATCGCTGGCTGGTGAGCAGAGTGCAGAGAGCGATAAAAGAGGTCAGAGAGGCTATGGATAGGCTGCAGACAAGAAGGGCCGTGAATGCTGCCTTTTTTGAAATTATGAACGACGTGAGGTGGTATTTGAGAAGAGGTGGCAATAATCTCGCCATAATCCTCGACGACTGGCTAAAGCTACTCTCCCCCTTTGCTCCGCACATCTGCGAAGAACTCTGGCATCTAAAGCACGATAGCTTTGTGAGTCTTGAACCCTACCCAGAATTCGACGAGTCCAAGATTGACGAGAGTGCTGAGATGGCAGAAGAGTATCTTAAAAGGTTAATAGAAGACATACTGGAGGTTAAGAAGTTCGTTGAAGGAGCCAAAGAGGTTTACATTTATCCCGCGGATGAATGGAAAGTTGAAGCTGCCAAAGCCGTTCTCAGCAGTAACGATATCGGGGAGGCTATTAAGAAGCTCATGCAGGACGAAAGAATGAGAAAGATCGGGAAAGAGGTGACAGATTTTGTGAAAAAAGTTTTCAAGGACAGAAAGAAGCTGGTGGTTTTGAATGAGAAAGAGATAATCCAGAAGAACGCCAGTTTCATTGAGAATGAGATAGGGATGAAAGTTTCCTTCGATCCATCAAAGGTTCCAGATGAGAAAAAGAGAATGGCCATTCCGGGTAAACCTGCCATATATGTTGTCTGAATACCAAAGCTTAAACTTTTTATATTTTTAATGTAAAACTTTTACCAATGGACATCAACATTGACTTTATACCCGACCCGGTGATAGTGACAGATAAGGGAGGTAGGATACTCGCCTTAAACACATCAGCCAGTGAACTTGGGCTTTCCGGAGGAGCGAACATTCATGACTACATAGGTAAGAATATTGCTGAGATTGAGATAGATGGGAGAAGCTACGAAATCAAAATTTCAGAAACCACTGAATTCAACCTTTACATCCTGAGGGACATTACAGAAAGAAAAGAAGTTGAGAGAAAGCTAAAAGAGAGCGAAAATATGTATAGAACGCTCGTTGAGTTAAGTCCAGATGCCATTGTAGTTCACGATGGACAAAAAATTGTATTTGCGAACAGACGCGCTGCTGAACTTTCAGGGTTCGAGAAACCAGAGGAAATGGTTGGTCTACCAATCATGAACTTCGTTCACCCCGATTATGTTGACTTAGTTAGGGAAAGAATTTCAAGGATGATGAAAAATAGAACAATTGCCCCCTTTGTAGAAGAGAAGTTCGTTCTACCTGACGGCAGTGTCAGGGATGTGGAAGTGAGTGTAAGCTTCATAACTTTCAATGAGAAGCCAGCAATCCTTCTTGTTGTTCGAGACGTAACAGAAAGGAAAAGAATGGAGGAAGAGGTTATCGAGAGTGAGAGAAAGTACAAGGACTTCTTTCACAACACGTTGGATATAATCGTTGTGACAGACCTCCGGGGGAATTACGTTGAGGTCAACAAAGAATTTGAGAGAATTACAGGATATAGCAGGGATGAAATTCTCGGGAAAAATTTCAGGGATGTCCTGCCAAAAAAAGAGGCTGACTACCTTTTTAAGAAATACAACGAAGCTTTCAGAGAAAGAAAGAGCGTCTACGGTCTTGAGTTCAAATTTACGACAAGGTTTGGAGAGACTAAATATGTAGAAGGGAAAGTGAGACCTCTGATAAAAAAGGATAGAGTTGTGGGCTTTATTGCCAATTTCAAAGACATCACGGAAAGAAAGAAGCTGGAAGAAGAGCTTAGAAGAACAAACAAACTTCTCAAAACGATTAACCACATCAACGAACTTGTGGTAAGGGAAAAAGACCTGCAGAAGCTTATCGAAATGACCGTTAAAGAGATTGGAGAATACAGCAATCATGCGTGGATTGGTATTTACCGTGATGGTCACCTGAATCCAATTGGAACGTCAGGAATAGACATCAAAACAGTTAGACAGGAGATTGAAAAGGGTATGCTTTGTGTTGAGAAGGCAGCTGAAATGAAAAAGCCGGTTGTAGTCTACAAAAATGAACATCGGCCAAAGTGTCCCAATTTTAATGCCCACAAGGAATATAACTGCTACATTTTCCCGATCGTGTATCACGAAAAACTCGTCGGCATTATGACTATACATTCAGACATCAGAATAAGTGACGAAGAGGTCAAGTTACTGCAAACCCTTGCAGACAATATTGCCTTTGCCATTAACTCAATCGAGCTCGAAAAAATGAAAGAGCAGGCTGTTTTGCAGATAGACCGAAATATAGAGCAGTTCGCAATACTTGTTGACAAAATAAGAAACCCCCTCGCCGTTATTATTGGAGCTGTTGAAGTCGGATGTGATAATTATGATATACAGAGAAAGGTTTTTGAAGCTGTAAATAAGGTTGAATCAATCATAGCTGAGCTTGAAAGAGGATGGCTTGAATCAGAAGATGTTAGGAAGCTACTTAGGGGGATGAGAGATGAAGATACTTCTGGTTGAAGATGAGCCTGATTTGCTTGAAATTTTTGAACACATGCTTTCAAGTTATGAGATTATCAAGGCATGTGATGGGAGAGAGGCAATTGAAAAATTCAAATCTCACCAACCCGATCTCGTTCTGATGGACATAGAGCTCCCCGGAATTGATGGGGTTGAAGCAACAAAGCGTATTTTAAGCATAAAGCCTGATACTAAAGTTATCGCCATAACGGCATTTGCTTCAAGAAGAGGAAGAGAGATGCTTGCTGCAGGAGCGGTAGAAGTTCTCAAGAAGCCTTTTAGGATGCAGGAGCTTCTTGAGACTGTTAGGAAGTATTTATGATCTACGCCGATAGCAGAGAGCCAGAGAGAATTGTAGACAGGTTGAAAAGACTCGGAATTGAAGTTGTTGTCAAAGGCCTTGAAACGGGAGACTACATCGTAAAACACGGAAACTACGAAGTTGCGGTGGAAAGGAAAGATATTAACGATTTTTTGAACTCCATCGCTGACGGTAGAATATTCAGGCAGTGTCACGCTTTGGCTGCCAGATACCCTATCTCATTTCTTGCCATTGTTGGTGATCTTGATGAAGCTTTGGAGGAAAGGATGTTTAACAGGGGTGCTGTAGTATCAGCAATAGTCTCCATAGCCGTAAAAAACCTTCAGGGTCAGGTTGTGCCCCTGATCTTCACAAAGGAAGACGACTTCTGCTTAGCACTAAAGGCAATTGACAGCCGGTTGAGGGAGGGGGACTTGAGAATTCTTCCGAGGCTGAAAAAAGCCGAGAGACTACAGGTAGCGATGCTCACCGCAATCCCGGGAATTGGGGAGAAAAAGGCTGAAAAGCTACTTGAAAAGTTCGGCAGTGTGCAAAGAATTGCAAATGCGAGCATTGCAGAGTTGATGAGGGTTGAGGGAATAGGGGAGAAGAAAGCCAAGCAGATTTACAGGATTTTCAGAAAAAAGGTTGGAGATTAATTCGCTGGAACAAATTTAGTCCCGTAATTTATTATTCCTTCTTCTCCATCCTCGCCATACCTTCTGAAAGCTTTTCTGACCCTCATCCCAGTCTCCACTTCACTCGGATCACAGGAAAGTTGCGATATGATTCTTGTTCCATTGTCGAGTTCTATGAGGGCAACGACGCATGGTTCTCCTTCTCTGATGATAGTGTAACTCAAAACCCTGCCCTCATCAGGGAGTCTAACCTCTTTAACCCTCCCTCTCCTTCTGCAAACCGGGCAGAAGTTTCTGGGTGGATAATGGTAATTTCCACAGTTTTCACAGTAACTGCCCTTAAGGTCATACCGATATTTTATCTTCCTCCAGAATCTCGGAACCACAATATCACCTCCCCAGTATTGAAACTACTGCAGTTGCACCAGTTCCTCCAATATTCAACGCTAAACCTTTCTCAGCGTCAACCTGTCTCTTCTCTGCATCTCCTCTGAGCTGGAGTGTAAGCTCCACGATCTGCCTTACACCAGTCGCTCCAACAGCGTGCCCACATGCCTTCAACCCTCCCGAAGGATTTACCGGAAGGTCTCCATCTATCTCTGTAATACCCTCTCTGATCAGTTCTGCCCCCTTCCCCTTTTCCGAAAATCCCAAGTCCTCGTAAGCGAGAATTTCTGCAATCGTAAAGGAATCGTGAACCTCTGCAACCTGAACATCCTTTGCTTCAATTCTCGCAAGTTTATATGCCTCCCTTGCAGCCTTAACAACAGCTTTCATTGTCAGAACATCCTTTCTGCTATGCAGGGCGATGTAGTCACTCGCCTGAGTGCACGCTTCAATGTAAACGGGTGTATCTGTTATTTCTCTCGCGACATTCTCGCTTGCAAGTATTACCGCTGCAGCCCCATCACTTATGGAGGCACAGTCAAGAAGCTTCAGAGGTTCTGCGACATATGGTGACCTCAGCACATCATCCACCTTTATCTCTCTCCTGAACTGTGCCTTTGGATTTTTAACACCATTTCTGTGGTTTTTCACGCTCACCATCGCCAAATCTTCCTCAGTGGTTCCGAAGCTCTCCATGTGCATCCTCGCCATTATCGCATAGAGGGCAGGCAAATTACCGCCAACGAACCTTTCCCATTCCATGTCAACCGAGGCAGAGAGAATTTCCATCGGATCACCGACATCGGTAACCTTTTCTGCACCAGCGGCAATGACTATTTCGTGCAGTCCGGAGGCAACAGCCATATAAGCTTGCCTTACCGCCAACCCACCACTGGCATCAGCAGCTTCGACTCTTGTCGCTGGAATACCAAACTCTGCCAAACCTGAGTAATCGGCAATCAGTGCAGCTATGTGTTCTTGCCCCAAATACCTGCCTCCGCTCATGTTTCCGACATACATTGCCTCTATCTCTTTCCCTTCAAGTTCAGCATCAGCCAAAGCCTCTGCTCCAGCCTCAAGGACTATGTCTCTGAATCCCCTTTCCCAAAGTTCTCCGAACTGACTGTATCCAACACCAACAACAGCAACGCGCCTCATGCCTTTATCTTCCTCCTGTGTTTAAGATAAATCGCATAATCCACATACACCTTCCTCTCGATTTTGTCCCAAACCGCAGGTTCTCTCGAGTAGTTCTCAATTCTGTCAGTAACTCTGATAGCGAAGGCGTCACTTCCTGCACCTGATCCGAAAGAAACAAGGAGTATTCTCTCATCGGGTTCGGCAATGTCGAGAGTTGCACACAAGCCAAGCAGTGAAGAACCTGAGTACGTGTTCCCAATTGCTCTCACAACAAGTCCTTGATTTATCTGCTCAATGCTGAACCCAAGCATTTTTGCAGCCCTTATCGGAAACTTGGCGTTGGGCATGTGGAAGACGGCATAGTCAAAATCCTCTGGCTTGAATTCATGCTTTTCCATCAGACCCTTTGCCGCAGAGATTACGTGTCTGAAGTAGGCAGGTAAACCTGTAAATCTACCACCATGACTGGGATACGGCTGTAAATCCCTTCTCCAGAAGTCTGGGGTATCAGAGGTGTAGGAATACGTCGCCTCAATCTCTGCTATTGGATCGTTACCGATGATAAACGCAGCTCCACCTGCAGCAGCAGCATACTCCAAAGCATCTCCCGGCCTTGCCTGACTTGTATCAGCACCAATGGCTAAGCCATACTTTATCATTCCAGATTTTACCATAGCGTAGCATATCTGCATCCCGGCTGTTCCTGCCTTGCAGGCGAACTCAAGGTCGGCAGAGAAATAGTCGTTTCCAGCTCCAATTGCCTCACCAACTATCGTTGCTGTGGGCTTAACGGCGTATGGATGACTTTCAGACCCGACAAAAACTGCTCCAATTTCTGAGGGATCAATTTTTGATCTGCTGATTGCCTCTCTCGCAGCCTCTACCGCAATAGTTGCAGCATCTTCATCCATCCCTGGCACGGATTTCTCGTAAACACCCAAACCGCCCTTGATCTTCTCCGCATCCTCTCCCCAGACTCTCGCAATTTCCTCAACTCTTATCCTGAATTTGGGTATGTAGCTTCCGTAAGACACTATTCCAGTCATGCAAACTTCCTCCTCAACCTTTTTATCATTCTATCAATCTTCATTTTGGTAACAATCAGCGGAATCCTCTCAATTCCGGCAATCTTCTTCGCCATATCATCAACCCTCGTGGCATCAATACCGTGAAGAACAACTGCAGAAGGTTTCAGATTGGAAACCCTCACAGCCACCATCGGCGATCTTCCGGTTGAAACTTTGGTGAAAACAATCGCCCTTTCGCTCGTAAGACCATATAGCCTGTAAAAGTCAAAGGCGTTGAAGGACATTATAGCGCTGATACTGTCAACAAAGGTATGACCGTGTATCAACCTCTCAAAATCATTTAGCAGTTCTCCGTCTATGACATCGCAGAATTCGGGCACGTTTACAGTTCTGGAATACTCAACTATGTCAAGAATGGCCTTAGTGTCAGACTCAAGGATATGCCTGTATTTCGAAAGCGTTGGATATCCCCTCTCTTTGTCCAGATCGAGAAGAGATAACACGAATTTCCTCAAAAAGCTTATTCCCGGACTCCTCCTCCCCGACTCGTAGTCGCTAATCACCGATGGTGAAATGCCTATCTTTTTCGCCAGTTCACTTTGAGTTGCACTGAAAATTCCCCTCCACTTTCTCATAACCTCTCCTGAGTTTTCGGCCAGAACTATATCTCCGCAAATCCTCTCTGCAATGCTCCGAAACTCCACAAATAATAAGTTAGCATATCATTTATAAAGTTAACGGATAGTCGAAAAGAAATTCGGCAATTGTTGAAAAATGTTGAAGATTGGAAGACCTTGAAGATAAAGTCTTTTTTGCATCCAGAACCTCAAGACAAATTCTCTAAATTCTAAGTTCTGAGTGTCTTTGGAACGTAAATGCAGCACGGCTCCTCTGCCAGATAATCTCCAAAAATCGCATAAGCTCTCGCCCTGCTTCCACCACATATTTTGCGATACTCGCAGACACCACACTTACCCTTCAGCCTATCCGGGTCTCTCAGGTTTACAAAAATTTCCGAGTTGGAGTAGATTTCAGCTACACTTCTCTCCCTAAGATTGCCTGCAACCAATGGTAAAAAGCCACTTGGGTAAATCTCACCGATGTGGCTTATGAACAGCATTCCTCTGCCGTCTGTTATCCCAACACTCCTCCTTATCCCGTCTGTGCTCAGGCTCCTTCCATGGCCTCCGGCAACAATTTGTGAAGCTTTCCCTTCAGGAAGATCATCTGTTCTATCAAGCAACCACCAGTAAAGTTCGCTGACTACTGGCATCTCTCCTCTATCCCTCATAAGCTCGATTCTCCTTAGATGTGTAGCTGCAGAGCTTTTAATGTTCAAGCCCGTTCTTCTGCTCAAATCGTAGAGCCAGCACAACACATCCTCAAATTGCTGAGGAGTTGGCATCATCTCCGCCTTAGCCCTTCCTGTGGGAACAACGAAGAAAACATCCCACATTATAGCTTCAAGTTCAATGCAGAGTCTTGCTATGTTCGGCAAATCTTTAATGTTATCTCTCGTAACCGTCGTGTTAATCTGGAAGGGTATTCCAACTTTCTTTGCATTCTCGATTGCCTGCATGCTCATTCTAAATGTTCCCCTAACACCTCTGAACGAATCATGCCTCTCTTCATCGCTTCCATCAATACTAACAGCAATCCTTGCAATTCCAGCATCCTTCAGCTCCTCCAGCTTCCCCATAGTTGCTCTCTCAGTCCCACTGAAGGCAATTGCAGCCCTAAAACCTTTCTGTGAAGCATAAACGATTATTTCGGCAATATCTTCTCTCATAAGGGGGTCTCCACCGGTAATTATCAGCAGAGGTTTTGGATTGAATTCAGCAAGCTGTTCAATCACTCCGAAGCACTCTTCTGTCGTGAGTTCTTTTGGGTGTCTTTTCCTAATAGCTTTCGCTCTGCAATGCTTGCATGCAAGCATGCACGCCCTTGTAAGCTCCCAGAAGACTATGAAGGGTGATGGGTGCATGACAAAGTGGACAAGAGGAGGCTTATAATCCCTTCGCAGAATCACATGTAATGTTTAATCTAACATATTTTAGAGTAAAGTTAAATATTAGTAATTTCAAATTATTAATAGCGTAGGGGTGGTTGGAGTGATATCTACATACCTGATACTGCTCGGACTGGTTGTGTATATTCTGCTTTACTACACCTACGGCAAAGGAATAGAGAAGAAAGTTGTCAGGGCGAGTGAGGAAAGAGAAACTCCAGCTCACAAGCTTTATGATGGTGTGGACTACGTACCAGCACATCAGGCAGTCCTTTATGGGCATCACTTTGCTTCAATAGCCGGAGCGGGGCCAATAGTTGGTCCAGCACTTGCAATGGCATGGGGCTGGTTGCCGAGCTTGCTGTGGATATGGTTCGGAAACGTCTTCATAGGGGCAGTGCATGACTATTTAGCATTGATGAGTTCAGTGAGATACGACGGAAAGTCTATTCAATGGATTGCGGGTAGAATAGTAGGGAAACGCACCGGTATAACGTTCCCGATATACATCTGGTTCACACTTGTGCTTGTTATTGCTGCTTTTACAGCGGTTGTTTCCAAACTTTTCAACTCCGTTCCCCAAGCCGCGACGGCATCGCTGTTGTTTCTGGCGGTGGCAGTTATACTGGGCTACTTGCTCTATAAAGCAAAACTTAACTTCTATGTGGCAACGATAGTAGGGCTGGTGCTTTTAATCGGTTCCCTGTGGGTTGGATTCCTCAATCCACTGGTTCTCGACTACCACACATGGAACATAATCCTATTTGTTTACATCGTCATCGCTGCGTCACTGCCTGTATGGGTTCTACTGCAGCCGAGAGATTATCTCAATGCCTACATTCTGTGGTTTGGTCTTGCTACTGCTGGAATAGCATTCATCGCTCTCGCAAAACCGATAACAGCTCCAGTCTTCACAGCCTTTACAGCGAACGTTGTTGGTGGACAGCCATCTCCATTCTGGCCAGCAGTCCCCCTCGTCATAGCTTGTGGAGCGCTTTCAGGATTCCACGCTCTGGTTGGCTCAGGAACTACTTCCAAGCAGCTTGACAAAGAAATGCACGGACTGCTCATAGGCTACGGAGGAATGTTTACTGAGGGATTCCTTTCAACAATTGTGGTAGTTTCCATCGCGGCCTACGGTGTCACACTTCTCGGACTGCCAGCAGCCCAGTGGAGCACAGAATACATAAAGTCTGGAGGGGGTCTTGGTGCCTTCATATCAAGCTACGCTCAAGGTTACGCTGACTTTTACGGCTATGAGGTTACCTTCTGGAAGACTTTTGCCACTCTCTGGGTGTCGGCTTTCGCCTTGACGAGTTTGGATACAGCCACAAGACTTGGCAGGTTTGCTTGGCAGGAGATATTTGAGCCTCTCTACGACAGAAGTCCGGGTTTCCACAGTTTCATTGCGAACAGGTGGGTTGCATCTATAATAGCTTCGGCAATTGGTGTTGGACTTGCGTGGGGTGGTAGCTACACAATTCTATGGCCTGCTTTTGCAGGTATGAACCAGCTACTGGCTTCGATAGCAATGATTACGGCCTCAATATGGGTCTCGAAGATTCAGAGACCGGCAAAGGTGTGGAGCTATGCTGTATTGGTCCCGGCACTCTTCCTCTGGATAACCGTAACTGCCGGTTTGATCTGGTATATAGCCTCAATTCAGATTGCAAATCCACTTACAAACGCTGTAGTGAAGGCAATTCTTTTTATAGGACTGATACTGAACTTCATCCTAATAGCAGAGTTTGCCAACGCATACAGAAAGCCTGCGGAGGAATTTGAAGCAGCTGTAGCATAACAAAATTTCTTTATATTTTTTCAACCACAGTATAGAGACATGAAAATTGACGATGTAATCTCATTTTTAAAAGGATTCTTTGGTGCATTCAAGAAAGGATCAACTGAAATGATAGAATTTGAGCTCAGAGAGCTTGAAAATATATTTGCTCTTGTCCAGATGGGATTTTTTGTAGGTATACCCAGCCCGCCACCAACTATAATCATTAAAACTTTACCGCACATGGCGAGAGAGCTTTACATAATGACGAGGAGGGTTAGTGAGGAAGATGCCCTGTCCGAGATGGCAGGAGTTTTTGACGTTACGTAGGTGGAAAGATGAAACTCCTCTTTGTTCTTGGGAAGGGAGGGGTTGGAAAGACAACGCTTTCTGCAGCTATAGCAAAAAAGTATGCCAGAAATTTCAGGACCCTTGTTGTCAGCCTTGATCCTGCTCACAATCTCGGAGATGTTCTTGAAAAAAAATTGTCCACCAAGCCTAAAAAAATTGACGAAAATCTCTACGCCTCTGAGGTAGATTTGGACGAGGCTGTCAAAGATTACATAGGCGAGTTACAGCGAACCCTAAAGCATGTATACCGCTACCTTACCGTTATAAATCTCGAGAAGTACTTCGATGTTCTAAAGCATTATCCGGGTGTCGAGGAAAGTGCCCTTCTTGAAACCATAAGAAAACTCGTTAAAAAAGAGGATTATGACGTGATAATCTTTGATACTCCCCCAACCGGTTTGACAATCAGAATTCTGATTTTAATCGAAATGACCCTGATCTGGTTAAGAGAATTAATTGAAATAAGGAAGAAGATACTTGACAGGCGAAGAGCTATCGAGAAAATCCAGGGTGAAATGTGTGTTGTAATAAACGGTGAGAAATTTGACATTCCAACGTCGGAGGAAAAGGATGCTGTCATCAAAGAAATGAGACAGTATCAGGCAGAAATTAACGATCTTGTCTTGAAACTGAGAAATAAAGATATCTCAAGATTTGTAGCAGTTTTAAACCCTGAGCAGCTTTCTTATTTAGAAACAAAGAGAATAGTTGAAAGCCTGAGGAACATAAATCTTGAACTTGACTGCATGATACTCAACAAATATGTTGAAAACGAGATGAGCAGGAAAATAGTAGAGGAATTTTCGAACCTCAGGATATATACTGTTCCACGGCTGGAGAGAGTAAGGGGGATTGAAGTCCTTGAAAATATTGCCACCTTTATTGGTGATATCTGATGCTGTCGGGTGATGTTGTAGCGGCTCTGCTTCTGCTTGCTGGTGCGGCAGTAATACAGTTTTTCAGAGGAAGAAAGCTCAATCTCGCTCTTGTTCAGTTCTATGCAAGCCAGAGCGTGGAGGTTTTCAAGCCAGTTGACAAAACCTATACCTGGCTTGGTGGATATATCGGTTACAGAGCGAGTTTTGAGCTTGAGGATGGGACAAAGCTGGAATACACCCTCACCCTCCTGCCGAGACACAGCCTTCTATACTTTCCAATATCACTGCTTACAAACCGCCATGACAAACTCTACCTCGTCTTCAGACTTAAAGAACTGGGCGGGGAGGCTCACCTCATACAGAAAGGATACTATCGCCTAAGACCAAGCATTGAGAATGAGATCACCCTCCTCAAAGAGGTTATCAGAATTGCAAAGAGGGACTACGAGGCGATATATGATAAGAAAAGTTATGTAGAATGGATTGTAAAATTTATAGAGGGCTTTTCAAGGCCAGAAAACGTGAAGCATGTCTCGTTGACACCTTCAACAAAGGTTCTCTACGTTCAGATGAAGCCCGAACCCGAAACCTTCAGAAAGGATATGGAGCACACTTACAGCTTTTTAAGAGCAAATATGAAAAAATTGAAGTAGTCTATCCGTCAGCGTAAATGCTTCCCAGTCCCGATTCAATTATTCTATATCTCAGGCTGCTCTTTTTTAGAATTCTTTCCATTCTTCTCACAATTGACTTCGTTATCAGCCAGTTTATGGGGACACAGGCTTTACAGGATGGTATCATGTAGCTGAAATTGACGTATATCGTTATCACATCATCCACTACATCAATACTCTCTATGACGCCGAGTTCTCCGACATTCACTCCTGTTTCAGGTTCTTTTATTTCCGCGATCTCCTTTACAATATCTTCAAAGTTCATTTGCTCTCCTTTTCAAAAATTCCCATCTTCTGTCCCTGTATCTTTCGATCTCCCTGATATCCTCTTCGCTCAGGTGTGAGAATCTCCCCTGCAATTTGAGATACTCCTTGATGTCCTTCATCTTTCTTTTGCCCTCGGCAATAACCTTGCTTAATCCAGTGAATCTCATTTTCCCCTCTACAACTTCGTAAAGTATCCACATTCCGGTTTCAACTGCCAGTCTCCCCATCTCAACTGTTTTATCCATCGGAAAACGCCATCCGGGTGGGCATGGAGCAAGAATTTCAATGTATCTGAACCCTTCGATCTCTCTTGCCTTTCTGACCTTGTTGTAGAGATCGTTTAGAAATCCCGCTGAAGCTGTGGCGATGTAAGGCACATTGTGAGCCATCAGTATCTCAGCGACATCTTTTCTGTGCTCCCTCTTGCCCCCAACCGTAGTTGTTGTCCATGCGCCATAGGGTGTTGCTCCACTTCTCTGAACACCGGTGTTGGAATACATCTCATTGTTGTAACAGATGTACAGAATATCCTCACCCCTCTCAGCCGCTCCTGACAGGGACTGGAGTCCAATGTCGTAAGTACCTCCATCACCAGCCCAAACCACAACTTCTCCCTCTTCTCCATAGAAATCAAGTCCTGCTCTGATACCCGTAGCCACTGCAGCTGACGCTGCAAAGGCAGAATTGAAAACCGGAACATTAAGGGCTGAGTGAGGATAAACGCCCGTTATTACGGAACTGCATGATGCTGGAACAACAACCACGGCTTTTCCCTCAAGGGCCCTAAGTATAACTCTGAGGCACATCGCAGCCGGACATCCATGACATGCCGCGCTTCCGGGAAGGAAGTATTCGGGCTCTATCATCTTACACCTCCACAAGCTTCGTAAACGCCTCTGCAATCATCTCTGCAGTTACATCAGCCCCTCCAACTCCGAGAATCATGGAATCTGACTGAACGAGGTTTGAAATCTCCTGATAAACTATCCCTCCCACACCCGGGATAAAATCCCTGTCAATCACAGTAACTTTCCTGTCCCCAAGCGTTCTCCTGATTTGACTGGGAAATGGTCTGAAGCTTTTCAGTCTCAGTAAGCCGACTTTTACCCCTGCACTTCTGAGTATATCCACAGCTATTCTTGCCTCTGAAGCGACAGCACCAACCGCAACAAGAACTTCCTCAGCATCTTCAAACCTGTATGTTTCATAAAGCATGGGTGTTGATCTTCCAGTGTGATCAAAAAACTCCTCTTCAATCTCTGGTATCAGCTCAAGGGCTTTACGATGAGCCTTGTGGATGGCCTTTCTGAGGGAGATGTAAGCATCGGGTGGCAGAATGTTGCCATGCGTTAATGGCTTTTCAATGCTGATCCTCCATTTTGGTTGGTATTCGTTAATGAATCCTTCGAGAGGTGTAATTTCCACTGGCACAGAGGTGTGGGAAAGAACAAATCCGTCATAACAGACCATTGCCGGAACCATAACATCTTCCGCAACACGGTATGACATAGCAATTGTATCATAAATTTCCTGAACACTGCTGCAGTAAAACTGGAGCCATCCTGTGTCCCGTTGAGATAAGGAGTCACTGAGGTCTGACCATATGTTCCATCCCGGACCGATTGCTCTGTTCGCAACCACCATAACAACGGGTGTTCTAGCATTCACCGCCCAGTGGAGCATCTCATGCATGTAGGCAAGCCCATGGCTGGATGTGGCTGTGAAAGTTCTAAGCCCTGCTGCACTTGCTCCAATGCATGCGGCCATTGCGGAGTGCTCTGACTCTACTGGAACGAACTTTGCCTCCATTATACCCTCCTCAACAAGCTTTGAAATCGTTTCTATAACTGGTGTTGCTGGAGTTATGGGGTAAGCAGCAACGAACCTCACCATTGAGTTCATTGCAGCAAAGGCTGCCGCTTGATTTCCTGTTAGCATCTTAATGAGCATGTTGAACCACCCCCATCTCACTTTCGTGCTTTATTGCATTTTTCGGACATACTGAGGAGCATATCATGCATCCCTTGCAGTAGGCATAGTCAATCTCTATGCCCTCCTCTGTCTCAACTATAACTCCTTCAGGGCAGTGAAGCCAGCAACTCATGCACCCGTTACATCTCTCTGAATCCACAACCGGTTTTACAACTCTCCATAATCCGGTTCTTCCAGCAACTCCTTTGGAGGGCGTGGAGATTGGAATTTCACATTCCATCACTCCCTTGTGCCCAAAATGCATCTTGGTAAATCTGCACGTTTTTCTCCGCGCCCCCTTATACCCTTCATTAAAGGATGAAACTATCCTTTCGTCAGCACCAAAATGTTTCTGGACAACTTCGAGCATTGTTTTATAACTGATGGGTATCTCCGAGCTAAGTAACGCTCCGAGCATGGGGACGTTCGGCACTGGCATCCCTGCGACTACCAATCCGTGTTCAATGGCTATTCGTGTAGCATCAACAAAAACGACCTTCTTAGCAACGTCTGCAGAGCTACCGGAATTCAGAACTGCTATACTACTCTCACCGAGTCCTGAAAATACTTCGGGAAAGTTGATAAGGATCGGATCGAGAACGATAAGAATGTCAGGATAATAAACCTGACTTGTTCTGTAAATTGGGTCTTCAGAAATTCTTGTAAAAGAGACTACCGGAGCTCCCCTTCTTTCAGCTCCGTAAAACGGCATTGATTGGGAGAAATATCCTTCAAGGTTGGCAGCTTCCGCTATAATCTTACTCATCGTTACTACTCCCTGCCCACCCCTACCGTGAATCCTAATTTCCATAATAATTATTTGTTTCAATCCTATATAAGGGTAGGAGCGAACATGTTTCAAAAATCTGATATGTGTGGCTCCCGATCTTTAATTTCTTCGATGATCCTTTTCAGAATCTTCTGCTCTGATAATCTTATGTGGTGAAGGCACGTAGATTTAGCCAGTCCAAGTTTCTTAGCAAGGTCATTCAAGTTCACTCGGCGTGGGTATTCAAAGTATCCACTTCTGTAAGCTTCTACAAGCACCTTCTTCTGCTTGGCTGATAAACTTGAAGATATCTCCTCGATGACATCTGCTGGCATCTCTTCAAAGGCTTTAACGTTCCCTATTCCGAGAATCTCGTATTCTATATTTTCAATCTGAGACAGCTTTTCCAGAGTTTCTCTTAGTTTGCTATCGTAAACAAAGATTGACCAGTATTCATTTCCATTGTGGATGATTATGGTGGATGGCATCATTTCCAGACTGAAAATCTTTTCATAGAAGGTGGATGCCGCTTTAAACCTACCGTGAATGTATGCTTCAAGATTGCTTTTTCCGACAATCAGAACATCTAATGCGAGAGATTCAAATTTTTTAGTCTCTTCTATGTATTTTTTCAATGCCTCGTAATTTTCTGCAATGAGTCTGAAATTTGCCCTTATCTCGTCTCCGATTTTGAATGCCTTGTTAGTGACTAGGGTAACATCTGGGTGGTTCCTTGTGGTCTCAATTGACCAGCAGTTCGGATGCCAGAGTTTGATATCTACCTTCTTTAATTCCATCAAAAATAGTTGTCATGAAAATTAATAATTTTTATGTCCTTACATGTGGAACAAAAATATTTTGTGAAAAGGAATTTTAAAGATTGTTTCTTAAAGACAGTTATGAAGGTTATTAGCCTTGACCTCAGCAGCGGGGAATACAAGTGTGAGGAGATACCAAAGGACTGGGAGAAGTCTTTGATAGGGGGTAAGGGGGTTGCAACAAAGCTCCTGTTCAGCATTCCGAGAGGAATTGACCCATACCATTCGGAAAACGCAATAATTTTTGCCATTGGACCTTTAAACGGTCTTACACTTTCAGGAGCTTCCAGAATGACGGCAGTTTTCAAATCTCCCCTCACATTCGGATATGGTGAATCACAGTGTGGTGGCTTTATAGCTCACGAAATGTCAAAGACTGGAGTTCATTACCTTTTCATAACGGGAAGGGCAAAAAAGCCTGTTTACGTTGTTCTGGATGATGACAAAGTTGAGGTGAGGGATGCCACGCATCTATGGGGAAAGAACTGCTATGAAACAGAGGAAATTCTGATAAGAGATGAAGGAGGAGAGGTTCTGTGCATAGGGCAGGCTGGAGAGAACCTTGTAAGATTTGCCTGCATAACGCATCGCAGAGGGAGGCAGTTTGGCAGGTGTGGTGGTGGGGCTGTAATGGGCAGCAAGAGACTGAAGGCGATCGTTGTCAGAGGAAGCAGGAAGATGGAAGTAGCAAATCCAGAAGCCCTTACAGAGTTCAGGAGTTGGGTAAAGGAGAACGTCGTGATCAAGCTTGAAAGCATGCAGAAATACGGAACTCCATCCATCTCCGCACTTTTAAATGAGCTTGGGGCTCTTCCGACCAGATACTGGCAGTCAGGAAAATTCGATAAGTATGAGGATATCGGCGCAGAAAAGCTGAAGGAATACATTGTAAGAGACATCACGTGTTTCGGATGCAGTGTTGCATGTGGTAAGCTTCGAAGGGCAAAAGGAATTGAAGTTGAAGGGCCTGAGTATGAGACCCAGTTTGCCTTTGGTTCACTCTGCTTTGTGGACGATCCAGTGGCGATAATGCAGGCTAACGACATCTGCGACCGCTACGGTATGGATACAATAAGTGCTGGCAACGTTGTTGCCTTTTACATGGCTTGCGGTGATAGAGGAGAAGTTAGCGAGAGGGTAAACTTTGGCAATGCAGAGGTGATTGCTGATCTTTTAAGACAAATAGCCTTTCGTGAAGGAATAGGAGATGTTCTGGCTGAAGGTGTTAGAATTGCAGCAAAAAAGCTCGGAGCTGGAGTTGAGCCTGTTCATGTAAAGGGTCTCGAACCACCGGGCTACGAACCACGGAGCCTTTACGCAATGGCTCTGGCATATGCATCTTCCCAGAGGGGGGCATGCCACATGAGAAGCTGCGCTTACAGACCAAATTTGACTGGAACGGTTGACAGACTTTCTTCAGAAGGGCAGGCAGAACTGGTAAAGGAGTTGGAAGACTTCTACTGTGTCGTTGATTCGCTCGTATACTGCCGCTTTCTTTGCCTGCCCACAATAGGAATGGGCTGGAATGAGATTGCAAGATTGCTTGAAATTGTCGGTTTGAACTACAGTGTTGATCAGCTTAAAGTGATCGGAGATGAAATCTGGAAGCTGACATACGAATTTAACAGAAGAGAAGGTGTAAACGGATTCACCATTCCAAAGACTTTCTTTAAGCCTTTGGAGAGTGGGCAGGGCTTAGTTCGCGAGGATTTCGAGAAGATGGTTGAGGAATACAGGAGGCTGAGAGGTGTGTGAGAAGTTCATCGTCCTCGAAAAGTGCGGGGGGAGGGATTCGAACCCTCGAACCCCTACGGGACAGGACCCTCAATCCTGCGCCTTTGTCCGCTCGGCAACCCCCGCCTGAAAGTTTTTTCACGAATTGGATTTATGAAGATTGTGGTATTCGATGGTTTCTTATACAATCTGCAAAAACAAAAATCATGAAATGCGTAATGCTGCTTAGCGGAGGTGTTGACTCTTCAACTCTCCTCTACTATCTGCTCGATAAAGGATACAGAGTTTATGCCCTTACATTTTACTATGGTCAAAAGCACTCCAAAGAGCTTGAGAGTGCTAAAAAAGTGGCTGAGAATGCGAAATCGAGAGGAGAGGTGGAGCACATTACCGTTGATATTTCCACAATCCATGACCTAATTTCTTTTGGCGCTCTGACAGGAAAAGAAGAGATTCCAAAAAAATTCTACACCGAAGAGAGTCAGAAAATAACGATTGTGCCCAACAGAAATATGATTTTACTCTCTATTGCAGCAGGTTATGCAGTGAAGATGAGCGCGAAGGAGGTATACTACGCCGCACATCTGAGCGACTATAGTATCTATCCAGACTGTCGCAAGGAATTCGTTAAAGCTCTTGATACCGCCGTCTATCTCGGAAACCTCTGGAATCCGGTAGAGGTCAAAGCACCATTTGTTGACATGACTAAGGCAGACATTGTAAAGCTCGGTCTCAGGCTGGATGTCCCATATGAACTCACTTGGAGTTGCTACGAGGGTGGCGAGAGGCCGTGCCTAAGCTGTGGAACATGCTTGGAGAGGACTGAGGCATTCATGACGAACAGCGCAAAAGACCCTCTACTGACTAACGAAGAGTGGGAAAGGGCCATCGAGATATACCACAGGATGAAAAATGAGAGCGAATCTGATTGAAATTTTCAAATCCATCCAAGGAGAGGGGTATTATATTGGCGTTAAGCAACTGTTCATTCGCTTCTCCGGCTGCAATTTAAACTGCTACTACTGTGATACTCCCAAAAGCTCTGAAATTTGCTTGGACTATGTAGGGAATAAAAAAATACCCAATCCAGTTTCCACATCCTACGTACAGGAGCTTATAGATGAATCAAAGGTTCACTCAATCTGCTTCACGGGTGGAGAACCCTTACTTCAGGCTGATTTCATCACCTCTCTCAAAAAAACAAGACCTTTCTATCTTGAATCCAACATGACGCTGCCCGAAAAGGCGAAGAGGCTCAGATTTGTTGACTATGTTGCGGGAGATTTGAAGGTCAAGGAATCTGGCATCTCCGACTATCAAACAGTTCTTGAGAATACCATAAAGTGTTTCAGAATTCTAAAAAACACAAAAAAGAGGAGAACGTTCTGCAAAATAGTTCTCCCTGAGAAATTTGATGAAGACGACGTTCTGAGTTCAGCAGAAGAGATAAAGAGATACGTTTTCGGTTTCGTTTTGCAGCCCGTGTTTGGAGTTAGAGTGGAAAAAATACTTAAGCTGCAGGACAGGATGATAGAACTTGCTGACACCAGAGTAATACCACAAGTGCACAAGTATCTGGGGGTGAGATGAATGGAAAAGATGGTTATAGGAATATCAACATCTTTCAGCGCTGCTCACAGCATACCTGGTCATTACAAGTGCGGTAAGATACACGGACACAACTTCAAGGTAGAGGTAGAAATAGCTGGGGAGGTCAAGGAAGATGGCATGGTTATGGACTTTTTCGACCTGAAAAAGGTAGTTGATGAGGTAATTTCGAAGTTTGACCACGCACTCATCAATGAGATTATAGAGATACCCACCTCGGAAAATATATGCGTTCATGTCTACAACGAGCTGAAAAAGAGAGGATTAAATGTTGTTAGGGTAAGAGTTGCTGAAAATGATGATAAATGGGCTGAAATAAGACTGTAATCTTTTTTATTTGATGATATGGATACAGATTGTCACTTAATAGCTAACATAAAGTTTTTATATTTTAAATGCAATTTTCATACCATGCGAAAGGGTCAGCTTGATGAAACCGACAAAGCAATCATCGAAAATATTTTGAGGGGCAAAACCCAGAGTGAAATCGCTGAAATGCTTGGGATAACTCTGAGGACAGTTCAGAACAGGGTAAGAGTTCTCGAAGAAAATGAGTATCTTATAAAGGTTAAAGAAGGCTACTGGAGGGCAAACTACCAGAAGCTCGGTTTGAGTATGCTTGCCGTCATTCTAATCGATCTCGACATTACTTCCAAACCTAAGGTTGACGATGTAATCGAGCACTTCAAGAAGCTCGATTTTGTCGAGAACATACTCGAAATGGTTGGTTCTGGCTACGATCTGTGTCTAATAGTGAGATACAAAGACATTGACGAGTTCAGAGAGGAGAGAAGAAAATTCATGGAGTGGTTTGTGAAGAGGGGTATTCGGATCAACCATCTGACCACTTTCATATCATCGAGAACCCATAAGGACCACAGAAGAACGATTATTGGTTGAGAGAACTATTTATTCTTATTTTGTGTAGTCATCAGCCATATACGTTCATATATCACGAAAGTATTATATATTATCGAGCAAACCCTTCTTAATGAGGGTAGGTGTTGTCGGAGTAGGTTGTTCTAAGTTCGGGAGACGGGATGATGTCACCATTCAAGAACTTGCTTATGAAGCGGTAAAAGAGGCTCTTGATGATGCAGGAATGGTTCAGGATGATATTGATCTCAGTGTTGTCGGGAGTGTAAACACCAGAGGCTATGAATTGATGCCTGCTGTTCCTGTCAACGAATACTGCGGTTTTGCGGGAAAAGGGCCTTTAAGAGTGGAGGCAGCTTGTGCAACAGGAACAGCTGCTGTTTACACGGCTTACACCTCAATAGCCTCGAAAATGGCAGATGTTGCCATTGCCATTGGAGTGGAGAAGATGACTGAAGTTGATACCGCCACTTCTCTTGCTATTGGTGGCAGAGCAGGGAACTACCTCTGGGAATTTCATCAGTATGGCACAACCTTTCCCGGTTACTATGCGATGCATGCATCCGCACATATGGCAAAATTTGGCACAAGTGAGAAGCAGATGGCAATGGTGGCAGTTAAAGCTCATAGAAACGCAGCAAAGAATCCTAAAGCCCACTTCCAGAAGGAGATAACTGTTGAGGATGTATTGAACTCGAGGGTGATAACATACCCACTTAAGCTCTACGACTGTTCTCCAATCAGTGATGGTTCTGCAGCGGCAATTTTAGCGAGTGAAGAGAAGATAAAGGAGTTTGGAATAGATGACGTTATCTGGCTTGAATCTGCTGGCTATGCCTCCGACACATCAAATATGACCAATAGAGAGAGTTTTGTAGGACTAAAGGCGACGGTTCTTGCTGCGGAGATGGCGTATAGGAGGGCAGGAATTGATGACCCGGTTAAGCAGCTTGACATGGCAACTGTGCATGACTGCTTTACCATAGCTGAGATCATGGCATATGAAGACCTCAAGTTCTGCAGAAAGGGTGAGGGTGGGAAATTCGTTGAGATGGAAGAAAGCGACATTGGTGGGAAGTTGCCGGTAAACACCTTTGGTGGGTTGAAGGCGAAAGGACACCCCTTAGCTGCAACAGGAGTTGCAATGGTTTATGAAGTTGTAAAGCAGCTCAGAGAGGAGGCAGGAGATTTACAGGTTGATTTGAAGAATTACAGGGGCCTAATTCACAACGTTGGTGGTACAGGGCATTTTGCTTTTGTTATGCTCTTCAGGAGGTGAGAGGGTGTTTATCGAGAGCCGCGAGTTGTTGATAAAGCACAAAATTCCAGTTTCACGAATCTCAAAATACTGGAAGGGACTTGAGGGTGGGATTGTCTACAAGACAGCCTGCAAGAAATGTGGTGAAACTTACTATCCACCAAGAGCAGAATGTCTTTGTGGTGGAGAGGTAGAGTGGGTTGAAGTTGACGGAGAGGGTATCATTGAAGCCTTTACGACTGTCCATGCTATCCCAAAGGGTTTTGAGTGGAATAAGCCCTACACGATAGCCATTGCAAGCTTTGGAGATGTGAAGATTATGGGATGGGCTGAAGATGTGGAGGTTGGAGATAGAGTCAGGATAAAGACCGGAAAAGACGAAACAGGGGTTTGGAAGGTTTATTTCGAGGTGATTTGATGGATTTTAAATTAACTCCTGAACAGGAGGACATAAGGAGAGCTGCAAGAGAGTTTGCCGAGAGGGAGTTTACCCCTGAAATTATGGAGGAGTGTGATAGGGAGGAGAAGTATCCTAAGGAACTTGTGATAAAGGCGAGGGGACTCGGATTCTCAACGGTAAAAATCCCAGAAGAGTATGGGGGAATGGGGCTGAGCTTATTTGAAGAGGCTCTGGTCACCGAAGAGTTCTACAGGGTTAGTCCGGGGATTGGCAATGCATGTCTGAGTTCGACCTTTGGAACAGAGCTGCTGATTCTTTTTGGCACTGAAGAGCAGAAGGAGAAGTATCTGAGATGGGTGACTGAAAAAAACGGTATTTCGGCAATGGCGACAACAGAGCCTGAAGCTGGCAGTGATGTGGCAAATGTAAAAACCAAGATTATCAAGGAGGGGGACGAGTGGGTCATTAATGGGACAAAGATGTTCATAACAAATGGCAGCGTTTGCGACTTCGTTCTCGTTTTGGGGAGAACTTATGAAGGAGAGAAGAGGCACCACGGATTAACCTTTGCAATCGTTGAGAGTGGAAGTGAGGGATTCAAGGCGACGAAGATCAAGAACAAGATGGGTTTAAGGGCAAGTGATACAGCAGAGATCGTGCTGAAAGATGTTAGGGTGCCGGAGGAGAATATACTTGGTGAACCGGGTAAGGGCTTCTACTATATGATGGAGTTCTTCAATCACACGAGGCCAAGGGTTGCTGCTCAAGCAGTTGGAATAGCTCAGGGTGCTTTTGAACTTGCGCTTAACTATGTCAAGCAGAGAAAACAGTTCGGACAGCCAATCGCCGCCTTCCAGCACACCCAATTCAAGATCGCAGAGATGGCTATGAGGATTCAGGCTGCAAGGTTACTCACATGGCAGGCTGCATGGCACTGCAGCAAAGGAGACCCAAAACCCGAACTCTCCTCAATGGCAAAGTGTTTTGCTGGTGAAACTGCAGTTTACGTTGCAGACTGGTGTGTACAGCTTCATGGTGGCTATGGTTATGTCGGAGAATACCCGGCTGAGCGTTTTTACAGGGACGCGAAACTTATGGAGATATATGAGGGGACAAAAGAGATTCAGAAGCTCATTATAGCGAGAAGACTCATAGGGAGGGTATAAAAATGGGAGAGAGAGTAAAGTTCGAGATTGAAGGTCAGATCGGGATTGCAACGTTGAGCAGACCAGAGAAGTTGAATGCTCTGGACACAAAAACAAGGGTTGAGCTCAGAGATGTTGTCGAAGAGGCTGAAAAAAGCGTAAGGGTTCTGATTATAACCGGAAGTGGAAAGGCTTTTGCCGCAGGGGCGGACATCAACGAGCTTCTCCAGAGAAACCCTATAAAAGCTCTTGAAGCAACAAAACTTGGAACAGAGCTTTTCAGTAGAATAGAGGAGCTTGAAATTCCTGTGATAGCAGCCGTCAATGGATTCGCCCTTGGAGGGGGATGCGAGCTTGCAATGGCTTGTGACATTAGAATTGCGAGTGAGAAGGCTAAGTTCGGACAGCCTGAAATCAACCTTGGTATAATGCCGGGTGCTGGTGGAACGCAAAGACTGCCAAGACTTGTAGGATTGGGAATGGCTAAGAAACTCGTTTTGACCGGAGAGATAATTGATGCTCAGACCGCTTTTAGAATTGGGCTTGTTGATGAGGTCGTTGAGCATGAGGAGTTGATGGAAAAAGCCAAGGAAGTTGCAGGGAAGATTGTAGAGAAATCGCCTCTTGCGGTCAAAATTGCCAAGAAGGCTCTGAGCGCATCACTCACTATGCCACTAAAGGAGGGGCTTAAATATGAGGCGAGTCTCTTTTCGCTGCTCTTTGCAAGCGAGGATGCAAAAGAGGGGATGAGGGCGTTTTTAGAGAAAAGGAGGCCCGAGTTTAGGGGTCGTTGAGGTGTTAGCATGTTCAAGAAAATAGGTGTGGTTGGATTCGGGTTGATGGGCACACAAATTGCCCAGTTCTTCGCTCAGAAGGGTTTGGAGGTTGTTGCGATTGATGTCAGCAAAGACTCCCTGAAGAAAGGTATTGAGGCGATTAAGGCAGGCAGATTTGGTCTGCAGAGACTTGTGGAGAAGGGGAAGATTACAGAAGAGGAAATGAACGCTGTGTTGGACAGGATTACGACCTCTACCGAGTATTCGGCTTTGAAGGATTGTGAGATGATTATCGAAGCAGTTTTTGAAGATGTAAACCTGAAGCTGAAGGTTTTAAAAGAGATTGATGGCATAGTAGACAATGCGATTATTGGCTCCAACACATCGTCAATCAGCATAACAAAACTTTCTTCGGCAGTCAGCAGTCCCGAAAAGTTTCTCGGCATTCACTTCTTCAACCCCGCTCAGATTCAGAAGCTGGTTGAACTCGTGAAGGGCTTGTTGAGTGATGAGAAAGTTGTCAACGATATTAAAGAGTGGTTCGTTCAACTGGGAAAGGTGCCGATAGTTGTGAATGACTCTCCCGGTTTTGCAACATCACGTCTTGGGTTGGTGCTCGGCAAGGAGGCTTTGTTGATGGTGCAGGAGGGGGTTGCAACACCGCAGGACATTGACATTGGAATGATGCTCGGATACGGCTACTCGATGGGCCCGATTGAGACCGGGGATTTAGTGGGGCTGGACACAAGATTGAAGATATACGAGACCATGTTCGAAGCAACAAAAGACCCGAAGTGGGCACCACCAAAGCTACTCGTGCAGCTCGTTGATGCAGGCTATCTCGGTGATCCATCGTTAAAGCCCGGAAGCAAGGGAGGAGTTTACGAATACTTTGGTCAAGAGAGGGCAACGCAGGTTTTGAAGAGGTTAGGTATTCGTAGATAATTTTTTATTTTTTCTATTTTGTTGATCATACAAAGTCTCATTCGAATTAGCAAGTGTGATCAGTGTGGTTTTTGAAGATTATCTCAAGATTTACGGGTTGGTCAGCTGAGAAAGTTCGTAAAATTTATAGTTGTTCTACACTCTAATTAATACTAATCAGAAATCTTTTAATACATTGTAAGAGCAAATTTGACGATGAAAATACTTGTCTGCGGGAAAGGAGGGTGTGGAAAGAGTGTCATTTCTGCTCTCATAGCTAAAGAGTTGGCAGGTAGAGGTAAAAAAGTTCTTGTTGTTGACGCTGATGAATCAAACTTCGGAATTCACAGAAATTTAGGAGTTAAACAGCCAAAAGACTTCATGGAGTGGCTTGGCGGGAAAAGCGGAGTAAGAGAGAAACTTTTCAAGGCAATTCAGTCAGAGTGGAAAGAAGAAGCAAGAATGCTCGACGAGCTCAGCCTTGACGAGCTTCCTGAAGAGTTTGTCGAAAGAAATGATGGTATAGCCGTGATAGCGATAGGGAAGATTCACGAGTTTGGCGAGGGATGTGCCTGTCCAATGGGAGTTGTTACGAGGGAATTTCTGCAAGCTCTAAGGCTTGAAGATGATGAGTTTGTGGTTGTTGACACTGACGCAGGAATAGAGCATTTTGGTAGGAGTGTCGAAGCTGGATGTGATGTAATCGTTGCGATTGTTGAGCCGAGCTATGAGTCAATAAAACTTGCAGAGAAAATTGCAGATATGGGTAGAAAATTAGGAAAGAGGGTGACTACGGTTGCAAACAAGGTTAATGATGAGACAAAAGGTCTGATCAATGCTGATGCTTACGTTCCCCTAAGCAAAGAAATCTATCAGGCATGTTTTCTCGGAGAGGAGGTGCCGTTGATTGAGGAGGCAAAAGAGCTTGTTAACCTGATAGCTAACTCGGAGGTGAGAAGATGAAAAAATTGCCGATTCTGCTAACAATAGTAGTGCTTGCATCTCTGGTTGCCGGATGCTCGCAGAGCCATGAGAACAAAGTTGATACCGTTAAAGTCACAGACCTGATAGGAAGAGAAGTTGAAGTTCCTCAAAAAGTTGATAGGATTGTTGCTGTAGGCCCCGGAGCTTTGAGATTGATTGTTTATCTGAATGCAACAGATATGGTTGTAGGTGTTGAGGATGCTGAGACGGCATGGAGTGCGATGGGGAGGCCATACAGAATGGCACATCCAGAGCTTGCTGAGAAGCCCATTATAGGAAAAGGTGGTCCAAGCCCGTCTCCTAATGCTGAAGCAATTGTTGCCGTCAAACCTGACGTGATTTTTGCATGCTATATGGATGCCAGCAGAGCTGATGCTCTCCAGCAGCAAACCGGTGTGCCAGTTGTGATTTTGAGCTACGGCGAGCTTGGAAACTTCAAAGCTCAGGAGATTTACGATTCACTAAGACTGGCTGGTAAGATTCTCGGTAAGGAAAAGAGGGCTGAAGATATAATCAGCTTTGTAAACTCTGCTTACAGTGACCTATCATCGAGGGTTGAAGGGGTTCTGGATGATGCAAAACCAACGGTTTACGTCGGCGCTCTCGGATTCAAAGGTGGACACGGAATAGAGTCAACTCAGTGCAACTTCCCACCGTTCATGGCTGTAAAGGCAAAGAACGTTGCATGTGAGGCAAACAAGAGTGGAGCTTTCTTCATTGATAAGGAGAAGCTTCTGGAGTGGGATCCGGACATAATCTTTCTTGACGAAAACAACCTGCATCTCGTTCTGATTGACTACGAGAAGAGTCCGGAGGTATACAAATCTCTAAGAGCCTTCAAAAATGGTGAGGTTTACGGAATACTCCCATTCAACTACTACACGACGAACATAGAGATTGCAATAGCAGACGCTTACTTTATAGGCAAAGTTCTCTACCCAGATAGATTTGCCGATATCAACCCTGCAGAGAAGGCGAATGAGATATTCAAATTCTTTGTTGGCAAGGAACTCTACGGGGAGATGGCTGAGCATTATGGAGGGTTCAAAAATATAGCAGACATCTTCGAATCATGATAGAGTACAGCAGAAGAATAAGAACTGCGGAAATCGTGCTGGTAACTTCCCTAATTTTTTCGTTTATAGCCTCCCTCTGCATAGGATCGTATAACCTCACTCCTCAGGAAGTTTTCAGTTCTCTTGCTACCGATTCTCCTATAATATGGGACATCAGGCTGCCGAGAATAGTGACCACCATACTTGTGGGGGCGAGCCTTGCTGTAAGTGGAGCTGTGATGCAATGCATCCTGAGAAATCCCCTCGCATCTCCATTCACTCTCGGCATTTCGCAGGGTGCAGCCTTCGGAGCTGCTTTTGCAATTATCTACCTCGGAGCTGGTCTGATGCACAGAACTGGAGAGAGCATCACGATTCTAAACCCTTATCTTGTCCCATTTTTTGCCTTCTTCGGCTCCCTGATCAGCGTTTCTGTAATTCTCACACTTTCAAAAATAAGGGATCTTAGCCCTGAAGCGATGATTCTTGCAGGAGTTGCAATGGCATCCCTCTTTCAGGCTGCAACGATGCTGATGCAGTACTTTGCCGAAGACGTTATGGTAGCATCGGTTGTTTTCTGGACTTTCGGAGACATGGGAAGAACGAACTGGAATGAGATATACATTATCCTTTCAGCATTTGCAGTCTGCACCACCTACTTCATCTTCAGGCGTATGGACTACAACGCTCTAACGCTGAGCGATGAGACTGCCATATCGCTTGGAGTTAATCCCCAAAGAGTCAGACTTGAAAGTCTCCTGCTCTCGTCATTTCTTACAGCAATCTGTGTTTCCTTTACTGGTATCGTAGGTTTTGTAGGACTTGTCGCTCCGCACTCCATCAGAATTTCAGTCAGTGGAGATCACAGATATCTGATTCCTTTCAGCACGGTTTTTGGAGCTACCCTTTTACTTATCGCCGACACGTTTGGCAGAACTGTCCTCTCGCCAGTCTTAATTCCTGTCGGAATCGTTACAGCGTTTGTGGGTGCTCCAGTGTTCATATATCTGCTCTTGATGGGTAGCTGGAGGTGAAAGGAGGTGATTGAATGATTACGGTCAAAAACTTGAGCTTCTCATACAATTCAGAGCCTGTGTTAAATGATCTGAATTTTGAAGCACGAGAGGGCGAGGTTATCTTTATCCTCGGACCCAACGGGAGTGGAAAAACAACCCTGCTTAAGTGCATTGCCGGAATTCTGAAGCCAAGAGGAGCAATTTTGGTTGAAAACCAAAGTTTGAATGATATTTCAAAGAGAGAGTTGGCTAAAAAGCTCGCATATGTGCCACAAAGAGGTGATACAGGTTTTCTCACAGTTTTTGATGTTATTTTGCTTGGCAGGAAACCCTATATGGGTTTTGGTCCGACGAATGAGGACTACAGGATTGTTAAAGATGTGATGTCTCTTTTGAGTCTTGAAAAGCTTGCTTTCAGAAGACTAAATGAACTGAGTGGTGGAGAGCTGCAGAAGGTTATGATAGCGCGAGCTCTGGCTCAGAGGCCGAGAATTCTGCTTTTGGATGAGCCAACAAACAATCTCGACGTTAAAAATCAGATTGAGATCATGAGGCTAATTAGAAAGATTGCCAAGGAGAGCAACATTTCTGTGATCTCGACCATGCATGATCTGAATCTTGCCTCTCTTTACGCTGACAGGATTTTGATGATAAAAAACGGTAAAATTTTTGCTTCTGGTGGGATTGAAGTTCTCAACAAGGAGAACATAAAGGCTGTTTACGGGGTTGATGTTGAGGTCGTGCGGATGAATGGGAAAGCCGTTATTTTGCCCGGTGATTGACATGTTGGAAATTCCCAAACAAGCATCTGAATTTGAAGGTCTCATTCAGCAATGGAGTGACGGTTTCAGAAAAATCCAGCTACTTCGGGCTGCAATCGAACTCAATTTATTTGAAACACTGAAAAATCCTAAAACTGCCGGTGAAGTGGCAACGGAATTTAATGGAAACCACAAGCTTGTTAAACTTATGCTGGAATGTCTTGTAAATACCGGATTGCTTGTAAAAAGAGGAGATAAGTACGCACTCTCTGAGATTTCGAGAACGTTTCTATGTGCAGACTCGCAGTACTCCCAGATTAACTTTTTGAAAAAGCATTTTTCTGATCTTGAAATGTGGCAAAACCTTGAGAAAATAGTAAAGGAGGGGCCAGTTAGAGTGGACAGGGCAAAGTTCTTTTCAGAATCGGTAATCCATTCGATGGCTCAGCATTCTTTGCTTGGTGAGCTGCAGAAGACTGTTGAAGTGATATCCAAATACGAGGAGTTCAGAAGAGCGAGAAGACTCATTGATCTCGGTGGGGGACACGGTCTCTACTCGGTAGCATTCACCAAGTTGAATCCCAAATTAAAGGCAGTGGTGTTTGATCTACCAGAAGTTGTCAAGAGAGGTAGGGAATATGCGGAGAAATACGGAGCTGAGAGAGTGGAGTTCGTTGCTGGCGACTTCTTCAAGGACGATATTGGAAGTGGATACGACATTGTCTTCTCATCCTACAATCCAAGCGGGAAAAACATTGGAATGATATACAAAATAAAAAATGCCCTCAAAACCGGTGGGATTTACGTGAACAAGCAGTATTTCTGGAACAATAGTAAGGAAATTGATCTGTGCGATTTGGAGTGGAACCTGTGGTGTTTTGGTGAGATTGAAAAAAGTGAGAAAAAATATACGTTCAAAAAAGATCTCAGCCTTGAAGAATATATTGAGGAACTGGTTAAAAGGGACTTTGAAATCCTTGATGTGGTTAATCTCGGAGAAGCTAAAATGATAGTGGCGAGGAAAAAGAAATAATACTTCAGATCAACTAAAGCAGATGCAGGATTTCAGAAAGTTACCAACCGTGCTAACGGCAGAGGAGTTGATAGATAAGATTTTCAGGAGAGCGGCCAAGGTTGAAGGCAGAGACCCAAAGGAGAGGGCTTTAAACAAGCTTTCAACCATCTCGAACGTCTCAAAGGATTACTTCAAGAGGATTGTTGAATCCCATCCGAGTTATGACAACTTGCCAGAATTTTATCGAGAAATGGTTGATGTCATCGTGGGCATCAGAAAGCTGAAGAAATCTCTTGCAGCGCTGAAGTGGGCAGATGGCATGATTCAGAAGGTTGTGACGAAAAGTATCAGGGAGATCAAGGGTGGTAAAAATCCCTCAACAGTTGTTAAAGCCACTTATGGTAGAGTTGCGTCCATCATAGAGCAGATTGACGACGAACTGAGATTTCTTAATGACGCGAAGAACAGGATGAGGGAGATACCCATCCTACTCGATGTACCAACTGTTGTTGTTGCTGGCTATCCTAATGTTGGCAAGTCATCCTTAGTTGCGAGAATCTCGACCGTCAAGCCTGAGGTTGCAAGCTATCCTTTCACTACCAAAAAAATCAATGTAGGGTTCGCAGAGGTTGGTGGGAAAAAGGTTCAGATAATTGACACCCCCGGACTGCTTGACAGGCCTCTGAGCAAGAGAAATGCAATAGAAAGGAGAGCCATTCTCAGCCTGAAACATCTCGCAGATATTATTCTCTTCATCCTTGATCCAACAGAGACATGCGGCTATGAGCTGAAAAAGCAGCTTTCCCTTCTTGAAGAGATCAGAGGCTACTTCAAGCGTCCAACCCTTGAGGTTTACAGCAAGGCAGACATGCACAACCAGCGGGACAGGATTGCTTACTCAGCTATAACTGGAGAGGGCATCGAGGAAATCCTACAGGAAATCGAAAAAATGGTAAAGAAAGTTTACTCGCAAACGTCAACTGTTATGGCCCCTTCGGGGCAAACTTCAACACAGGAGCAGCACTCCTGACACTCGTCAGGGTTTGCTGGATAGCTCTTTCCGTCGTCGTTGAATTCAAAAACTCCTCCGGGGCAGACGGAAATGCACTCGCCACATCCGCTGCATTTGTCCTGATCAACGACTATTTCGACCATTTAGCATCACCTCCAGAATCCATCCTTTGTGGCAAGAGTGGAGTATTTAATTTTTTTGATTTTCTTTGAATTGATCGGAAAAACTCAGTACTCTTGTGATAAACAAGTTTGCGAACCGGGTTAGATCGGTGATATAGGGAGACACCGCTTTGATAACTTCCACATCCTGTCTTTCGAGGCTTGAGTAGTAACTCTTGAGTCTTTTTCCAAAATTATCTTTGACTCTTGAAGCTTTATACCCTGTAACCAGATGATAGAGAACATTTACCATACTCCTTAGCCTGAAAGTGTCCCCATACTCTTCGAGCCATTCCTCAATCCTCAAACCTACCCTTTTTGCTTGTTTACATTCAACACTGCATGGATAGAAGTTCGAGGTGAAAAACTGAGGCAATGAGACAATTTGAGATTTTTTAAAAGCATTGAGAACAGTATCAAAAACCCCGTGTTCAATGCACTCGAGGATTAACCTGCTTTCAGCTGGAAAAACTCTCTTGCTCTCGACGTAATTGTCAACACAGCACTCTGGATATCCCAGAATTTCTCCTTCAGTCCTTATAAGTTTATCTCTTCCTTCTCCAAACTCAAGCTTGCCCTCGAGGATTTTCCTCTCGAGCTTTTTCAATCTTCTTAAATCTGCAGCATTTTTGGAGACAAAAAACTGGATTTCGGGGTAAAACGCCTCTCTTGTCAAAACACGGTTTGCAAAGACTACAACTGGGACTACGTTGAGGTCGAGTTCAGAAATGGCGTTTATAAGGGCGGGATCAACCGAGTTCAGTGCCATTTCCTCAACAATTTCAGCAGTTTCAAAAAGCTCCTCAACTTCACTCTCATGACCCAGAAAGCGGGCGAAATTGTTGTTCAGCTGCTCATAAACTGAAAAACTGGGTTCAAACACCCTTTGGGGTAGTGCACATTTCGAAAGTCCACTCTTTATCCTCGAAACCTCAAGGAAAAGAACCGGATTTAGCCAGAATCTTCTCTTAAAAACTTTTAGGGTCGTAGAATCCATAAAATAAAAAAGAAAGTTTAACCTTCTGCCCTCCTCTTTTCAAGTTCTTCTATATGTTCTTTGGTTGACACATATGTTGTAGAGCCAGAAGACCAGTAGGCTGCTACGCCCTCATTAATCAAGTCCTGGACAATTTTCTTCACAACCTTCTTGTCCATTTTAAGTATCTTCGCAAGCTCAGGAATCTTCCAAGTTTTCTTACCAAGTTGTCCCAGAACCTTTTGCTTGTCTTCTTCCGTATAATCCACCATTTTAGGTCACCTTAAAAAAATTTGATAAGTCTGTTTATAAGCTTACCACCTGAACTGGGTTGTTGTTCTGAACTCGCTGTAGAAGTAAGGTGTAATTCTGTAGTCGTCTATCAGGTGCTGGGTGAACTCAAGCCCAGTGAGTTCGAAGAATCTCTCCCAGCCGATTCTGTCAACCCACTCTATCAATCTCTCGTGCTTGTTCGCATTGGCTGCCCATGCCTCAAGAATCTGCTTGACATACTTGACGAGTGTTGGCCATCTTGGTGGCTCGTTCGGCACCCATGGCACTACAACTTTCGAAAGTTCGGGCACTCTTCTTGCATCGGAGATTTTTCCACCGACCATTATCGCAGAACCATCGTTCTCCGGGTCAAAGAGTGGCATACCGGGGCACATTGTGTAACAGTTTCCGCAGTACATGCATTTCTCAACGTCAACCTTGATCGTCTTGTTCTTCATGTCTGGCTTAAGGGCTCCGGTAGGGCATGCCGCAACGGTTGATGGTATCTCACAGGTTCTTCTGATTGCGTCATCGTCAGGTATTGGTGGAGTTCTGTGGATACCGACAATGGCTATATCTGAAGCATGAACAGCTCCACACATGTTCGCACAGCATGCAAGACTGATTCTGCACATCGCAGGCAGCTTGTGGTCTGTGAAGTAGTCATAGAGTTCATCCATAACTGCCTTTACAATACCGGACGCATCAATAGCTGGAGTGTGGCAGTGAATCCATCCTTGTGTGTGGACAATATTCGAGAGTCCGTATTCTCCCTTGCTGGCATCCCATGTTCCGCCACAGGGGAAGCCAACCCTTTCCTTCACTTCATTTATCAGATCATCAATCTTGCTCTCATCTGTAATGAAGAACTCTACATTGTTTCTGCTTGTCCATCTCAGATACCCCTCAGAGTATTTATCTGCGATGTCACACAACTCTTTTACGGTATAGATACTCAAAAGTCTTGGTGTACCGAATCTCACAACATAAATGACGTCTCCACTCTCGGCAACTCTCTTGATAACTCCTGGTTTCACTACCTCATGGTATTTCCACTTACCGTAGTTCTTGGCAATGACCGGATGAAGCATGTCTTTGAAATATGGTGGACCAAAATCCGTCTTAACACCCTCAACTACCATTACCACAACCCCCTCTTCTTCAATTCTTCAGTAAATGCTGATGATACCAACTCCTCTTTCTCGAAGAACATGAATGGGTTGTTTCTCGGAGTCTTCACCATTCTGATGTCTGCCTCTCTTCCAATAACCTTCAGGAACTCCCTCATTCCCTTTCTCCAGATCATTTCGCCAACTCTTTCTCTGAACTTACCTTCCTCGTCCCACCAGTCCCAGATCGCCTCAAGTATCTCCTTGATTTCGTCGTAGGGCTTCTTTACCTCTACGAAGGGTATTGCAACCCATCCGATAACAGCACCCTCAACGAACGGTGCCTTACCGCCAATGAGGATCGTTGCACCTCTCTCATCTCCCGGTTTGAGAGCTTTGGGCATCTTGTTTATACAGTGCATACATCTTACACAGTTCTTATTGTCAATCGTAAGCTCCTTGCCATCCCATTTAACCGCTCCGGTTGGGCAGAGCTTCACGACCTCTTTCTCAATGTCCATCCAGCTTGCGTATTCCTTCACAGCCTCCTGGTCAATCTTAATCTCATCCTTCCAAGTTCCGATAATTGCGAAGTCAGACCTTGCCTTTGAAGCCACACAGTCGTTTGGACAGCCTGCACACTTGATCTTGAACTTGTATGGCCACATTGGTCTGTGGAGTTCATCTTGATAGGTCATTGTGAGGTCGTAGCAGAGTTCAAGAGTGTCATAGCAGGCGAACTCACAGAGTGCTGGACCCATACATGCGGAGGGAGTTCTCAGATCAGAACCACTGCCTCCAATGTCGAAGGGGATTTCAAGATTGCCCAAATCCTCGAAACATGGTTGGAGATACTCACTTCTCGTTCCAAGGAAAATTATGTCTCCAGTAGAACCATGGAAGTTCGTTAGACCGCTTCCCCATTTCTCCCAGACATCGCACAGACCTCTGAGGGCTTTGCTCGTGTAGAACCACCCAGTCGGCATGTTAATACGCATCGTGTGGAAGTGCTCAACTTCTGGAATCTGCTCTCCAAGGTCGGAGTATCTACCAATAACTCCGCCACCATAACCCACAACTGAAACAATACCACCGTGCTTCCAGTGGGTTTTCTTGTCCTTGTACGAGATCTCAAGCTGTTTCAGCAATCCTCTTGCACCCTTAGGCATTTTTAAGTCCTTTCCTTCAGCTGCAGCTTTTTCCATTATCTCCGCTGTCTTTTTGATTTCCTTTACAAAACTTGGCCAAGGCCCTTTTTCTAATTCATCAAGCAAAGGAGTTTCTGACATTACTTCACCTCCTATAAATCCAAGCCTTCGTCTTTTGAAACAATATATAAGAATTTCGAATTTCACCGGTCTGAGAGCTTTAAGGAGAGCCTAAAACGAATTTTTAAGATATTGATTAATAATCTGTCGAGAAGTTTTTTAACCTTCTGCAAATTTAACTTCGTGAGTGGAAAGGTTTACATAGTCGGTGCTGGACCGGGAAATTTTGAATTGCTCACCCTTAAGGCTTATAGAATTTTGAATGAAGCTGACGTAATTCTTTATGACCGCTTAGTTGGAGAAGAGATTGAAGAATTCCTCAGGAGTTTGAAGGGCAAGGAGGTCATATACGTAGGAAAAGAGAGGGGAGAAAGAGGGGAGAAGAGGCAGCAAGAGATCAACAGGCTGATGAAAAAATACGCTACAGAAGGGAAGGTTGTTGTCAGGCTAAAGGGCGGCGATCCGGGAGTTTTTGGAAGACTTGCCGAAGAAATGGAGTTTCTTTTTAATAACAACATCCCCTTTGAAGTTGTCCCCGGCGTTAGTTCTGTAAACGCTGCTCCTGTTAGCTCCAACATCCCCTTAACGCATCCCGAAGCTGGTTTTGGGTTTCTGGTTGTCAGTGGTAGAGACACTGTTAGATTGAACGAGTTGATTGGGTCCGGAACCATGATTGTTTTGATGGGCGGGTGTACGGCAAAGGAGGTTGCCTTAAATCTAATTAAATCGGGTATAAATCCAGAAACAGAGGTTGCTGTGATAGAGAGAGGAAGTTTTAAAGACCAAAGAGTTACCTTTTCAACTGTTAAAAGCCTGACAGAAGTCGAATTCGACTTTAAGAGTCCCGCTCTGATTGTTATTGGCGACATAGTCAAATTAGCAAAGAAATATTCACGATTGATTGGTTTAGATAAAATCAGAGACAGAAAAATATAATTGATGTGAGGTTAAGAATGAAGAGATGGTCAAGAGAGCAAAGCTGATCAATGATGTGGTAGAGCTGATACCCATATTCCACTTGCTTTCAACCGAAACTTACAGAAAAGTTTACTCTTCACTACTTGAGAGTTGGTATACGGTTAGTGAGCTGGAAGAGATGTTCGGTGAGGGTTATGAGGAGGCACTGAGGATTCTAAAGAATGCTGGAATGCTTGAGGCAAAGTGGAGAATGCCTTCTGATCCGGGTGGAAAGCCCGAAAAAGAATACCATGTCAGCTATACCCACGTAAGTGCGAACTTCTATATCTCTCTCAAAGACCTCAACAAGGTTCTCGAAGTCATCTTCATGAGCGATGATGAGGTAGAGGAGTACGTTAAGAGAATCGAAGAGGAAATCAAATCAGGAAGGACTTCTGTCCCATACATAACAAAAGACCTAAACCTCGATCCGCTGTTTCTAAGGGCAATTGCTAAGAGGTCTCTCAGACTCAATCTGAAGGGGCAGCTTATTGAAATCGCAAAAGATGAGGAAATATAGTATAAGAGATTTGCTTAACAAGTTCAAGTGGCATCCCGATTTTGATTTTTCGCTTGTAAGAGTTGTTTACATTGACAGGCCGAAGGGTTTTTCAGAGATAAGCGGAGATGACATTGAGGAAATTGGACACATGTTCCTTTACCTGAAATCCGGTGCTGCAATTCCTCACCACAGAGTTGTTGAAATAAAGTATGGAGATGAGGCAGTATGGAGAAGGTCGTAATAGGGGTCGTTCACCTTTTGCCCCTTCCGGGGTCTCCAGAATACGTGAACTTTGAGGAAGTAGTGGACAGGGCTGTTCAGGATGCTAAAGCAATAGAGGATGGTGGAGCAGATGCTCTAATTATAGAGAATTACGGTGACAGACCCTTTTTAAAGGAAGTCGGAAAAGAGGTCGTAGCATGCATGACGGTAGTTGCGTCTGAAGTAAAAAGGGAGACCTCAATCGGTCTCGGCATCAATGTTCTGAGAAACGACGCGATAGCTTCTCTTGCCATCGCAAAGGCTGTGAATGCTGATTTTATTAGGGTCAATCAGCTCTTCTTTACCTCAATTTCCCCTGAGGGTTTGCTGGAGGGTAATACTGGTAAAATCATGAGATACAAAAGGCAAATTGACTGCAAGGCTATGATCTTTGCCGACATTATGGTAAAGCACGCTGTTCACTTCGCCAGACTTGGGGACTACTGCCTGAATGCAGAGAGAGCTTTGGCTGATGCTCTGATTGTGACCGGTGAGGCAACAGGGAGAGAGGTGAGCATCGAAGACCTAAGGTTTGTTAAAAAAGAAGCAGAAATGCCTGTTCTCGCAGGCAGTGGTGTGAATGCCGAGAATGTTGAGAAGGTGATCAGGCACTGCGACGGAGTTATTGTTGGTAGTTATATTAAAAGGGGCGGGAGAGTAGATGCAGAAAGAGTTTCAAGAATCGTCAGACTTACAAAAGGTAAAAGGTAAACATTCAGAGGTTTATCTCGTCGAGAAGTATGCAATAAAGGTGTTTGAGGACAAATTCGTGTATAACTTCCTGAAGGAGGTGAAGTTTCTCACCCTCCTTCAGCCGTTCAAGTTTGTGCCCAAAATTTACGCTGTAGATGTGCGTAATTTAAAAATAGTCATGCAGAGGGTTGAAGGTGTGACGATAGCAGAACACTTCGATCGGGATGTGGTTGAGCAGTGTCTGAAGAACTGCCTCATTTTGGACATGCTCGGAATAGAGAAGCAGGAGATGAACCATCCGGACAAACATATAATCACCTCTGATAGAGTTTACTTCATAGATTTTGAGAGGGGCAGATTTAAGGATAGACCATCAAACCTCACGCAGTTCTGCGTGTATTTAAGGAGAAGGGGAATTGACGTGGATAGAGAACTGATGGTTGAATACAAGAAGAATCCAAACTTAGAGGTGTTCAAAAAGATAAAATCAGAAATCGTTTCTTCTTTCCAAGAGGAATAGCATTCCAAGATTACCGACAGTCATCGGGTCTCCATCAGCCTCCCTTATGTTCGCCATCTTCGCATTCGGTCCTGTGCAAACAGAGTCTCTCACATCCAGAACCTCTTCGATGTAACATCCATGCCCTCCATCCTTCAAAATGTATTCGTTGTCTATCTTGCCCTCCACGAATCTCTCAAGTAGTCCCTCAATGTTCTCTCCTCTCCTTTTCAGCACTGGAGTGTGATGCTCAAGTAAAGCTCTAATTTCCAAATCCCTATTTACAACAGCTGCCGTGAGATGCGAATTTCCAAAGTTTACGAGCAGTGCCGGAAACTCTCTCGCTGAAATCGCGCATCCGGCTATCGCTGCGAAAACCGTATCAATGACGTAAACATCACCTTCTATGTAGTCCAGAACACTTCTCGCAGCATCCCTCATTCGGTTGAACTCCGCGGGAATCTTCGATGAGTGAAACAGAAAGCTCTCAACTGCAGGACTCTTCTTTATCAGTCTTTCAAACATTCTGAATCTGAAAATCCTGTTGCTTATCTTCGGTGAGAAGCCGTGATCCTGAACTGCTATGACATACTTTTCCGGCATCTCGTAACCCATTTTTGATATGAAATCTGCAAAGAATGGCATGTCCACATCCTTCGTCTCAATGCTCACCACATCACCATCAGGCTCTCCTATTATAACACCCATTTCTCTTACTTTCTCAAGGTCGTCCGAGAACGTCAATGCAGCTCTTTCATCTGCATAAACTCTATACCTCTCAAGATGTCTCCTGACCGCCCAAGTTATCGCCCCACCTCCCATCGTGTAACCATGCAGATAAATATCCCTATCTACTCTCTCGATTCTCCTTGCTATGAGTTTCGTTGGAGATGGTAGAATGGCCTTTGGGCAATTTCTGATGTTTTTTTCAGCAAAAAGCATGAAGTCCTGTGTTCCAGAGCCGACATCCAGCGTAAAAACACTACAACCCAACATATCCACCACCTGAAGCAAAGTAAACAAAGGATAAAGATCCAAGTATGAAGGATGATGCATTTATCACTGGATTATTACTTTTGAAAACCCTGAAAGCAACTCTTTTCTTTGAGAACGGGAAAAATGGCGGAAATTTCTGCATTGTGAATGAGTCGGCAACGATGTGAATTACGACAGCAACAAAAGCGGAGAGAGCCAAAATTTCTTTAACTCTCGCCATCCTGAAAAGGAAAAATGCTGCTATTGTTGCCACTACCGCAAATGTGATGTTGTGAGTGTACTCTCTGTGTTTCACTCGGAGAAGGATGTCAATGTCGGGTAAAATGGCAAAGGCTGCTGCAAAAAGAACAAAATGAATCCCGAGCCTGGACATGAATGGAGATAGCACAAGAAGGGTAAATCCAATGTGCCCAAGTCGGTTCATCTCAGCCTCCACCTCGTCCCCTTAGGTGTATCTATTAGCTGCAAGCCCTTTTTAGCAAATTCGTTTCGAATTGAATCTGCCACATCAAATCTTCTCTCCTTTCTCGCCTTCTCTCTCTCCTTAATCATCTTCGCTTCCTCTGCTGTCAATACTGGAATCCTCCCCCATTTTTCGAAGAGCCCAAGAAGTGAACATAGGGTTTTGAAGGAATCAAACGTCCTCTCAAGCTGTTCAAGTGAAGCATTGAAGATTACCTTGTTGACATAGCCTGCAAAGCTGTGAAGAATTGCCAGAGCCTTAGGAGTGTTCAGGTCATGCTTCATGGCATTCATGAACTCCGTGATGTATTCCTCATACTCAAGATTTTCTGATTCCCTGTCACCAAAGGTCTTGAGATATGCTATTTCCATATCCACATTTAGGAGGGTAGTTCTGAGATATTCATAAGCCTTCTTTGCCCTTTCGATGGCCTCTTCACTGTAGTCGAGGGGGCTGCGATAGTGAGCTGTTAGCAGGAAATATCTGAGAACTTCACCTTCGTACTTCTGAAGGACATCCCTTATTCTTACTATATTTCCGAGGCTCTTGCTCATCTTTTCTCCCTTAATCCTAACAAAGTCATTGTGAACCCATATTTTAACTGGCTCAACGCCGAAAAGGGCGTAACTCTGAGCCCTCTCATTTTCGTGATGTGGAAAAATCAAGTCCCTCCCACCTCCATGAATGTCGAAGGGAACACCGAGATACTTGGCAGACATTACACTGCACTCTATATGCCATCCTGGTCTACCCTCACCCCAAGGTGAGTGAAAGTATGATTTAGCCTTGAAATCTTCCTCCTTTGCAGCTTTCCACAAGGCAAAGTCCTTTACGTCCTTCTTCCTTTCATCAGGTTCAATTCTGTGTTTGTTCAACTCCTCTAAGGTCTGCCTTGAGAGCTCTCCGTAGTGTTCGAAGGCCGGAACATGAAAATAGACATCTCCATCAACAATGTATGCATAGCCCTTCTCTACAAGTTTCTGCACAAATTCGATAATATCGTCTATATGTTCGGTCACCTTGGGGTGATACGTAGCTTTCCTAACATTAAGGCACTCCATGTCCTCAAAATACTCTTTAATGAACTTCTCTGCAATCTCTCTCTGCGTTTTTCCTTCCTCCACAGCCCTCCTTATTATTTTGTCATCCACGTCAGTAAAGTTCTGAACGTAGATGACCCTGTATCCTATATGCTCCAGAAAACGCCTTAAAGTATCGAAGATAACAGCACTTCTCGCGTGACCGATGTGGGAGTAATCATAGGCAGTTATACCGCAAACGTACATCCTTATCTCGTCTCCTTCAATGATATCTTCCAGCCGCTCAAGCCTACGGCTCATCGTATTGTAGAGTTCCATATCCTCAGCTTTCCTGAGATTTAAAAAATTGTTACTTTTCCCTATCCAAAATTTTCTTGATCTCGTAAGTTGCAATCTCTCTTGCTCTCAATTCATCGAGAATTCCCTCGATCCGATTTGCCTGTTCTTCAACTTTTTTAGCAAAATCTTCAAAATTGAAATCGTCTTTGACCTCTATGTACCCTTTGATTATCGCAAGTGGATTTCTGAGCTTGTCTGCAAGGTATTCGAACTGATTTAGATTCTCTACTATTATTCTAAGTGCTGCCTCCTTTTCCCTCTCAATTTTGAGAGACTTAATCGAGAACACAACATCTCTACTTATCGTTGAGAGTATGCCTACCTCTTCATCCGTGAGAACTCTCTCTGAAAATAGGATTGCAATCCCGTAGGTTTTTTCGAGATCAGCAAAGGGTATAATGATGGCTTCACCACCACCCTCCCTCAACCTTACAACCTCCGCCGAATTCAAATACTCGTTGGCGATTTTTCCACATCTCTCTTCATCCAGTCCCTGAGAAATGCTTATTGGAATAAGACCACCTTCATTGAGAAATGCAGCAACCTTTATCCCGGCTTTTTCAAGATGAGTTCTGAGATTGCTAAATATCCTAAATTCTGTTCTTTCATGTATAATGGACCTGCTAAGCTCACCGGTCACTCTCAGCAGAGTATTTACTCTTTTCAGCATTTCTTCATTTTCCTTTAAATCGGTAACATCTGCGATGTTAACAATGACTGCGGGTTTTCCCTTATATTTTATCTGACTTGCAAGGACTCTAACCCACTTTTCCTCGCCGCTCTTTGTTATCGCTTTAACTTCGTAGCTTTCAGGGACTTTTTCACCCCTCTCCCTTGCCCTGTATCTCGAAATTGCTAAATCTCGATAATCCGGGTGAACTACCATATATGGGTGATCGAGCTGATTGATTTCTTCAACAGTGTAGCCAAACATTTCTCTCAGCCTCTCATTGCTGTAGACGATTTTGTCATCCTGTATTATAAATATGCCAGTATGGGAGTTTTCAGCCAAAGTTCTGTAAAGTTCTTCCCTCTCTCTCAGCCTCTTCTTTGCTTTGACCATGTTGGTAACATCTATGAAGTTTCCAAGAATTGCAGGCTTTCCTCTGAAATTTATCCGAACAAGAAGGAGATTGGCATACCTCCTCTCTCCGCTCTTTGTTATATACCGAGTAAATATGGTTTCAGAATTGCCCTCCAAAACTTTCTTTATGATCTTGTCTATCCTATCTCTGACGTTTTCCTCGAAGAGGTTATAGTATGCATCTGTCCCTGTCAACTCTTCCCTCGAATACCCAATATACTCCTCGGAAGCTCTGTTCATGTACACAATTTTGCCGTCTTGAAGAACAAAAATTCCAGCCTGAGAATTTTCTGCCAAAGTTCTGTAAAGCTCTTCACTCTCCTGCACCTTTCTCTCAAGCTCTTTTTTAGCTGTGATATCTCTTAAGATAACCACAGCACCACTAATATCTCCCCTCTCCTTAACTATTGGCGAACCAGTAACCTCCACCCATCTTGGTTTTCCATTTCTATCCTTTATCTGGATTTCCAGTCTTTTGAACTCTATTCCATCACTCAACCCATTCTCAATACTCCTCCTGACCTTTTCAGCATGATCGGGAAGGATAAACTCGAAGGCGTTTCTTCCCACGAGGTCTTCTGGAGTGTAACCATGAAACTTTACAGCAGAATTTGCAAGAAGTATTTTACCTGAGACGTCTGTTACAATAATTGCATCAACTGAACTTTCGAAAGTAATCTTGTAGTTTCTTAGCTCCTCTTCAAGCCTCCGCAAAAGCTCATTCTGTTCACTCAAATCGAAGAAAATGTATATTTCCTCCATACCGGGTATTTTGATGAACAAAAACTCTTTTTTCCCGTCAGGTGTTTCAACCTCAATCCTTCCAGCAGATTTTTCAGAGACTAAACGATAAATGCTTTCAGCACTCAAAAAAGTTTTATCCGCAGCTATATTCGAGTAGTAGAGCCTTCCTGAGATGAAGGTCAGGACAGGATACTCAACATCATCAAAGGTTTTTCTCAGGTTCCTTAGTCTCTCCTCATCTGTCGTTCTCAGAAGTATCTCGTAAATCTTCTCACCACAAATCTCAACCTCTCTTACCTTTGCTCTCACCCCAATAACTTTACCACCAATCTCTATTGAGAAGTCAACCTCCCCCTCAGCCAAAAGCTCCTCAAATATCTTCACATCGAAGATGTCATCGAGCCTTTTTCCCTCGATTTCTTTATCGAGACCGGTTGCATGATAAAACGTCTCATTTGCCAGAACTATCCTTCTCCTCTCATCCACAAACAGCAGTCCATAGTGGAAATCCCAGACACCCGAGTAACTTTTCCTTATAAGTTCGGGGATTTCAGAAAGATCGTAAACTAAAATCCGCTGATCCTCAACAACAGCCTTTAGTCTGTGAAATCTACCATCTCTTCCAACTACTGTAAATTCTCCACCAATCTTTAAAGCCTTCTCCGCAAAGGGTTTAAATCCCTCTGCGACGAGATTAAATACATTCTCACCGAGCAAATCTTCTCGCTCAAAACCAAGTTTTTTCGTAAAATTAGAATTAATTTCTAAGATATTTCCACCTTTGTCCAGCAATAATGCCTCTTTAGTTCTTATTTGTGTCCTTTTCAACATTTTACTCATGAAACATCTTTAGAAATTTAAAGTTTTTCACATAAAAAAAGGTTGATTGTATATGAAAATTAGAATTTAAAATCTTTAAGCCTGTTGATAGCCTCCTTTATAGTGTTCTCATCTCTCGTAAGGGCAAATCTAACGTAACCCTCTCCTGACTTGCCAAATCCAACACCGGGCGTTGCCACTATTCCTGCTGCATCCAGCAGTTTCTTCACGAATTCGATGCTGTTGCCGTTAACTTTAGCCCAAACGTAGAAGGTAGCAAGAGGCTTTTTCACATCAAATCCCACATCATTCAAACCTTCAACCAGCAAATCCCTTCTCTTCCTGTATATCTCGCAGTTTCTCTCGATCACTTCATCTGGACCATCCATTGCTGCAATAGCAGCCTCCTGAATGGCCTCAAAAACACCGCTGTCAACATTCGTTTTAACCTTCAGCAACCCTGATAGGATATCTGGATTGCCGCATGCAAACCCGATCCTCCATCCTGTCATGTTGTAGGTCTTAGACAACGAATTAAATTCAATCGTAACTTCAAAGGCATTGTCAAACTCCAGAAAGCTCGGAGCACGATAGCCATCAAAGGTAATTTCGCTATAGGCTGCATCATGGGCAAGAATAATTTTTCTGTCAATGCAGAAATCAATTACCTCCTTTATGAACTCTTTATCCGCTATCGCGGCGGTTGGATTGTTGGGATAATTGAGGAACATAATCTTCGCTCTACTCGCAATCTCATCGGGAATTGATTCCAGATCGGGAAGAAAGTTGTTTTCTTCTTTAAGAGATATTTCGTAAGGCTTACCGTCCGCTAAAAGTGTTGAAGCAAAGTAGACAGGATAACCTGGTTCGGGAACGAGGACAATATCACCTCTGTTGACGAAAGCCAGAGGTAAATGTGCAATCCCCTCTTTGGAGCCAATGAGAGCTACCACCTCATTCTCAGGATCGAGCTTAACACCCTTACGCCTTCTGTAGAAATTCGCTACACTCTCTCTGAATTTCAGCATCCCCTCGTAACTGGGATATTTCTGCCTCTCAACCCTTTCAACCGCCAACTTCATTGCTTCAACTATGTGTTCTGGAGTTGGCAGGTCCGGATCGCCGACACCAAAATCTATAACCTCTACACCTTCCTGAATCTTCCTGTTCTTCATTGCATCAATTTCAGCAAAAAGGTATGGTGGTATCCTCTCCATTCTTTCCGACAATTTGAACATGCGAGATTGAGGTGCTTCAATGTATATCACTTTTTCCGAATCTTTTTCCGAATAACGTATAAACACCAAATGCAGATTGAGGTTATGTGGCTTAGAGTTGGCAGTTATCCAGAGAAGGAAATGGCTATGGAAATGGCATCGAAGCTGAGAAATGCTGGAGCGAGAGTTGAAATTAAAGAACACACGGATTGGGATTTGGAGGAGAAATACATACTCAGGGGTAAGCTAAGCGAACTTGAGGAATATGAGGAGGTTCAGGAGTGGAAGAGATACACAGAAATCATCAGAGACTTGTTGAAAGAAAAAATTGATGTTGAAACCTTTGAAAAGGAGTTCCTTAAAAGGGCATTTCCGGAAGAATACAGGCTGGCTGAGAAAATTAGGGATGAGGAGATTTCCGAGGAGGTATTTCTGAATGGTGTGGAAGCTGCTTTTAAGCTGTCTTTCCTGATGTCCTCTGTTTACGGTTTCTTAAGGGTAAACGGGATAGAGGTTAACGATTTTGTAGAAGGTTCTCTTCCAGATGACCCCGAAATTGTGATCGAACTCGATGATGAGGTGGTGGGAAGTGAGAAAGTTTACTACCTCGATTTCTCACCAGCGTGGGATGTAAATGTGGATATCCTCAGCGTAGTCAGAAATAATGTCACAGTGGAGGGTGTTGAGGGTGCTGTTGTTGATGCTTTATCAAGGGTGCTTGTGAATCTAATAGCAGGTTTAGAGGAGACTAACGACGTTGAGGAGCTTAAGAACTATGCATTGGGGGTTATTGAGGAATCTGAAGGATTAGATGCTGAAGTATATGTTGATGCTGAAGAAATCTTTGATCTCATGCTAAAATCGCTTGAAAAGGCTGGAATAATAAGAATTTCAGGCAAAAAAGTAAAACTGAGAAAATGATCGTTATCTGTTTGGTTAATACCTACGATAAGTTAAAGCTCCATGAGATACACCTGCGAAGTGTTGCGAGAGCGGCTCCGCTGTGTTATGCTTTCAACATCCATCTCGCCTTGCTCGACTTCCCCTTCTGGAAAAGGGCAGATGATTTGGCGAAAGATGTTGCAAATTACACGACAATTGGAAATAGCGGGGAGTATCTGCTTAAGCTCAGTGAGGAGGGAAAGCTCCACCTGATAGACAAAATTCCAGCTCATTTCGGCGTTAGCATCGCTACAACTTCAAAGCCAGACCCTAAGAAGAGCTTGGACATTGAAAGTTTGCCCAGCCTAAATTCAGCAACATTTTTAATAGGTCTCGGAAGGAGAGGGTTGCCACCAGACATCTTAAAATCTGCAAGGTACCACCTCGACATAACCCGTCAGGGAATAAGTCTGGAAACCTGCACTGCAATAGGGGCGATAGCAATGTTGCTCGCTCTTAAGGTGGTGAAAAAATGGAGGAAATAAGGTTCTGTCCCGAGCATGGATTCTACAGAGGCGAGAGATGCAAATGCGGGGAAAAAGGAGAACTCATTCTGAACAAAGAGAGGGTGGAGAAGCTTGGAAGATTTGTTTCTGGGATTTTGAGGCATTTTCCGGAGAAATTTGGACTTAGTGTAGATAAGAACGGGTGGGTCAATCTGGAGTCTCTCGCCAGAGTTGTTAGGAAGAGGTACAAATGGGCGAATATCTGGATTATCAAGGCGCTGGTTTACAGTGACGAAAAGAAGAGATATGAGCTAAAAGGTGATAAGATTAGGGCGAGATACGGTCACAGCATTGATGTAGAACTTGATGATATGCCGGAAGCAACAGAGGATGTTTTATATTATGGAACAAGCGAGGAGGAAGCTCAGAGGATGATGGAAATTGGAATCAAACCAGTCAATCAAAAATTCGTCCATCTCTCCACAACAATTGAGAAGAGCAAAGAGGTTGCGAGTTTGAGGACAGACAGTCCAATCGTTCTCGAAGTGGATGCAAAGAAGGCAAGAGAGGATGGAATAAAGATTGTTAAAGCTAACGAACTTATAGCGCTGGCAAAAGAAATTCCTGCTCAGTATATAAGAAAACAAATAATCTTTAATCAATATTCGTCTTCGTAGTAGTATTCTTCGTCTTCAAACTCGTCGTATTCGTCTATTTCTTCCTCTTCTTCGTAACGCTCAAGCTCATCAAGTTCGTATTCTTCATTAGTATCAAGGAGAAGCAGACGACCTTCTTGATAGACCATAACAGAGTTGCAGAGGCTGCATTGAATTTCAACCCCCTCGTAAAGATCAGTTATCTCAATCTCCTCCCCGCATGAGGGGCACCTTATTATCTTGACCGCCATATTATGGGAGTGGTTTTTTCTCAAATTTAAATTTTGTGCCCCTTGTATTCCTGTCCCGTTCTGATATTTTTGCAAAATTAAAAATGGACTCGGCGGGATTTGAACCCGCGGCCTCCGCCTCGCGAAGGCGGCGCTCTCCCGCTGAGCTACGAGCCCTTAATTTAATTAACATACTGAGGTTTTAAAGATTGCGGAACTACAAATTTTTAAAGTGCAGATGAACCTGATACATGAACCCTCAAAAAATCGCTGAAAACTACGAGGATGTGACCATTGGCATTTTTGGTTCACATTCCGCAAAGGAGGTTGGAATGGCTGCCAAGGCGTGGGGTTTCAGGACAGTTGTTGTTGTCCAGAAGGGCAGGGATAAGCTTTACACCAAGTACAACAGGCATCTTTACGATGAGGTGATTATGCTCGACAATTTCCGGGATATGCTGGATAAAGAGGTTCAGGAGAGACTTGTAGAACTCAATACGATCTTTATCCCCAACAGAAGTTTCGCTGTATACGTTGGGTATGATGGAATCGAGAACGTCTTTGAAGTTCCGATTTATGGAAATAGATACATGCTGAGAGCTGAAGAGAGGAACTACGAGAGAAACCAGTATTATTTGCTTGAAAAGGCTGGTTTGAGGTATCCTAAGGAGTTCGAATCACCCGAGGAGATAGACAGACTTGTTGTTGTAAAGGTGCAGCAAGCAAAAAACCCGCTCGAAAGAGCATTTTTCTACGCCAACTCTCCCGAAGACTACTACAGACAGGCGGAAGAATTGCTGAAGGCAGGAGTTATTAACGAGGAAGGGTTAAAGAAGGCAAGGATCGAAGAATACGTGCTGGGTGCGAGGTTTAATGCTAACTTCCATAGCTATGCTCTGAAAGATATTTTCGGAGATTTCGATTTTGTTGGCTTTAGCGACAGAAGGCAGGTCAACTTGCAGGGATTTCTGAATTTACCAGCAAAAGATCAGCTCAAGATAAATGTTCCGGTAAAGAATGAGGAAATCGGTCATTTCGGTGTAACCATGAGGGAGAGTAAACAGCAGGAGGTTTACGAGGCGTGCGAGAAATTTCTGAGAGCCTGCGAGAGGGAACTTCCACCGGGTATTATAGGAATGTTTGGATTGCAAGGAGCCATGGCATACTCGTATGAGGACGAAACAAAACTTGAATTTGTAATCTTTGATGTTTCTTTCAGAGTTCCCGGAGACCCAGCAATCGGCCCGACGTCTCCAGAGATGAGAAATCTCAGTCTCAAGCATGGGGTTAGAATAGAGGACCCTCTCGACCTTACGATGATGGAGATAAAGAAAGCGGTGGAAACGGGTAGAATTAAAGAAATAGTGACTTAACCAGCCTCAAGGAGCTCTATTCCATCATCTGTGAGCTTTAGTTTTCCATCTTCCTCTTTTACAAATCCCTCTCTCAGCAACCAGTCGAGGTTGAACTTGAGTTGAAAATCACTTAATTCAAGCTCATTCTTAATCTCTTCTCTTGTCTTGCCTTGAACACCTATTGCGGCAACGATCTTCCTTCTTATCGGACTCATTGATGCTTTGAAGAGCCTTTCGTGATGTTCTCTATCTCTAACCTTTTCTGCCATTTTACCCACCCCCTAAAAAATTGCTTTAGTTTTAATTTAAAGGTTACTCAGCATTGATTCTTTCCATCACAACCAAAATTCTTAAATTGCATTGGGAAGAATTAGCTTTGAGCCGGGGTTGCCGAGCGGTAAGGCGACGGCCTGCTAAGCCGTTGGGCGTTGCCCGCGTGGGTTCGAATCCCACCCCCGGCGTGTGCCAAATTGGATGTTTTTTGCAACTGCTACTCACAAGCCCCACCCACCACCTACCTTAATCTCGTCCAAGCAGATTGCTAATCAGACTGGCAAATATCTTTCCTGCGGTTAATATATCTTCTACAACTACATATTCGTTCGGTGTGTGGGCGAGAGAGATTTTACCTGGCCCAAACGCAATTGTATCAACTCCAGCTTCAATGAAAAATCTTGTATCCATAAATCCACTTGAAATTGCTTTTCTCACACTTATTCCTTCTCTACCAGCAATTGAGGCGATTTGAGACGCTAACTCAGATTTATCGTTTATACACGGAGCTACAGAAAACATAATGTTAAAATCTGCATCACCTACTACACTCTCAATCTCATCTTTTGCGTCCCCCATACTTTCTTCAGGCAAAATTCTACGATCAAAATTCAGTACTGCACTGTCCGGAACCACATTAACTTTTATACCTCCTTTTATTTTTGTAATTGTCAGCGTAGCATTTTTTACAGAACATTCATATCTTGTTTTTCTCTCCTTTACTTTTTGTCCAAGCTCCATAAGTCTGCCTGCAATCCTTACGCATTCTTCAACAGCGTTTACACCAAGTTCTGGTGTGCTGGCATGTGCTGCTCTTCCCATCACTTTAATCTCCCCCCAGATAGCTCCTTTATGACCTACCCAAACATTACTGCAATCTGATGGTTCTGCGACTACCGCCCAATCAGGCTTTTCGACCATACCAAGCATATATCTCACACCACACATCCCACCTATTTCCTCATCGGGTGTTAAAGAGAGCTCAAGGGTGCCTTTCATCTCCATGTTCGACTCTCCAATAGCCATCAATGCAGCAATTATTGATGCAATTCCTCCCTTCATATCTGATGTGCCGCGACCATATACCACACCATTCTTCACAAACCCCTTAAACGCGTCGAATTTCCAGCCTTCACCTGCCGGTACAACATCATAATGTCCGTTGAAGTGTAAAATTGGTCTACCTTTTCCCATTTTTGCAAGCAGAATATATCTCGGGTAGGAAGCCATATCTGGTATGTGTGTCTTCAATTCTTTTTTGGGAACGCTGATAATTTGAGTTTTCATTCCTAAATTCTTCAGAATTTCGTCAACGTATTCTACAAATTCTCTATAGTTTTCCCCAGGAGGCACGACAGTTGGGATAGACACCATATCCTGTAAAATTCTGACTACATCCCTCTCCATTTCCTTTGAAATCTTCCCCATAATTTATTATTCGATTAGATGGGATAAAGTTTTTGGAAAAAGAGATTTATATCCAGACACCAACCCAGAATGTAGGGCGATAGCTCTACCTTTAAATGGCCCGGATGGGGTAGTGGTTATCCTCTGGGACTGTGGATCCCAGGAGCCGGGTTCGAATCCCGGTCCGGGCCCTCTCAGTTCGAGTTGCGCCCCCGACATGACTTTTAGATTGCCGTCGAACATTATAACACCTTTGCTTATATTTTCTCAACTGATGTTTTGGTTATGGCAAATCCGGTTTGTTTCCAAATCTAGAGAGTCAGGACTGCATTGTACTATTGGCACAAGGAGATGAAGCCATCTCAAACAAAAAAGTTCGATTTCCGAATAGAAAAGTTAAAATATTTTGAAGTTCAGTATCAACAAAGGAGGTGATTGTTTTTACTATAAACGACAATGTTGTAAGAGTGATAGAAAAAGCTGGAAGGCTGATAGAGATCGGAAATGCAGCAAAGAAGATGATAAACACAATTGAGAGAAACTCTGGAAGTAACGAGATTAGACTATCAAAAGGTTTAATTATTTACAATAGGGAGGTGTTGGTATGGCATCAATAAGTGAAAAGATGGTTGAGGCGTTGAATGAACAGATAAATGCAGAAATTTACTCTGCATACCTATATCTATCAATGGCTGCTTATTTTGACTCCATAGGACTGAAAGGTTTTGCCAACTGGATGCGGGTGCAGTGGCAGGAAGAATTGACGCATGCGATGAGACTTTACGATTATGTTGTGGAGAGAGGAGGTAGAGTGAAACTCTACGCAATCGAGGAACCGCCATCTGAATGGGAATCACCATTAACGGCCTTTGAGCACACCTACGAGCACGAGGTAAATGTTACAAAGAGGATTCACGAACTGGTTGAGCTGGCGATGAGCGAGAAGGATTATGCGACATACAACATGCTTCAGTGGTTTGTAGCGGAGCAGGTTGAGGAGGAAGCGAACGCGAGCGAGATAGTGGACAAGTTGAGATTGATAGGTGACGATGGTAGAGGATTGCTGATGCTTGACACAGAACTTGGTGCTCGGAGATTCGTGCCAGAGCAGGAGGATCAAACACAATGAAGTTGGGTGGTGATTAGATGACGGAGGTTTTGCAGGTGTATAAATGCATGGTTTGTGGGAATGTTGTGGAGGTCGTACATGCGGGGAGGGGGCAGCTCGTTTGCTGCGGTCAGCCCATGCGGTTGATGAATGTTAAGGAGGCTGAAGAGGGGAAGGAGAAGCATTTACCAGTGATTGAGAAATCCGATGGTAAGGTCTTGGTTAAGGTTGGAAGTATTCTACATCCGATGGAAGAGCAACACTATATTGAGTGGATTGAGCTTTTAGCAGATGGGTTTGTTTACAGAAAGCAGCTCAAACCGGGAGATGAACCCAAAGCGGAGTTTAATGTTGAAGCTGAAAAAGTATCGGCGAGGAGTTATTGCAATATTCACGGTCTTTGGCAGGTTGGATAACAAAAAGGAGGTGTTTGTATGTCGGAAACCCTTGAGAATTTGGTAAAAGCCTTTATCGGGGAGAGTATGGCGAGAAACCGCTACACCTTCTACGCCAAGCTGGCGAAGGAGGAGGGATACGTTTTCATTCAGCGGGTGTTTTTAGAGACTGCCGAAAATGAGAGAGAGCATGCAGAAACACTGTTCGAATTCATTCAGAAACTGAGAGGGGACAACGAAGCAATAAAGGTAGAGGCCGAAGCTCCTTTAGTGTTGGGCAGTGTCGTTGATAACCTAAAAACAGCAATAGCAGGAGAGCATTATGAGAACACTGAAATGTATCCCCAGTTTGCTGAAGTAGCAGAAAAAGAGGGGCATGTGGAGATTGCTGCGAGGCTCAGGGCAATTGCCAAAGCTGAGGAGCATCATGAGGGGAGATATCGTAGACTTCTGGAAGAAGTAGAGAAAGGAACGTTTTTCAAGAGGGACAAGGAGATTGCCTGGGTCTGTCTTGAGTGTGGTTATGTCCATTACGGCACAGAACCACCTGAAGAATGTCCGAGCTGTGGACATCCAAAAGCCTATTACGTCGCTCAGGACTTGCTCTCCCTTTAATTTTTTGGTGGTATTATGGACGTCTCCGCATTGTACAAAATCAGCTACGGACTTTACATTGTCACTTCTGCCAGCAACGGTAAGAAGTGCGGACAGGTCGCCAACAGCGTGTTTCAGGTGACGAGTGAGCCTGTGCAAATCGCTGCATGCCTGAACAAGGAAAACACAACACACAGTTTCGTTAAGGAGAGTGGAGTTTTCGGTATAAGCGTCCTCGAACTCGACACACCGATGCAATTCATCGGCAGGTTCGGGTTCAGGAAGAGCAGCGAGTTCGACAAATTTGAAGGTGTTGAATATAAAACTGGCAAAACGGGTGTGCCATTAGTTACAGAACATGCGGTAGCGGTAATGGAGGCAAAGGTTGTGAAGGAATGTGACGTAGGAACCCACACACTCTTTATCGGTGAGGTTGTTAATACTGAGCTTGTGAAAGATGCAGAAGTTTTAACTTACGCCGACTACCACCTAATTAAGAAGGGCAAAACTCCAAGAACTGCAACTGTATACTTTGAGGACAAATGAAAGGCTTTGAATTTCTGAAACCCTCAAAAATCATCACTTTTTTATACCATCCTCAGGAAATTGTTAGGTTTAAAGCTGCTGAAGCCCTTGGAAAGGTTTGCAAGGGAAAAAGTGCGAGGAATTTCATATTAAGGCTCTTCTGGCATCTCAACGACGAAAGCGGTGGTTACTGTATTGGCGCCCCTCTCGGAATTGCTGAGATAGGCAGGAACAATCCGGAGGTTTTCGAGAACTTCAAAAGCAAATACATCTCACTTCTTGATGATTGGGAGGTTGAGAGAAAGTACGTTGCTTATGGCATTGGTAGAACTGCTGAAATTGTCAGAAATGCATACCCTGACCCAGTAAATAAACTGAGGGAGAAGCTGGAGGAGATTAAAAGCGGAGAGTTTAGGGCTTACGCTGTATGGGCGTTGAAAATGTTGGGTGAGGATGTTTCGGATGTGATTGAGTATTCAAACGAAATCGTAGGGTTTTATGATGGAGAGAGGATCGTAAAGCTTAGACTTAGAGATTTAATCGAAATTTTTGAAGTAGTTCCAAAGCAAAATATTAAACATGAAGAAAGTTCTTATAGTCGGAGGCGATGCGGTTGAGGCACTGGAGATATTTTACCCCTACTACAGACTTAAGGAGGAGGGATTTGAGGTTCACGTAGCAGCGCCAACGAAAAAGGAGCTCCATACGGTGGTTCACGACTTTGAAGAGGGGTGGGAGACCTACACTGAGAAGCCGGGATACCTTTTCCGATGGGTTGACAAGAGTTTTGCAGAAGTTGACCCTAAGGAATACGACGGGTTGTTTATCCCCGGTGGTAGAGCACCAGAATACATAAGGAACTATCCCGAACTTGAGAAGATTGTCAAACACTTTTTTGAAGCGAACAAACCTGTCGCGGCCATATGCCATGGGCCGCAAATTCTCACAGCCTACGGACTGCTGAAAGGGAGAAAAGTCACGTGTTACGTTGCAGTAAAGCCTGATGTGGTTGAGTGCGAAGCGAGTTATGAGGATGCTGAGGTAGTGAAGGATGGAAAACTTGTCACCAGCAGAGCTTGGCCAGACCTTCCAGCTTTAATGAAAGAATTCATCAGCATGCTCAAGGATTAACCCAAATTTTTTAAATTATTTTAGATTAATGTATTGGTATGACTGAAGAGGAGGAGAGGGGAAAGAAGAAAGAAGAATACTACTACGAAGAGGAAGAGGTCAGAGCTGAAAAGAAGAAGCTCTACTATTACGGTGAAGAGACAAAGGCAGAAAAGAAGGAATAGCCTGTTTGCGCGGATCGAATTTTGCGACATCTTTAATCCTCAGAGGCAGGCAAATTCTGGAGACGAGACCGTTGAGAGAGTAAGGGAGTCTTATCAGTCTCATTTCACCGTTCGTAACCCATTCATCTATGGCATAGCTGGAATAAGCCTTTGCGATTTCTCCTCTCTCCTCCTTGCTTAACTTTATCGCCTTCTTGTCAAGGACATGCAAGTGGAACCCCCGGCCTGAGAAAACTATCCGAACCTCTCTGAACTCTGCTTTTAGCTCCTCGTAAAGTTCCAACGTAAACTTTCTAACCTTTTTGAACTCCAACATGCAGAAGCTCAGTCCCTCTCCCCTCTTCATTTTGTCCTCAACGCTGCCATGGTATGGACACTTCACGTTTTCAGGATCAATGTTAAAGGCAAGCTCCTGACCGAGAAAGTTCTCACATTCCCAGCAGTTTTTGTAGTCACAGCCTTTTTTGACGCAGAAACTGAGGTCGGAGTAAAGGTTGCGGTCGTAGTAAACACCTTCTGGTAAATACTGGAGAATATACTCAAGCACATCTCCCAACCCTTTGTGCTCGTCAATTAACACAGCCTTCCTCTTTATGTCCCTGTATTCAGGCGGGTATATATCGGAATGTCTGCCAACTATCACGGCAAAGGCTGTGTTGGCTATGTCTCTCCATTTCAGCCAATTTTCAACGGCTTTAAGGTTAAACTCCCTTTCGTAGAACTTCCTCCTTTCTTCCAGAGTGGAGGGGCGCATTCCTTTCGGGAATCTATACCTTCTCCTATCTGTCCCCCCACTTCCCCCATCTCTTGGCATAGGTGTCATCCTTTTCCTGAAACTCTCTGAACTTCTCAGGATTTGCCTCTACTCTAAAAACACTTCCGACTCCCTTTTCTCCGTGCAGGTCGGTGAAGTAAAGCCCATCTGGACCAAAGGCAAGACCACATGGGCTTGCTGCTCCCCCTGGTAGATGACGAAATCGTTGTAGGACTCTACAGCGCTCGCCTCATCATTCAGAACAAGTTTGACTATCCTCTTTCCCTTCTCCCCCATACCCTCCCTGTAAGCCTCTCCAAACAGTGCAACGAAGAGGTGATCATAGAATTGCGGGGGAAAAGCATCGTTCTGCATGAAGGCGAGATTTGTTGGAGCTTGTGTGTAGTGCCACCAGAAAATCGCATTCTTCCTCACATCACCCGGCCATCCGTAGTTTTCGTAGGGCTTTACCCTCACAATCCTGTCACCATAGTCAGACCCGTTATCTGCGACATACAAATTCTGATCACTCTTTCTCCAAGTTGCACCAAACGGATTCCTAAACCCCTTGGCGTAAACCAGAGAATCTGGATCAGGATTATCCCAAGGTATTTTGCCATCTTTGGTAAGTCTTATCACCTTCCCCCTTAAGTCGCAGTCATCCTGAACCTTCTCCCACACTCCACCATCCCCTGTTGTGAAATACAGCTTGTCATCAAAGCCAATGGTTGGGGAGTGGGCGTGATGAGCCCAGTTTGTCGCAGGAATGTCGTCAATTACTGTAACAAGCTCCTTCAGTTCCATACCCCCTCTCTTTGATTTGGCTCTAACAACCTTGGTCTTCCACTCTTCTCCGTTTCTGTAAAGCATCGTGAGAAATAGGTCTTTGGATTCAGGGTCTACACAAATTCCTGTTACTCCTGACTCTCCACTCCCCGGAAACTCGTAGGTGGGTTCGTAATTCAGAAGATTATCAGCATAGGTATGAACCTCCCCACTTCCGGTCACGACTTTAACACTCCCGTAAAGCTCGGTAACGTAAAAGAATGGCTTGTTGCCCCTTCTTTCACCACTTGTGAAGGCAATGTTTACCGGAAGTTTGAGACCCGTAGCAACAAGTTCCAGATCAAATCCGGGATAAATCCACCATTTTTGCGTTAAATCTTCCATGTTTTAACATGTTTTTTAGTTATTTAAGCTTTTGCAGAGAAAGTTTTATCTGTGAGTTTACCTAAAAAACTTTGGTGATTAAAAATGAAACGCACTGGCTCTTCTTGCAGCCTTTGTTCTTGGTTGCACTCAAAGCGAAGAAGAAGTGGGAGTTATTGTGATTGGATCAAAGCCCTTCAACGAGCAATACATCCTCGCACACATGATTGCTCTCCTTCTTGAGGAAAACGGATACAAAGCTGACGTGAAAGAGGGTTTGGGAGGGACGCTTATCAACTATGAGGCATTGAAAAAGGGGCAGATTCACGTTTATGTGGAGTACACTGGCACAGCTTATAACAATATTCTCAAAATCGAACCTCCTGATGTCTGGGCCCCGGATTACGTTTACGAGAGGAGCGTAGAGGAGATGTTAAATAGAGATGGAATTTCAACCGTTGCAAAGCTCGGTTCAGGGATGATTATGCTATAGCAGTGAAGAAGAATTTTGCTGATATGAAGGGGATAGAGAAGCTGAGCGAGCTTGCCCCTCATGCTGCTGAAATGACCCTCGGCACAGACCCTGAATTTGCTACTCGACCCGATGGCTTGCCGAGAATAAAAGAAGTTTACGGCTTTACCTTCGGTGCTGTTAAGCAGATGGAACCCACACTGATTTGCGAGGCTATAAAGAACGATCAGGTGGATGTAATCTCTGCCTACACGACAGATGCCAGAGTTGACCTATTCGGACTCAAAATTCTGGAGGATGACAAAGGTGCCTTGCCTCCCTACGATGCGGTTATCCTTTTAAAGAAGGGGTTCGCAGACAAACATCCTGAAGTCGTGGAGGTGCTGAAGAAGCTTGAAGGGCTTATAGACACCGATACCATGAGAGCTTTGAATTACAAGTATGATGTCGAGAAGAGAGAAGCAAGAGAGATTGCAGAGGAGTTTCTGGTCGAGAAGGGGTTGATAAAGGATTGAAGTCGATTCAGAATGCTGTGTAGCAGAATAGAGAAGGTTGAGCTGAAGGAGGTTACAAAGGTATACGGCAATCTTACTGCAGTTGATGCAGTTAGCCTTGAAGTTTATGGTGGAGAGCTTTTAGTCCTCATAGGACCCAGTGGTAGCGGGAAGACTACACTACTCAGAATGATCAACCGCCTCGTTGAACCAGACAGTGGGGAGGTTTACATAAACGGCAGAAATGTCAGAGAGTTCGACATCGTGAAGCTTCGAAGGAATATAGGCTATGTTATACAGCAGATCGGGCTTTTTCCACATCTGAGCGTTAAAGAAAATATAGAACTACTCATGAGACTGGAAGGGTGGAGTAACGAGAGGGTTGCGGAAAGAGTTAAGGAACTTATGGAACTCGTTTCTTTACCTCACGAATTTTCTGACAGATTTCCACACCAGCTAAGTGGTGGACAGCAATAGAGAGTTGGTTTAGCAAGAGCTATCGCCTTAAACCCTCCGCTATTGCTTATGGACGAGCCCTTTGGTGCCCTCGACCCAATACTCAGGAAACAGCTTCAGGAGGAATTTCTGAAGATTAAAGGAGTTCTTGGCAGGACGATTGTTTTCGTAACTCATGACATCGAGGAGGCTTTCAAGCTTGGTGACAGAATAGGAATAATGAAGGACGGAAAGCTTCTTCAGATCGGATATCTGGAGGAGCTTGTTTTAAATCCTGCAGACAGGTTTGTGGTGAAGCTCGTTGGTTCTGATCGGAAATTCAAGCACCTCGACACTCTTAAGGTTAAAGACGTGATGTTACCTGCGGAAAACTACACAGTCGAGGTTGGTGGAGGAGTCGAGGATAAGAAAAATTCTTGAGTTTATGGAAATCAGAAATATTGAGTATGCTGTTCTGATCACCAACGGAAGCTTTTCGGGAATAGTTGAGTTGAGAAATTTGATCAAAGCAGAAAGTGTCGGTGAAGTGGTAAAAGAGCCAATTACCTTCTCACCCTCAGATTCTTTGGAAGCGGCGTTAATGGAGATGAAGGAAAGAAAGGAGTTTTCAGGAGTCGTTGTTGATGAAGGAAGACCTGTTGGTGTTTTGCTGTCAAACGAGATTCTCACGAGATTGCTATGAACGTCTTCGAAGTGTGAGAAAGTCAGAACTTAACCCAGAGAACGCTTGAGCATTTAGCAATGTTTGGTATCTCGGTTTTACTTGCTATTTTTATCGGAGTGGCGATCGGTTTGCTGCTTTACAAGGCAAGAACGCTGGCGGAGATCGTATTTAATGTTCTTAATGTCATCGAGACCATACCCACCCTCGCCCTACTCGTCCTCTTTCTTCCGATTCTCGGTCTGGGAGAGAAGCCCACAATAGCTGCAAGCGTCCTGTATTCAATTCTTCCAATAACGAGAAACACGTATGTCGGTTTAACTTCGGTGAGCAGAGAACACATAGAAATTGCTCAGGCTATCGGTTTGAGTGGGTGGGAAATTTTGTTGAGAGTTCGCTTCCCACTTGCACTGCCCTTAATTGCCGCCGGAGTGAGAATTGCTGTTGTCTTCACAATGGGCGTGGTAACTCTTGGCGGTTTGGTTGCTGCAGGTGGACTGGGAGCGCCTCTTCAGACGGGCATTCACCTCTACAGCGTTGAAATAATATCAGTTTCAGGTTTGTGGGTTGGGGTTCTTGCCATAATCTTTGACAAACTTGCTTCTCTGGTTGAAGAACATCTCAGGAGGAGATACCATGGTCACTGACAGGTTAATGGTGGCTGTGGGAGAGCATTTGATTTTAACATACACGTCTCTGTTTCTTAGTATTATTATCGGGATTCCGCTGGCGATACTGGCGATGAGGAGTGAAAGAGCTGCTTCCCTTGTCATTGGCTTTGCCAACCTCGTTCAGGCTATACCGAGCTTTGCAGTTGTAGCTATGGTCGTCCCCCTTCTTGGCATAGGCTTCACACCAGCGATATTCGCCATTTTCCTGAGGACTCTTCTTCCTGTTGTTAAGAACACCTATGTAGAGCTGTCCGAGGTTGATAGAGGGTTGATTGATGCTGCGAGAGGAATCGGACTGACAGAGGTTGAAATTCTGAGATATGTGAGATTTTCCCACGCCCTTCCAGCGATGTTTGCTGGTTTAAAATTTGCTACCATACTGGCAAACTTGATAGCGATTCTGACTGCAATAATTGGTTCCGGGGGACTTGGAAGGTTTGTTTACGAAGGTCTGGCAAGCTTTAACACCGAAAAGATACTGATGGGAGCTGTTCCAGCCATAATAATAGCTATTTTGATTGATCTAAGCTTTACGATTCTCGAGAGGAAATTTACGCCGGTAGCTATGAGGGAGGGAGTATTGGATGGAAGTCTCTGAACTGGAAAAGCAAGTCTTGAAAGAATGACAGACTTTTCACCGGGCATCGGAGCATGCAGATTCCATCTTTTTAAAAATAAAATTTATACAAAGCTTTTGAAAACCGCTAAAGCCCTTTCAGCGGACTCCCTGTCATAGATTACAAGTGCTATCTCTTTCACAAACGAGCCTTCAAAGCTCTTTACAGCCTCAAGAAACGTTTCAACAACCTTCTCCAGCTCACAGCCATATATACCTGCACTTACAGCCGGGAAGGCTATTGAGTCTATTTTCATCTCTTCTGCCTTCCTTAGCGGACCGAGAAATGCCTTGAAGAGTTTCTCTTTCAACCCTTCGTCCCATTTTCCACTGCATATTGGCCCAACTGTGTGAAAGACGTATTTTATTCCCCTCTCCTCCAAGTTCATGGCTGGCGTGACAACAACCTCTCCGTGGTCTATGTAATCCCTTCCGAATTGCTCCCTCATTGCCTTCTTGCTGATTTCTGTGTACTTACCCGCATCTCCTGCACAGGCTTTTGCAATTGCGTAAGCAACCCCACCGCCATGTTCAAGCCTCTTGTTGGCTGCATTGACAATCGCCTTTGCTGGATAGCGGGTAATGTCACCCTGCGCAAGTTTTAAAGTAATTTCATTCATCTTCATCTCGGTCAGCACTTCCATACATCACATTTGACGGAAGTTATAAAAAGATTCATTCAACGTATGGTTTATGAAGAACTTAAAAATAGGCTCATCCCTTTGGTATGGCCACCGTCCTTTTTCAAAAAAATTTAGAGAACTTTTGGAGATCGGGTTCGACTACTTTGAGATTAGCCTTGATTATCCCTTTCCAGATGAGGGTGACGAGCTTGAAAAGGCTGTGCGGGATTTTGGAATTCAGCCAGCATTTCATGCTCCGCTTGACATTCTGCTGGCATGTCCGAGGGACGAAATATTCAGAGCATCAATGAAAGTGCTTGAAAGGTGCTTAAGCTTCGCTGCAAAGTTTGAGACCCTCTACTTCAACTTCCATGCCCTTCACTTCACACCCACCTTCCTTTTTCCGGAGATTCGTAACAAGGCGGTAAGAAATGTTGAAGAAGCATGCAGATTTGCGGTGGAGTTTGGAAAAGAGTCAGGATTCGAAGTTTGCTTAGAGAATGATCGCTTTTTCACTGAGGAATTTATCAGAGGAGACATAAAGCTCACTCTTGACTTGGGGCATTTCGCAGTCGAGGAGACGTGGTGGGGAAGGGACTACAGGGATTCGCTGATAGGGTTCGTGGAGAGGTATGGAGATAGAATCTTGGTCACACATGTCCACGATGTCAGCTTCAACCCCATTCAAGACCATCTTCCGCTTGGTAGCGGTGATTTTAACCTCCAATTTCTTAGCTGGCTTTTGAGAGAGAAGACAAGACCAAAATATGTTTTACTGGAAATATTCTGGAAGGGAAAAAGAGGCAGTAAAGTTTTTGCCGATTCCAAAGACCTCGAAAGCAGTTTTGAAGTTCTAAGGAGTGTTGTCAGGTGTAGTTGATCCACTCAGCAGTTGTAATGCCTCCTAACCCTCTTCACACCTTCTATTTCGAGTAAGCCCTCCTCTCCAATCCCCGATACTCGAACTATGACGTCGTAGTCATAGAATACTTCATGCACTTCATCGCAAATCTCTCTTAGCCTTTTAATGACTTCTCCCTTTTTCGTTTGATCTATCCAGACCTCCAGGTACATGACTTAATCGGTCTGGCAGTTAATTTGACTTTTTTGGTTTTTTGAGGTTAGGAGAACTGGCGATTGTGGTCTAAATTTTTTAAAGGTCACCCGAAAAGTCCACTTGGGTCTCTTCCCTTATCTTCAAGCAGTTCCCTGACGAAGGTCACGCCATCAGGTAGTTCAATGTACTCATCCCTCTCCACAAGCTCAACAGCCTCAACCGGGCATGTAGGCACACAAACCCCACAACCCAAACATCTCTGAACATCAACACTTGCAGGCTCTCTGTTCACCTTAACCCTTATCGCCTTCATCGGGCATCGGAGCATGCAGATTCCGCATGCTATGCATTTCGAGTGATCAACGCTCGCCAAGTAGCTTGAATGGGCTATCGTGTTAGGATGCTTTGCCTCAAATACTGCTTTGAAAAAAACGCAGCAATCATCACAGCAATTACATATCGTTGCTACATGCTTAGACCTTTCTGTGAGATGGACAAGTCCTTCTCTGTTCGCATTCCGAAGAATTTCAATTGCCTCATCAGCCGTTATCTTTCTCGCCATTCCATGTTCGACCATGTATTTGCCAACAGAACCCATGTGGATGCAGTTCTCCAGTGAACGTCTGCACCCCTCCCCAACAACTTTTGCTATAATCCTGCATGGGCAGTGCGCTACGGCTATGTAATCCCTCTCTCTAACCAGTTTTACCGCATCTTCGAATGGTAAAATCTCCGACTTCCCAGAAATCGTGTCTCTCTCAGGCAGCGCTCTCATTATCGGTCTCTTTCTGTCTCCGAGTTCATCCAAAAACCCCTCTTTACGATATTTGGCCCAGAGCGGGGCGAGTTTCTCCTGTCGCGGGTCTTTTCCCAATCCCGACCAGAAGGGAGTTTCAGAAAATCCTACTACGACTGGGAAAAGCCTGTAGTAAACCTTTCCTTCCTTCTCCCCCTTCCATACAGTCCCTTTCTTAGCCATCTCGTTAAGAACTTTCTCGATGTATTCGACGCTCTTCCCGGTTTTTTCAGCAAGCATCTCTGCAGTGAATCTGACGAAGGGCATGTGCAAAGCTATCTTCGCCTCCTCCTCATCGAAAAGCACGCTCAAAATCTCCTTCTCAACTCCGCTGACAGTTTTGGGCAAGCCAATTGGTGCTTTATCCAGCTTCTCCCTCAACCTCTCATACACCTCAAGATGGTGCGAGTGATGCATGAAAAATTACTAAATTCATATGGTTAAAAGATTTTCCACCTTAAAAAATTTAAATCTGGTTTAGTATTTTCAAAATATGAAGGTTGTATTCCATTTAGACTCTGATGAAACGCCAACCTTTGAGTTAGCCTTAGCGAACATAACGAACTTACTCAACGACGTTGGAAAGGCGGATGTTGCAGTTCTTGCCAATGGGTTTGCAGTAAAGCTGTTCGTTGAAAAAGTGTCCACAAAATTCAGAGAGGCACTTAAGGAGCTGAAGGAAAGGGGTGTAAAATTCTACGTCTGTAACAACGCAATGAAGGTTCACGGGATTAACAAAGAAGACCTTTTTGAATTTTGCGAGGTGGTTCCGGCAGGCATAACCAAGCTTGTAAAACTTCAGATGGAAGGTTACACCTATGTGAAACCCTGATTATCAGTTTTTTCAAGCTCTTCTACAAGCGCCCTCACTTTTTCTTCAATCTCTGCCAGAATCTCTCTGTAAATCCCCTCATCTTTGCCAACTGGGTCCTCAATATGCCATCTCTCCAGTTTACTTACCGGAAGCACTACGCAGCTACTCTCCTCGCAGACAGCTATTATCAAATCAAATTCATCCAGATTTACATCATCAATCGTTCTTGGCTTTTCCTTCGCCCTCAGACCCTTTTCAGCCAGCAATCGCTTTACCACTTCGTTAACCCCCTCAGCCCTTTCAACTCCAGCACTCTCAGCTCTCCAGTCCTTTGCCATTGAGTTAAACAAAGCCTCAGCCATAACACTCCTCGCTGTGTTGTGGATGCAGACGAAAAGAATCTTTTTCATCGAATCCATTCTTTTATCTCTGCTATTTATACCATTTGATTTCAAAAACGATATTTAAAATTCGAAAATTGGAAGAAACAAATTAATACTTTAAGCTCTCAATTTCTAACATGAAACCAGTTGGAATTAAGGATAACGTCTTCTGGGTCGGGGCAATAGATTGGAACGAGAGAGACTTCCACAATTTTCTGACGAGAAGAGGACTCACTTACAATTCCTACCTAATCGTGGATGAAAAAGTCACTCTGGTTGATACTGTAAAGCATAAATTCGTAAAGGAGTCTCTGGACAGGATAAAGAAGATTGTTGACCCCTCACAGATTGACTACATTGTCATGAACCATATCGAACCGGATCATTCGAGTGGTTTGCCTGATATGATGCGAATTGCGGAAAATGCCACTGTTGTATGCTCCCAGAGGGCCAAAGATGGAATCTGTAAATACTATGACTGTGATGGATGGAATATCAAGGTTGTTAAAGGAGGAGATGAGCTAAAAATTGGCACAAGAACACTCATGTTCATTGACATGACAATGCTTCACTGGCCAGACAGCATGGCGACCTATCTGAAGGAGGACAAACTTCTTTTCTCCAACGACGCCTTTGGACAGCATGTTGCCAGCGAGGAAAGATTCGATGAGGAACTGGGTGTCGAAGAGACGATAAACTGGGCAAAACTTTACTATGCCAACATCCTCATGCCTCTTGCCGGTTTAATCAAGAAGAAGCTTTCTGAAGTCCAGAATTTGGGATTGGAAATAGAAATGATAGCTCCGAGCCATGGAGTTATCTGGAAGAACCCGGGTAAGATTATAGAAGCCTATTCGAGATGGGCAAACTTTGAGAGCGAGAACAAGGTTGTTGTTGTATTTGATACCATGTGGCATTCAACAGAGAGACTGGCCGAGGCAATTGCCGAAGGAGCGGGTAGCGAGGGTGCAGAAGTAAGGGTTTTTCACGTCAGGAAAGACTCTTGGACGGATATCGTGACTGAGATATTGGACGCCAAGAGTGTTGCAATAGGCGCTCCAACGATTCACAATGGATTGTTCCCACCAGTTGCGGGCTTCCTGACGTATCTCAAGGGTCTAAAGCCTCAGAACAAAAAGGCCCTGACCTTCGGCTCCTACGGCTGGAATGGTAATGGAGTCAAGGAAATCCAGAAGGTGTTGGAAGAACTAAAATTCGAAACGTTGGAACCGCTGATGGTTAAGTTCAAACCGAGTGAAGAGGAGTTACAGAGGGCTTTTGACCTGGGAGCGGAGCTGGCGAGATGATACTCGGCATTTCAGGGAGCCCGAGGAAAAAGGCAACGGAATACGTGCTCAGAGAAACTCTCAAAATGCTCGAAGAGCGGGGCTTTGAAACAAAATTTTTCACGGTCAGGGGTAGACAAATAAGTCCTTGCCAGCACTGCGATTACTGTTTGAGGCACAAAAAGTGCAGAATTGAGGATGATATGCAGGAACTCTACGGGATGCTGAAAGAAGCAAAGGGAATTGTAATGGCGACTCCTGTCTACAACGGTGGGGTGAGTGCCCAAATAAAGGCTCTAATGGATCGCTGCAGGGCTCTGGTTGCTGCCGACTACGACTTTTTTAGGGGCAAGGTTGGAATGGCGATAGCCGTTGGAGGAGATAGAATAGGTGGGCAGGAACTTGCTATACAGCAGATTCTGACTTTCTATATCCTCAATGGTGTTATTCCCGTCAGCGGTGGGTCTTTCGGAGCCAACATCGGCGCAACATTCTGGAGCAAAGATACTCTGGATGGGGTTAAGGAGGACGAGGAGGGTTTTAGGAGTTTGAGGAAAACTGTTAAGAGGTTTGCTGAAATGATAAAAATGCTGGAAGGTGTTTAAGGTGGAGGAGAAGAAGAAAAAGAAGAGGGTTGCTTGGGGAATAACGGGAAGTGGAGACAGGTTGCCTGAAACGGTTAGGGTGATGAAGGAGATAGGGAAGGAATATCCAGAGGTTGAGATAGCAGTTTATCTGTCAAAGGCGGGAGAGCAGGTTGTGAAATACTATAAGCTGATGAACGATCTGAAAGAGAAGTTTGGAGCTGTGAGAGTTGAGATTGACGCCAATACACCCTTCTTAGCTGGACAAATTCAGGTTGGGAGATATGAGTTTTTGCTCATAGCCCCCGCAACCTCAAACACCGTGGCGAAAATTGCGATGGGCATTGCAGACACCCTTCTAACAAATGCAGCTATAATGGGGCTCAAAGCCTACGTTCCTCTTTATATCATGCCTTCTGACTACAAGGAGGGCGAGGTTGTCACCAAACTACCGGATGGCAGGGATTTAAAGATAAGGGTGAGAAGAGAGGACGTTGAGCACGTAAGAAAGCTTGCTCAAATAGATGGGGTAACAATCTTGGAAAAGCCTGAAGATATTTTTGATGTCTTCAGGAAGCACTTCAGAAAGGTTTAATTTTAAGAAGGTTAAGTTCTCTCAATGCCCCCAGAGCCAATTTATCATTACTCTGAGTTTTACGAAGATAAGACTGGGGAGATAGTTTCCGTTACGATTTTCGTTCCTGAAGAGAGGGAGAACCTAATAAAGATGTATGAGGATTACAGTCCCGAAAAGAGATGCTGCGGACTCCCCCCGGTAACCAGAAAAGGGATAGAGACATGGATTGATGGATTGCATGAGAGTGGCTATGGCTTCATCGCAAAGCTCGGAGACAGGGTTGTGGGACATATCGCTGTCGTTCCTGTTAAAGATGAAGCCGAGTTTGCTGTTTTCATTCATCAGGACTTCGAGAACAGAGGTATTGGAAGTGAACTGATTAGATTCGCTTCGAAATTTCTGAAGGAGAGAGGAGTAAAAAAGTTGAAGGCGGTAACCGAGAGAACCAACAGAAGAGCTGTGGAGACATACAGACATCTGGGCTTTGAAATTGTGAGCTACGATCCTCAATATCTTTTCATGGAGAAGAGGCTATGAAAGATTATGAAAATTGAGAACTGTATTGGATGCAAAATTTTGCGCCGGCTTAATCGCTTTGTTGTTGAAGTTGAAGTTAGTGGTAAAGTTGAAAAAGCATACATCAACAACACCGGAAGGCTCAACGAGCTAATTTTTAAGGGGAATGCAGGACTTTGCCTGAAGAAGTATCACGGCAAAACCCCCTACAGGCTTTTTGCAATTAAATGCGAAGATGGATACGCCCTAATAGATACTCGTTTCCAGATGCAGGTTTTTGAGGAGAACGCATGGAAGATACCGTGGATCGGATGCAAATATTACAAGAAAGAGGTTAAAGTTGGAAATTCGAGAATAGACTACCTTTTTCGATGCGGAGAAGATACTTTCGTTGAGTTGAAAAGTGCAGCTCTTAAATCTGGCAGATATGCAATGTATCCTGATTGTCCCACTTTAAGGGGAAGGAAGCATGTAGAAGAGATGATGAGACTTTCTGAGATGGGTTGGAGAGCGGTTATAGCCTTTATCGCAGCCGTTCCAAATGTTGAGGCTTTCAAACCCAACAGAGAGGCAGATCCCAAACTTTACAGAATGTTAGAAGACGCAGAGAAGAGAGGAGTCGAGTTGAAAGCCGTTCATGTTGAATATGAGTGCGGGAATGTGGTTATGAAAAACTACGATCTAAAAGTTGAACTCTAAATTCAAAAACTCAATTTATCATTATATTTTATTAATAAAAAGCTTTATATCCTTTAAAAAAGCAGAATATCCATGGTAGAAATTGTAGTTGATAAGGAAAAATGCAGTGGATGTGGTGAGTGCATAAGTGTGTGCCCTGCGAGTGTCTATGAGTTTGACGATGACAACAAATCCGAGCCTGTTAGACCTGAGGACTGTACCGAGTGCTGCTCATGCGTCGAAGTCTGTCCAGAAGGTGCTATTACCATAGACGTTTGCGAGTAGTTTGCTTTACTTAACTTTTTTAGATAGATGCTTATAATCATAAACTATTAGCCGACGTATTTTGAGTATACTTCCGGAAAGAGTTCCGGCTTTCCGGGGAGCATCAATGCAGCCCTGTATTCGTCAATAAAATCAGCGTCGGTTGAGAGATCAAAATAGGCGAATATTCTCGCGATAGTGTCTGCCAGCATCCTTTTTCTCATTGATGTCAAAACCAAATAGGCTCCGGCGAGGGAGCCATTTCCTATTTGATGAACTCTTGCCTTCATTTCAGGAAATAGTCCGATAGTAATGGCATTTTCGAAATTGATGTAGTATCCGAAGGCTCCGGCAATGTAAAAATCGTCAATCTCCTCTACTTTCAATCCTGCCTTCCTCGTGAGAACAGCGATTCCTGCACAAACAGCCGCTTTAGACTTTATCAGCGTCTCAATATCCTTCTCAGTGATCGTTATAGGCTTCCCGGTTGCACTCTCTGATGAATCAACTATTATGAACTCCCTTCCATCTTCGGTTTTTGTGACTCTCGGATGGTCTCTCAAAGTGCCCTGAGCATCAACTATTCCGTTCTTGAAAAGCTCTGCCAGAAGATCAATCAGTCCGCTGCCACATATACTTCTCGGCTTGACATTCCCTATAACCGAATAAGTTACTCTCTCTCCTTCAATCTTAACGTGGTCTATTGCCCCTTCCACAGCCCTGCTTCCGTGCTTAATCTCATAACCCTCAAATGCCGGTCCGCTTGCCACGCTTGTCGCCATAGCCCAGCCCTCACTACCAATGACGATCTCCCCGTTCGTTCCGAGGTCAACCATCAGAGAAATCGTGGCTGAATCAACAATCTTCGACGCAATTATGTCCCCAACAATATCCCCACCAACAAATCTACCTACTGGAGGGAGACAATAAAGTTCAGCGTTTTTATTGACCTTCAATCCAATTTCAACAGCTTTTACAGAGTATCCTCTTCTATCAACCTTTACATCAGATGAGGAGAAAAGATATTCCACATCCTTTCCCAGTAGAAAATGAGTCATCAGAGTGTTTCCAGCAGCAACAACATCGTAAATTCTGCTTGAGGACGTATATCCTTCGAGTAATTTTTTAATCAACCTGTTTATTGACTCTACAACAGCCTTTTGCAAAACTTTGATGCCATCCCTTCTACTTCTCGCGTACTCAACTCTACTTAGCACTTCTTCACCATATATAATCTGTCCGTTGTAATCTGATGCTATGTTTACCACTCTTCCATCCTTCAAACTGACCAACGCAGCCACGAGAGTTGTTGTTCCTACATCAACAGCCAAACCATAGGCATCACTCTCACCCTCTATAACATCTATAACTTCATTGTCCCTTAAAACCAGCGTCAAATCCCCCTCTTCTACCTCAACATCGCATGCAAGCTTGTAGTTCCTTTTGGAGATTATTTCAGGTAGAAAGGCATTTTCGTAAAACTCAACCCTGACCAGAGGGTTAAAGTCACTCTCGGATATAAAAAACTCGTTCAGAATCTGCTGTCTCCCAAGCCTCGATTCTGGAGGTATGAAAACTTCAACATCATCAACAACTGCAGTCTGACAGGCTAAGTAGTATCCCTCCTCCTTTACAAACTTCTCATGTGCCTCCTCGCTCAGAACCTCAACCTTTCCTTTTCTCACAACAATTAGGCACTTACCGCAGCTACCTTTACCTCCACAGAGACTCCTTATGCCCTCACCCACTTCTTGAGCAGCTGAAAGAATAGTTTTGCCTTTTTCAACCTCAACCCGTTTACCTGATGGGAGAAACGTGATTGTAAGCATGCTTTGGATTAATCAAAAAAGATATTTATCCCTTTTCCTATATTTGGCATGGAAATTGTGGTAATTTATTCAAGAAAAATTGAATCTGAACTTATTCCAGTTTCAAGGAGATTTGGTGTTTTGCTCGAACTCCCCTTTAAAGTCATCCAACCGGGTGACTTAAATGTAGATAACCTTCTCTTGGAGGTGCACAGTAAAGACTACATTGAGAGGGCTAAAGATCACCCATTTTTCTCTGCAGCAATCGAAAATATCCGGTGTATAGTTAGTGCGATCGAAGCTCTGAACCAGCACGACATAGCTATTGTGCCAGTTACTGTTGCAGGTCATCTGGCTGAGAAAGGTAGGATGAGGGGAGGCTGCCTTTTCAACGGTTTGGCTGTAGCTGTTAAGCTTCTGAACTCTAAGGGAAAGATTGCGGTCATCGAGACCGATGCCCACCATGGAAGTGCTGCATTGATATCTCACACAAATGCCCAGTTCTTCTGTATCGGAGACAAAGAATGTGAAATATCGGATGATCTGAGATGTGTGCTCGGTAGAAAGGTCGGCAAGAATTATGTCGAATCCCTAAGGAGAATGGTTGAGAAGGTTAAGGCTTATAACCCATCCTTCATTATCTGGTACCTTGGAACCGATATTGATAGTAGAGAATATGCAGAGATGGACATAGGGCAAGGGGAGTGGGATGACATAATGGGGGCGTTCTCTGACGTGATTCACGGAAGAAAAACTCTGATTTTACTTGCTTCAGGATCGAGAGAGGACGTTTTAAGAGATATCGTATTGAAGTTGAGCAAAGCTTTGGTGGGAAAAATTTTTTGATGATTTTACAAGCTAAGCTCAGCCTCACCCATCCACAAACCGTGGATGTTGCAGTAAGAGAAGGCTGTTAGCTTTCCAGATTTTTCCGTTTTGAAGGTGAACAATGCAACCGGTTCGGTGTAGACTGTGCTCGTATTCGGACCATCAACTGATGCACCATGGGCTGCAAATTCAGCCCTGCCAACAACATAGGGAAACTTCTCTCCTTCTGGATGGAAAACCAGCTCAATCCAAGCTATGTGATGTTCTGTGGTGTTAGGATGAGGTATCTCTTTTCCCACGCTCACTTTAACCTCAACAACCTCATCCTTCTTAGCCTTTAGAATTTCCACGACTGGAACATGCTTCTCCTTCTTCCAGTTCGCTGTCTGAAACAGTTCCATACAATCACCTCACTTTTAATTAGAATTAAGATTTTGGTTCCTAATAAACCTTTCTCTGTTCGAATTTCGAAATACAAACTACATCTTCAGCAGTCTCGCGTTAATGGCGACGATAACTGTGCTGAGACTCATTAGAACTGCTCCAGCTGCTGGAGTTAGAAGGATTCCAAAACCATAAAGCACACCCGCTGCCAGAGGAATGGCGAAGGAGTTATAACCAGTCGCCCAGAGTAGATTCTGCTTCATCTTGGAGTATGTTTTTCTCGAAAGCTCTATAATTGCTGCCACATCTCTCGGATCGTTTCTGACGAGTATTATGTCAGCAGTTTCCACAGCAACATCAGTTCCAGCGCCAATGGCTATGCCAACATCAGCCTGAGCCAAGGCGGGAGCATCGTTTACCCCGTCACCCACCATTGCTGTAACGTATTTTTGCTGCACCTCCCCCACTTTCTCCGCTTTTTCGTGGGGTAAAACCTCGGCGAAGTATTCATCCAACCCGAGTTCCTCCGCAACCCACTTTGCCACGAATCTGTTGTCTCCAGTCAGCATCATACACCTTATTCCCATCGCCTTCAGCCTCGCTATTGCTTCCCTCGACTCCGGTCGGATTTTATCTGCAAGAGCAATAGCCCCTGCAGCTTTGCCATTTTCGAGCAGGAAGACAACAGTTTTACCCTGCTGCTTCAACTTCTCGACCCTATCATCTGCAATTTCAAGACTTCTCTCCCTGATATATCCGGGGCTCACCACCATGTATTTTCTACGATTAACAACACCTTCAACACCCTTACCCGGGATCGCTTTAAATCCATTAACCTCCTCCAGTTTTAACTGCCTTTTCTCAGCTTCTTCAACAATCGCTGCTGCAATCGGATGTTCCGACTTCGTTTCGAGCGATGCAGCTATTTTCAGCACATCCTCCTCCTTATGGTTGAACGCCAGAACGTCGGTCACACCAAACCTCCCCTCCGTAAGCGTCCCGGTTTTGTCGAATATGATCGCATGCAAATCCTTTGCCCCCTCGAAAGCCTGTCTTTCTCTTATAAGCAACCCTGACTTTGCCGCAAGGGAGGTTGAAACGGCAACCACAAGCGGGATGGCTAAGCCCAAGGCGTGGGGGCAGGTTATGACCATAACCGTTACAGCTCTCTCTATTGCGAAGGCAAAGTCCATTCCAAAAGCAAGCCATGCAGCGAGCGTTAAACTTCCAACAAACAAGGCGATTATTGTCAAGGCCAAAGCTGCTCTGTTTGCTAAGTCCTGAGTTCTGGACTTGCTTTCCTGCGCTCTCCTCACAAGCTCGATGACCTGATTGAGATAAGTGTCTTTTCCCGTCTTCTCAACTTCAACAACGATTGATCCCTCTCCGTTTATCGCCCCACCAATAACCTTATCTCCAGGTTTCTTAGACACTGGTTTGGACTCTCCGGTAAGCATCGCCTCGTCGACAAAGGTTTCGCCTTCAGTAACTATCCCATCAACGGGAATCTTCTCCCCCGGCTTAACCAGAACCCTGTCTCCGGGTTTGAGCTGCTCAACCCTCACATCCACCGTTTCGCCATTTTTGATTAAGTGCGCTTCTGACGGCATTATCTTGACGAGCTCCTCCAAAGCCCTCGAAGCTCCCAGAACAGAGCGCATCTCTATCCAGTGGCCGAGGAGCATAATGTCTATAAGCGTGGCGAGTTCCCAGAAGAAGAATTTTCCCTCCAGACCGAAAACCACTGCCGAGCTGTAGAAGTAGGCGACGCTTATTGCAACGGCTATTAACGTCATCATCCCTGGCTGCCATCTCTTGAGTTCATCGAAAATACCCTTAAGAAAGGGATATCCACCGTAGAAATATACTGCAGAGGACAGGAGGAATAAGAGGTAGAGAGAGCCTGGAAACTCCAGTTTAAAGTTGAAGAAACTCTGAATTGCAGGAGAGAGAACCAAGATGGGGATTGTTAAGGCAAAAGAGACGTAGAATCTCCTCTTGAAGTCTTTCAACATGTGCTGGTGATGGTTTTCGTGTTTGGGGTGCTCAATTTCTTTCATTTTGTGCTCCCGAGCGTGCTCATGCCCTTCATGTCCATTTTCCATCATCTCATCATGCCCGCTCATTCAAATCTCCACCTACTTCTCCAGCTCCTCCCTCATCCTCCTGTATTCTTCTTCAGTTATCTCTCCTCTCGCATACCTCTCCTTGAGAATTTCAAGTGGTGTTTTCTCAACTCTGCCAACCCTTTCACTCTTGCTCTCCCTCAAGACCACATAAATCAGCAGAAAAATTATGCCAAGCATCGGAATGATGATGAGTATGAACCAGAGCAAGCCATTCATTCCCCTCTTTTCAGCGTCCTGATAAACGAGATATGCAATAATGAGCAGCGGTATCCACCAGATAAGCATCCCCATTCCCAGAAATGGAAACAAGAAAGGCTGTGTGTAGGGGTGCATGAATCCATCCATATTAAATGTTAGTGTTGTGGAAGAATATAATTTTTCTCCCTAAGAAACCGAATGTCAGGAGCTCAAGGGGTAGGGGTACAGAAAGTTTAATAAACATTTGAACAATTGTTCAAATATGAAACAAGTTCCTACGTGTAAGAGTGTGACGGTGGGAGAGTATGTTGACGAGGTTGCCTCCTGCCTACCACCAGACGATAAGATCGTTGACTTGGCTGAGTTTCTGCAGGCTTTTGGCGATTCGTCAAGAATAAAGATTCTCCTCGCTCTGTCAAAGCGAGAACTCTGCAACTGTGACCTCTCGGCCATAACCGGGCTCTCAGTTTCCGCCGTCTCTCACCAGTTGAGGCTTTTAAGGGATAAGAAGCTCGTGAAGTATAGAAGAGACGGGAAAAAAGTGTTTTACAGCCTTGACGATGAGCATGTTGAGGCAATTCTTAGAATAGCGATGGAGCATATAGGTGAAAGAAAATGAAGAAGTATAGGCTTAAAGGGTTGAACTGTGCGAGTTGTGCGACGAACATAGAGGAAGAGTTGAAAAAACATGTCAACTTCGTAAGGGTGAACTTCTCAACTTCCGAACTTGTCGTTGATGTTGACGATGAGGAAAAGATTGTGGAGCTGATAAAAAATGTCGAGCCAGAGGTGGAGGTTGTTAAACTTAAAGAGAGCGGAGAAGAGGAAGAGTTGAAAGAAATCAGAAGGGAAATAATTCCAATAGCTATTGTTGGAATTCTGTTCGCTTTTGGATTGGTTTTTGAGCAAACTCTTCATGATATCCCAGCAGTTGAGTATGGCCTCTTTCTCTCAGCCTACTTCATAGCGGGCTACAAGATACTGTCAAATGCGGTGAGAAACATTAAAAGAGGTGTTGTTTTCGACGAGAACTTCCTGATCAGCTTGGCAACCATTGGAGCCATGGCGATTCACGAGATGCCTGAAGCTGTTGCTGTGATGATCTTCTTCAGAGTTGGAGAATTCATGCAGGATTTGGCAGTTGGAAAATCCAGGAGGTCTGTCAAATCCCTGCTTGCCATCAAAGCGGATTACGCAAATCTGAAGGTGGATGGGGAGATAAAGAGGGTTAAGCCGGAAGATGTTAAGGTTGGAGACCTAATCGTTGTTAAGCCCGGAGAAAGGATACCTCTCGACGGAGTGGTGGTTGAGGGCTCGTCGGTAGTTGACACTTCAGCCTTAACGGGAGAGTCAAAACCAAGAGAGGTGGTTAAGGGGGGCGAGGTTCTTTCCGGGATGGTAAACCTGAGCGGTTTGCTGACTGTTAGGGTTACAAAGCCCTTCTCAGACTCTACTGTTTCAAGAGTACTTGAGCTGGTTGAGGAGGCTGCAAGCAGAAAGGCGAAAGCTGAGAAGTTCATTACTCGCTTTGCACGTTACTACACTCCGGCGGTGATTATACTTGCCTCAGCTATCGCAGCAATTCCGCCGTTAATTCTTAATGAGCCTTTCACGCCGTGGATTTATCGTGCCCTTGTTCTGCTTGTCATTTCCTGCCCGTGTGCACTCGTCATTTCCATCCCACTCAGCTACTTTGCGTCAATTGGAAAGGCTGCGAAGAGAGGGATTCTCATCAAAGGTGCTAACTTCATTGATGTTTTGAAATCAACGAGGGTGGTTGCCTTTGATAAAACTGGAACTCTCACAGAGGGGAGCTTCAAAGTTGCAAGCGTCGTTGCAACAAATGGATTTAGCGAAGAAGACGTGTTGAAATTTGCTGCTATCGCCGAGAAGCACTCCAACCATCCGATTGCGAGATCGGTGGTGGAGGCTTACGAAGGCGATGTGGATATGAGTGTGGAGAGATATCAAGAATTTGCTGGCAGAGGAGTAGTGGCAGAAGGAGATAGCTACACAATTGTTGTCGGGAATGATCTGCTACTGCACGAAATGGGGGTGGATCATGAGTTCTGCGAGGCAGAAGGGACGGTCGTGCACGTTGCGGTTAATAACGTCTATGCTGGCTATATAGTCGTAGCGGATCGTCTTAAGGATGATGCCAAGCGTGCTGTCGAAGATTTGAAGGCAGATGGACGTAGAGTTGTGATGCTTACAGGCGACAGTAAAGAAGTTGCGGAGAGAATAGCTGCTCAGCTTGGTGGTATAGAATACTACGCAGAACTGCTGCCAGAAGACAAGGTTAGGGTTATTGAGGATATAAGATCAAAGGAGAGACCAGTGGCTTTTGTGGGAGATGGAATAAACGATGCTCCTGTTATTGCAAGGGCTGATGTTGGCATATCCATGGGTGCAATGGGTAGTGATGCCGCAATTGAGGTTGCAGATGTTGTGATCATGGACGACAAACCATCAAAGGTGGCAAAGGCAATCGGACTCGCAAAGAGAACGCAGAATGTCGTGTGGCAGAACATAGGCATCGCTTTAGCCGTTAAGGGGTTCTTCATAGCCCTCGGCTCTCTCGGTATTGCTACAATGTGGGAGGCAGTGTTTGCTGACGTTGGTGTAACTCTGATGGCTGTTGCAAACTCGATGAGGTTGCTGAGGTGAGCTTGGCAACCTCTTTATTTCACGAACATCTTTTTGAGAAAGTGAAATTATTTTGGGATACTGCAATACTATACGAAATGAAACATTTAAATATATCAACAGTAACGAAAGATCATGACTGAGGAGATAGGTCTCTGGCAGAGATATATCTCCTTCCCAGTGATATACAAAATTGCCATAGCACTCGTTGCTGGAGCCGTTCTCGGAGCAATCGTCGGTGAGCCCATTACCGCGTTGAAGCCACTGGGTGATCTTTTCATACGATTGCTGAAAATGATAGTAGTGCCAATAGTTCTCTTCAGCCTTATTGTTGGGGCTGCGAGTATACATCCATCAAAGCTGGGAAAGATAGGAGTTGGAATCATGGTGTTCTACCTGATAACATCAGCTCTGGCTGTTGCCATTGGACTGGGGATGGCCAATCTCTTCCAGCCTGGCAAGGGACTTGCGCTGGCGGGAGAGGAGAAGGTGATTACAGTAACTCCACCCTCACCGGTTGATGTTGTGTTGAACATAGTGCCAACAAACCCATTCAGTGCTATTGCTGAAGGCAAGATACTGCAAATAATATTCTTTGCAATAGTTGTTGGTATTGCGTTATCTTACCTAAAAGAGGCAAAAAATGAAAGGTTGAGCAGAATTGCAGGCTTAACTCTTGATGTATTCGACGCTCTGGCAGAGGTTATGTACAAGATCGTAAGAGGGATACTTGAGTATGCACCCATAGGCGTCTTTGCTCTGATAGCTTATGTGATAGCCAAGCAGGGTCCGGGAGTTTTAGGACCTCTCGGAGTTGTAGTTGCAGCGTTATACATCGGTCTTATCATCCACATATTCGTTGTTTACGGCGGGATTCTTGCATCCATAAAGTTATCCATAATAAAATTCCTGAATGGGGCAAAAGAGGCAATGCTTACTGCCTTCGTAACAAGAAGCAGTAGCGGCACTCTGCCTGTTACGATGAAGGTTGCGGAAGAGAATCTCGGAATTGATAGAGGGGTTTTCTCATTCACACTTCCTCTGGGAGCTACGATTAACATGGATGGTACTGCGATGTATCAGGCTATCTGTGCGATTTTCATAGCAAATGCGGTTGGTATACCTCTAACAATTGGTCAACAGCTGCTGATCGTTCTTGTAGCAGTTATGGCGAGCATTGGAGCAGCTGGTGTGCCTGGAGCAGGTGTGATTATGCTCTTGATGGTTCTCGAGGCAATAGGTCTACCCGTGGAACCCGGAAGTGCGGTTGCAATAGCCTACGCGATGATTCTCGGAATAGACGCAATACTGGACATGGGAAGAACAATGGTTAATGTAACAGGAGATCTTACAGGCTCAACACTTATAAGCAAGTTGGAAGGATCACTAAATACTGAAGTGGGAGTTTGGAAAGAGTAATTTTTTATTTTTTAACTGGATTATGAAGATTTACGATTTTCCAATACCTGTTGCTGTAGAGAGACTTTTGAAAAAGCAAAGAAGACTGACCTTTCCTATGAGGTCTCAAAAAATTATTTGGATATCCACAGAAATAAAACTATAAAGAGTTTGATCGAAAGCGATGGAGAAACAGGAGGGAATGTAAATGGTATTCGAGTTGAAGTGCAGTAAATGCAGAAGAAAATTTGATTTGAAAGTAAATAAATGGAGATGCGACTGCGGTTCACCGTTGAATCTTGAAATTTCCGAGTATCCTAAGGTCGAGAATTTTTCCGAGCTTATAAAAGATGGCCAAAACATTTGGAGGTACTCCGCACTGCTTCCCTTTAAAGAGGGCGTGACACTTGGAGAGGGGTTGACACCTGTTTTAAACAAGAAAATCGCTGAAAAAGAAGTCTTCTTCAAACTCGAATATTTTTCACCAACAGGCTCATTTAAAGACAGAGGAGCCGCTTTGGGGGTCACAAGGGCAAAAGAAATAGGAGTTAGAACAATAGTAGAGGACTCATCCGGCAATGCTGGACTTTCTTATTCAGCTTATGCCGCATCCGCAAATATCAAGGCAAGGATTTATGTCCCCTTCGACGCCCCCATAGGAAAAAGAGCATTAATGAGAGCCTGCAATGCAGAGGTTGTTGAGTGTAAAACAAGGGAAGAGGCTTCTCTTCGAGCAATATCTGAACTCAAAAATGATGAGATTTATGTTGGGCACACATGGGACCCATTCTTTCTTGAAGGTATGAAAACAGAGGCTTTTGAAATATTCGAGGAGAAAATTCAGGTGGATTCAGTAATAGTGCCCACATCCAGCGGAAGTCATCTGCTTGGGATTTATAGAGGATTTGAAGACTTAGTAAAAATGGGATTTCTCGATGAATATCCAGAGTTCTATGCGGTACAAGCTGGTGGAATAACACCCATCTACGACAGAATTTATGGAGAATGGAGGGGTGAGAAAGGAGACCTTGCAGATGGTTTGAGAATACTCCAACCACCGAGACTCGATCAAATTTTGGATACAATCAAAAGAACTAATGGCGATGTGGTTGTGGTGGACAATGAGGAGATAATCTCTGGCATGAAGGAACTGTATCAAATGGGATTAATCGTTGAACCCACATCTGCAACCGCATATGCCGCTCTTAAAAAAATAAGAGATGTTAAAAATCCTCTTGTTCCACTAACAGGAACTGGAATCAAGACTGTTGATAAAATAGAGAAAATAATCAACATACCGCTCTAACCTTCATTCTTGCCGCTAACAGAGTTTCCTTACCAACAATCTTCGCTGCAAACTCATCCGCCATACCCTCAAAATTTATTGATGGCAGGAAGGTCATAACCCTCAAATTTTTTATCAGCGGAAAGCGGTTCTGCATGACGTGAAAAGCTTCGTGTGCGATAACAGCTTTGAGTTCATCATCCGAAAGCATTTCAACCATTCCTGCCGAGACGAACACATCTTTTCCGAGTGTGAATGCCTTTGGTTCGGATGTGCTGAGGAGATAGAGCTTCGAATTCTGCGAACCGGAGACACTTCTCAGGAAGTCCTCAAGCTCCTCACACCTTTCGGGGCCATACTTTCTAAAAAGATACTCTGCATAGATGCGTGGGATTGAGAGAAAAACGGCAGATGCAATTATAATATACCCGAGGTATAAACCGATTACAAAAGACCTTTCGCAACTCATTCCAAGATAAACTATTGGAACTGCCGAAAGGAGAGTGATGTTAGAGACCCAGTAGTATTTTAACCTCTCCACCCCATCGCTTCTGAGGCAGAGTACGAGGGCTACTGCCATTATAGCCATCATGCTCGAAAGTGAGATTTGATACTCCGGTGAGGCGAGGCATGAGAGAAGACACTCACCGCCTACCATTTTCACTCCTCCTCTGGAAATAGTCCACAACAAGATCGCCGAACTTCTCCATCAGGGCGTCGAGTATTTTCTCCAATGCCTTTCTTTCCGCCTCAGTCTTCGAAACAGTGGGATAGTAAACAAATCTCATCCTGTCACCCTTTCTCTCCTTCTTTTTTTCCAGATATCCACTTTCAGAAAGTCTGTCAACAGTAACGGCTACGCTGGAGAGAGGTGCCTTTATCTCATTAGAAATTTCTGAAACACCCGAGCCAGGGTTTTCCCACAAGTACTCCATTATTCTCTTTTCAAGGGGCGAAAACAGCGAAATATCCTCGCCGATCTCCACTCTTCTTCTCTTAACCACTGCATTTTTAAAATTCCAAATTTAAAAAATTTTCCCATTCAGCCTTTGACTTAGCCCTTGACCCACTCACTCAGGTAAATCTTGTAGGTCTTGCCGAACCTCTCCCTGATTATCAAGTCTCTTTCCTCAAGCTTTTTAACAATCATAGATATTTTCGAGTTGGAGAACTCTGTTCTCGCTCTCAACGAGTCCTGAGTTATTCCCTCGTTCTCCGCAATTAGTCTCAGAACCATGGCTTCGTCCTCGTTCAATAGCCTCATAGCCGTCTCCAAACGCTCTGAAGACCTCTCATCTGGGCTTTCGGACACTTCTGGTTCAGGTAAGACTTCCGAGTCCTGTGACCTGGAAAGGGATGAGTAGATGGCTATGGCAATTAAGGCTAAACCACCTACTCCGAAAATAACGGGCAGAATTCCCATGTAGAACGGACCCATCATCATGTAGTGATGTGACATGGGTGAAAAGGTAAGGTAGAGGAATAGCAGAACAACACCACCAACCAGCATCACCACTTCCGAATTTCTCAGCTCCATTAAAATGTGGTTCAGTAAGGTGTTCTTTTAGCTTTCGATTGAAAAGGCAAAGTTTAAATACTATTTTACATCTGATGTAAAACAGGTGATAACAGTGTTAAAAAGGAGGTATTTGATAATAGCCGGAGCTGCCCTGATACTGTTGAGTTATTACCTCCTAAGCGGGTTAGGGGGCCAAAATCAGGAAATTTCAGGGCTGCAAAAGGGAATATACTACTTCTACTCACCAAACTGTCACTACTGTCAGCAGATAGAGGGATTTATAGAACAAATGTCACAGAAGTATTCAATAAACTACTGTCAGGTGGAGAAGCTCAGTGGTGAGTGTGAGAAACTTGCGAACTACATCGGGCTGAGGGGCGTTCCGACTGTGGCAATTGTAGATGGAAAGGTTACTGTTCTTACAGGTGTAAACGAAGTGCTGAAGCTGGAGGATGTTCTGAATGATAGTAGCTAACCCCGGAAGCTTCTTACTGGCAACATCACTGCTGTTCTCACTCTATGCTTTCATAAACCTCTACACCAGTGTAACGAAAAGAGAAATAGAAGCTATCGGTAGGGTTAAGGTTTACATTCTTCTGTCTTTCGTCTCTTTAACACTCTCGCTGTTGACCTTAACTTATTACTTCCTGACGGACAATTTCTCCGTTGAATACGTTTTCAGCCACTCAACAGCAGATATGCCTTTAATCTACAAAATATCAGCTATATGGGCTGGTTCCGAAGGTTCCCTTCTCCTATGGGTCTGGCTTCTGTCGTTGATGATGCTTGTATTTATCCAGATTGAGCAAGAGGATTTGCTCACGGCATGCTCTCTTTCAATTCTCACAGCAGTCCAGAGCTTTTTTCTTACAGTCAATTTAGTTCTCCTGAATCCCTTTGAGACAGTTGAGAACACACCACCACATGGACTCGGCCTCAATCCTCTCCTCGAAACACACGAGATGCTGTTCCATCCACCCGTTCTCTTTGCAGGGTATGCAGCCTCAACTTTCCTGTTCGCTCTCTCTATTGCAGGACTATACCTGCTGGATGAGAGGTGGATTCTAAGACTCAGAAAGTGGGCTTTGACTACGTGGATGTTTCTCACTGCAGGCATTGCACTCGGAGCCTTCTGGGCATATCGCGTCCTCGGTTGGGGCGGTTTCTGGGGCTGGGACCCGGTTGAGAATGCTTCTCTTCTGCCGTGGCTTACAGTAACGGCTCTCGTCCACAGTATAATGATCCAAGAAGCAAGAAGAGGAATGAAAATCTGGAACATACTGCTTTCAGTGGCTACCTTCGAATTCGTCCTTCTCGGAACACTCATTACAAGGAGTGGTGTGGTAAGCTCAGTCCACGCATTCGCGCAGAGCGAGATTTCCTTTCCACTGACAGTTTTCATGATCGGAATTCTTGTTCTAACAGCAGACCTGCTGCACAGCAGGAGGAAGGAGATAGAGAGTCTTGACGTGATTGAGAGTCCTCTGTCAAAAGAGGCGAGTTTTCTTTTGAACAACCTGCTTTTCACGGCTTTTGCTCTGAGCGTTTTCTGGGGGACGATATTCCCCTTGCTTAGTGAGGGTTTTCTGGGTTACAAAGCCACCATAGGTGAACAATACTATCTGCAAACAACTTCCCCACTCGCATTCTCTCTGGTAGCTCTGATCGGGCTCTGTGTCGGACTTCAGTGGAGAAGGAGCAGTATAAAAACTCTCAGGACAATTGTGCTTGTGTTTCTGATATCTCTAACTACAGCACTCCCTATCGCATATCTGCTGAACCTGTCATTTCTCACTGCATTTTCGATTTCACTGGCAGTATTTTCCATCACCCTCCAAGTTTTCCAGTATTTCAGGGATATGATTGCCTTTAAAAAAGAGCTTGGTGGTATGAATTTCATAAAAATTATCCTCAAAAAGAGAAGGAGATATGGCGGATATACAGCACATCTTGGAGCAATAATCGTTTTTATCGGTGTTGTGTGTAACTGGACATATGCAGAAGAGCACGTCTTGAATCTCAAAACAGACGAACCCTTCGAATTTTATGGTCATACACTTGTATACAGGGGATACTCATTCGAAAACACGTCGGTTAAAGCCAGTGCAAAGATACAGGTAGATTTTATTGAGGCTGGAAAACAGGTTTTTTCAAAAATCGAATACTATTACCTTCAAGATCAGGTCGTCAGAAGAGTTGGGATACTGCACGAACCGCTTCGTGACATCTACATAACTCCAGAGAAAATTGGGGATGAAAAGGGAGTATTCAGAGTGAAAATAAATCCTTTGACGAATTTCATATGGATCGGCTCGATTACGATGCTTCTCGGTGGAATGCTCTCTCTCACACCAAGAGCTCTCGTAATAAAAATGGTGAGCGATAAGGGTGATGGAGAATGAGGGCTAAAATAATTCTGACCCTGCTTTTGCTGACGCTGAAGGCTTCCGGGCTCACCTTGCAGGACGTGGAGGGAGATATAATATGCACATGTGGATGCGGCAAGCTGCTCAAAAACTGTGACTGTGGCGCGGCTGAGAAGATGAGAGAAGAAATAAGCGCAATGATTGAAGAAGGTAAAAACAGGGAAGAGATAGTATCAGCTCTCCAGCAGGTTTACGGAAAAGAGGTGCTCGCGACCCCACCAAAGGAGGGCTTTTTCCTGAGTCTGTGGATTTATCCCGCAATTGTTTTGATAGCAGGTTCGGTGATTGTTTACATGATTCTCCAAAAGAAGAGTTCTGAGTGGTTTGGTGATCCAGATGAGAACGTCAACATTGAGGAGGAGGTGAAATGAAGAGAGACATGAAAAGATACAACAGAGTAGCAAGATTCTACGACATGGTAGAGAGTCTAATGGAACTTACGAACTTCAGGAGATGGAGAAGGACGCTCTTCAACTTTATCGAGAAAGAGGGAGAGAACTTGCTTGTCCTCGAAATTGGGGCTGGGACAGGCAAAAATCTACCCTTCTACCCGGATTTCAGTTTTGTTGCAGTGGACATAAGCGAGAAGATGCTCAAGAGGGCGGTAGAGAAAAATAAGAGATATGGAAAGAGGGTTGATTTCGTTATTGGTGATGCTGAAAAACTGCCATTCAGAGATGAGGCTTTTGATGTTGTTTTCTCAACCTTTGTCTTTTGCTCCGTGGATAATCCAGTCAATGGTCTGAAGGAGGCTTACAGGGTTCTCAAGAAAGGGGGCAAAGCCTACTTTCTGGAGCACATGCTCCCAGAGAACAGAGTCATTCAGCCATTCTTCCACCTTCTCAACCCCTTAACCAGACTTTTCGGTCCGGAAATCAACAGAAGGACGGACGAAAATATCAAAAAAGCAGGATTTAGGATTTTAAAGCAATATTTTCTTCTGGGAAGCGTTTTCAGACTCATAGTTGCAGATAAGGCGTTTGATTCAGGAGATAAAACGTTCCATCAGCTTATGAAACATTCTGAACCATCTGATGGTTCTGAATCTCGACGTTTTGACCTGCAACATCTATTGCCCTTGAGGTTAACAGTGTTTTGAGGTGATGCAAGATGGATTGGAAGAAGATAGGTTTGGTTGCAGCACTCGCAGTTGCTGCGGGGCTGTATGTTGCAGCTGCGATGCCGTGGGGAATGATGGGATATGGAGGATATGGCTACGGGATGCCAATGATGGGTGGATACGGAATGCCGATGATGGGCTATGGCGGATATGGAGGATATGATACGAACTACGGATACGACTACAACACCACGCCACAGCAACCACCACAGCAACCGCAGGGCTATTACGTGCCATACGGCTACTACGGTGGTCACGGCTGCCCGATGATGGGATATTGGTAAAGTTCGGGTGATCGGCAAGCATGCGCAAGATTTTACTTATTTTTTTATTATTTTTTATCTTAGGGGTTGCAGTAACTGCAGAATCACAGACCTTTCAGAGTTCAAAAGTCGTCTACATCGAAGCTTTTCAGTTCGGATACAGAGTTGTGGCAATACAGGAAGGAGACAAAATATACAGAACCGACACCTTAAGGCTTAATGCGGGAGATACTGTTACCTTCCACGTCGTAACGAAAGATGTAACCCACGGATTCAGCATTGATGGTATAACGGACAGCATAGCAGAAAAGTTGCTCGTCATACCCGGCAGAACCCTCGTAGTTGGGCCTATTACCTTTAACGAGCCGGGGAAGTACAGGATTAGGTGCTCCGTTAACTGCGGCTCCCTGCACCCCTTCATGAGTATGGATATTGTAGTTGAGCCCAACATTCCCTATTACGCCCTCTCGGGATTCGTTGTAATGATTGGAGTGGCTGCACTCTTTTACAATGGCAAGGGTGGTGATGTTAGAGAGTTACACATTAAGAGCAGACTGCTGAAGTCGAGGACACTGATTTTCATCCTCACAACCCTGAATCTGTCGGTATTCCTGCTGATAATCCTCACTGGCCTTTTTGGCAGCGTTGTTGGCAGCGAGAACTTTTCAATAGCAGTCACGTGGATTCTCTGGTTTGCCCTTGTTGAGTTTGCGATACTCTTCGCCGCGAGAGCTTGGTGTTCCATCTGCCCGATTCCGATAATAGGCGAATGGATATACAGGAGGAGAATTTTGGGTGTCAGGACTGTAAAGCCGAAGCCGGGCAACTTTCCTGTCAAATACCGAAACATGTGGATTCCCGCCATCGGCTTCCTCGTGCTTTCGCTCTTCATACCTTGGATAGTGACAAAGCCTCTTGTTACAGCCCTTCTGTTCCTTTCACTCCTCGTTGCTGCTACGGCATTTTACATAACCAATCCACCGCGCTACTTCTGCAAACACATCTGCCCTGCGAGCGGATACATCGGCTACCACTCCAACGCATCCCTGCTTGCCTTAAGGAGTGTTGACAGGGAGAGATGCAGGAGTTGCAAGAAGTTCTGTCTGAAGGGCAGCGATGAAGGTTATCCTTGCCCTTGGAAGTTATATCCAGGTGGAAACGATGAAAATACCTACTGCGGCCTCTGCTTCGAGTGTCTGAGAACTTGTAAATACGACAACATTGTTTTAAAGCTGAGAATGCCGTTTGAAGAGCTCGCGAGGAAGGCTGTTAGAGTAGCAAAATCTGGAAAATTTGATGAAACAGCGATGGGCTACATAAGGTTTGGCTTAGCGATATTCTACGAGCTATTTTTCTTCGGCAGTCTCTACTGGCTAAAGGACTTCGGAAACCTCGGAAATCCATACGGGGTTAACATCGAAAACGCCCATCTACTTGCTCCATCAATAATCGGAGTTCTGAAGTGGTCTATTTGGGCTGCAATCGTTTTGTCGGCAATAGTGGCAATTGCTGCACTATACTACTCTTTCAGCTATATAGCAGCAAAACTCACCAAACTGAATCCGCAAAAAGTTTTCGTAGCGCTCAGCTACTCTCTCGTCCCCTACGGTCTTTTTGTATGGGCTGGATTCGCTGTCGGGTTGCTATCCTACTTTTACATCTATCCCTTCAGCGCCTTCTTTGATCCGTTTGGACTGGAGAAGAATGCATTTCCCACATCGCTGACAGCTAAGCAGATCATACTCCTTCAAACACCATTCATCGCTCTTGCCCTCACATCAGCCATTATCGCAGCAAAAAGGATTGCTGAGAAGATAACCACGAAATCAACGACAGTGGCAGTTATTTACAGCATACCGCACTTCCTTACAGCTTTAATACTTATTAGAATTATTGCGGGGTGATGGTGTGGATAGGAGAGAGTTAGTCGCTCTGCTTTTCGTCGCAATCGCCGTAGCGATTCCTGTGTATTTGACCATCAACACCAAGCTTTCTGAAAGGCAGAATCCTGAAATTGTCATCGAAGCTTACGTTACTGAATCGGGAGGGTTCAAACCGAACTACATAGTCGTGCCCAAGGGCAGCAAGGTCAGAATTGTGTTCAAAGCTGCCGACGTGACGCACGGCATCTTCATCCCTTCTCTCGGAGTGAATAAACTGATTCCCGCGGGTAGCGAGGTGGTTGTGGAGTTTGTTGCTGAGAAGGAGGGAGTCTATCCTTTCATGTGCTCAGTGTATTGCAGCCCCTATCACAGGTTTATGAGAGGAACGATTGTGGTTGTCTGATTATTTTTTGGGCATCTCAAAAAGTTTCATCATCCCATTGAAATTTACAGCTCCCAGACGCCATTATCGAGCCTCCCATGCTGCTCTTTCCAGTCCAACCTTTAAAAGTAAAAGTGCAGCAAGTTCTGCTAAAATAACATAAGCAATCAGATACCTCACTGAAATGTCGTAAAACAGCCCAACGGCAACACTTCCCGCAAAAAAGGCTACTCCATATGCTGTGTTGAATATACCGTAAGCTGTGCTTCTAAGCTCTGCACCAACCAAATCAGCCACTGCCGCACGCATAATCGTTTCCTGCATCCCCATTGCAATGCCCCAAGCAACGATTCCTATCAAAGCCAGAGTCCATGAATGGGAGAAAGAGAGGAGGATTAGCGGAGTGATAACAGGCACAAGGGTGAGAGACTTTAATCCGACTTTGTCGTAGGCTTTGCCTGTAGCCAAAGCTGCAAGCGCATCTACGCCCATTGCGATTGCGTAGATTATCGGAATGAAAGCATCGGAAATTATGGACTGAGTTTTGAGATGGTACGAGATTATCTGGAAGTTTGCAAATCCAGCCATGCTTAAGAAGATAAATAGTGTGTAAAGCCAGAAAGTCCTTGGAAGTTTCCTGTCTCTAAGTTTAAACTCGGCTTCGAGCGTATGAGGGGAAGGATACTCAACTCTTGCGAAGGAAAGTGTTAAAAGTGCTAAAATGGCTGGAATCAGGAGGATCGCGAAACCCTCGCGATAGCCTCCATTCAGGTAGAATACAGCGAAGAATATCAGGGGACCGATAATCGCACCAATCTGGTCGAGGGCTTCGTGTATTCCAAACCCCCATCCTCTGCCAACCTGTTTCGTTGCGAAGGAAAGTATGGCATCTCTCGCAGGGGATCGGATGGCTTTTCCTGTCCTTTCCAGTACTATCAGCAGCGCTGCAATCTCCCACTGATTTGCCAAAGCAAGAAGAGGAATGGCGAGAATCAGACCGTAGCCGATGAAGGTCATGGCCCAGTAACGCTTCGTTCTGTCTGCAACGTATCCTGAAACAAGCCTCAGCGCAAATCCGGAGAGCTCACCAACTCCAACAACAAAACCGAGTAGAGCGGCACTTACACCAAAAGTTGCTAAGTAGGGGCCTACAACGCTCCTTGCCCCCTCATATGTCATGTCGCCGAAGAGACTAACAAGTCCCATCAGGATAATGAATCTGACAGCCTTTTGCATTTCAACCCTCCATCAACTCGCTGAAAAGTTCCCTTACTCTCCTTTTCGCCTGCTCAAGCGCCTCCAAACCCTTTTCTGTAATTCGATATACCCTCCTTACCTTCCCTTCGACAACCACACTCCTCGACTTCAGCAGTCCATCCCTCTCCATTTCGTGGAGTATTGGGTAAAGAGTTCCAGGACTTAAGGTATATCCATGCCTCTCAAGCTCTTTCATCATCCAAACTCCGTATATCTCCTCTTTCGATGCATGATACAGGATGTGTATCCTCACAAACCCGAGAAACAGCTTTCTCTCAAGCATTGATATCATATTTCGTTATCGGTTTTCGATATTTAAATCTTCTCAAATATTGCAGCCATGCTCCAAAAGACGGAAAGGTAAAATTCAATTCTGAAACGTCTGACGAATTTTAAAGGGTGTCTGAATCACCTTGTGGTTCCGAATTTCGACGTTTGCGGCATGGGAATAGTTAAGAGTGGAGCGGTATTGACCATCCAGTTGAGAAAGGTATAGGTATGGGTGACAGTGGAGTCTTCCACCATACTCTCCTGTTATCGCAAAGAAAGCCAAAGCAAACACATATCTAATGAAACCTTGATAACCTTTCCTCTATCACCAGCACTTTTCTCATGTTGTATCTGTTATTTCCAGTCAATCACACATGAGTCGTAATTGGATGAAGGTTTCTGAGTGTAACGAACCTCACAAGTAACGGAACCGCCATTAACCAAGCTCCTTGAGATAGGTTATAACGTCATTCAGGTCCTCATTGCTCATCTGCCATCTCGGCATGCACCAGTCCAATGTTTCACCCTCATGGACTCCCTTTGTTATTGCCAGCTTGATTTCCTCATCATCCATACCATCTTCTGCGAGAGCAGAGTATCTGATATCCGGAGCCTTTTCATCGCACATCATTGGCACAAAGCCGCCTCTACCATCTCTACCGTGGCAGTTGACGCAACTGCCTCCATGCATGACAAGCCATTGAGGGCCGCCTGTGAACGGAATCCTCTCTCCCTCTTCATTTATCCCGGTGAAGTAAATCTTTTCACCGTTGGATTCGAATGTTGCTGGACCCTGACAGCAACCGGGAGGGTAGTAGCGTCCGTCCTGATATCCCATCCCACCACCCATCATCGGCGTGCCATAGCCAAAACCCATCATTGGCATATAGCCGTAGGGTGTGAAAGAGTAAAGAACTAAAACAACCCCTACCCCTGCGATAATTCCTATTACAAGGTAAGCAACTTTGTCCATGATTATCAATTGTGAAAATACTATATAAAACTATTCCTAATCAAAGTTAAATTTAAATGAAAACAATATTATCTGCACCAATAACCTCTGTCAACCCACCAATTTTGTCAACCCACTTGGGTAAGTCCTCTTTTTTTAAATTGAACAGTTCCATGCTTCCTGAGCAGGCTATTATCCGAAGAGTTCCGAAAGACTTGCCGAGGTTTACGATCTGATCAAGTTCTCTCAGTATCCCTCTTTTTATTCCTCTCTCTATTATCTCTCTCTCCTCGTCCCCATCAAAGACCTTCTCTCGCATACATATGTTTCTGAGAGCCCAGTAGGTAAGAAAAACCTGCACCTCCTCCTTCATCGAAGCAAGGATACTTGCTATGCTGAAAGCATGGTAAATTCGATCCCACTCTCCACTATGTATGATTATTCCAACTATACGATCCATGTTAAACACTGTTAACAAAGTTTTTAAAAGCTTATCGCAAGTTCTATTACAAATATGCATTTAACACTGACCAAAAATTATTAATACTCATATTGACTTAACACAGTTATGTATTTGAAGGGTTTGAAATGCAGAATTTGTGGAGAGGAGTATGCTGCCGAACCCATATACTACTGCAGCTACTGCTTTGGCCCCCTTGAAGCCGTTTACGATTACGAGAGGATAAAGGAGACGGTGACGAGAGAGGAGATAGAGAAGAGAGTGCAGAGCATATGGAGATACAGAGAGTTTCTGCCTGTAAATACGAAGCCAGTTGATCTCGGAGCTGGTTTCACCAGATTCATTCATGCCGAGAACCTCGGAAGAGAACTGGGGCTCAGGAACCTCTACCTGCTCGATGACTCCACTAACCCTACCTACTCCTTCAAAGATAGGGTTGTCAGCGTTGCAGTGACGAAAGCCAAGGAATTTGGATTCAAAGCAGTTGGATGTGCCTCTACAGGGAACCTCGCCGGCAGTCTTGCCGCCCATGCAGCAAAAGCAAGAATACCGGCCTACATCTTCGTTCCGGCTGGAATAGAGAAGAACAAAATAGTTCAGGCTTTAGTTCACGGGGCAAACGTGATAGAGGTTGAAGGTAGCTATGATGACGCCAACAGGCTTGCAACTGAGATTGCAGAAAGAAAGAGGGACTGGGGTTTCGTAAACATAAACCTCCGCCCCTACTATGTAGAGGGCAGCAAGACCCTCGCCTACGAAACCGCTGAGAGACTCGGCTGGACAACACCCGATCAGGTTATTGTTCCCGTCGCATCTGGGGCGCTGCTTTACTCTATATATCGCGGTTTCAGGGATTTCGAGCAGGTCGGGTTTGTTGGGGAGAGTGATGTCGTGTTCAACGCAGCCCAGCCTGCTAACTTTCCGGTAGCGAGGGCTATAAGGGAGGGAAAGGAAGTTGAGCCAGTTGAAAGGATTGAAACGATCGTGCACAGCTTAGCTATTGGCAATCCATCAGACGGGATATTCGCTAAGAAGGTTGTAGAGAAGAGCGGGGGCTATGCCGAAGACCCGACAGATGATGAGGTTATAGAGGCTGTTAGGCTCCTCGCAAGAACTGAGGGCATCTTTACCGAACTCGCTGGTGGTGTTACCATAGCATCCTTGAAGAGGCTCGTGGAAGAGGGAAGGATAGATGCGGATGATTTGGTGGTTGCCTACTTGACAGGAAACGGTCTCAAAACAGCTGATGCGATTGCTGGTAAATTACAAACTGTCAAAATCAAGCCGAGAATCGAGGAATTTGAGAAACTGACGAATGTGGAGGTGTTAGCATGAAGGTAAGGCTTCCAGCGTCAATTTACAGAGATGCAGAAATAGAAATTGATGCTGATGAGATAACTGTAGAGGAACTTGTGAAAATTCTTTCTGAGAAGATAGGAAGAGACCTAAGGAAGCTGATAATAAGAAATGGAGACTTAAGCCCCTTTGTCAATGTATTTATAAACGGCAAGAATGTGAGGCATGAGAAGGGGTTAAAAACCATAGTGAAGAAGGGGGATGAAGTCTCGCTCGTTCCAGCAGTGGCTGGGGGTTGATGCGAGGATGATGTAAATGGTAAAGCTGGATAGGAGTCAGATACGAAGGTATGCAAGGCAGCTGCTCATCCCCGAAATTGGGGGCAGAGGGCAGGAAAAGCTGCTGGAAGCAAGTGTTCTTGTTGTAGGTGCAGGAGGGCTCGGAAGTCCGGTGATACAGTATCTTGCCGCTGCTGGAGTAGGCATGATTGGAATTGCTGACGGAGATGAGGTGGATGAAACAAACCTGCAGAGACAGACAATCCACGCGGGTAATCTCGGAATGAATAAGGCTGAATCCGCAGCACAGTTTGTTGAAAAGCTTAATCCAGATGTGAAGGTTGAAGCTTATCCCTTCAGCGTTACCGTTGAGAATGCGAGGGATTTGGTGAGGAGATATGACATTGTGGTGGACTGCACCGACACTTTCCCAGCAAGATTTCTGCTGAACGATGCCTGCCTGCTCGAATCAACACCTCTCGTTCATTCCGCAGTTCTCAGGTTTGAGGGGCAGATAATGACGATTATCCCCCACGAGACAGCATGCTACAGATGCTTTCTGCCCGAAGCTCCTCCGCCGGGCAGCGTGCCTACATGCAGGGAGGCGGGAGTTATTGGGGTTACAACTGGCTTTTTTGGGGTTCTGCAGGCGAATGAAGTGATAAAGCTGATAATCAGCAAGGGAGAGTTGTTCACTAACAAACTGCTTTACGTTGATCTGCTTCACAACGACTTCAATCTGATAGAGATTAGTAAACATCCTTCGTGCCCGGCTTGCGGGGAGAGGAGAATAAAGGAGCTGAGGAGTGAATACTATGTCGAGACGTGCAGAATCGAGACAGATTGAAGCAAATGAGGTGCTGGACATAAGGGGAGAGGTATGCCCTTTCACCTTCATCGAGACTAAGCTGAAGCTGGAAGAGATGAAAAGCGGTGAGGTTCTGGAGGTTATAACAGATCACGAACCGGCTGCGAGAGATGTGCCAAAAAGTGTGGAGCAGGAAGGACATGAAGTCATAGAGGTTCTGAAGACCGGAGAAAGGGAGTGGAGGATTACTATAAGGAAAAAATAGAAGAATATTACATATTTCTTCTCCTTAGCATCAGATAGGTTGCTCCCAGTGCTGCAATCCCCCCTAAGAGTTCAAATCCCGGTGTAGGTTTTACCTCAGCCGGTTTTACCTCGCCCTCTCCCCTCGTCTCAGCAGTTTCCGTCGTAACCCCAGCAGCCTCCGCTTTGAGTTCATCCCTTGTAACGCCCGTCAACACCGGGTCTCCCGGGTAGCCGAGTGACTTCCAATCCAGTCTCTTTCCATAGAAGTGGCAGTCCTCACACCTCAATGCCTGATCAGCCGGAACAACGCCATGAGAAATACTCATGTACCTCTCCATCCGTATGAATTTTCCAGTGAAGTTGAGTCCGCTTTGCTTGGCGCCGATCATTATCGCTTTTGTGGTGTTACCCGTCTTGAATACAACTCCCACCTTGATGGGGATGGGAATTTTCCTTTCCTCATCAAAGGGGACTATGGCTGTGTGATATTTATAAGGATATATCTTAGAAGTGGGATCATCTATTGAGCCGACGGGAGCGAAGAAGGTTATCTCGTCACCCTCCACCGGCTCCGGATAGATGTATGCAATCCTGTCCTTACCGTTCCACCAAGCATATTCAGGTATCACGTTTGACATTCTGCTCATAACCGGCTCATATTTACCTCTCTCCTCTTCAAACTCTGCCTCCCTCCAGTCTCTACCCATGTCTGTTGGAATTACTTTTGCTATTCTTGGAATATGACACACTGTACAGTGAACTGTCTTTGTGTGTTTCTCCAGAATCTCTGCAATCTCTCTGTCACTTACACCCGCGTGTGCTTTTCCTTCAACATGACAGTTGGTGCAGTCAACAGTATCCGGAATCTCTCTGACCCATTCATCCACACCCCTCCCAGCTATTCTGTGGTCTCTTGCAATGTGACAGCTGGTGCATTCAAAGTCGAGAATAGCCATGTGATAGTCGCAGGGGCAGTCTGGATTTTTGTAGAAGGGCTCAAAGTCCCTCTTGAAAAGCTCACCTCCTCCAGCGTAAACGTGACATCTGACACACTCATACTTGGTTGGCTCTCTAACAGTCTTCATTTTTTCAAGCAGCTCTGCTGGATTTTTAGCCACTCTAGCCAGTTTCCCATCTATCTGGACCACATCAAGGTCTTTCATCCTGCTGTAGCTCGGAACGTGACAGACGAGGCAGTCTATGTTGTTGAGCTGCTCCTCCGTCATCTCCTTCTGAGGTGCAAGCCCGTAGCCCGGATGGCAGGCAGAGCAGCCTGTGGCAATCACCTTTCCCTCTTCGTTGGTGACTTTGCCGATGAGGTTAATTGGAACGTCTCCATAAAACACTGCGCCGCAGAAATCATTGTAGGCGTATCTCTTTCCGTGAACAATTTTATCCTTACCTACTATGTCCTCAGCTATTCCTGCCCACTGATAATGAGGGGAGTCAAAGATTTCTCTCGCTTCTTCTTCGTGACACTGGAGACAGATACTTGAAGGATGGTAGGGATCAAACTGATCTGCATACTGCTCAATGTAAGTTGTATGATCAACGTTTAACTGTCCTGACACTGGCAGTGCCACTGGCAGTGCGAGCAGAACTAACAGTGTTAAAATTAAATATAATCTCATGAATTAAATTTCCGATTTTTCAGCTATAAGTTTTTCGCGCTTTTTCAATTAAAATAAAATCCAAAAATCACTCAGTTTAGTATTTTTAGATGTTGCTCCGACAAAGTGCAATCTTTTATTTAATCTAAAGTTATTTAGGCTCAATGTCTATGACTAATTGATTAATATACGATAAATTAATATACATTTTTTAAGCCTATTCGATCTTTTACTTATCTTTCAAAACCTGTGTACCTTTATCTAAAATAACAACACTATAGGATTGAGGTGATGTTATGAAACTGGCGATAGTTCTTGCAAGCGGTGAGTTGGAGAAAGTTCAGGCTGCAAGCATAATTGCGAGCACAGCAGCCACACTGGGAGAGGTGATGTTATTCGCAACCATGGATGGACTGATGGCGTTCAGGAAGGATGTGGTTGAGAATAAGTCGTGGAAGGCTGGAGAGCTTGGCAAGGGGATGATTCAGGCAAATGCACCATTGTTCGTGGATGTTTTAAGGCAGGCAAAGGAAGTGGGAAACCTGAAGATTTACGCTTGTGGTATGATCATGGACATGCTAAAGATGAGCTTGGATGATTTCGTTGACGTCTTTGACGACGTTATTGGAGTTACAAAGTTCCTCGGTATGGTTGAAGATGCAAAAGTTCTCTTCATCTAATTTTTAGGAGGTGATTGAAAATGGTAGTGGTTGATGCAAGGGGGAGTTACTGTCCAGGTCCGCTCATGGAGATGATAAAGACGATAAAGCAGGTTGAGGTTGGGGAGACAATAGAAGTCCTTTCCAGTGACGAGAGTAGTGCGAAGGATATCCCTGAATGGGTTAAAAAGGCAGGTCACGAACTCGTTGAAGTAAAAAAGGAAGATGATTACTGGAGAATTGTTGTAAAAAAGCTGAAGTGATATGAAGTCTATTGTTATAGTAGGCGGAGGAGTTGCCGGAACGATCACAGCAAACTACCTCGCAATGAGGTTAAAAGATGAGATAAGAAGCGGAGATGTAAAAGTAACTCTTATCTCCGACAGAGAAAAGCAACTTTACGAACCGGGACTGCTTTATCTAATCTTCAATAGATTCGAAGAGGAAGACATTCTTAGGGATGTCAAATATCTTTTAGACCCTCAAGTTGAGCTGAAGATTGTCAGGGCTACCAGAATTGACGCTGAGAGTTCAAAAATAGACCTTGAAGATGGGAGCAAGGTAGAATACGACTACCTTGTGATTGCAACGGGATCAAGGGTTGTTCCTGAAGATGTTCCGGGGCTTGTTGAGAGTGGGCACTGGTTTTACAACCTTGAAGGTGCGAGAAGGTTGCGAGAAGGGCTGGCAAAATTCAGGAAAGGTAAGATTCTCGTGAGTGTGATGGGGATACCCCATAAATGTCCCGTGGCACCAATAGAGGTCACCTTCCTTCTTCACGACTTCTATAAGATTCATGGAGTTAGAAAGAATGTCGAAATTCTCTATACCTACCCCATAAACAAGGTATTCACGATGAACAACGTCTCGGAACTTGTTGAGGAAATGTTCAGGGAGAGAAACATTGGCTACAAGACCTTCTTTAACCCCTTAGAGGTTGATGCGGAAAGAAGGGTGGTCGTTACCCTTGAAGGTGAAGAGGAGCCCTTTGATCTACTTATCGCAATCCCACCGCATAAGGGCTCGCAGGTGATAATAGACTCCGGACTTGGGGATAGGGATGGCTGGGTTCCCACAGACAGATATACGCTCAAAGCGGAAGGATACGACAACATCTACGTCGTTGGAGATGCGACGAATTTGCCAGTCAGCAAAGCCGGAAGTGTTGCCCACTTTGAGGCAGAGGTTGTAGCTGAAAACATAGCTGCTGAAGTAAAAGGGCTACCCCCAACGGCAAGGTATTTCGGAAAGGCAATGTGTTTTATAGAGACTGGTTTTGATCAAGCCACCTACATATGGTTCGATTACGAGACACCTCCGAAGCCGGTTAAACCGAACAAGTTCATTCACTGGATGAAAATAGCCTACAATAGGATGTACTGGCTGACGGCAAGAGGAATACTTTGAGGTGATATCATGGCGGAGGAAGAAGTAATGAAGGAATTCGAACCCTTACTGAAAAAGATTGCAGAAAACAAAGAATATCTTGAGGGTGCAATTGATAAGCTTGTCTGGCTTGAAAAGAGTGGAAATCTGGATGCAATAATTGGATTTGCTGCATTCATAAAAATAGTCCAGGATTCCATCAGCGATGCAGTTGTTGACAGAAATATGGAGATGCTCGCCAACATTGGCTTGATTTCTACAAAATTTACGAGTGACAGAGCTTTGATGCTTTTCAACGCCCTCGGAGATGCAATCTGCAGGTGTGAGAGAGAGCCAGAACCGGTAGGTTTGATGGGTCTAATGAAGGCTCTAAGAGAACCTGAGGTTCAGAAGGCACTTGGAATGCTTCTGAACATCGCGAGGGAGCTTGGAAAGAACATTTAAATTCTTCATCTTCATTTTAAACTTTGTTAACAACGTTAACTTTAAATTTCCTTTATTAAGCTACAACTAATGGATTCCGAAACAACAGGAAAACTGCAGAGGATGAGAGAGTTTCTCAGTGGTTTTAAAAGTGCAGTTGTTGCCTTCAGCGGTGGAGTGGATAGCTCAACCCTCACTGCAATCTGCAAGGATGCCGGTCTTGACACCTTGGCGGTGACGGTGACCTCTCAGAAATCACCAACAAGAGAAATAAAGGAGGCGGTGAAAATTGCAGAGGAGATTGGTGTGAAACATGAGTTCATCAACATGGACATCCTTACCCCGGAGTTCAGGGAAAACACACCTGAGAGGTGCTATTTCTGCAAAAGAAGGGTTCTTTCAGCTCTGGTATCCTTAGCTGAGAGCATGGGTTATGAAGCAGTTTTTGAAGGAACAAACGCGAGCGACCTCTCAGGACACAGACCGGGATACAAAGCCGTGAAGGAGATGGACAGAGTTTACAGTCCCTGGGCGGAATTTGGGATTACAAAGGACGAGATAAGGTTGATAGCAAGATCAATGGGGTTTTCATTTTACGACAAACCCTCCCTCGCCTGCTTAGCTTCGAGAATTCCCTTCGGTGTCGAAATTGACGAGCAAAAGCTGAGGATGGTTGATGAAGCAGAGAATTCCGTGATAGAGATTGCAGGAGTGAGGCAGGTGAGGGTGAGGAACTACAATGGCGTTGCTGTCGTAGAGGTTGGCGAAGATGAAATCAGTAGGTTGCTGGAAAAAGCAACGAAAGTGAGGGATAGACTGAAGGAGATAGGCTTTAAGTCTGTTTTGGTTGATCTGAACGGTTATAGAACGGGGAAACGGCTGTTTTAGCTCAGATCAACAGCTTCACCCCTAACAACTATGTTTGTTGCAAAGGAGATTGCAGCCAAACCACTTTTTTCGCACACTTTTATCGCAGAATCCAGTATTGCCGCTTTGGAGACCACTAAAGGAACCCCAGACCTTACACACTTCATCGCTATACCCCTCGAAATTCTGCCAGAGAGTAGTAGAAAGGTGCGACTCAGGTCAATTCCTTTCATCAAAGCCGCACCTATTGCTTTATCAACAGCATTATGTCTCCCGACATCGTATCTGCGAACCAATAACCCCTTTTTTCCAACTATTGCGGCAACGTGATATCCATGTGTCCTCTCATACTCTCTGATGTTGAGATAATCCAGAGCCTTTTTTGCCTCGGCAACGGAAAACTTCTCCTTCGCGTCAACTTTCCCAATGACCTCATCTTCCCTGTAAATTCCTATACACCCAGAGGACCTGATGGTGGACTCACCCGGATTTCCATTTATATTAACGAAAACAGCATTTTGCAGGCAGGGGGCTTCGTGGAATTCGATGTCATCAACGGATTTGGCAATCCCTTCAGAGATTAGAAAGCCAACTGTAAGTTCTTGCAGATTTTGTGGTGTGCACATAATCCGGTATGGTGTCCTACCTACAAAAATCGTAAATTGGTCCTCTTCTGCGAGTTCAAGGGGTTCACCGATTTTTACAATCACACATTCAGGTTATGCTTAAGTGATTAAAAACTTCTTTTTTATGTTGCTATACTTGAACATAAGGCTGTCACCTTTAATAATTTCTTTAAGTTGTGTGTAACACTCGAAATGGCAAACTGTAGTGGCTTATGATTTCCACGACAGTAGCTGTTTTTAATTTTTATTTAAAGCTCCATCACTTATCAGCAAAAAATAACATGTCTGGTAATATGACCAAAACCTTTAAATAATTTAGGTTAGCCTAAAAATCAATGGAATGTCACAGCGTTAACCCCAAACTTTCGACAGATAGAAAGGTAGCTCTCGTAGGCAATCCGAACGTCGGGAAAAGCGCCCTTTTTTACGCTCTAACGGGAAAGTATGCGACAATATCAAATTATCCCGGCACAACCGTTGATATTGCAGTTGCCAAAATGGGTGATATTGAGATTATAGACACTCCCGGCATGCACTCTCTTGTTCCTGTCACAGGGGAGGAAGAGGTGGCGAGGAGATTGCTTGAAGACGCAGAGTTGGTTGTTCACGTGGTTGATGCCAAAAATATTAAGAGAACTCTTCCCTTCACCCTTCAGCTTATTGAAGCCGGTTTCAACACAATTCTCGTTCTTAACCTCGTTGATGAAGCTGAGAAGCTCGGTATGTTCATTGACGAGAATCTGCTCGAACAAAGGCTAGGTGTTCCAGTGATAAAGACCATCGCAACCGAAAAGAGAGGCGTGAGCAGGTTGAAAGAGGAGATTAGGAAAAGGATTGATGCTGGAAAGGACGGAAGGCGAGTGATTAAGTTCAGTCCTCAGATCGAGAAGGTCGTGAGTGAAGTTGAGGAAATGCTCGAAGGAGATTACAGTATCTCAAAAAGGGCAATGGCGATTTTGCTCCTTCTAAAGGACACAATTTCTCTCGAAATGGTAAAAAGGGAAAAAAATTACGACAAGATTCTGGAGAAGGTCAATGTTAGCAGTATCTTGCCTTACGAGATAATGAGGGAAATCCACGAAAATGCAGAAAAACTGCTTGATGGGGTGGTTAGACAAGAAGAAGTTTCGAAAGGATTAATGAAGAAAATAGGAGTTCTGACGCTAAATCCTCTGGTTGGTATCCCGCTCAGCATTCTGTCCCTTGCATTCATTTATTTGCTCGCAGGTTACGTTGGTGCACAGATTCTCGTGGACTTAATAGAGACTTGGTATGAGGAAAATGTAAACTCTGCAATTAATATCTTTCTCGAGCAAAATATTCCGAACTACTGGATAAGGGAGCTGATTGGTGGAGAGTATGGAATTATAACGCTCGGTATTCGATATGCGATAGCGATTATACTCCCGATAGTGACAACCTTCTTCCTTGCCTTTTCGATTCTGGAGGACTCAGGTTTGCTTCCGAGAACTGCTTACCTGCTGGACGGACTTTTCAAGAAAATCGGGATGAGTGGCAGAGCAGTCATTCCTCTCCTTCTCGGTACTGGTTGTGGAACGATGGCGGTCATAGTTACGAGGATTTTAGAGACTTGGAGAGAAAGGATGATAGCGACGATTTTGCTCGCTGTTGGAATTCCGTGCAGTGCCCAGCTCGGAGTGATGCTCGGTGTAGCTCCGGATTTCAGAGCGATGCTAATGTGGGTATTGATTGTGACTGCAGTGCTTTTGATAACCGGATTCCTCGCATCGAGGGTCTTGCCGGGGGAGAGAGCGGTTTTCTTCATGGAAATTCCACCCATAAGAATTCCGAAGATTGAAAATGTTTTTTACAAAACCGTATCAAGGCTTGAGTGGTATTTTAAGGAAGTTCTACCCATTTTCGTTTTGATCAGCGTCCTGATATGGGTGGGTAGAATAACGATGGTTTTTGATGCTATTGTGACAGCTCTGAGCGTTCCAGTCTCCACCATAGGTTTACCTGCCGAAGCTTCGGAAGTTTTCCTCTACGGATTCTTCAGAAGGGACTACGGAGCTGCAGGGCTTTTTGACATTGCCAGCGAAGGTTTGCTCGGATACGGACAGATTTTGGTGGCGATGGTAACCTTGACTCTCTTCGTTCCATGCGTTGCACAGTTCAGTGTAGTTTGTAAGGAGAGGGGAATAGGGCAAGGTGTGCTGGTGTTTGTTCTGTCTGTAACGATAGCCTTTACTGCAGGCTACGCTACAGCCTTAATGGTTGGGGTGGTGTGATGATTTCAGAAAAAGCTGAGAACAGTTTGCGAGAAATCTGGATGGCTGAGGAGGAGGGCAAGAGGGTTGATGCAAGCACTGTTGAGGCAAATGTGCTTGAGGAGCTGAAGAGGGAGAGGCTTGTGGATGAAGAGGGTGGAAAGCTGATTTTCACTGAAGAGGGTAAGAAGAGGGCAGAGAAGATCGTAAGGCTGCACAGACTTGCCGAGAGGCTTCTCAGTGATATCCTCGGGTTTAAGGATGTAGAGGAGCATGCGTGCAGGTTCGAGCATCTCATTGATGATGAGGCAGAGGAGGCGATATGCACCCTTTTAGGACATCCTCAAGTGTGTCCCCATGGCAGGGCAATTCCAAGTGGAGGTTGTTGTATTGCAAAAGAAACGGAAGTTGAAAGGGTGATTTACAGGCTCAGCGAGCTATCACCGGGTGATGAGGGAGAGGTGAAATACACCGTTGCAGATGACAGAGAAACGAGGATGTTGATATCAGCTGGCATAATTCCGGGAACTGAGTTTAAAGTGATAAGAGTTTACCCAGCCTTTGTAATTCAAATCGAAAACACTCAATTTGCCCTTGACAAGAAAATTGCCGAGTGTATATACGTTGTGAGGAAAAGTTGATGATTAGATTCTTCACGCAGATATGGAGAGCATTGCGGGACTTTTAACACCTCTTCGTCGTGAAAGAGTTTGATGATACCAAAGTTAGAGAGGAGCTGAAGTTTGAGGAAGTATACAGGGGTGGCGAGGATAAAATTTCCATCGAAGAGCTTTAGAAATGGATATCCGAGGATTGGTTCTTCCGTCAGCGAAAACATACTTCAGTGCTGGAGAAGTTCAGGTTTGCAAAAATATTTGATTTGAATTTTAACTTCACATCATATAAAAGCTTTATATGAAAGTATATGCTGGATTTCGTGTTTTTGATCTGACTTGATAAACACTGTTAATTTTATAAAGTAGAAATTAACAGTGATAAATATGGCATTAGTAGGATTGGAAGCGGGAACCCATGTTTTTTTTCGCATTGCTGGCAATGCTTGCGGGGGCAACACTTTTCGGCTATCTGATGAAAAAAGGTGTCGAAAACGGTAGAGTGAGGCAGCTTGCAGCAATTATTGCAGTTCTCGTCTGGTTGTCGTGGATAACTGCTGCACCTATTTACATGTACGAATACGGAGCGGATAAAGCGCGGATTAAAGCACATCCTGAGACTGTAGCGGCACATGGAATAGGTATGGAAATCAAAGAACACGTATTCTACACCGGATTGATACTTGCCACCCTCATACCGATAATTGCATACGGTTCGGATGTTAGCGGGAATGATGCTGCAAGGAGACTTTTGCTTTATAGTGTTGTACTGCTGATTCTTGGAGGAGTAATCCTCGATGGCTTTGGAGCGTGGATTTCGACAGCAGCAAAAATGGCTTATGCTTTGGGAGGTGGTTGAAATGGATGCGAGAGCCGTTTACGGTGCAACCATCGGTTTTTTCGTATCGGCTTTGTTCAACTCAATACTTGTGGTCGTGAAGGAATCAAATGAGAGTGTGCATGACTGGTTGGCAGCTACCTTTTCACACCACTGGCTCGGTCACGGAATTCTGACGATTCTGGTGTTCCTGATCTTCACCGGAATTGGGTATTCAATGTCGAAGGAGACGGAACTTGACGGCGGTGCAGCAAACAAGCTGATAGGGTTTGTAGTCGCCGGAGTTGTGCTGAGCTTTTTGATAATCGCTGGTTACATGACCGCACACTTTTTCAGCGAATAATTTACTTTATATTTTTTCTCGAATATCTGACATTCCCAAACGAAAAGCTTAAAATTCTTAACACTGTTAAAACAGGTTATGGAAAGACTGGAAAGACCATCGAAGGGCATGATAAACATCCATCCCATTCAGAGGGGTGGCATTCTTACAGAAGAGGCGAGAAAATTACTTTTGGAGTGGGGAGACGGTTACAGTCTCTGTGACCTGTGCTTTGAAGGTAGGGTTGACCTGATAGATAACCCTCCGGTTAAAAAGTTCAAAGAGGAGGTTGCAGAGTTCCTCGGGATGGATGATGTTCGCTTTACCGCTGGAGCGAGACATGCGAAGTTCGTCGCGATGAGCGGCTTTAGAGGTGCTGTTGTCCTCGACTCCTTAGCCCACTACACCTCCTACATAGCTGCAGAACTCAACAATCTGAAGGTTTACGAGGTGCCCAATACTGGCTATCCGGAATTCAGGATAGAGGCAGAGAGGTATGCGGAGACGTTCGAGAGAGTTAAGGAGGAAATAGGGGAGTGGCCTTCCCTTGCCTTGCTCACCCACGCTGACTACAGATACGGAAACATTACGGAAGCCAGAAAGGTGGCGAAAATCTGCGAAGAATACGGTATCCCTCTGATTCTCAATGCAGCTTACACCTCCGGATTGATGGAGGTGAAGGGGGATGAAATTGGGTGCGAGTTTATTGTGGCAAGTGGTCACAAGAGCTGGGCTGCTACAGCTCCGATAGGAATTCTTGCGACGAGCTTTGAGCTTGCCGAGGAGGTTTTCAGAACCTCAGAGGTGAGGGGGACCTGGAGTGGTAGGGCTTTCACCAAGAAGGAGGTTACCCTCTTTGGCTGCTCACCCGTTTATGGATTACCACTGATAACCCTCATGGCGTCCTTTCCGAGGGTTAAGGAGAGGGTCAAGAGGTGGAGTAAGGAGGTTGAGAAGGCGAGGTGGTTTGTGAGAGAGATGGAGAAAATAGAGGGTGTTCAGCTTCTGGGCGAGAGACCTAAGAACCACACCCTGATGAACTTCGAAACTGCATCCTTCAACGCCATCGCCAAGAGGCACAGGAGAAGGGGTTACTTCCTCTACCACGAGCTGAAGGAAAGGGGAATTTTCGGCGTGCATCCGGGTATGACGAGAAATGTCAAGATAAACATCTACGGTTTAAGCTGGAATGAGGTTGAGGTTGTTGCCAACGCTTTCAAGGATATAGCCGAGAAATACGGTTTAGAGGTGGAAGATTGAGCTTCAGAAGATATTTTCAGCTGAAATTTAATCCCGTTGGTGTCAAGCTCGTAGCAAAAGAAATCCAGAACGCAGAGGTGGAGGAGAGGTTCTGCGAGGCTGTGAGAAGGGCAACGATGAAAAGAATTGTTGCTTCAGCCTTCAACTGTGCTGGAGCAGAGCTATCTCTCTTCCTTGAACCTTTGAAAGGTTCTGAAGCTGAAGCGGTGGTATTGGAGCCATACCATGAGCAGGGAGACTACGACGTCGTGCTGATTATAGCTACCCCAGACAAACTTATGGAGATTGCGAGGGCTTACAGACAGATATTTGGCGATTCTGTTGTCGCAAGGTTCAGTGGAGCGAGGGCTGTTTGCGGTGAGGCAACTGCGGATGTTATCAAAACAGGAGAGCCGAACGTTTCGTTCCTCTGCGACGGAGCGAGGTTTCTCGGTGGCTATGGCAACGATGAGGTCGTCATGGGTTTCCCAGCTCAGACCTTCAAGGAGTTCGAAAGGGCGATTACAGCGGGGAGATTGAAGTCCCTATGCGGCTGTCTCACTGATGACTTACCGGAGCATGTCAAGATGGCTTTCATGGCGATGGGGTTTGATAAGGCAACAGACCACTTTCTGGGCTACGTTGATGGTTCAATCGTCAATGTTTACGTTTTCAAGGGGGAGGTTTCGAACAGGATTGCTATTTTTGCCAGCGTGAGGTTCAGAAACGAGGACGAAGCTGAAAAAGCCGTTAATGCACTTTCGGATGATGAAGTCATTGTCTATAGAAGGGAGAATTGGGTTGAGCTTTCGAAGGTTTTAACGCTTGATGAAGACATCGGCAGAGCAGTGAGAAGAGATGGATTTGAAAAGTGGTTCATGGCAGAAGTTGAGCGGTTGGCTGCGAGGGCGAAGGAATTGAGAAAAATTAAACAACAATAACGTTCTTATCCGCTCTCTCCAGAATCTTCTCAATGTTTTCTCTCCCAACACCTCTGTTAACGGCAATTGTGTTCGCCTTGAATTCTTTAGCGAGTCTTAAAGTATCTTCAACAACATTACCCCTCATAACGACCCTTTCGGCGTTGAGGCTTGCTGCAAGCTCCAAAGTTTCTCTTTCCATTCTCTCAAAAGTCTCCTTGGTCTTCTTCGATGAGGCTTCAGGGGGCATCGTTGGCTGGATTATCGCAGCCGCAAGGACGTTTTGAGCCTTTTCTAACCATTCAAGTGATCTGGGTTTAGAGGAGGAGTGTATGTAGAGAACCCTGTTAAAGCTGAAGCCTCTTTTTGGGAAGAGCATGACAACATCCCTCTCAAGCAGATCACCTGTAATAAGGATGGGAGTGAAGGAGTAAAGGATATGCGGTTTGAAGGATTCGACAGCGTGGATTAGTTCCTCCTCAACGTGACCAAAGGTGATGCTAAGCCCAAAAACGTTGTAAAACTCCTCAAGGTTTTCTACAAGCTTTTCGGCTCTCTTTATCACCCTTATTTTGTCTCTCGCCATCGAAGTTCTCTCCCCTCTTTCAGAAACTGGCCTCCCCAATGGCATCCCCGAGCTTCCGTTCTCGAGAATGAGAAGGTAGATATCCTTTGCCTCAAACTTTGGCTCAATTTCTTCCCTCAGCACGACAACCGCTCTCATCCAACCACCTCCGCAAAGATTTTGCTGAACTCACTTTGCCATTCCTCAAGCCACCTCCAGATGACCTCGTATGGCTGAACTTCAACGCTGTAGACATTCACAACTCCAAGCAGCTGTCCCCTTTTTATCTCACCATCGAAAACCGGTAAAAAGATAGCCTTATTTATCTCCTTTTTTTCTTCAACCCTGCTTCTCCTTTTCTCAATTACATCAACAACACTGCCAAAGGCGTTCCGCATTATGTAGAGCGGATAGACTACCGTGTTCTCCTCCAGCTTTATCGGTCTAATTGCAATCTCCTTAACCTCCCCTCGCCTAACGCGGCAGTTTTCATCAGCTATTATCATCTCCCATCTCGCTATGGTCTTTCTACGGTAGGCAAATGGACTTATCCTTATCTCCTCTCTTTTTTCGTCCTCGCTAACAATTCTCGCCAGAGTTTCCTCTTTTTCCCTTCTTTTTGCACTGAAGCGCTCCGTAGCGATATAGTAGACGTTGATGACACCAAGCAAATCCCTCCTCTTTATTCTCCCACTCTTGGTGGGTATGAAAGCGGCTTCGGTTATCCTCTTCTCCTCTTCGACTTTTCTCCTCCTTCCGGGCTGTATAACGTCCAGCACTGTACCAAGAGGATGCCTCCTTATGGAGAGAGGTGTGACGACAGTGTTCTCAGGCAACCTAATTTCCTTGATTTTGATTCTTGCAACAACACCTTCCTCAACATCGCAACTTTCAGCAGCAATTATCGGCTCCCATTCGGCAACATGGCTTCTGAAGTAGCCGAAGAACCTCGTCCTTATTCTCTCCCTTCTGACCTCTCCTCCATCCTTCCAAGTCAGATTTGCATCAACCATCTCCTCTCTGATCCTTATATCGGAGGACTTGAATCCGAGTCTCTTTCCTATCACACCCGTTCTGACGAAGAATACCTTCAAAACTCCGACTATATCTCCCTTTTCGACGAATCCATCCTCAATCGGCAAAAAAATTGAGTGTGTTATGGTCTTTTCCCCTTCAACCTTAGTCAGACCCCTTTCAACAACGTCAAAGGTTAGACCATGGGCATGCGGCATGATTGACAGTGGAGCGATTATGGTGTTCTGAGGAATTCTGACCTCTCGTAGCTTGATTAGCCTTACTTCTCCCTTCTTGACCTCTGAACTCTCATCAGCAACGAGAACTTTCCACTGGGTAAAAGGAGAAATTCTGTAGCTTATTCTGTCTTCCGCAACTCTTCTGTTCCCAATCCTTTTTCCGAGTTCTTCCCAGTAAACAATATCCATGATTTTTCAAAACAATATCGCTATAAAAATTTAACGGTGTTTTAACATTATTAAAAATAACATTTTAACATTTAACAATGTTAATTTTTCGGAAAGATTTAAAAAATTTTTGGTGTCTGGATATGCATGAATAGGAACGAGATGCTTGAATTCGCAGCTAAGCTGCACAGCCACCTAAGTCCGGGAGTTGCTCTGGGCATAAGGATGGCAGAGATTGCATATAAAAAGCTTGGAGTGAACTTCCGCGGGAAAGGACTTGTTGGGATTGCAGAGACAGCAATGTGCCTGCCGGATGCCTTACAGGTTGTTGCTGGAACAACACCAGGAAACAGGAACCTGATCATCAGGGATTACGGGAAGCTCGCCCTCTCCATCGTGAGATTCGACACCAAAGAGGGGTACAGGGTGGCGGTAAAGAAAGGAGCTGCCGAAAAATCGGATTTAATAAAAAAGTTCCTTTTCAGACTTGGAAAGCTGAATAAAGAAGAGGAGAAGAGGCTTGCTAAAGAATTTCTGAACCTTGAAGAGGAGTTTTTTGACGTTAGGAAGATAAAGATTACGATTCCGGTAGGTGGAACAAAGGAGGCGATAGTAGAGTGCGATGAATGTGGGGAACTTCAGCCGCTGGACTATGTTGCAGATGTTAACGGCAAAAAGATTTGCATTATGTGTAAAGGAGATCGTTATTTCAAGGACTCTTTTTGAGGTCTTCAACCGAAAAATTTAGGGATAAGTTTTATAATATTAATTACAACTGAATAAAGCAGGTGGTGTGATGGGGATTAGCAGGAGGGATTTTCTTAAAATATCGGCTATAGGAGGAACTCTTCTGTCTGGTCTCGGATCATATTACTTTCAGAGGGTTGCAGGAATTCAGCAGAGCGGTGTGGAACTGAAGACAGTTCGATCAGTATGCTCTCCCAACTGCACTGGAGCTTGTGGCTTTGAAGCGCTCGTTTATAATGGCAGGATTGAAACCCTGACTCAGGCAGCTGACTATCCCGAATCAGAATACGATCCGCGGGGCTGTCTGAGGGGGCAATCAATGGTCAATCTAATTTACGGGCCGGACAGGCTTAAAAAACCGCTTATTAGGGTTGGAAAAAGGGGGGAGGGGAAATTCAGAGCAGTGAGCTGGGATGAAGCTCTCGATCATGTTGCCGACAAACTTGTGGAGATAATGAGAAAATATGGTCCGGAGTCGGTTGCAATTTCGATACAAGTACCGGGTACAGGTTACGTGCATAAAGGGGCGATGGTAAGACTTGCATCAATGTTCGGCTGGAGCTCTCTACACGGCTACACCATGAACGGCGATCTACCAGCTTTCTGGTCTCAGACATTTGGTGTGCAGACTGAGGAATTTGAGTCACTCGAATGGGCAAATTCCCGCTATGTCGTCATATTCGGTTCAAACGTTATGGTCACTCGCCTTCCAGATGCGAAGTTCCTCACACTCGCCGCAGAGAGGGGAGCAAAGATAGCGGTTGTGGACCCCAACTTCACTCCCACAGCGGCGAAAGCCGATGAGTGGGTGCAGATAAACCCCTCAACTGACTCCGCCCTCGCTTTAGGAATAGTTCGAGAGATCATCAATAAGGGGCTGTACGATGAGGAGTTTATCAAAACTTACACCGACATGCCCCTGCTTGTAAGGCTCGACAACAAGAAGAGGTTGAGGGCACAGGATGTGAAAAGGCTTAAAGAGGTTGTCGAAAAGATGGATGTTCCCGAATATAGAGAGGTATTCGTCATCTATGACGTAAATAATGGCTTTAAGCCCGTTAATCCCGAAACCCTCGAGAGGGATTTTGATCCGATTTTGGAGGGAGAATTCGAGGTAAAACTTGTTGACGGGAAGACTGTAAAGGTTAAGCCCGTTTTCCAGCTTCTCAAGGAGGAGGTTGAAAAATACACGCCCGAGAAGGTTGCTGAAATCATAACCCCACCAAACAGAGACAAGTCTGAATACACTGAAACCATAAGAAGGCTTGCGGTAGAGATGGCAACTGTAAAACCTTTGCATATCATATACGGGGCGAGTAACTACCAGTGGTTCCACGGAGACCTGAAGGGAAGGGCTCTCTCCTTAATAGTAGCCCTCACGGGTAACATAGGAAAGAGTGGAGCTGGTATATCAACCTACGCTGGACAATTCAAGATAAGGTGGCCGCTCGGGGCATGGTGGAGCTTCAAGGGAAGGAAAAACAAGTGGGTTACCTACCTTCTCTGGATGAACAAAGAGTATAGGGAGAGCGAAGAATTCAAGAAGTACAACAGGGAGACACCATACCCGAAGAATGATGTCAAAGCCTTTCTCTTCGGATGGAACAATCCCTTCGACCAACACAATATGGCGAACAGAATGATAGAATATGCTGAAAGCGGGGAACTGGAGCTAATCGTTGCCATTGACTTCCAGATGACCACATCGTGCAAGTGGGCAGATGTTGTGTTGCCGGGAGTGACATGGTATGAGAAATACGAACTCACCGCAACGATTCTTCACCCCTACGTCCAGATTCAGCAGCCCGCTATTGAACCACTATTCGAGTGTATGCCGGAGATATGGATATTCAAGGAGCTGGCAAAAAGGCTTGTTGAAAGATGGGACGATGAGGAGCTTAAGAGAAGGATTGCCGAGTTCTACCCGGATTCCCAGCTGTTCATGGAAGAGGAGGAGGCTATAAGAGGAGGTAGATGGAACCTGAAACTTGCCAGAGAAATAGCGAACAAAGCCTCACTAAAGGCTATCGAGCTTATGCTCGAAACGGGAGGGGAACTTGTCGAAGGTATCACACTCGAAAAGTTGCTGAAGGGTCCCGTAAGGCTAAACCTCCCTACACCAAACAAAAGGCAGATTCCGTTCTGGGAGCAGATAAATCTCAAAAAGCCGTTTCCACCGCAGTCATTCCCAGTCCCGCTCTCAAAAACTGCAAGATTCGTTAAGAGTGGGAGGATAGAGTTCTACAAGGAAGAAGACGTTTTCATTGATCTGGGCGAAACTTTGCCGGTTCACAAAGACCCCTTCGTTGATACCGAATACAAGGTAAATCCCGAAGCGAAGATGAAGTATAAGTATGTTTATATCACAAGAAACGCCCTCTACAGAGTCCACTCGACTCACAGCAACAACATAACGATGCTCGAACTTCAGGACTTCAAGCCAAGAGTATGGATGAATCCTCAAACTGCTAAGGAGAATGGCATCAAAGAAGGAGATCTGGTTGAAGTTTACAACGATCGCGGCAAAGTTTATGGTTATGCGGTTTTTGATACAGGACTGCATCCGGGCGTCATAATCTTCGAGCAGGGATGGTGGAGCAGGTATCTGAGGGGGACTTCCTACAACTCCCTCACGTATCCATGGATCAAAGCCACTCATCTCGCCTACTTTGTTCCAGGAATATGGGAGCCCACCACAGCATGGAATGAGGCTGCATGCGCTGTGAGAAAGGTTCAGATGTAGGCGTGAAGGTGGTAGTATGGTGAGATACGGGATGGTCATTGACTTGAACAGGTGCATCGGATGCAGAAGCTGTGCCGTCATCTGCAAGATACACAACTCCTTACCGCCGGGGACTTGGTGGCACAGGGTGGAGACTGTCGGCTCCAGAGAGCATCATGTGTCTGTAGGGAAGTTTCCCGATCTGAGCGAGGTATATCTTCCAGTCCCGTGCATGCATTGCGACAATCCCCCATGCGTGAAGGTCTGTCCCGTCGGCGCTACTTGGAAGAGAGAGGATGGTGTGGTGCTGGTTGACTTTGAAAGGTGCATAGGCTGCAGATACTGCATGACCGCCTGTCCTTACGGAGTTAGACAGTTTAACTGGGAAGATAAGGAAAAGGCAATCGAGAAGGGGTTCAGGACAGCGGGTTTTGATGGAGAGTATGTTGATGGATACAGACATGGATATCCATTGGATCACAGGACGAAGGATGGTAGATTAGTTTACACCCCAGAAAGACCGAGGGGTGTGGTGGAGAAATGCACCTTCTGCGTGCAATACATTGATCAGGGATTGAAGCCCGCATGCGTCCGAGGCTGTCCGGGCAATGCCAGAATTTTCGGCGATCTCGACGATCCCAACAGCGAGATTTCGAAGGTTTTGAGAGACAAGGCTTATATCAGACTGCTTGAAGATGTCGGAACCGAACCAAAGGTTTTCTACATCCTGCCGGTGCGTAAGAAGGGCAGAGGGATTATTAGCTACTCAACCAAGCTGGAGGTGAAAAGATGAAATTTAGGGCAGCAATTGCAATACTACTCATCATCGCTGCAATAGGAATTGCAGCTTGGATTTACCAGCTTCAGGAGGGGTTGATAGTTACCAACATGCGTAATCCCTTCAGCTGGGGACTTTACATCGCCACATGGGCTTTCTTCGTCGGCACAGCTGCTGGTGGGCTTGTGGTTTCATCCGCGATCTACATCTTTGGGGCTAAGGAGTTTAAGCCGATTGCTCCTGTGGCTTCTACGACAGCTTTCATCTTCGCTGTGGGTGCAATGGTTATGGTGCTGCCAGACCTGGGTAGGGTGGACAGAATCTTCAACATCTTCCTGTATCCCAACTTCTCATCCCTCATGCCCTGGGATCTGATAGTTCTTTCCACCTATGCCTTCCTTTCGGCGATTTACACCTATGTTCTCCTCATGCCGAGGATAGCCGAAAAAGGTGTGCTGGGATTCCTGAAGAGAGGCTCTCCGAATGTGGACGAACTCAGGGAGAAGTCGGAGAGGTATGCCAAAATCCTCGCTCCCATCGCCCTGCCCTTCGCCATACTCATCCACACTGTTACTGCATGGGTTCTGGCAACACAGCTATCAAGACCTTGGTGGTACGGAGGGCTCCTTGCTCCAACCTTTATCGCAGCTGCGATTGCCACAGGTCCAGCGGTGGTGATACTTGCCTCACTTTTCGTTTACGGATACAACGAGAGACTTAAAAATGCATACAGACTGCTCGCGAAGATTTCTGCATCCTCCTCAGCAGCTCTCCTCTTCATGTATTACAACGACTTCCTCGTAAGATACTGGTGGGGAGAAGGACTGGAATACGAGGCTCTGGCAATCGTCTTTAAGGATTACCTCCACATTCACTTCCTCGAAATCGTGTTCATCCTACTCGCCGCTGCAATTCTTGCAAAAGCCGCAACGAAGATGGGGTTGGTAGTGGGTAGTGTCTTCGTGAACGTCGGTGTTTACTTCCACAGATTTCTGCTTATGCCTCCAGCCTATAACGTCTTCGCCTTCCAGATTGAAGGGTGGTCATATCCAATAGCTCTTGGAGAAGTGAGGGGAAGCCTGCTCAACCCCCAGCCCGTTTTCGTGGACTACTGGAACTATATTCCATCACCGGTAGAGATTGCGATCACCGCAGGGATTTCAGCAATTCTACTACTCGTTCTCGTTGCATTGCTGAAGGTTCTTCCAGTGAGCGAGGATACATGAAAGAGAAGATACTCAAACTCTTTTCCATAATTTTTTCCTATCCTGATGAGGAGAAACTTAAGACTGCAATTTCCCTTGCTGAAGAACTTGGATTCAGTGAGATAGCAGAGAAACTGAAAGTGGTGGATATGGTAGAACTCCAGTCTGAATACACACTTCTCTTCATTTCAGCTCACCCCTCAATCCCCTGTCCACCTTACCAGTCCTACTTCGAAGAAGGAAAGGTTTACGGGAGGGCTTCGGTGAGGATTAAGGACCTCTACCTGAAATTCGGTCTTGACTACGTTTATGAAGCTGAACCAGCAGACCACATCTCTGTCGAGCTCGAATTTCTGTCCTTCTATCCCGAACATTTGGATGAATTCAGGGATTGGTTTCTGAAGTTTGCTGACTGCGTGGAGAGAAATTCCAGCATCTATTCAATCTTTGCAAGGGCATTCAGGATATTTCTGACAGATGCGGGGCGTTGATGATTTTTACTGGCAATCAGATACAATCAGCCAGCAACTAAAAACCCTACTGCAAACATTAGATGCAAAAACAGCAGGGAAAAACCGAATTTTCGAAGGGTGAGACGTTCGGAAATCAACATTACGACAGTTGCGATTACTATGACGGGGATGGAGATGACCAAGGGGGCGAAAAAGTAGAACACTACAGCGAGAGGAATCAGGGAGAGATAATTTTTTGCATTCACCCCTGAATATATCCTGGAGTCTGCAAGAAAGAAGTTGAAAATCGTGAGGGAGAGGAGCAGAATGAGGGGGGTGACGATCTGCTGAATTCCTGCACCTGACACAAGAGCCATCATCGGGAAGGGGTAGGTTAAAGCAAGAGCTCCGAGCTTTGTTGAAAGTCTTCTGTCCCTTGTGATCTTAAGTAATGCGAAGAGAGAGGAGTAGAATATCAGAATGATAACGATTTCGGCATTCAGCAGAGCAAGGTAAATGGATACCACTGCGAGAACAGAGGGGAAGAGAAGGGAAAAATCCTTCCTTAGATTCATAAGGGGGTTGACTGAAAATAACGAAAGGATTGCGATAAGAATTCCAAGAATGCTGAAGTATTTCAACCCCAAAATGGTGGAGGCAAGCCATATGCTTATTACTCCCCCCATCCTTGGCAGGAGCTTCATAAGAAAATATTAAAGAACGGGGAAAAATAGAGGTTCTCCCTAAGATTTTCAGTTTTGTCAAACACCCTAAAAAGCTCGCTTACTTCCACCCCAGCAATCTCTTCTCTCCCTCGAGCCTCCTTATCTCAGTCACATCCTGCACAACCTCCAGCGTTCCCAGATATTCCCCCTCATCTTTAACCGCAAAATATCTTATGTGGATCATCCTTCCGCCGAGATTTATCCAGAACTCGGCAAAATTCCTCTCTCCGTTCCTGAAAGCCTTTAGGATTTTATCAACTATGTGCACACTTCTCGGCGGGTGGCAGAAGTGAACTTTTCTACCTATGATCGAAGGAGTGCGGGCGAATATCCTGTGCCCCCCTGAGTAGAACCTCACCCTGTCGTGTTTGTCAACGAAGGTGATGTCAAAAGGTAAAGCTTTGAAGATAGCGTTAATTTCTCTCTGCGAGACGTATCCCTCATCAAGTCTCAAATCCCCCTCTCTCACAACTTCGTATTCGTCGGGCTTTAGAAGCTGTCCCTTGAGCAAATTCTGCACCTCCTGAGGCAGGTTGATTAGCTGCTCGGCGGATATGGAGGTTTCGATTTGATAGGGATAAAGGGGCTCTGCTGAACTTTCCCATTTAGGAGGAGAGACTTTGTAGTAGCCTATGAGTTCCTCCTGCTCCCTTATTGCCCTCCACTCACCCTCACTCAGAAGTATCTTCAGGGTGGGATAGAAGATGTTGTTCTCCCTGAAGACCATATCGAGGAGTGCTGAGGAGACGTCTTTCGCTTTCTCAACAACCCTTCTAATGTAATCTTCCCACCTCTCTCCCGAATCGGTTGTAAGCAATTTGTGCAAAACTCTCAATCCAGCTCGAATCTCATCGTGCTTGAACCACAAAACGTTCGGGATTGCAGTTATCCCTCTCCTCTCGATGTAGGGAAATATCAGCATCTCTTCTCTATTGTAGTGGGTGTAGCCAACTTTAAGGAGTTCCGAGACAACTGTTTCCATTTCCTCCAGAATCTCGTCCTTCATCTCTTTTTCGAGAGTATTGGCTAAGAGTCCAAGCATTTCAGCGTCCTTAACTATTTCTCTGTTTTCGAGATAGAGTGTGTGAAGGGGATGCCCTTTGGGGATGTCGTCAGCACTGAATGCTCCTTCAACGCTCTCTCTGAAAAGCTCGACATGAATGTCGCACATTTTGGCTATTTCCCTCGTTGAAATCCCCTCTTTTACGAGTTCCTGCTCTATCAACGGTATTTCAAGGGGGGAGATGCTCGCAAGCACATCCTTAAACTGCTCCTTCAACTCGGCAACATCCTTTCCATCGTGTATTTGCCTGAGAAGATTCTTTAACACTTCTTTTTTATCTTCAGAATTAGCATTCATGAAAAAACACTTCCCAAAAATTATTTTATCTTTTCCCCGTAAGATTTCGATTTAACTCCCGTAAAATTTCGCGGAAAATAATTTATTGTTTAGTGTTGAGTAACGTTATGGCAGGAATAGCGGATTTGAGAGATGTATCCTTACCAGAGGCTCTGAGCAGGATGGTTGAAACGCTGGAAGAAATCAGTATTGGGGAGAAGGTTGAGTTTATCCTCGACAAGAATGCTAATATTGGAGCTATTGTTGAGCACATTTCCGATTATGCTGAGTGCGATGCAGAGCAGAAGGAAAAGTTCACCCTCCTTAGAGTGGTAAAGAAGGCCGATTTTGAAATAGGGGAAGAAGAGATTACAATAGACGAGAACACCAACGTCGGAAGGTTGATCGAGAAGTATCCCGATGCTATAGAGATTCTTGCCTCCTACGGCTTCACACCCCTCAAAAACCCGGTTCTCAGAAAAACCCTCGCCAAAACGATTACTCTTGAAAGGGCAAGGAAGTTGAAGGGCTTGAGTGATGCAGAATTTCAGGAAATGCTTGAGAAGCTGAGGGCTCTGCAGAAATGAGAGTCTCGAACAAGTGTAATTGGGTTAGATGAGGAGAGTGAGTAGTATGTCACTTGAAGAGTGGATTAAGGCTGAAAGCCTTGAAAAGGCTGAAGAGTATCACAAAAGATACAACTATGCCATAACCAATTCGATCAGGAGGAAAATACTCAGGATGATTCAGGAAGGTAAGAGCGAGGAGGAGATAATGCAGAGCTTATCCATAACCAAAAAGCAGCTGGATTATCACCTAAAAATCCTCGAATATGGATTTTGCATAAAGAGGGAGGGTGACAGGTGGATTGTTACCGAAGCAGGAAATATTGTAGACAAAATTAGGGGGTGAGGGAGCATGGAGATTGTTAAGAACGTATACTGGGTTGGTGTTAAGGACTGGAACAGAAGAATTTTTGATTCGTTGATACCTCTACCCCAGGGCACAAGCTATAACAGCTATCTGATAGTCAACAAGAAGACAGCACTTATAGATACAGTTAACCCCGGATTTGAAGAGAAACTGAGAGAAAACATCGAAAAAATTCTGGATGTGTCAGAGATAGATTACCTCGTCATGAACCATGCCGAGCCTGATCACGCTGGAGCAATTCCCTATATACTGGAGCTGAGCGATGCTGTGCTATTAACCACGGAAAAGGGAGCTGAGGTAGCCAAATCGTATTATGGAGTTCCTAAGGATAGAACAAAGGTTGTAGGAGATGGAGAGGTTATCAGCCTCGGCAGTAAAACCCTGAAGTTCATACACGCACCATGGCTTCACTGGCCAGAGACGATGTTCACATACCTCGTAGAGGACAGGATACTTTTCCCATGCGATTTCCTTGGCTGTCACACAGCTTACGGCTTCTACGACGATGAGGTGCCGGAGATCATCTACTACGCCCAGCGCTACTTCGGGGAGATAATGATGCCATTCAGAAACATGGGTAAGAAGGCGATGAAGAAGTTAAAGGAACTCGAAATAGACATCATAGCCCCCAGCCACGGTCCAATATACAGAAACCCGGAGAGAATCCTCTCTGCCTACGAGAAGTGGACTGTCGGAGAGACGAGGAGAAAGGTCATCGTTGTTTACGCGAGCATGTGGGGAGCTACGGAGAAAATGGTCAACCTGATCGCTGACATTCTTCTCTCAGAAGGTGTTGAGGTTGCAGTCCACAACCTCGCCTTCGCCGACATAGGAGAGATAGCAAAAGACCTCGTGGATTCGCGGGGAATAGTGCTGGGCACACCTACCGTTCTGGGAGGTATGCACCCCATCGCGTTGTTTGCTGTAAGCCTCGTTAAAGCACTGAGACCACCACTTCGCTACGGAGTCGCGGTTAGCTCATTTGGTTGGAGCGGTGGAGCGATGAAGCAAATCAGCGAGATGCTTTCACCTATGAAAATTGAGATTCTCGGTGCGGTGGAAGTTAAGGGCTATCCCTCTGAAGAGGACTTGGAGAAGCTTAGAAGAATAGCAAAGGAGCTTGCTGAGAAAGTAAAGGGGTAGTTGAATGAGGGTAAAAGTTGACCGATATCTGTGTGTGGGATGCGGAACGTGTGAGGAAATATGTCCTGAAGTTTTCAAGCTCGGCGATGACGGAGTAAGTAAGGTTATAGGAAGTTGCGATGATGTAGATTGCTGTGAAGAAGCTGCAGATAACTGTCCGGCTGGTGCGATAAGTATTGAAGAAGATTGACTGGGCTCAAATGTTCTGTGGTCACTATTTTTTAACCTACACTGTCGGGGAGGGTTCTAACTTCCGCCCGGTTCCTCAGCATTTTGTCAAACGTTGCCATAGTAATATTTAAGTCTAAGTCTATCTACTATAGCCATAACCCTTCCATACCAACGGCAGCGTTACAGCAAGGTAACCAAGCTGCACAAAAACTCTCAACCACTCCATCTTCACAGCATAGCCGAACATAACAGCCAGAATCCCGCCAACGATATTCTCGTTATGGAGGATGCTGCTCTCATCAAGTCCGAAATCGTATGCTGGTTCAAAGAGCCAGGTTTCCACACCTAACTCCTCCTCGGCAACCTCTATCAGCTCGTGGGTGCCATATCCTGCAAGCCCAGAGGATATGAATACCAGAAGCATGCTCGTTAAATAGAAGAACATCCTCATGCTCAGCCTGTACTCCATCCTGAGTATGGTGAAACTGAGTAAAAAGGCAACAAAAACTCCTGCCAATGATCCTATCACTGTCCCGAAGGTATCGTGGATTGCGAAGGGTGTCAGGAACAGGACAGCTTCAACCACTTCTCTGATAACAAACACATAGGCTATCAGGGCTACACCTCTCGCAATCCTCTTCCCCACCCTTGTCTCTATCTCCCTCCTCACATCTCTGCCAGCCATCCAGAGTATCATATATGTCAGAACGCCAACCGCGAGATAAGATGCAAAACCCTCAAAAAGCTCCCTTTGCCCTCCCTCCAGGCCTCCATAAACCCTGACAATAGCAAGAGCTATGCCTGCACCGGATAAAAGCGCTGCAATTGCACCATAATAGGCAAATTTGATCTCTCCCACCCTTCCAGTCCTTCTCAGATATGCTACTAGTATCGCTACAAGCAATACAGCTTCGAACCCTTCTCTCAATGAAATTACGAACTGTCCCAGCATGCTTAACACCGTTATATTTAGGCTATCCTAAATTTATAAATTTTTCGGTAAGTCTAAATTTTTACAAGTTTCAGAGCGAAAATGCCCCTCTTAAAATCTGAAAAGGAGATTGAAAATGCCAAGTTACCGATTTCACCTCCAGATTCTGATTCTCCAGACGCCCCCTTCACTCCCCTTTTCCACCTTCCATCCCTCCTTTGCTGCTATCTTCTCAATGTCCTTAACTGACGGAGGGTTATTGGTCAAAACCTCCAATTTATACACCCTCTGCATTGCGAGCTTCGTCATAATAACAGGATAAGGACAGACCATGTCTCTGCAATCAAGTTCGTAAAAATCTCCCTTCCTGACAAGACTTAGCTCCATTTCAATCACCTAAAAGTCTTTTGACATACTCAACCATCTCCTCGACGCTTAAGTTCTCTGCTTCCTTCCAGCCGTGGATGAAGACATCATAAAGCTGCTTTCCACCCTTTACCCTCCCACAAAGACCTATCTCAGCCAATGGATGACATCCACAAGCGTTGCTGCATCCGCTGACAGCAACAAACCCTCCATTTTCGGGCAATAGTCTTAAAACATCCTTTGCATGGAGAATTGTTTTGCCACAGAAGTTTGAAGCGCATGCAACATACATTCTCGGTTTGCTCAGGTCAAATTTCTCGCTCAGATGCTCCTTCAAAGCTTCGACATCGTCAACATCGGTAAACAAAACATTCTGCCAGGGTGTGAGCCTTATCCCGCCGAATTCATCAGCAACATCTGCAAGGAATCGCAGCTTGGAGGAGTCGAGAAGTCCGGCAAAGACCGGAAGGGTGTAGTAGAACTTTCCATCGTCCTGTAAACCCTCTAAATGTTCCGATGGAGCATTCAGGCTGAAATTATTCGCCCTTTCAAACTTAACCCCCATTCTTTGCTCGATTTCCTCCCTTATCCTCTTGCAACCCACCTTCTCAACAAAATTCTTGAACCTCGCCTCCCCTTTTCTCTCAGCATCGAACTCTCTGTAGAGATCAACTACAGCCTTTGCGAACTCAAAAGCCTCATCTTCGTAAACCAGAATTCCCAAATTCTTCGCCTTCCTCACCCCAGGCTTTGAGGCTCCTATTCCACCTCCAACCAAAGGAACGAAACCATCACCATTCCAGCAGAGTGTTAAGTCATGATTTTCTTCCCTTATACAATTATTCTCGCAGGTGGAAATGCCGATTTTGAACTTATGAGGGAGTCTGACGTAGTCCGGGTTGCCTGAGAAAAATTCCGTAATCTCCTTAACGAGCCAGTATGCATCATAACCCTTTTTCCCCGACAAAGGGCAGCAGACTGTGTTTCTAACATCTCCATGACAGACTTCAGAGAAAGCCTGACCGCATAAGTCTGTGGTGAAACCGAGCTTCTCCATCTCAAGGAATATTTCCAGAGCATCTTCAGCCTCAATCCAGTGTAACTGGATATCCTGCCTCGTGGTTATCTCGGCATAACCCCTACCATATTTGTCCGATAACTCTGCTATCCCTCTGAGTTGTTCTGTCGTCAGACTCCCTCCAGGTATTTTGACCCTGAGGAAATGGTCTGACCCGTTGCCATTGTCTCTACCCAAGGAAAACCTCCAGATGAACCTATCCAGCTTTGGCAGTTCAATATCTATTGCCATACTGGAATTAACATTGTTAAGTTAATAAATTTTTTGGATTAAGCCATTATTTTAAAATCATGGTCAAATCAGTCGTATAGGTTTACCTCAACCTCCTCTCCAGCCTTCAAATCCCTGTCAGTCACGACGAATCCGTCCGAAACTGCACTTCTCGCCATAGCCGAAACAAGGCTGACCTCATACTTCTCATCCGGTATTATAGATACGTGCGAGTGTCTAAAGCCTGCTGGCACAGCAAAACCATCCTTAAGCTTGATGAAGAGGAAGTAGCTAAAGCCCTTCGTGGGCAAAAAAACGTCTCCGGCAATCCTTGCCCTAATCTTCGGGAAGGGTCTGTCTCCCACGAAGAACCTTCTGAGGGAAAGCATTGCCGTAAAGCAACCGGCAGGCTTTCCGGGTAGGGCGAAAACAAGCTTATCGTCAACCACAGCAACAACCATCGGCTTTCCCGGTCTCTGCCTGACCCTGTAAAGTAGCATCTCTCCCATCTCTGTAAGAGCCTTCACGACGTAGTCCTTCTTACCTACACTGACTCCACCACTCGTCAGAACAACATCGTAATCCATCACTCCTCTCCTAATCATCTCCTTCACTCCGCTCTCACTGTCTCCAGCGGTGCCGAGAAAGTGAACTTCACAACCCCACTTTCTGAGAAAAGCAGCAATCATCGCCGAGTTTGAATCTGCAATAATCCCCTTCCTTATCTCATCTCCGTTGGAGAAGATTGCAGCCCTCAATCTCCTGTAAACCTTAACTCTCTCCACCCCAGCGCTGATCATTGCAGCGATTTCCTGCGGACCTATTTTCGAGTTCTTTGGTAGGAGTAGGTCGCCTCTTCTAATTTCACTACCCTTTTTAAGCACGTATTTCCCCCTGTCCACCCTGTCGGTTATTCTCATCAAGCCATCCTCTACCTCGGTTATTTCGACTTTAACAACCGTGTCGGCATTCTTCGGCATCTTTGCTCCGGTAGTGATGTAATAACACTCCCCCTCCCTTACATCTCTGTCCGTTACCTCTCCGGCGTAAATCTCCCCCACAATTCTGTAGCCTCTCATTCCTTCCTCAAGCCTAAGGGCATAGCCGTCCATCGTGGCGATGTCAAAGGGCGGTAGGTCCCTCTCCGCAAAAACGTCCTCTGCAAGCTCTCTGTCGAGGGAGTCCTCAACTCTAACCTCTTCCGTCTCCCGCCTGAAGTAGTACTTCTCCCTCAGCTCATCCATCAGCTTCCATGTTTCGTCTATAGTTGTCAGTTCTCGCATGAAAAATCAAGAAACTAAAAAAATATAACAGTTTGGTGGTTACCTTACTTCAAGGCTTCTGGTTTGAAGTGCTTTGCCAGCTTTTCGATGAAGTCCTCGAAACTTATCTTCGATAGCAATCCCCAGTCAAAGGGTTCAGCCTCTCTCAGCTCAATATAGAGGGCATTTGAGGGGCAAACTGCGATGCACGAGCCGAAACCATCGCAAAGCTTCTCATCTTTTAACCTTGCTTTATCATCCTTTAGTTCCAAAGCTGCAGTTGGACACGAATTGACGCATCTTCCACAGCCCGTGCAGAAGTCCTCGTCAATTGCTATGACCATCCTTCTCGTCTTCATACTCAGTGTCCTCTGTGTGCTTTCCTTTCAGCCTCCATCATGCTCTCGTCTATCTTGCCTGAGTATGGTTGAACATTTCCACTGACTCTGACGATGAACCCTTCCGTATCAAGTCCCCTGTTGAACTCTTCCTTCGCTTTTTCAACCATGAGATGGAGAGCATGACAGCATGGAACTTCCATCGTGTATATCTCCAGTTTACGAGCATCTGTTTCAGATACGAGCATCTTTATCCTCTCGAACATCCTCTTCGGGTCTTCGAGCATCGGACAGCCGATGATTACCGTTTCATCTTCGAACTTATCCCTAATCTCTTGATTAATGAGGACAGCACAATCAGCAGCAATGACTATCCTCTCTTTCTTCAGGAAGGGAGCCTTTGGATGCACGAGCATTATCTTAACCGGCCATTGTTTGACTTCCTGCATGTTTATCTTTTTATTTCTACGCCGACTTTTACCTTTCCCCTAAAATCTTCGTTTTTTTAACGATTTCAAAAATGGGCAACCGTTAAATACTCTCTTAACAACGTTAAAAATATGAAGAGTGTTGATTGTATAGGTCTTTACTGCCCTGAACCTGTATTCAGGGCAAGGAAAGCAATTGAGGAGGCTAAGGTAGGGGAGATTATAGAGGTTCTCGCTGATGATCCTGCAGCAGAGTCAGATATACCAGTTCTTGTCAAAAAACTTGGTCAAGAACTTGTTGAATTTGAGAAAGGAGAAGATGGGGTTATGAGGTTTGTGATTAAAATCGTGAGAGAGGTGAGCTGAATGGCAAAGATTATTTACGTTCAGACGAGCGGCGTTGATACGCCCGAAAGGCTGTATGCACCCTTCATACTCGCTATGACAGCAAAGGCAATGGGAGACGAAGCAGTCATATACTTCGTCATAAAGGGTGTAACTGTGGTCAAGAAAGGGAATGCAGAGAAAGTGAAAATCAAGAACTTTCCTTCTCTTAAGGAGATAATGGATCAGGCAATGCAGAACGGGGTTGAGATGATGGCCTGCGACAGAAGTTCCGAACTTCTCGGGATAGATAAAGGCGATATAGTTGACGGGGTTAAAGTAGTCGGTGCTGCTACGCTGAATCAGCTTGTGCTTGAAGCCGATGCAGCCCTGTTCTTCTGACGTTAAAGGGGTGATGAAAAATGCCCTACTTCGACTACGCCTCTGGAAGTCCGGTGGATGAAAGGGTAATCGAGGCAATGCTGCCTTACATGAAGCAACACTATGGAAATCCTTCTTCAGTCCACTCCTATGGCTTTGAGGCAAGAAAGGCGGTGGAAGAGGCGAGAGAAAAGGTATTGTCGCTGGTCAACGGTAAAAATGGAGACATTATTTTCACTTCTGGTGCGACCGAGGCGAATAACCTCGCCGTTATAGGTTATGCTTTGAGGAACGCACGAAGAGGGAAGCACGTAATGGTTTCAGCAGTAGAGCACATGTCTGTGATAAATCCGGCGAAGTTCCTGCAGAAACAGGGTTTTGAGGTCGAGTTCATCCCAGTCAACAAGTATGGAGAAGTTGATATTGGTTTCATCGAAGAAAGGTTGAGGGATGACACAATTTTGGTTTCAGTGCAGCACGCGAACAACGAAATCGGGACGATTCAGCCCATAGTGGAGATTTCGAAAGTTATGGAGAACGCAGATGCAGCCCTTCACGTTGATGCAACGGCATCTCTTGGCAAGATAGAAGTTGATACGGAAAGTTTGAAGGTAGATATGATGACTCTCTCCTCAAACGACATCCACGGTCCAAGGGGGGTTGGTGGTCTTTTTGTGAAAGAGGGTGTGAGGTTGCAACCCATAATACTTGGCGGCGGGCAGGAGAGAGGTTTGAGGAGTGGGACCGAGAACGTGGCTGCGATAGTTGGCTTTGGAGTTGCTGCTGAAATAGCAAAAAAGGAGTGGAAGGGAGATGCCGAGAAAATGGAGAGGCTGAGGGACAGGATTATTGAGAATGTGCTCAAAATCGAGGAATCATACCTAAACGGCCATCCAAAGAAGAGGCTGCCGAATAACGTCAACGTTAGGTTTAGCTACATAGAAGGAGAATCCATAATTCTCAGCCTTGATATGGAGGGTATTCAAGCTTCAACAGGCTCAGCGTGCAGTTCCAAAACCTTACAGCCCAGTCACGTGCTTATTGCATGCGGTCTTAAACATGAGGAGGCTCATGGGTCACTCCTCCTTACCCTCGGAAAGTACAATACTGATGAGGATGTTGATAAACTACTTAACGTCTTGCCGGGTGTGGTAGAGAGATTGAGGATGATGTCTCCACTCTACAAAGCAAAAAGGGGGTGATCGGATATGTATAGCGATAAAGTGTTTGAGCATTTCAGAAATCCCAGAAATGTTGGTGAAATCAAAGATGCTGACGGTGTTGGCACTGTTGGCAATCCTGTTTGCGGAGACCTCATGACCATCTACATCAAGGTTGAGAATGACAGGATTAAAGATATAAAGTTCCAGACTTTCGGTTGTGCTGCAGCGATAGCAACGAGTAGCATGGCAACAGAGCTTGCAAAAGGAAAAACGCTGAAAGAAGCTTTAGAGATAACCAGAGACGTCGTTGCAGAGGCTCTCGGCGGTCTCCCAAAACAGAAGATGCACTGCTCGAACCTCGCTGCAGATGCACTGAGAAGAGCAATCGTTGATTACCTAAGAAAAAATGGAAAGTTTGATAAGATAAAAGAACTGGGATTGGAAAAGGAACTGGAGAAAATGGAAAAGGGTGAAACGGATGATCATGGGGAGTACTGTGAGGCTTAACCGAACATGCTGGGGTGAAAAATGAAACCGCACTGTCTGATCATGGTAAAATACATTCTCCCAGCCTTGAGAGCAAAAGTGGCAGAAGAACTTATAGAGAGGGGGTACAGAGTGAAGGATGCAGCAGAGATGCTCGGTTTAACCCAAGCTGCGGTTTCTCAGTATATCAGGAGTAAGAGAGGGCAAAAGGGAAAGGAAATCATAGAAAAATCGAAAAAGGCTTGTGAGATAATTGATGAACTTGTTAACGCAATAATTGCAAGAAGAGCCACAATGGAAGACGAAGTAGATTATCTCTGCAAGATTTGCGAAGTTTTGAGAGAAGAGGGGATCGTGGAGGATAAATATGCCGTTTGAACTTGACAAGAGCGCTGCAAAAATGAGATGTAATGTCTGTGGTAGGATTGCGAAAGACCCGATAGTTGTCAAAACCTGCTGCGTTGATCATCCCGTTACCTTCTGCAGTAGGAGCTGCTACCAAAAGTGGAAGGCTGGATGGATGAGGAGGCAGGAGCAGATAGCTGACAGAAGAAGGAGACTTCTTTAAAATTTCATAAAAACTATGCCTTTGGCTGCTTTCGGGATGCTCTTTAAAGAGGTTGAAATGAAGAATCAAGAAAGTGAGGGAGCAAAGGTTGATATCCGCTTAAAGGGTCGAAACTGAAATTGCTCAACCCATGCTCGCCTCTTTGAACTCCCTCAGACATGTTCTGCAGCAGAGAACATAGAATTTATTGCGGTATCTGTAAACTATGGGCTCATCGGTCATCTCCTTGCCGCAGTAATCGCACCTGAAGGTTATCTTCAGTCTGAACGGTCTCTCCCTCACCTTTCTCTCGATTACGGGCATGACTTCGATAACTTCAAACTTCCCCCTGTCCATCATTTCGGAGAGTTCGCTTAAATCCTTCAGTGTAACCCTGATAAGGTATTTTTTACTTGTGATTTTGTTGATCTCCACGATTTCCTCGATTTCCCACATTTTTTCGGGTTCCTCAGAGTAAACAAGCAAATATACCGAAGTTCCAAAATCCTCTACAGAACTGGCGAGTTTGACTGTATACTTTTCGATAATACCTTCCTTTTCGAGTCTGCTGATTCTTGATTTGACTGTCTGCCTGCTCAGCCTAAGCTCCCTTGCAATTTCCGAAAAACTCGCTCTTGAGTCCTCTTTCAGGATATTTATCAGCTTCAGGTCAATTTCATCAATTTTCATTACTCACTATTGTTTTGACGACCTATAAAATATTTTCGTGTTGAATTTAACAATATGGTAAAGATTAACCTTATCTTATTTGACAGCAATATCAGTATGATGGAAGAGCTAACGTTGAAGATAAAGGGAATGACGTGTGCAATGTGTGTTAAGTCAATTGAGACTGCCGTAAGAAGTCTCGAAGGTGTTGATGAGATCAAAGTAAACCTCGCAACCGAGTCTGCCTTTTTAAAGTATGATCCATCGAAGGTCACTCTGGATGAAATCAAGAAGTTGATAGAGGAGATGGGGTATGAGGTTGAGGATAACATTGAGAAAGTTATCACCGTCAAAATTGGTGGAATGACCTGTGCTGCGTGCGTTAGAGCTGTTGAAAAGGCAATTGGGGAGATTGAGGGTGTGAGAGATGTTAAGGTTAACCTCTCAACGGAGAAGGCGAGGATAGTCTATAATCCATCCCTCGTCAGCTTGGAGGAGATAAAGGGAGCTGTAGAGAGCATTGGATACACCTTTGTGGTGGAGAGTGCTGAAGAGAAAGAAGAGCATATTGGTGGGATGAAGAGGAAGCTTTACTTTGCAGCCTCAGCCGGTTCCTTTTTGTTTCTCAGCAGCTATTTAGGACTTGCAATTCCACACACTCTCCAGCTTATTATTGCTCTGTCTGTGATGCTTTACTCCGGAAGGGAGATGTTTCTGGCAGCCTTACGGGCTTTGAGTCACAGAACGCTCAATATGGATGTGATGTACTCGATGGGTGTTGGTTCCGCCTTTTTTGCAAGTGTCCTTGCAACTCTTAAGATTCTTCCGGAGGATTACACCTTCTACGAGACCTCCGTTCTGCTTCTCGCATTCCTTTTGCTCGGCAGAACACTCGAAGCATCGGCTAAGAAAAGGACAGGTGAGGCTATAAGGAAGCTAATCGGACTCCAGGCTAATACCGCCACAGTCGTGCGAGATGGCGAAGAGGTGGAGATTCCAGTTGATGAAGTTAGGGTTGGAGATGTTGTCATCGTAAAGCCCGGCGAGAGGATACCGGTGGATGGAGTAGTTGTTGATGGTGAAAGCTATGTTGATGAGTCAATGTTCACAGGAGAGCCTCTGCCGGTTTTGAAGAGGACTGGAGACGAGGTTTTCGGTGGAGCGGTTAGCAAAAACGGAGTTTTAAAAATAAGGGCAACGAGGATTGGTGCAGAAACGCTTTTGGCGCAGATAATAAGAATGGTTGAAGAAGCGATGGGGAGCAGACCGCCGATTCAGAGATTGGCAGATAGGGTTGTCACTTATTTCATTCCGGCAGTCCTGACAATTGCCATAGCGTCCTTTATTTTCTGGTATTTCATAGCAGGAATGCCGGCTTTGTTTGCATTCACAACTCTCATCGCAGTTTTGGTGGTTGCCTGTCCCTGCGCCTTCGGACTTGCAACTCCCACCGCTTTGGCTGTTGGAATGGGCAAGGGTGCGGAACTCGGTTTGCTTGTAAAGAACGGTGAGGCTTTGGAGACTGCGAGGAAAGTTACCACTGTCATCTTCGATAAGACTGGCACCCTGACGAAGGGAAAGATGGAGGTCACGGATTTGATTCCAGTAAAGGCATCAGAGGCTGAATTGCTCTCAATCGCTGCAACCGCTGAAAAAAGGAGTACGCATCCTTTAGCCGAGGCTATTGTGGAGAGGGCAGTAATGGAAGGTGTTGAAATAGCCGAGCCAGAAAGGTTTGAGGTTCTTGCAGGAAAGGGTGTAATTGCAGAAGTTAACGGCAGCAAAATACTCGTGGGGAACAGAAGACTCTTGGCAGAGAATGGCGTAAGCCTTGACACTCTGGATGAGGTTTTATCCGGGCTTGAGAGAGAAACAAAGACGACGATAGTAGTGGCAAAGGATGGAGAGATGGTAGGTGCTATTGGAGTGGCAGACACTCTGAAAGATTCAGCTAAGGTTGCAATTGGGGAACTCAGAAGGATGGGTAAGAAGGTTGGTATCATTACTGGAGACAACAGGAGGAGTGCAGAGGCAATTGCTGAAAAGCTTGGGGTGGATTTCGTAATCGCTGAAGTTCTACCTCACGAGAAGGCTCAGGAGGTCAAGAGGCTTCAGGAAGGGGGAGAGGTCGTTGCCTTCGTTGGAGATGGAATTAACGATGCCCCCGCACTGGCTCAGGCAGACCTTGGGATTGCGATTGGAAGCGGAACTGATATAGCCATTGAGAGCGGTGACATTGTACTTATCAGAGATGATCTGAGGGATGTCGTTGCAGCGATACAGTTAAGCGAGAAAACGCTGAGCAAAATCAAGCAGAACATCTTCTGGGCAATGATTTACAACGCCCTCCTCATCCCCGCTGCAGCAGGCCTTCTGTATCCTCTGTTCGGCATCGTTTTCAAACCAGAGTTAGCGGGCTTTGCGATGGCGATGAGCAGCGTTAGTGTTGTTACAAACTCGCTGCTCATGAAAAATTACGTTCCTCCCATTTTAAAAAAGGAGGAAGGGGGTGATAGAATGGGTAAGGTCGTGCTTGAACTGTCCGGACTTTCGTGCGGGCATTGTGTGATGAGGGTTAGGAAAGCTCTGGAGGAAGCTGGAGCGAAAGTTGAGGAGATAACACTCTACAGGGCGGTTATTGAAGCCCCAGAAGGTGATGCTGAAAGATTCGTAAAGGCTGTGGAAGCTGTTGGATACGGAGCGAGTGTGAAGAGATGAACTTTAAATTTTTTAATTTCCATTGTTTAATCTCTACCACCATAAAAACTGGTTCAATGATCGAAAGGCTGTCCCACCGGCAAGCTCATAACCCTTGGAGATGCTACCAAAAACCGTTTCCCTGTAAATTCCCATGTGGGGATTCATCCGGAGAACTATGAAGAAGGTTGTCAGCATCTCGGCGATGAGGCAGATTCTGGACAATTCTCAAGAATGCCGGGAGAGATACGTATCTGACGGAGGCGTTGTGGTTTCACTTCCGGGCTTTGTGGAGTCGTGATGTGAAAAGCTTGTGGACAAAGCTGATGATTGCGATGCAGTATGACAGAATAGCCATAACGACTGGCAGGAAGAGATGTGATTTATGGGAGATGGAGTCAGGGAGAGGTTTATAGGAGATGATATGAATATGAATAGTTGAGTCTGGGATACGTGAGGGGCAGATCGCCGAGAAGGTTAAAAAATCGTTAAAGGGGTGGATGTCGTAATCGGGGGCAGAAAGGGCCATTGGGTTGAAGATGACAGATTCTGAAAAGTTCGCCAAGGAGGAGGTTGGTGGTGAAATAGCATCATCATTGAAAGGGAGGTGACGGAATGAGGAGAGGTTTGCTTATCGTCGGCCATGGTAGCCAGCTCAACTATTACAGGCAGGTTATGGAGCTGCACAGGAAGAGGATTGAGGATAGTGGGGCTTTTGATGAAGTCAGGATTGCCTTCGCTGCGAAGAATAGAAGGCCGATGCCAGATGAGGTGGTAAAGGAGATGAACTGCGATGTCGTTTATGTCGTCCCGCTCTTCATCTCCTACGGGCTGCATGTGACTGAAGACCTGCCCGAAATTTTCGGATTTTCGAAGGGAGAGGGTATAAAGGAGGGAGAGTTTGAGGGGAAAAAGGTCGTGATCTGCGAACCGATTGGCGAGGATTATTTCGCTACCTACGCAATCCTCAACTCTGTCTTCAGAATAGGGAGGGATTGAATAGCAACAATTGCGATGTGGAGAAGGATGGCTACCTCGCTTTATAGAGGGCGTTAAAAATACGTGCTTAGTTGGTACATCACAATCAAAAACGCTGAAAAAGGTAGAAACGTATTATCTAATCCTTTCCTAATAACTCCCTAACAGCCTCAATAATCATCTCCTTTGGCGGAACGCCAGAACCATTCTCGTAAATCCTGCAGCCCATCACTGCTCTCTCCCCTCTCCTCCTTTTTTCTATATCCAGACCGTTTATCTGGATTGTAGGAGATCCGAGAAAATTGTATCTCTCTGCATCCTCCAGCGTTTTTACCTCGGTAATCTCTATCTCTCCCTGCACGTTCAGCTCCTTCAGAGTTTCTCTGAGGAGTTTTAAGGCAGGTTCGGCATGAGGACATCCCTCGAAGTATAAAAACCTAACCTTAACCTTGTTCATAAAGCACTCTCTTTAATTTATCCATACTATCCATAATCTTCCTCTCAAGGTTTCTCGCCTCTTCCAGCACATCCATCAGTCCAAACTTTTTAATATCCTCAATCATCTCGGGATGGGACATCAAGAAGTCTTGAAGATAATAAACCATGTTTCTGGTGTCGGCAAAGGCATCATTCAGTAAACCGAGCATAAGCATGGCTTTTGCTCTTTCATCCATCACCGTCATGACTTCACCACATTAAAAAATAAATTAAAGGTTATCGAGAACCTCTTGAAGCATTGAATAATACAACTCCCTGTCCTTCGTTAGATTCGTGAAACTGAACTTGGCGTGTGGCTGATAGAACTCATCAATGGCAATTGTAGTAATCTTTGAGAAGTGCTTCAGCGAAGAAAGCATTCTCGACAGGTAGTAGGGCAGGAATCCAAGGAAAACTACTGTATCGTAGTTCCCGCTGCCATCAAATCCTTTGAACTCCTCATCCTGCAGAAACTGGGTTATCTGATGGAGAGTGTAGGTTTTAGAGACTGGTTTTACCCCTTTCTCGATCAGAGGTTTGCTTGAGCCTGCTGTTGCCGCTATTGGAATTCCCTTCTCTGCAAATTTTACAGCAAACTCCACAAGCTTTTCATCCTTCAACAACTGTCCTCCAGTGATGAGCAGTGGTCTCTTCGCCTTCTTTATAACGTTGGCAACAATCTTTGGCTTCACCGCAGTTGCATCTCTGCTAACCTGCACATCTGCAATATCAAACCGCTTTGCGACCGGAAACTTTTCCTCCTTAGTTACCGCCATTTTCAGTCACCCCTTTGTGTACTTAGCATACACTTCTTCAACCAGCGTCGGGTTGAAACCAGCATCGTATGGCCTTATGGGCCCATCTACAATCTTCTTCTTGTCCCAGTCAATCTTCCAGCCGTGCTGCTCTTCGAGAATCCTCAACAGCTCCTCCCTCTGCTTAAGCGGCAGGTCTGCCTCGCTCCTGACATAAACTGGCCAGTCGTCTGGCAGATCACCATAATACTTCTGATGTAGCTCGATGTAGTGCGTCAGCTTGATCTGCCTGCCTGCTGACGTGTCATTTGGTCTGATACACAGCCTTGCAAGCTGAACGATCGCTTCCTCCTTCGTCTCAACTGCCACAAGCAGAGAGTCTGGGGCAGGCTCGATGTTGATCTTCTGTTTCGTCTTTATGTCGTAAACCCACCACTTGTCCTTCTTCCATGGTTTTCCGATGTATGCTCTTCTGTACTTTGTTCCATGAGGCCCAACAACCACGGGCACACCCAATCTGTTAAAACCCGTTGCGATGGATGCAGCTTTATGGCTGTAGGGTCCCCAACTGAATCCAACTGCTCCAACCCTGTTCAGAACATAGTCGGCTATTTCAGCATAGTTACCTCTAAGTGGCCTCATTGCGAAGATGTTGGCGATTTTAATTGTAGCTCCAGAGATGTGGGCGTTACTCACACAGCTCCCGACATTTACAAGCCCACCGGCATCGAAATCTCCTGGGTATTTCTCATAAAGGGTCTTACCCTCTTCGTCCTTTATCATTCCAATGTCCATCGCGTGGCAGCCGGAAGTTACCACAATATAGCGTCTTTTCAGAAACTCCTCGAGTATTTCCACGATTGACTTCATCTCGTCTGGATAGTTGATACACCCAACTGCAGCTATAACTCCCGGAATCTGCCCGAAGACGATCGGCTGACCAACCTTTCTGATTTCAGTGTCCTGTATTGGCCCCCTTCCGACTCTCGTCTTTCCTGTTTTGTTGTAGAGATTGTCGTAGTTGGCTCTCATGATGACATTTATGATCTTGATATTCTTAGGACAGGCCTGTTCGCATTTTCCACATGCAATGCAAATCTCCTCAAGCTTTGCGAGCTTGCTCAGATCACCCGTCTTTTGAGCATGAACCATTCCCTGATCAACTCTCAGGCTGTGCGGGCAAGCAAAAACGCAGTTCATACACTGCGTACATTTATTTACCTCTTCCATCAACTGCTCGTCATTCTCGAAGAACTTGTATTTCCTCTCTCCACCATGCTTCCTGAACACAGCTTCAGCAACAAGCGGTGCAACCTGCCCCACTTTCTCTGGAACCGGCAGGAATACGCCTGGTAGCTTTCCACTCACAAGAGCATCAACTATCTTTTCCACTGGCCACTCGCTAACGTCAGGCAGGCCTCTCACAGCAGCATCGCTCGTTGCGATAAGTGGGACTCCAGCCTTCTTGCAGGCATCGAGAAGGTCTGCCCTTATGCACTGCTCGTCACTGATTACAACATCCGCGAGTCCGGCTCTTATTACCCTCAACTGGTAATATATCGGTCCGAATATTTTTGCTTTCGCGCTGTATCTTGTCATATCGTGTGCTGTGCAGCAAAGCCCTGCAATCTCAAAGTCATCCAGTCTCCCTTGTTCGTCCAGATAGTCGGTAACCGGTCTCGCATACATTACATTGTGCCCTACGACTACAATCGTTGGCTTGGATACATCAACTATCCCGAACCCCGTGTCAACCAGCGGTGTGTTGGGCTCCGCTTTGGGAAAGTTATAGGCTACTATCTGCGCTATATCCGCAACCTCCATCCCAACATGGTCAGCCATTGAAACATGCAGAGCCTTGCTTTCGTAATCGAAGTAACTTTCCTCATTTCCTATGTGGACGGAGTGCAGAACTTTTACTATCTCTTTCTCAGCCCAGCTGAGGGCTTCCCTTAAATCACCTAAGGTCTTGGGTTTTATTCCCACAACAGTCCTCATCACGGGTGCCTCTACGTTCACGTTTCCTCCAAGGTCTATCGGTAAATCCTCACCGTATTCTTCAATCAGATGATCCACAAGATGTCTGGCATGAGCTGTATGGGCTGATGCTCCTATGCAGCAGGCAATGGTTACAAGCCTTGCCTTGGCAGTTTTCAGATCAATACCACATGCACCTTTTTTGTTCATTGATAAATCGCAGGGACCCATTGTGCAGAGATTGCAGAAATCCTGCATCGGGGCGTAGAATGGCTCATAGCGCTCAAGTAGCTTGTGGTCCCACTTCCTAAGCTCTATAATACCGGGCTTTGGTGTAGGCCCAGCCTCTTCCCATTCCTCTTCTTCCTCCTCGACAATTTTTCCGATATGGATGCTGACATTTCTCAATTCATCCACAACAAAAGCTCCCTTTTTCAGTTCAAACATAATACCACCTACTTATCAAGTATATGGTGAAATTTTAAAATTTATAATCCTTTTGGTGTTTTGGGTTTATTACACAAAATCAAAATTAATCAAGTATCCTCACATCTGAAGACACTAATGTCGTTTTTTCAACTTTACCAATCACGGCTTCAAAACTCTTCGTCTGCTCTGTCGGATGAAGTGATCTCAGGAAAGGGTATGATACTGGCTGATACATCAGTTCCGCAACAACCCTTATTGGTTTTGAGAAATTTCCCTTGACAATATAGGTTACCTCGTCTCGACCACCAACAAAGTTGGTGTCTGTTGCAGCAAGACCTCTTACCAAAGTATCGGGATGCGCTCTGGATTTTTCAAAGCCTTCAGGCAGAATTCTGTTGTCCTTCACGTAGCCGAATGCTTCGAGTAATGTCCTCGTCACTCTACCATCTTTATTCACCATTATTGATTCGTAAATCTGAACATCTCCCTCACTCCCTACAACATCGTGATGGGGTTCGAAAGGCTCATCCTCTCCCTCAATCCTTCCGTCAGAGTAGTACTTTCCGGACTCGAACACTTTGCCGCTTGAATCCTCCACAAAGAGGTGAATGAATGCTCTTCTTGATGGAAATCCGGTGGGGAACTTGTGGCCAGCAAAATTCTCAACAGTAACCTTAATAACGATTTTACCCTTTTCTAACTCTACTGATTCTATTTTAATTCTTGCGGCAGATTTTAGCTGAGTCTCTGATCTCTTGGCTCCAACCTCATCCCCCTGTATTTTTAGTATCTGAACGTTAGCTCCGACAAAGTAATGTGCCTTCATGTCCCTTAAAGGTGCATTTTTTGGCATTGTGGTTACTTTCGCTTTTCCTGCCTTCATGTGACACATCTGGCAGGTTATATTCTGGCTGTAAATGCTATTTAACCACTCAAGGAATGGTGTTTGCTCTGGAAAAGTTCCAATGACCTTCCCGTTCTCAATTGTGGGTGTGTAGAGTGTGTGGCAGATTGCACAGAGTTCTGCTCTCTCAACCACTTCCCCCTTTACGGGACGGTAACCTGAAGCTCCAGCCATCAGCTCTGGCCAACTCGGGTCAAATGGTCCATAAATTTTTCTTTGAGGTTTTTTAGTTGTGAAATCTATGACATAATGTCCGCTGAAGCTGCTCTCTTTCCCTAAATCCCGATTTTCTATCTGATGGCAGATTGTGCAGGAGACACCCTCGATGGCAAAATCATGGAACTCGTAGTCTTCACGCAGTCCCTCACTCACCGTTAGTTTAAAACCCTCCGATGCAGCCTGAGCTGAGGCGAGGGGCATGTGGCATCGGGCACATTCTGCCTCTATCTCGTCTTTAAGTTCTGGAAATTCAGCAGTTTCACTGCTGAGCTTCGCAAGGAAATAGGGGTCAACAGCGGCGTTGGAGTGAATACTCTGCTGCCAGTCTGAGTAGATGGACACATCCCTTCCACTGACATCAATCAGGCGATCATGACATTTAGAGCAGGTGGTTGAAGTTGTGAAAAGCTCCTCTTTGTGAGGATAGATGTTTTTTTCATAATGCTGGACGCAAAGAGTAATAGAAAGGGCGACAAGAACAATTACTAAGGTTTCTTTTTTGTTCATGAGTTTTGTTATCTCAAAACGTAAATTAAACTTTCGAATGGAAACCTTTAAAGTTGTGGGAAGAATTAGTATTATGGCAGAGATTTTGATGTATGGGCTAACAACTTGTCCTCACTGTAAGAGAACCTTGGAGTTTCTTAAGAAATCGGGAGCAGATTTTGAGGTAATATGGGTTGATAAGCTGAAAGGAGAGGAGAGAAAGAAGGTCGTAGAGGAAGTTCACAGAATATCCGGAAGTTATTCAGTGCCCGTTGTTGTCAAAGGGAACAAGTATGTTCTGGGCTACAATGAGGAAAGGCTTAGAGAGCTTTTGAGCAACTAATTGGTGGCAGGATGGAAGTAGAGGATTACCTACGCATTTTCGAGAGGGTTGCCGAAAAGAGAGGGTGGAGAGTGAATCCCGACACCAAACTGGTTAAAGAGTTTGCTAAGGGTCTGATAGAGAATAAAAAGAATTATGGAATGGCTACTTGTCCGTGCAGACTTGTTACGGGAAAAAGGGAGATAGATAAGCTGATAATCTGCCCCTGCGTTTATGCTGAAGAGGATATTAAGGAATACGGAAGGTGCTACTGCGGACTTTATCTGAGCAAAGAGAAGGAGCCAGCTGATAGTCTTCCCGACAGGCATGTAAAGTATTATTTGGAACCCTAAAAATCCCTCCGACAATGAAGTCAAAAAATTAAGATTTAATCAATTTTCTCAAACTGATCTTTACTCGCTCCACAAACAGGGCAAACCCAGTCTTCAGGCAAATCCTCCCATCTGGTTCCTGCTGGGATATCGTTATCTGGATCTCCCTCATTCTCGTCGAAAACGTATCCACAAACCTGACACTCATACCTTGCCACGATATCACCCGCTATAGGCTAAATCTACACCATCCTCTGTAAGATAAAGCTTTCCATCCTTCTCCACGACAAAACCTTCTGCAATGAGAAAATCAAGGTTGAACTTAAACTCGAAGTCTGTTATGTCTCTTATTTTTCTCCTCAGCTCATCCCTCGTTATCCCGCCACTTCCTATCCCCTCTGCCATCTTTTTTCTTACGGGATTCGAGGCGGCTTTGAACAGTCTTTCGTGCTGTTCTCTATCCCTCTCCCTTTCGACCATTCCTGTCACCTCCCCTTGTTATTCTCTGCAATTTTATTTATTTCTTCCTCATCAGGCTGAACTCTTCCCCTATCTACCATCTTCTGAATTTTGTAATGTGTGAATCTGCTGTCATCTTTATGACACTCAAAGCATTTGGCTTTAAATAGCTCTTCCCCTGTTTTTCCCACTTTCCTGAGTACAACTGACAGTTAAGAGAAGCGAGCGATGCGACAAGCAAAAGCGACATGCAAGAACTTCGAATACCGAATCAGCTAAACTAATTCTCAACCCTGAAAAAGAACTCGAAATTGTTTACCTTCACTCTCAAATTTGCCCCTCTACTGCATGCATAGACCTCCCAAGGCTTTTCACCACAGCAGTAGACTTCAGGTGCTCTGTATCCAGTTCTCAAATCACACATTGAGAGAAGAATGTATTCCCCTCGTTTTGAAGCAATAGCTTTGGCGTATTTTTCAGCCTCCTCAAGGCTGACATCCTTTTTAAGATTTATTTTTACCTCTTCCATAGTCCGACTTATGCTTTTGAAATATTAAAGTCTTTTCCGATATTTATGCAAGTTAAAAATTGAAGCTTATAAAAAATCAGCAGCATGCGTTTATGATTATGGCGTTTTCGGGACATGCCTCAACACATGCACAGCACTCAATGCAGTCATCACTTCTTTCAGGGACGGCGTAGGAATCCGATATTTCGAAAACTGCGAAAGGGCATACATCTACACATTTCCCACATCCAGTGCAGGTTTCAAGGACAACTATTGCGACCATGATCGGAGTGTCGGCGGTGATTTATTAGCACTATCTCGTTTAGTAAAAGATAGTATCATCATTTTAAATCGTAATCTTTTAATCCCAATATTTTAAACTATTGAATACATATAATTTAGAAAGTTTAAATTAGACGACATCCCAGAACATAGTATGCTCGTATCTGAGATGCACGGTGATGTCGAGGCTGTAAAGGTTGGGACAGAGGTTCAGGGGAGAGTGCTGCACTGGGTTTACCTTTACTATTACAAGACTCTGCTCTTCGATACTGGATGTGTAAATACTGCTCACGAGGTTTTTGAGCACTTCAGGGGGAAGAAAATTAGGGCTGTTCTGATAACCCACTACCATGAGGACCATATCGGTGCCGTAAACCTCTTCAAAGAAATAACAAGAGTACTTGTCCCTGCCGAATCTCTTGAGATTCTCAAAAATCCTCCCGATGTTCCAGAATACAGAAAGATTGGATGGGGGCAGCCGGAAAGCATTGTTGGTGTGGAGGTGGCTGAAGAGAGGATGGTTTTTGACGATGTGGATGTGAAGATGATAAAAACTCCCGGTCACAGCTTTGATCATGTCAGTTATCTCGTTGATGACAAGCTCTTCTGCGGTGATCTAGTAATAAACACAGCCCAGATAGTGTGCATGAGAGAGGAGGACTTGTTGAAGACCATAGAGTCTATAGAGAAGGTTTTGAGTTACGACTTCAGTCATGCTTACACGGGAGTGGGAGTGGCTTCGAGGGACGAGGTTGTGGAATATCTGAACTACCTTAAAGGTCTGAAAGCTAAAGCTGAGGAGTTATACGCTGCTGGTAAAAGTATTGAGGAGATAATCAACGCAGTTTTCCCGAATCCGTCCCAGAAAGCCATACTGATGGAATTCGTCAGTGAGAAGGAGTGGGCGAGGGAAAATATGGTCAAGTCTCTTCTCGGTTTGCCGAGAGAATGATGCAAAATTTTTATACTTTGTTCGACCAATAAAAACGTGGAGTACCTTCTCTTTGCCGGCAGAGAACTCGAAGATGTTTTGTCGGAGTTAAAGGGGGCTAAACCAGCCTTTAAAAGACACCGGTATGTCGAAATCCTCGCCCAGTTCGAGGGTGGTGTTGTCGGTAAATACGGCGATTTTGTTTTTCTTTTTACCGACCGTGAACCCTCACTTACAACAGAACCTTTGGAGAGGGTTGTGGTGGAAATATCAGAAGACGATGGCAGCTACAAACCCTTCAGATTTGGAAAGTACAGATACGACGGAAAGCTGTTGATAGACGTCGAGTTCACGGAAGATTTCCTCCATGACTATCTCCCTGCCCTCCTGTCAGAGATCGCGAAGGCTAAAATTCTGATAAAGGAGTGTAACATGAGGGTAAGCTATCTTGCGGACAGAGAGACGAAAATCGTGCACGAGGTCACGAAGCTATCCGAAGAGACAAAAACACTGAGTCCTGAGAGGCTTGAAGAGCTATCATTTGAAGTTTCAAGTATGCGAGCAGAATTCTTTTCGAGCTACATGCACTTCAAGGATGCTGTAGAGGAAATTTTCTCTGCGATCTCTGGAGCAGAGAAGATTTCAAATTTTCTCGGAGGGATGCTGGAAGAGAAGATTCGTGAGATGAAACTGGAGCTGGAAAGGATGAAATACTATGAGTCCAGCTTCGAACAAACTCTATCGGGGGTTAGAGATGCTCTTGATGTCGTGCATCTCCGCCTTGAAATGCTGAGGGGGAAAGAGAACCTTGAGCTTCAGAAAAGAACTTCGGCATTACAGGCTGCTGCTGCAATTATCGAGTTCGTTGCGGTATACTACTACACGCTGAAAATATGGGAGACTTTTCTCCCCGTAAAGAAGGTGCCAACAACCATTTCTTTCTCACTGCTTGTTGCTTTTACAACAGTTGTCGTTATTCTGACTGATGCTCTCGGCGAATATATAAAGGACAGGAGAGTTACAGTAAAGTTCACACTACTATCTGCTCTACTTCTGGCGATCCTCGTTTTAATGGCGTATCTCCCTATTCTCTTCTCAAAAGCCTGATAGCCTTAAGCCTATCATTAAGCAACTTAACATGTTCCCTTTCCTGAGCTATCAGAAAGTCCAGTAGCTCAGCCGTTTGCATATCGGCGTCTTTTTTCAGTTTAGTATACTCTTCTATTGCTTCCCTTTCAAGTTCGATTGCTTTTTTCAGAATTTCTTCAGGGGTCATAGAATCAGTGTGGGTGATAAAAAATAAAGATAACTCCAAGCAAATTTCGAAAAATATATATTAATAATGAAGTAGATTTTTCCGATGAGTGGAGAAGAACTGGTTGAATTTGTCACCAGAATTTGCAGAGAGTGTGGACCAAGACTTGCAGGAAGTGAGGGAGAGAAAAAAGCGGGTGAAATTCTATATAAAGAGATGTCAGAGTTCTGTGATGAAGTTAATAAGGAATACTTCAGATCGAGACCGGGTGGTTTTCTTGACTATATATGGTTCACAGCCGGGCTTTACATTGGAGGAGTGGTGGTCAATCTGCTGGGCTACCCGCTAATTGCTGCGTTTCTGATGCTAATTGCCTTTCTGATTTTCCTTTTCCAGCAGTGCCTGCACTACGAGATAATAGACTTCTTCTTTCCCGAAGTTGAAGAGTTCCACATTGTTGGAAAGATAAAGCCGAAAGGAGAAGCAAAAAAGCTTGTCATTATCTCCGCCCACTACGACTCGCCCTATGAGTTTCCACTGCTCGGTAGATTGAAGAAAAAGTCCGTTTACATTATTGGTCCAGCAATTATTATCACACTTCTAACAATGTTTCTGTCCATCGTTGAGGGTATCACCTATATCCCGCTTGTGAGTTTTGCCCAGATGCCACTAATGCTGATAGGCAGCCTGCTTCTGCTCTTCATAGCCTTCAACCTGAGGTCAAGCAGGGGAGTGCTTGGTGCAAACGATGATCTCGCTGGAGTTGCAGCAGTCATGGAAGCAGGGAGATTTATCAGTCAGAACAGACCGGAAAATACAGAGGTGTGGGTTGTTGCCTTCGCTGGAGAGGAGCATATGAGAGGCTCAAAGAGATTCGTTCAAAAGCATTACGATGAACTGAAGAGGAGGAATGCTATCCTGTTCAACCTCGAATGTCCTTCGGCTGATTACTTCCTGATAGGGACCGAGGAGAAAATGTTCTTCGCCAAACATTCCCCAACTGCTGTTGAGTATGCGAAAAGGGCTGCAGAAAATATTGACTTTGAGGTGAAAGTTGGAGTCTTGCCCTTCGCTGGGAGTGATGCTGCAAATTTCTCGAGAAAGGGTTTGCATGCCGTTTGTGTTTTTGGTTTTTCCGCAAAGGAGGATGCTCCTTACTACTGGCACACAGTGGATGATATTCCGGAGAACCTCAAACCCGAGCCGATAGCTAAGGCTGTGGAACTTACAAAAAATTTTGTTTACATCGTTGATTCTTCCTGAAACTATTTTTTGGTAACAATTTCTTTGAGTCTCGACTTCAGAATCTTTCCTACGGGATTTCTCGGGATCGCCTCTGTGATTATGAGTTTCTCTGGCAGTTTGTAAACGGCAAATCCCTTCTCCTTCAAATATTCCCGCAACTCTTCAAGCGTCGGTTCTTCATCTCTCGGGACAACGAAGATGCAAACTCTCTCACCAAGAACTTCATCAGGCATTCCAATGGCAGCAACCTCCAGAACCTTTGGATGCTCAAGTAGGGCATTCTCAATCTCTGCAGCACTGATGTTGAACCCTCCTCTGATTATTATGTCCTTCTTCCTGTCATAGAAGCCAATATGACACTCATCCTTGATCACGAAAAGGTCTCCGGTTCTAAAGAATCTCTTTCCATCATACTCCACAAAAGCTCTTTCTGTCAAATCTGGTCTGTTGAAGTAGCAAGGTATTACTCCGGGACTTCTGTAAAGCAGTTCTCCGATCTCTCCCGGTTTTGTAAGCTCTTTGCCTTCTCCATCTACAATCTTGGTTTCAACACCTCTGACTCCGCTCTTCCATCCGCAATCCTTGCCCCAGTTCGGAAAGTGATCAACCCTCTTCGCTGTATCGGGGACGTCGAGTGGGCCAGCTATTAATGCAGTCCCCTCGTTCTGCCCCCAGATGTTCACGATGTCAATCCCCCACCTTCTCTTAAACTCATCTATCGCCCACTTTGATGGAGGAGCACTTCCCGTTGTAATTGTTTTAACAACACTTAGATCGAACTTCTCGATTCCCGGAAATTTGAGAGCCATGTTCAGAACCGCTGGAACAAGAATGGTGAAGTCTATCCTTTCCTCAACGAGTTGTCTAAGGCAGATGACGGGATCGAAGGGGTGGTGGAGAACCAAAGTACCAGCTTCAAATATCCACGGAATATAGTTCACTCCAACACCTGTCATGTTAACAAGCGGGGCAACACAGAGAATTCGTGGATTCGGCGGGACATTCATTGCACTTCTGAAGCCTGATATGTAATACCAGTTGTTGTGGGTCATTGGACAGCCCTTCGGGTCAGCCTCAGTACCAGAAGTCCAGCAGATCGTAAAAACGTCGTTAGCATCTACTTCAACTTCATCAGGCTTTCTATTCCTGTTTGCCATTTCTCTAACTTCATCAAGTGTTATGACTCTCTCAACAACTTCTTTCCCGGCTTCTGCATGTTTATAACCTTTGAATTCCTCAACAGTTATGTATTGCTCAGCCTTTGTTAGTTTTGCAACGTACTTCAACTCCTTTGCTCTCCATTGCATAGGCATTGGAGATATCACTCCTCCTGCCCTCGCTATGGCCAGATATAGCATCGCAAGCTCCCAAACGTTCGGAAGCTGCACCAAAACGACGCTATCCTTCTCTACTCCTACATCCTGAAGCTCTGCAGCAACTGAATCTACAATCCTGCCAAGTTCCCCGTAATTCAGCCTTTCGGCATCGCTGCCAACAAGCTCCTTTCTGTTTGGGGGGTCAACGAGAGCTTCTCTCTCAGGAAAATCCTTCACGTTTTCAAAAAACCTGTCAAGCAAGGTGCTTTTGCCCCAAAAACCCTTTTCCGTATATTCTTTAATCAAATCTTCGTCATGCAAAATCATAAAGTTTCTCGACCTTGACGAATAAATATTTTTTGAGAGAAAACTAACTACACAGACAACCTCACTTTCTTTCTCTAATCGAATGAAGATTGTTATGAGAAGTGCAGGGCAGAAAGGTGGCTGTTTCCGGAAGTAGAGAAAAGATTGGGGTAAAGCTGGAATAAGTAAAAGATGTTACGTTCATCCCTAAAGCATTTGCCACTCCTGCTCGAAAGCGGAGTTTATCTGAGATACATTCAGGAGTTGCTGGACATAAAAGCTCTAAAACGACAGAGATTTATACTCATGTTGTCATGAAAGATTTAAGGAAGATTAAGAGTCCATTGGATTTGATGAATGGTGGGGAGGATGAATAAGCTCGTATATCCTTCCAAATTGGAACAAAATACGAAGTTCGTATATACCGAGATAGGGCGAAGCGGCAATGGAGGTAGAACAGCATGATGTTTAAAATTAATGATGTTAAATGGAAGAAGAGCTTAAACAATATAATTTTTGTTGGAATAATAAAAACAAATTGCCTTCGGCAACTTCCGATATCCGCCGGACGTTAAATGAAATGCCCAAGCCCACCCTGAAAACATTTATATAGACAGTTACTAAATCAGTAAAAAGGAGATAGAATGTTAAAAATTGCTCTGATTATTATAGGCTTAATTGTTGCTCTAATAGTATCAGGTTGTGTTATAGGCAGCTTTGCATTTACCAAAAAGGCGAAAGAAGGGGCGGAGGCACTCTTTATAGGGGGCAAAGAGATGGAACTAGAAGTCGTTACTGATAAGGATATAGAAGGATTGCCCGAACCTGTTCAAAGGTATTTGAAACATACGCAAATTATAGGCAAGGAAAAGATCAAAACCGTGAGGTTGAAACAGGGAGGATATTTTCGGATGAAAGAGAATCAAAAGTGGATGCCAATAAAAGCAGAACAATACTTCAATGTCGATTCTGTTGGGTTTGTCTGGGTAGCAAAAGTAAGAATCGCTCCATTAGTGTCAATATTCGCAAAAGACGAATTTATCGCTGGTAAAGGAAATTTAGTGGTGAAACTGCTTGGACTTATCAAGGTTGTTGATGCAAAGGGACATGAAGTCGATCATGGAGAAATCTTGAGATTTCTTGCTGAATGCATATGGTTTCCTTCAGCGTTTTTGAATGACTATATTAGGTGGGAAGGCATTGATAACGGTTCAGCAAAAGCAACGATTAGTTATAAAGGAATCACTGCCTCTGCTATTTTTCATTTTAATGAAAAAGGAGAGATAACAAAGATAACAGCAAAGCGATATAGAGAAGCGAACGGTAGATTTGCACTTGAGGATTGGGAAGGGCAAATCGTAGAATACAGGGAGTTTAACGGCGTTATTATTCCAAACAAGGTAGATATTATCTGGAAATTAAAAACCGGAGATTTTTGCTATGATAAAGTTGAGATCGTTGACATTGAATACAATAGGCCTTCAGTATATTAAGTGGATAGAGGAAGATATTGTTGCGTGCTTGGGCACTCTGCGGTGCTTCGCACCTTGCCCCATTAAGGTCGTCTAACAGGTGGATACGCGGTTCTTACAGAATCCAAATCGCCTTTGGCAACTTCACATACTCGCCAATTCGTTAGGCAACATCTTTTTAAATAAGATGAAAACAGATGAAATATAAGAGTGCAAAAATCGGGAGAAAGTTTAAGTTTGATTGGGAAGGTGGGTTATCAGAGATACAAGAGAAATTTACTTCTGTTGAGTTGCAACATAAAGCTCTGGAGTGGAGATAGTGTTTTTAGTAGATACAAATGTATTTCTGGAGATCCTCCTGAAACAGGATAAAAAAGAAGATTGCAAGAAGTTTTAAACGATAATATTGGAAATCTTAGCATAACAGATTTTTCTTTGCACTCCATCGGTGTAATCCTCTTTAGATATAGCAAGGAAGAAGTTTTTAGGAAATTTGTCGAAAATATCATGCTCAACATCAAACTCCTTTCATGCCAGTGGAACTACATGGAGAAGTTACAAACGTCAGAAAAAGCCTGAGTTTGGATTTTGATGATGCTTATCAGTATAGCGTAGCCAATATTATGGATTGAAAGTTGTTACAATGGACAGAGATTTCGAGAGAGTAAGGGATGTGGAAATTTTATTTTTATAGAACATCACCTAATAGGCGAATATGTAACACGCCTTCGCCTTCGTCCAAATTTGCTATCGCAAACTTCACATATCCTCAGAACGTTAAACGAAATGCTCGCTACGGGCAAAATGTTTAATAAGGTTAAAATTATGGAGGAATACAAGATGACAAACAAAAAATGTCCAAAATGCGGTAGCGGAAACATTGATGAAGGTAGTATTGGTGGATTTGTTTTTGGATATAAATCACATAAACAAGGTTTATTTTCAGAGCCTGTTAAAGACTTTGAAGCAAAGCTTTGTTTAGATTGTGGATATGTAGAATTTTATATAAATGTTAACGAATTAAAGAAAAAGTTGAAAAAGTAATTTTGCCCCTCGCTCACACTCTCACTTGCTATCGCTCGTTCGGGTCTATTGACTTTGTCTAACAGCAGATATGATGCTACAGCCTTCGACTTCTACCCAAATCCTTGCTACGCTCGAACTTCTCATACCCGCCAAGACGTTAGGTATAATCGAGAACGATCGTCATGAACGAAATAGAAGAAAAAATATTCTTTGAAACTTTCTTAACAACTCCATTGATTTGATTCAGCTTTAAAGATGACTTACAGAGACGCAAGTGATGAAATAAACCGCTTTACCTCTCCCCCATCCCATCAAATCATATGGGGATACGTTCAGGAATTAGGAGAAAAGATAAGTCAGAAGTTTAAAGCTAATGCATATAGTCTCTACTATCATCCTCCCATCCTCGAAAATCTGAGCTCTTCGATAATTTCAGCGTGAACATTTTCAGCACACTCAAAAATCACTTCAGTTTGGGGTATGTTGAGATTGCTTTTTCCCATAAACCTCATTTCTATCCTTACCTTTTCCTTATCCCTTGATGCAACGATTTCAAAATCTTTTTCAAAAATCTCGAATCCAAGTCTCTCCAGCACTCTCCTAATCTCGGCCTTTATCTCCTCAGTACTCATTCCAAAGAGATGTATGAACTTCACAGAAACATCTTTGCTATTCTGAGAGAGTTGGCTATGTGCCTGCTGGCATTGCCCTCCACAACGTCCTCATGCCCTGGATACATGTTCTCAACGTCAAGCTTCGAAAGCATTTCTAAGGATTTAATCAGCTCTCTTGCACTTCCGCCAGGCAAATCAACCCTGCCAAAGCTTCCATGGGCGAAGACAGTGTCTCCACTAAAAAGCCACTTCTTTTCTGGCTCGTAAAGGCAAATACTTCCAGGAGAGTGGCCGGGAGTGTGAATTACCTCCAAATTTGTCTCTCCAAGCTCTATTCTTTCTCCGCCTTCAAGCATAATATCGGGCTCGAAGGGTTTGAAGCTGACACCAAACATGAACGATGTAAACCCCTGAGCCTTTATCAGCGAATACTCATCCCTGTGTATTGCAATCTTGGCGATGCTCTTAAAGTGGCCTGCAGCTGCAGCATGGTCGTAGTGGGAATGGGTAAGGATTACATAATCAAGCTCTTTTGGGCTGATATATCTCGAAACTGCGTTGATAATAAACTGAATGTCTCCTCCAACATCTATTAAGGCTTTCTTCTCGTCCAGTAACAGATAGCAGTTTGCAGCCAGTGGTGGTGCCACAATCCTTATCGGCTTCATAGCAACTCCATGTCCTCTATTTCGACGCTCTCCACTCCGTCTATCTTGCCTATTTCTTCGATATACCTGTCTCCAATCCCTTCTGCATCAGGCATTACTGCCATTAGCACAATCGCCTTTAATCCGAAAGCTATGGGCTGTATGGCTGTGTCCCTCACCTCTACCTCCTCCATTTGAATACCCTTGATTTTCTCCAGAACTTCATCGAGGTTAACGTCAACATCGCTCGGCATCACCCGAATCTTCATCACAACACTACCCATCTCATCACCTCACGGCCCCTCAAATCCACAGCTCTCGCAAACGTAGGGGTTTGCGAGTTTTCTACATTTTTTACAGCGGTGAATCATCTCACCACATTCAGGACATGGAAAGGCGACATAGTTAGCACCCACGAGGACTGCTCCGCAGCTAACACATCTCGTTATGTCCACTGAAATCACCTCCCTTCTATCAGCGTGCCTTTCGCTCTTCCTCTCAATATATAATCTTTTAGCTCTTCAGGGGAGCATACGAACATGTTTATTCCATACTTTAAGAGCAGTTCAGGAGTATATGGATCAACAACGTTGCTCTTCACATCCGAAGCCTTTACTGCCGGCAGAATGTCCTTTTCTCCACTTATCCCACCCGCAGCAGTTACCTTAACGACCTCTTTGAAGCCGAGCATATGGGCAAACCATACTGATATGCTGTCCGATGTAACGTCCCATGAGTGAGGTAACTCGTCATATTTCCTGAGCAACATATAGGGCAGCACCACAGCCCTCTTGCATTTTTCAAACTCCTTAAATTCGTTCGGCTCTAAGACAGAGAAACCGTAATTTTCCGCCACTTCAGCAATAAAAAGTCCATAAATATTCATTGCAGCAATCGCCATCCAGTGGGATGTTGTGGGTGACAAGCCCGCATCAACTTTTCTCACAGCATCTGCAAAAACCCATCCACCAGGGATAACATAAGCTCTTTCAGCCTTGCTGAGCGCTCGAAAAATAACCTCCAATCTATCCGCTACACTTCCTCCAACCTTAACGATCACAGAAATCACTTCGTTTTCTCCAGAACAGACTTCACCTTATCCTCCATCTTGCCTCCTTTTACCCTTTGGTCAATCTTTATCACATAGTAGTTTCTTGGTGATCCGCTTTGAAGTAAAACAGCATCAATTTGCTCGAGAATTTCGGCAAGCTTCTCGAAGCTTTCAACTTCAAACGAGGTTCCCATCGGGTTCACTTCATACTTCAATCCGGCCTTTTTCAAAATTTCTATGGCTTTTGCCACATAACTGCTGAGCGACTCGCCAACGCCTATCGGAACTACAGAAAGTTCTACAATCATATAAAAAATAAGGGAGGTGGAGATATTTAAAGTTTTAAAGCCGGTCTATCACGGGAATGGGGAGCTTATTTGACTTAGTACTCTCTCTGACCCTGGATTTGGGTTTCGAAAACGCCCTCTCCTCAATATTTCTCAAATCCTTTATTTTCCTCTGTTGCGGTATGTGCTCGTAGTTCAGTGAGCCAACAAACTCTTTGTCCTTTATTCCGGTCATAATCGAGACGACTCTGACGAACCCCTCAAACTCCTTATCAATTCTTGCACCCCATATCACGTTGGCGTTGTCGTCAATCTCGAAGGTTAGATTCCTTATGATTTCCTCAGCCTCCTTGAGCGTTAGGTCATGCCCGCCGGATATATGCACAAGAGAGCCAGTTGCACCTCTGTAGTCAACATCGAGGAGTGGGTGAGACAGGCAATCCCTGACCACAGCATTTGCCTTGTCCTGTGCCTTAGCCTCCCCAACAAGCATTACCGCAACTCCACCCTGACCCATTATCGCCTTAACATCTGCAAAATCAATATTCACAAGGGATGGAGTGGTTATTGTGTCTGAAATACCCTTAATTGTCTCGGCGATGAGCTGATCCATCACACTGAATGCAGCATCAATGGGCAGATTGGGATAGTATTCAAGAAGCTTGTTGTTATCCAGCACCACAACCGTGTCGCAAATCTCCTTCAGTTCATCAAGCCCCTCAAGTGCCTTCTGAATTCTCGCCCTTTCAACCTTAAAGGGCATCTGTGCAAATCCGATAACAATTGCGCCCTGTTTTTTTGCCACATCAGCAACAACAGGTGCTGAGCCCGTTCCTGTTCCTCCACCCATACCAGCACAGATGAAAACCATGTCAGAATCACATAGTAACTCTTCAAGCACGTTTCTCGCAAGTTCAGCAGCTTTCCTTCCAATCTCAGGATATCCGCCAGCACCAAGACCACGTGTTATGCTCCTCCCTATGAGCACTCTCTTGTCAGCCTTTGTTCTCAATAACTGCTGCTTGTCGGTGTTTATCGCAATCGTCATCGCACTTTCGACTTCCATTTTTGACAGCCTGTTCACTGTATTGTTTCCACTGCCACCACATCCCACAACCACTATCTTCGGAGTTTCAAAGTCCTTTATGTCATCGCTCCCTCTGCTCATCCTTTCCTGCTCCAAAAACATCTGGGCTTTACTAACAATACTCTTCATTTCAAACAACCTCCTATCTGAAACTATCCAGTTCGGCAATTTTCTCAAGCTGCTCCTTATATTCATCCAGCAGAAGCTTTACCGCATGTCTAATTGCCTCGCTAACTGACGTGAACTCCCCAGATTCAACGAGGAGTTCGAGCTTATTATAGTACTTCTCCGTCAGTCTTATGCTTATCTTTCTGGTCGGAGGCATTTTTCCACCGGAAATTGTGCCCTCTATCGGCGGACATGGTGGGTCACATGAGCCTCCACCTGTCCGCCAATGTACCTCAATTAGGTATCAATTGTCCGACATTATAATATTTAAGAGTTTCGGTTTCTATTATGATAAAAGGTTTAAAAAATGAACAAGAAGGCTTAATTAAGCAGTAATAAAATTAGATCATGTTCTCCGCCTACGCACCGGCACTTGTTGATTACATATACCTTATTGACTTTTATCCACCCAAGGGAGGACATTCTGTAATCAGAGCGTCAGGTAAGTCTCCGGGAGGGGCAGGGGCGAACGTTGCCCACAACATCGCTTCACTCGGAGTTGATGCCACACTTTACACAACACTCGGCAAGGACGAGGACTCTGTTTATTTCGTTGAAAACACCAAAGCAGAGGTTGTGGCAGAAATTACTGACGAAAAGACAGGTAAAGTGCACGTTTTTGTTGATTCTGAGGGAGAGAGGACGTTCTTTGTCGAACCAAACGCAGCAGGAAAGCCTTATGTTAAGGTCGAGAAGGGAGATTATCTGTATCTTGATCCATTTCCGTCGGAAAACAGCCTCGAATTGCAGATTGAAGCTGCAAGAAATTTTGATGGCTTTGTTATTCTAAATCCCGGCCACCCATACGTAAATTTGGGGTTCAAAAAGCTAATTTCAATTCTTGAGCATACCGACATGCTGATCCTTTCATCTGATGAGTTCTCAGCTCTCAAAGTTGATGTTTCGGAAATGCTGAGGCATGTTGACTATCTCATCGTGACGCAGGGGAAGCTCGGTAGTGTATGTTACACCAGAGACAGGAGTTTTCAGGCTGAGGCATTCAGAGCGAATGTCGTTGATACAACCGGTGCTGGAGATGCTTTTGCAGCGGGTTTTATTTACGGATTTATGATGGATCTACCCATTGAAATATGTCTCAAACTCGGAAACCTCTGTGGAGCTTACAATGTCGAGAGGATAGGTGCGAGAAATTTTCCTTCAAGGGAGAAGATTGAAGACTTTCTCGCAAGAGTTTTAAGGAGAGGGCATGATAATTAACTAATGGACATAAGAATTATGGCTGAGAAGCTCGGATTCAAAAGGGTATATAAAGAGGATTGTGAACTGTGCATTGTTGGATATACCGGTAAGAAGTGTCCTTATTTACGTAAGATAGGGAAAGAGTTTTTTTGTGTCAGAGAAGCTGCGAAGAAAGACCCAAGACTCAAATTCTAAAAACCCAAAAATTTATTATTTAAACAGGGAGTGAATCAGCAATGGGCTGGAAAAGATGGAGACACATCACAAAGCTTGACCCTGACAGAGAAAACAGCGAGGAGATAATAAAGGCAGTAGTTGAGAGTGGAACTGACGCGGTCATGGTTTCAGGGACGCAAAATGTTACATACGAGAAATCAAAGGAGCTGATTGAGAAAATAGCAGAGTATGGTTTGCCAGTGGTAGTCGAACCTTCAGACCCGTCCAATGTCGTTTATGGGGTAGACCACCTTTTCATTCCAACCGTTCTGAATTCATCAGAAGGAGAATGGATTACGGGAAAGCATGCTGAATGGGTTAATATGCACTACAAGAACATCGAGCGGTTTTTTGAGATGATAGAGTCAGAATACATTGTTTTCGAGGGATATATCGTCCTCAATGCCCAATCAGCGGTTGGAAGAGTCACAAATGCAAGATGTGAAATAAGTAAGGAGCTTGCAGCGAGCTACGCGGTTGTTGGAGAGAGGATGATGAAACTGCCAATAATTTACATCGAATACAGCGGAACTTATGGCGATCCGGAGGTTTTGGCAGAGGTGAAAAAGGTTCTTTCGAAAGCAAGACTGTTCTATGGAGGTGGGATAGATAGCAGAAAGAGAGCCAACGAAATGCTGAGATATGCCGACACGATTGTTGTTGGAAATGTAATCTACGAGAAGGGTGTAGATGCCTACCTCGAAACAATTCCTTAAAGCTTTATGGGAGCTTTTCAGACTTGAACACGGTTTGATGTATGGTTTTGGTGTGGTTATAGGCGTGTATGTTTCCAATCCCCACTTCACTGATTTTTCAAAGGTGCTGTTTGGTTATCTGACGGCCGTCTTTCTTCAGGCTTCAGCCTTTGCCCTCAACGACTACTCCGATTATGAAGTAGATGTTGCCAACAACAGGCTTGACAGACCGCTTGTCAGAGGAGATTTGAGCAGAGATGCCGCTTTAAAGTCAGGTCTGCTGATGATGCCTCTCGGTTTTACTGCTGCAGGACTGATTTCTCCTCTCGCCCTTCTTTTTGCGGTTGTCGTGACCATTATCGGATACTCCTACAACATAAAGCTCAAGGAGTATGGATTTGCGGGTAATGTTTACATAGCCTTCACCATGGCTGCCCCTTTTCTTTTCGGAAGTATAGTTGTTAGTGATAGGATAACCGAGAGTGCTGTCCTGCTTTCATCAATGGCATTCCTATCAGGGTTGGGTAGAGAGGTAATGAAGGGGATTGAGGATGTTGAGGGTGACGCACTGAGGAATGTGAGGAGTATTGCGAGGGTAATGGGTCTGAGAGTGGCAGCACTAATTTCCGCCTTGCTTTATGCTGCGGCTGTGTTGATAAGTCCTCTCCCCCTTCTGGTGCTGGAAGAATATATGACGGATATAAAATATGCGATTCCGGTTGTGATTACAGATGTAATGCTGCTATACGTTGCGGTGATGGTTGTCAGAAAGTATGAGAAAGAGCTAATACCCAAATACAGAAAGCTGACCTTGATTGCAATGAGTTTCGGACTCATTGGTTTTCTCGCCGGAGCCTTTTAGAGCAAGATTTATAATACCAGCAGCCGATTTTAGCCAAGGACCCGTAGCCTAGCAGGACAGGGCGTGGGCCTCCTAAGCCCAAGGTCGCGGGTTCGAATCCCGCCGGGTCCGCTTTTGTTTTTGGTGTGAAATCTTATCGCTCTTCACCGATCTGATTATAACAATAGTAACAGTAACAATAGTTACTTGTTCATATAAACATTATGTTGAAAATTGAGTATGAAATCGAAAAGGAAGATACCAAGCCTCAACGAAAAAAGTTTGCAGTAGTAGAGAAAACAGTAAAAAAAGGTTCTGAGAACCTGAGTAAAAAGGACATAATGGTATGGATTGGAATTATAGTGTCAGACATAATAAATTTAACCAATCAGGAATTTACTTAATCCACCTCCTCGCATAACTCAGCTTCTTGCTAAACCTGTTAAAACACTCCCT